>WNGI01007969.1_pt1 | contig 14396 bp, 15 predicted proteins | sample 5400621 | NCBI WGS metagenome assembly WNGI01 (sample SAMN13153374, study PRJNA577476) | soil metagenome | isolation source: 20 cm soil or saprolite under Garry oak tree replicate 1 | place: USA:California | collected 2016-06-15 | reverse complement strand
TGGGACGGATATAGCTTGAACGAGTATCGCTATTGCTCCTGCGCAGCGGTTGATTACTGGTACGCTGCGGCGGAAATTTAGGCACTTGTCTTTGCCCTGGTTTCGCCATGCCGCCGTAGACAGTTTGTTGAGGATACGCCCTGGAAGGTGGCAGTTGCTGGTTAATGGGTGAACCTGGCTGGCCCAGTCGCGCTGTTTGTTCAGGCAAGGGAGGACGCCGTGTGTAAGGTTGCCCTGGTCGCTGTGCTTGCGCGCCAATATCCTGCTGTGTTGAGCGTTGGTCCTGTGTCTGTTGACGTTGTGCGGCCGTTCTATTGATAATATCATTCAGGCTTTCCATTGCTGCCTGCCTTCCGTTTCCCAGCGCCTCAAAATCGCGCTGATATAGCTCCAATTTCGCTTATTGTGCTGCACGGCCTCTCGGAATGCCGCTTCGATCCACTCTTGTGGATACTGGTCGGCAGCATCTTTGAGTTGGTCCGCGATGAGCGGAGAGAGTAAGCCTATATTTTGTTCATATAATACAAAAATATTAGGACGTTCGACTTGAACCTGGACATTACGGGCTATTTCAGTGCTATTGTTCTGTTTCCGCGCGCCGGCGGGTACCGCGATTTCGCTTTCCTGTTCGATTTGCTCTCCCTCGACATTGAGAAGACGCGCGGGAACGATTTGACCTCCCTGTAGCTCGTTCACTACTTTACGGCTACGAGGTGTGTTAAAGAAATACCAATCAATAATCTCTGCTTGCTCGTCTCCTTCACTCACTAGTCGTAAGTGTATCCTCAAAAGGGTTCCGCGCGCAAGTGCCAATTCTAGACCCTGGTGCAAACGCTCCTCAGGTGGTCGGGGGTCACCCCTGCGTTTGAGGCTGCGCAACAAGACGTGGTCTGCCCGCAGATCATTGCCGCTCACGCAGCGCGGGTTGCCCTTTTTTTGTGCCAGGAGCCAGAAAAGGTGGAGTGTCACTTTCAGTTCGGCACTATCCTCGATTTCCGGCAAAAGTACCGTGAAAAATACTTCCGGTACAGGCACGAATGGATTTTTCCCTGATGGGAATCCAGCAAAACCTGTCATGATAATAAGTCCAATTGTGTATTTTATATGTATTATGCGTTACTCCGATGGGGGAGTGAGCTCCAGGTCATGGAAGCGGGTCTGGCTGGCTTGAAAATAGAGACTGATTGTGCCAACTGGCCCGTTGCGATGTTTTGCGACTATGATGTCCGCGATGTTTTTGCGTTCGGTTTCCGGGTTATAGACGTCGTCGCGATAGATGAACATGACGATATCCGAATCTTGCTCGATGGAGCCGCTTTCGCGAAGATCTGACAATTGTGGCACCTTAGACTGGCGGCTCTCCACGGCGCGAGAGAGCTGGGCCAGCGCCAGAACGGGCACATTTAGTTCGCGCGCCAGGCTCTTCAGGTTGCGGCTAATCTCGGAGATCTCCTGCACGCGGTTCTCGTTGCGCTTGCCGCTTCCTGACATCGACTGCATTAATTGCAGATAGTCAACTATAATCAAATCAATGTTGCGCTCGGCATGCAAGCGTCGAGCCTTGCTGCGCATCTCTACTGTCGAGATACCAGCTGTATCATCAATCCAGATATTGGCCTCTGAGAGTGTACCCATGGCATAGACGATGCGCTCCCACTCGTCATCTTCGATCCAGCCAGTGCGCAAACGCTGCTGATCGATCGCTGCATCCATGGAGAGGAGACGCTGCACCAGTTGTTCTTTGCTCATTTCAAGGCTAAAGATGGCGACAGAGCGCTGGTGTTTGATGGCGGTGTTGTGCGCCATAGTCAAAGCCAGGCTAGTTTTCCCGATGGCAGGTCTGGCAGCTAAAATAATCAAATCGGACTTTTGCAGGCCGCCCGTCAGGTGATCCAGGTCGGTGAAGCCAGTGGGCACGCCGACGATGGTGCCGCGCCTTTCATGGAGCTGATCCAGTTTATTCATATATGCGGAGAGGATGTCGCGCAGCAGAGCGAAGTCACTGCGCGCGTGGCGCTGGCTGATATTGAAAATAAGCTGCTCGGCTTTATCAAGGGCGACATCCGCGTCTTCCTCCTGGTAGGCGACGGCCGCGATCTGTCCGGCGGCTTCGATGAGGCGGCGCAGAATGGCATTGCGCTCGACGATGCGCCCGTAATACTCAACGTTGCCGCTGGTTGGCACCAGATTAATGAGGGAGGTGATGTAGCTGGCTCCGCCGACATCTTCCAGCTTGTTCCGTCGCTCTAGTTCATCACAGATCGTGATGAAATCAGCGGGTTGGCGCTGCTCATAGAGCTGGATGATGACCTCGTAGATGGTGCGATGTGCATCGCGATAGAAATCGTCAGGGAACAGAAATTCTGCCACCTGGACAATTGCCTCCGGATCGATAATGATGCTGCCGAGCACTCCGCACTCTGCTTCAATGTTCTGAGGTAATAGTTTCTCCACGTGTCTCCCCTGCCGTTTTGATGGTAATCCCTCTGCTAGTTATATTAGCACATTGGTTCGACTTTTAACACGTCGCAAAGCGACATCTCGTCTGAAATTGTGCGCCTCAAAAGTGTACCGAATCTTTCTGTCGAAATCAATTGATGGGTATATTGGAGTAATGTGGATATGTGGATATCTCTGGTGTGTGTGTGTGCTTGAATTTTGTAGCAGGATGACATAACATAGGGTTTTCCCCCACTTGTCCACAATTTTGATAGGGTTATCCCTACTTTTCCACGAATTTATCCACACACATATCCACAGAGAAAAGTCATACGCAAAGCAGAGATTATCCATAGGGGGAAGAGGACTTGACCCAACTAGATGGGAGGATTATTATAGCAGAGAGAAAATTCACACTCGGGTTCAAGCTGGCCACCCACCGGATTACCAAAGGATAGCAATCATTGATTGGCTGGGGGCCTCGTAATACGTAAAGAAGGAGTACTTTTCGAACCCCATGCCAAAAACAACAAAACGCGCAAACACCAAGCGCGCAGCAAGAATAGCCAAAGCTCATGCCACTGAGCTGCCAGAATTAGAGGTCAAAGAACCTGCTAAAAGGGCTCCTGGTTATAAGCCCCCCAAACGAGGACTGGCCCGCTATCCCTGGGGTATCTTTTTGAGCGTCCTTATTATCGCACTAGGAATTTATACGCTCTACTTCTATCACGTCGGTCCCTTCGCACCGCCTTCCGTTAAGCCGAAAACTACGCCAGTGGTCAAAGTTTCGCCAACGCCGCTGGTGCCAACGTCGACTCCATCAACGACCCCTTCACCCTGTTTATCGATTGTAGGAAAGCTGACTGATAGTTCTCCCGGTCCGAGTGGCGCGGACTTCAATAAGATTACGCATACGTACGGCCAGGCTCCCGCGATGACGATAGATACCAAGAAGATCTATTGCGCTGGAATCAATACTAATCGTGGTTTGGTCGTGGTGGAACTCGATCCGCAGCTGGCACCAAAAACTGTCAATAACTTTGTGTTCCTGGCGCAGCACCATTTTTATGACGGGCTCAAATTCCATCGCGTCGTACCCAAGTTCATTATTCAGACAGGTGACCCTCAAGGAACAGGTCAGGGTGGTCCTGGCTACAAATTCAATGATGAGCCTGTACTGGCAAATTACACCGCCGGTTGTATTGCTATGGCCAACGCAGGCCCCAATACCAATGGCAGCCAGTTCTTCATCTGCACAGCCGATGACACAAAGGCCTTGCAAAAATCGTATAATCTTTTTGGGCATGTCGTGAAAGGTATGGATGTCGTGCTCAAGATTCAAGGACCTGGCGATACCTCGAACTCAAAGAATATTAAACCAGATGTTATCGACCACGTGATTGTGGTTGCGGCGTCGTAGGTTGTAGACGAAAGGATAATTTGATTATGGCACAGAAGAGTTATAGCGGGCCACCTCCAATGGTGATTGACCCTGCTAAAAAGTATGTGGCAACGTTCCATACGGATGTAGGGGATTTCCAGGTGGAACTATTTGCAGCGCAGGCCCCTCAGACTGTGAATAATTTCGTGTTTTTAGCGCGCGAGGGTTTTTACAATAATACAACATTTCACCGCGTCATTCGCGATTTCATGGCTCAGGGCGGCGATCCCACCGGTACGGGTACAGGCGGCCCAGGGTATAAGTTTGCCGACGAGCGCGGGGCGCTCTCTCTGAAACATGATCGCGCTGGTATCCTGTCGATGGCAAATGCTGGCGCCAACACCAATGGCAGCCAGTTCTTCATCACTTTTGGACCAACGCCGCACCTTAATGGTAAACATGGGGTTTTTGGGGTAGTGACTTCAGGAATGGATGTTGTGCAGTCGATTCGTGAGCGCGATCCAGGCCGAGCACGTGAGCCCGGCACGGGGATTAGTTCGATAGAGATCACAGAGCAATAGGGGCAATAAAAGAGGAGCATGGGCCGCGGTCCATGCTCCTCTTTTATTGAGTACGCGCCGCTATTGATAGCCTGTGTAATAAGGGTGTTTTCTAGTTGCCAGCCACGCTCCCAGGAGACTGGCCAATCCACCGATGATGCCCCATACCAGGAGGAAGATCAGCGAGACTAATAAGCCACCCACCACTCCACCACTGCCTGCTGTCGTAGTTGTACTGGCGTTATGTTGAACGCCAGGATAGTTAGGAATATAGTTTGTGATAAAACTGAAGGCATACACGATGAGACCTGCGACAAAACCCGCCAGGAAGCCCAATCTGCGTTGCACGACGATCTTGCCCGCGATGAAGCCAGCAATACCTAAGATCAAGAGGGAGATGACAAAGGTCAGCACGGCATAGCCAAAGATGGTGAAGGCGAGGGCGCTTTTGACCGCTGTATCCTTTGCTATGTCGTAGGCGTGATATGTGGAAGCATTCGCCAGCGTAATGGCGAGGCTTTGCGCTATACAGAATATTCCCGCAATAGCTCCGATGAGCACTGCATTGCGAACACGATCTCGTGGAAGATCGGTAGTAGAGACTTCAGAGTCTCGCATACGGCCGCTCCCTTCAGTGGCTTACTTTGACCTGTGTGTAAACATTCGAATAGGTGTTGATGAGTTCCCAATTGCTGAGTGGCCAATAGACTATAACTGCCTTGCCTACAAGATCAGCTTTCGGTACAAACCCCCAGTCACGCGAGTCATCGCTGAGCGGGCGATTATCCCCTAAGACGAAATATTCATCCATTGGAACTTTAATAGTTTTTCCGGAAGGGTTGTAGGCTTCGCTGATGTAGGGCTCATGCAGCACAACGCCGTCAACATGAACCGTTTTATTATCCAGGGTTACGGTGTCTCCCGGCAAGCCAATGACCCGTTTGATGAAATCTTCAGAGGTATCGAGTGGATAATGAAAGACGATCACATCTCCACGTTCTGGGGCATGGAAGAGGTAGGCAATTTTATTTACCAACACATAATCATCGGTCTGGAGCCCTGGTAGCATACTGGGGCCGGAAACGCGATAGCTCTGAATTGCAAAGCGAATCACTAAAAAGATGATTAACGTCAATGCGATTGTTTCAACGATTTCTCTTGCTAGATGTGAACGTTGTTTCAAGTCAAACCTCGTCTGTGTTCATTATTGGGGTGTATAGCAACATACACTGAAGGTACTACGTTTTACCAAATTGAAAGTTGCTGATGTGTATAGGTTGGAAAACGACATAGCCATCAAAGATGTAACGACGGAAGTGCCGGTGTTCGAAAGCCATGATCCGCGGGAAATGGAAAGCCGGCGAAGAACGGAGCGGAAAGATATAGAAAGCATGCGGGTCTTTTGTGATGATACTCCAGTAAGGCAGATAACGGTTGTAACCCTGCTCGATGTGATTGGTTACAACCGCGCAGATAATGCGCTCGTTGCTCAGGAAAGAAATACGATCGCAGGTCCAGTACTCTGAGTATATATGAGTTGCATGCAAACGCAGGAGGCCGGAAATCAACGCTTCCTGCTGCCGATTGACCGCCTGTGTCGATGGGACGGTCTTCTCTGTATTGACGAAACCCATGAGCAAAATCACAGCAATATAGAGCAAGATCGTACCATTCAGAGCCGCTAGAAGTTTGGCTTTCCATGACGATGTTGCGTTAAGGGCGCTGACATGTTCCCACAGCGGTGCAATGATGGCCGGAGTGGTAACAAGCAAGCAGAATAGATAGCGCGAGCTCGTCCAGGGGTCCAGAGCTGAAACAGGACTATAGGTAAAGAGTAAAATCGTCAAGCAAGCGCTTGCCAGAAGCATCAGGCGCGCGAAGTAGCGAATAGAGGTCTGCCGTTTTACGGCGGCTGCACTGTCTTGAGCCTTATGTCGCAGCCTCCAGATGGCTCGAATATTTTGGAAGGCCACAATGATCAAAAGCAAAAGGTAACCGGCTGTCCAGCTACCCTGGAAAAGCGTGCAATCCAGACTGGTATGACTGAACAAGCCAAAGAACGGTAAATGGCGGTCAAGGCAGATAGGATTGGCGCCTGTTGCGTTGGGAATACTGACCAGCAGAGTCCCTACAGCTTTTTGTACAAAAGGAATGTAATTGACGGCATTTCCTGCTACATCGGAATGATAGATACGTAAAAAATAGGATAATGAATTTTGATAAGATGATGCAGTGAAATTATAGATAAGCAAGGGGAGCACGCCTAGAAGAAAACACACGATAACGCATAGCGGCGCCCAGGTGCGCCATTCACGCCAACAGAAAGCAACCAGCAGGAGGCCCGAGGTCAAGGCAAATGGTATTACAAGCAGGTCCGTCCAGATGCTGAATCCCACTAAGAACCCCCAGAACCCATAGACTGCGAGGCGTCTCCAACGCTCGCGGGTGGAAATGTCGCGATTGTACGAAAGAGCCAGCCAGGTGGCAATAAGCAATTCAAGCGTGCCAAAAAGTAATGTTTCAGGATAACCACCAATAGCTTTCAACTGTATCGACAGAATCTCTTGCGAGCCGAAACTGAGCAGGCAGAGAGTAACAAGTGCCAGGTTTCTGGTGAATAACAAGGCTGTGAGTAGATAGATACTGACGAGAAAAAGGGCGATGATGATAATCAGGCCAAGTCGAAGCACGAACAATGAGGGACCAAAGAGATGGAAGAGTATGGCAGCAAGGTAGGCCTCGAATGATCCCATATAGCCCTGACCGTAGAAGAAAATAGGGTATTCACCACGATAGGCAATATGGCGAGCCATCAAACCTAACGTGCCTTCATCACTATCTGTTGCGGGCCAACCCTGAACTATAAGGATGATGCGCAGTACTATCGCGAAGAGTATGATAAAAAAAGCGCATAAACCATGTCTATTAATGTTGAGATGTTTTAAGAACATGCCAATCTACTGTTAATACAGAAAGGACAGTTATTGCCAGTGCTAAGATAGCATACTAGCATACTTTCTGTATATAGACAAGCAAATTGTGCAGAAGAGGTTACCAGGGACGAATGATAAGATGTCCCTGGGCAACCGCGTGTACAATGTCCGCGCGGCTCACGATGCCAACGAGCTTACCATCTTGCACGACCGGAACTCGTTTGATCTTGCGCTCGGTGAGGAGCAAGGCAATTTCGCTGACGGGAGTCTCTTCATTGACCGAGGTGACCTCAGTGCTCATAATGTCGGAGACGCGGAGTCCTTCCTTGTCGACCTTGCTGATAATATCGGCTTCTGTGACAATCCCGATAATATCGCTGCCTTCATCGACAACCGGTAGACCGCTGATGCGATGCTGATCAAGCAGCTGAGCAGCTTCTTGAGCGCTGGCATCTGACCTGATAGTGTAAACTTTGCGGGTCATGATATCTTGTGCGATCATCCTGGCACATTCCTTTGTGTGCTGAGAAAGTATAGCAGAGAAACTTCGTCGTTGTTATTCATGATACCATATCCACCGCATTTTTGATATTCAATCTGGTCTTACCTGCCGCTGATACTACGCTACGCCGGTGACATTGCGAAACGGTTGGGGTTTGACCTGGTTGAAGTGGGAGCATATGCGTCGTCCATATCGCTTGCACGTAGTGTTCGTCGTAGATTTGACAGTGCTGCCTGTATACGCTTTTTGAGGGTATTTTCCGAGATCCTTAATGTCTGGGTCATCTCAGGAAGGGTCATGCCACTGTAATAGTGCAGAACGATGACCGTTCTCTGTTTGACAGGCAGGTTCTTGATAGCCTGGGCGAGGTCCCAGTCTCGTTCTATTCGTCCCTTGTGGTCGTCTGCCACCTGAGCGAGAATGTTTGTTTCTTGATCGGCAAGCGATTGACGAATAAATGCTGTGGAGCGTGCCAGGCGGCGCTTGAAACTGATACATTGGTTGACGACGATGCGCGTGAGCCAGGAGCGTAGAGCCCCTGCATCGCGCAGAGCGGGAAGGTGCTGCCAGACCTGGATCAGAGCATCTTGCACCACATCTTCAGCTATGTCACGGTCTCCCACGATCATGTTTGCCGTTCGCAACATCAAAGAACTATACTGATTGACAATATCGTTAAAAGCTTCTTGCTCACCTTGCAATACACGTGCTACAAGAGCCTGCTGCTCGCTCTTGCCTGGATTCTCGTTTGCGAAGCCTACGTTCTCTGTATCTTGTAGTTCCGGCAGGCCTATATCTTCTGCGCCGTTAGGACTATTGGTTAGGGGCTCTATGGCCATAAGTGCTACCATTTTTTCGCGGTCCTTCTGATAAACATTATGCAAACTGTGTACATAGTTATAACACGTAGTAAACAAGATTACAAGGTGAGCAGGCTCATGATTTTTGGTATGAATAATGTTTGTTCAAGGTTGAGAGGCGTGAGGCGTTTCTTTTTTCGCATTGTTCAGGAGGTGGCGATGAGGTGAAAATAAAAAAACGGAGGGGGTATGTATATCCTCTCCATGGCTGGGGTGCAGGGATTCGAACCCCAATCGGCCGATCCAGAGTCGGCAGTCCTACCGTTGAACGACACCCCAATAGAACAGGCTGCGTACTTGCAGCCTGAGATTTGTGAAATGTATGATACTCCAACTTTTGCAAGATGTCAAGCAGTTTTTTCTGGTGATTCCCCATAAGTCGGCCAGAGATCCTTCGCTACGCTCAGGATGACAGCCTGGGGTTTTGTCATCCTGAGCGTAGCGAAGGATCTCTGGCGCGCCTTTGTCCAGCCAACCTGCCTCACTGTGTGCACGATGGAAGAGACGGGTTCAATCGGCTAGAGCCTCGGCACGCCGTTCGCCACGCGAAATCACATCCCGTCGTTTGAAGCCAAACCAGTAGATGGCGCCGACTCCAAAGAGGATAATGAGAGAGAACTCAAAGATCGGGATGTTACCGATGACGTTGAGCACAGGGATGCTGGCCCAGGAAGTGAAGACCAGGTTTAGCGCCGGGTTAGTATAGACGCTGCGGAGGCCGCCAAACCAGAGGAAGTTGATGATCATCAGGCCGCCGTAAATCAATGCTAACACGTTGATGATAATCCCCCACCGGCCGAGGCTGAAAGGAGTCTTTTCTCTTGGCCACCCCCTGAATCGACCGATGGCGGTGCTGATCAGGAAAGGAAGTGCGGAGAGCACAGCGACGGCGATGCCTGCCCAAAGTGGAGTACGGAATGTCGGATTAACTGTGCCCCATATTCTGCCAAAGGGAAGACGACCGTCGCGTCCCATCGAGAACATCAGACGAATGGTGGCGGACTGGATTGCCAGGGTACAGACAAAGACGGCTATAAGCACCACAAACAGGTACACGTTTCCCCAGAATGGACCAAAAGCATCCTGGATAATCTGCGGTAACGTCGTCAGGAAGTTGGATCCCTGCGCGATGCCCTCAATTTTTTTGACATCTTGGATTGAGAGCAGCGTTCCACCGAGGAAGAGGAGACCTGCGATGAACGAGAGACCGATGGACCAGAGGACCCCGCGTGGAGCGTTCTTCTGTGGATTTCTCGTCTCTTCGCCCAGCGTACCTGCCGTGTCGAAGCCATAGATCACGAAGAGTGACATGAAGAGAGCGGCTATGAAAGCTCCGGCATAGGTGACGCCGAAGCCAGGAGTCCACTCATTGCCAGGAGACTGGAGCGATGTTTGCGGGCCAGTAAAGAGGAAGCTGGCAGGTTGGTGGTTGTGGAATAAGAGTAGGATCAGCGCAAAGCCAAACATGCCGATGATCTCAGCGGCAACCCCAATATTGTTGATGATCGAAACCAGCCTTACACCCGCGACGTTGATGAGAGTGCAGAGTATGATTGTGACCAGGGCAATGAAAACTGTGTTGTTCAAACCCAAAATGGTTGCTGGAATGTTGGGAAAGATGGCCAGCAACGGAATAGGAACGGTAAATGCCACTGACGTCACTGTAATAACGCCAGCAAAGAAGTAGACCCATCCAGTAAACCAGCCGAGAGTAAAGCCCGAGAGGCGCTTGCTCCACTGGTAGATCGAACCTGCGATTGGAAAGTGCGAAGCGAGTTCAGCGAAGTTGAGGGCAACGAGGAATTGTCCGGCAGCAACGATTGGCCACGTCCAGAAAAACGCGGGGCCACCGGCAGCCAAACCGAGATAGAAGAGAGCGAAAGTGCCAGTCGAAACAGAGATGTAGGAGAAAGCGACTGCGAAATTGGAGAGGAACCCCAGCGTCCGCTGCAATTCCTGCTTGTAGCCAAACTTTTGCAGTAATGCTTCATCTTTCTCGTGCTGGGATAAATCTGGTTGCGCCATTGATAAATGCCTCCTTTGCGGTAGATAATACCAATGTTAATACTACATAGTAGAGTTTCTTTTTTATAATTGCTATGTGCGTATTAACTATATTCTATGATGAGAGTATGTATATTTGGCTGGCATATGACTACCATTTTGTAGTAGGAGAGCTTTGCCATTTGTATTCCACAGGGCATACAATATTTTCATGAACCAAAGATATAGCCTCGGATGCTGGATATCTTCGTTCGTCTAATATGTAGTTGAAAGGGATAGTTCAATGCGAAGTAAAATAACAGTAATTGGCGCGGGTTTTGTGGGTAGTACATTAGTGCAACGGCTGGCGGAACGCGACTACGCCGACGTGGTAATGTACGACATTATTCCCAATATGCCGCAGGGGAAGGCATTGGATTTGCTCCAGGCGGGACCTGTGCTTGGCTATGACTCGCTGGTCACAGGCACGAATGATTACGCCGATACCACAAACTCTGATATCGTCGTAATTACCTCAGGTTTTCCGCGTAAACCAGGAATGTCCAGGGATGACCTGGTAAAGAAAAACCAGGAGATTGTGGCGCAGGTGACTGAGAACGTCGTCAAGCATTCACCGGATAGTATCTTGATTATGGTCACCAACCCGTTGGATGCTATGGTGCAACTCGCATATCACATCAGCGGCTTCCCACGTAACCGCGTGATAGGAATGGCTGGAGTGCTGGATACGGCACGCTTCCGGACGTTCATAGCCCAGGAGCTGGGCGCCTCAGTGCGCGATGTGCAAGCTTATGTGTTGGGCGGCCATGGCGATACGATGGTTCCTCTTGCTCGTATGTGCACCGTGGCGGGAGTCCCTATTGCTCAATTGCTTCCGGCAGAGCGCATTGAGCAGATTGTGCAGCGTACGCGCGATGGTGGGGCTGAAATAGTGAAGTTGCTAGGTACGGGCAGCGCATATTTTGCACCATCGGCTTCGGTCCTGCAGATGGTCGATTCTATCTTGCTTGACAAGAAAATGATAATGCCATGCGCAGCCTATTTGCAAGGGGAATATGGGATGCGAGATCTCTTTGTTGGTGTACCGGTTAAGCTTGGAGCGCGGGGTATGGAGGAGGTCATCGAGGTAGAACTGGATGAAGGCGAACGCGCTCAGCTGCAGAAGTCTGCTGACGCTGTAAAAGAACTCATCAAGGTGATGGGAATATAACGAAAACAACAGAAGAGGATAACCGGTCAGGAATGGTTGTCTTCTTCTGTTATTTCTCCCTTACCCATACCCGCGATAACAATAATATACTCTCCGCGCGGTTTTGATTGTGTGACCGCTTCCAGGAGCGAAGAAAGTGTTCCGCGTTGCACTTCCTCAAACATCTTTGTCAGGTCATTGGCGATAGCAGCTTCGCGGTCGCCAAAGGTCTGTAGAGCATCGCGCAGGAAGCCTTCGAGGCGATAGGGACTTTCATAATAGATGAGTGTGTGAGGTGATGCTTTATCGATAGCCAAAAATTTGCATCTTGCCACCGATTTGCGGGGGGCAAAGCCGCGAAACGTAAAGCTGTGAACAGGAAGACCTGAAAGGACTAAAGCCATCACAAAGGCTGTTGGTCCTGGAATCATCGTCACGTCGATCTGAGAGTTGATCGCTCTCCGTACAAGTGTGAAGCCCGGGTCAGAGATGCCTGGCGTTCCAGCATTTGTCACCACAGCGACCGACTTTCCCTGTTTTAGCAAGGCTTCAATACGCTCACCGGCCCGCTGTTCGTTATGCTCATGAAAGGCAATCTGTGGTTTGTCAATCGCAAAGTGCTTGAGCAGCAAACCTGTTTTGCGCGTATCTTCACTGGCGATGACGTCAACTTCTCGCAATGTCTCGAGGGCGCGCAGCGTAATATCAGTGAGATTTCCTATCGGAGTGGCAATCAGGTACAACATTGCGTCATTTTTCCTTTTCTGGTCGGTCACTCTTGTCTTTGTGAAGTTTCTCTAGCTTAGAGAGTACATCGAGGCGTTTCACTTTGAGGGTATGTGTGCGGGGAAAGTCCTCCTCTGGCCAGATAGTAAAGCCGCGTATCTGTTGATGGGGGGCGAGTTGCTTGTTGGCCTGCTGAATGACTGTTTTTGCTTTGCTCGGGTCTTCCAATAGCAGTACTGCGTGTACTTCTGGTCCCTGGTCTTGATGCATGAGACCAAAAACTACGGCGTCTTTGACCAGGGGGTTGGCGTGCAGGATGTTTTCTATATCTTCTGGATAGACATTGAGGCCATTCGCCAGCACGATGAGATTTTTCTTACGCCCCTTCAGGTAAAGGTTATTTTTTTCATCAAAAAATCCAAGATCTCCCGTATAATACCATCCGTCTTTAAAGGAAGCAGCCGTAGCTTCTGGATTCTTCCAATAGCCTAAAGACACATTTGGGCCATGAACCAGTATCTCGCTGTCTTCAGCGATGCGTACCTCTACACCTTTGAGGGGTTTGCCGACCGAATCCAGCGTATGATCGTGATAAGGAGTCGCGGAAACGATGGGAGAGCATTCTGTTGTACCATATCCCTGCATGACGCGGAAGCCCATGTTTTCCCAACTCTGGGCGAGTGTGGGAGGTAAATATGCACCGCCGCTGACAAAAAAGCGGAAGTGGCCTCCAAAGCGTTTATGCACCGTTCCAAAGAGGAAGCGACGCCAGCCAAATGGCAGCATTGCCGCGATTCTGAGAAGTTGTTCGAACTGTTTCTCTCTCTTTTGTCGCCTTACCTCTCTTTCAATGCCGTTGAGAAAGAGTTGAAGAGCCTGTGGAACCAGGACGCTACAGGTTACCTGTTGTGAAGAGAGCAGTCTGAGGAGCGTATCAGGTACGAGCGAACGAGCATAGACGATACTTGCGCCACAGTAGATGAGAGCGATCTCAACGGTAAGCTCAAACATATGGCTTAGCGGCAAGATTGAGAGCGCGCGATCTTCGGCGGTTATATTGATAAAAGTTGCCGCCGAGATCATTTTCATGGATCTCCGGCAGTTTTGCTGCGTCCATTGTTGCTTGTGGTAGGGCATCCAGATCCACCAGGGGAAGGGAGGTCTGCTTCAGACCTGCAAATTGTTTCTGTGTGGTAATGAGGAGTTTAGTATCTGTCAATTCAGCAACGCGCAGCAGAAAGTCTTCCTTTGAATTGACATCCAGGGGAACAATGACTGCACCTACCAGGAGTGCCCCCAGGTAGGCAATCAGCCAATCGGACCTGCTGGGTGACCAGATAAGGAGGCAATCGCCTTTCTCTATGTGGAGCTGCTGGAGGTAGCCGGCAAAGCCTCGTACCCGTTCGAGTGCCGTGTGATAGGTGAGGGTGGACATACGTGCCCCTTCAATAGGTTCGATGAGCGCAATTCGGTTGCCGAATCGTTCGGAGGCAGTAGAGAACAATGCATTGATAGTCAGCATATGCTTTCCTCCCATGATAAATGATCGAGTTTTTGAAGGCGATCAAAAAATAAATACTACCGATGGATGGTGCTTAGTATAGAGGAATTGGCAAATTATTTCCAGTGTAAAGAATGATGCCGGCAATCATTGCGGGCGTTGGTAGCTAGCTATCGATGCCGCAACACCACAAGAGGCAAGGTGACCATCAGCGACAGCTCATGGAGAGGGATATCAAGCATAAGAGACATATTTAATTGAATTCGAGCCTTTTAAACATCTAAAAAAGGCCATTATAAAA
>WNGI01005653.1_pt1 | contig 14399 bp, 14 predicted proteins | sample 5400621 | NCBI WGS metagenome assembly WNGI01 (sample SAMN13153374, study PRJNA577476) | soil metagenome | isolation source: 20 cm soil or saprolite under Garry oak tree replicate 1 | place: USA:California | collected 2016-06-15 | reverse complement strand
GGGCCACTCCGTTCGTTCCCCATGGAAGGAGCACCTCGCATGACCAGCAGAATCCGGCAGCGGCTTGCCGGTGAGGAAAGCGGTTTCACCCTCATCGAGCTTCTCGTTGTCATCATTATTCTCGGCATCCTGCTCGCGATCGCGATCCCCTCGTATCTGAGCTTCAGGGATCGTGCGAACAACTCGGCCGCCAAGGCCAACGTTCGCGCCGCGATTCCGGCCGTCGAGGCTTACAACGCCGACAACACGGGCACCGCTGCCTCGGCTGGTTATGCGGGTATGACGGTCTCGCTGCTGCAGGCATATGACTCGGCGATCGTCCCCACGAAGCTGACCATCGTGACGGCGACCTCCGTGACCTACTGCGTCAGCTCGACGGTCGGCGGCAAGGTCTGGAACAAGAACGGCCCCGGCGCCGACATCGTCTCCGGAGTCTGTTAGCAAGAACCATCGGATCGGGCGCGGGCAGTTGTGCCCGCGCCGCCCGATTTTTCATTTCGTCCCGGAAGGAGCAAAAACCACGGCCTTTGCGGGTGCTGGATGCGGGGTGTGGCGGCGGTGAGTTGACCGTGCTCGTGCCGCTCTCCAGCTCATCTGCCCGAGTGTCGTGGCGAGGCAGACAGCATCGAAAAAGGCAAGGCGTATCGCCGCGATTGTACTGAGCCCGCTACTCGGAATAGGGATGTATCTCGCCTTTGAGAGCAGCGTCGAGAGTCGATCGAAGCTCCTAGCAACTGCGTTCGCACTCTCGATCGTATACGGCTTTGTTGTACGAGTCCCTGACGTAACCCGCTTGAGCGTGAGCCAGCGCTCGCTGTCGCGCTTCCAACAGAACGCGACACAAGGATTCCACGGCGGCCAATGCTTCGCCTCACGCGCGCGCATGTAACGAGTGGTGGCGCTTGCGGTCCTGCAAGACGCTCCTTCGTGGGCTCTCCCGTGGTCGGAACGATTCGTCGTCCCGCTGGCTGTCAGCGAGCCGCGGCCCGAACGCGCCATGATGCGAGGCCAGACTCTTCCCATGCGCGTTCGACTCCCCGATCCAGCGCTCCGCGCCGACCTACGGGACTTCCTCCACCGCTGGGGCTTCGTTACCTACGAGGTCAACGATGGCGCGATCGAGGTCATCGTCCCCGACGCTCCCGCCGAGCGCCAGGGGCGCCGCGAACTCCACCTCTACCTCGAGACCTGGCGAGCACATCACCCGGGTCTCGAGCTGGAGCTCCTCGACCGATCCCGGTGACTCGTGCGCGATCGTCTTCAGCTGCTCCTACACCCCGCCGCAGGCGGCACCTGCTTCACTCCTTCCATGCCCGCGTTCTACGACGTCACGACTCCACTTGGTCAGAACCGCTGCGACACTGAGCAGGAGGTAACCGACCGCATCGCGGAGTACATGCAGACGGAGGGGGCCGTCCTCAATCGCGTCTCGGTTATCCGCGTCCCCGAAACCGGCAACACGGTTGTTGCGGGAGAAGGACTGTCACCCGCGTACTTCTGGACTCCGCCCGACTAGCCGAGGTTCGTTAGCCCCACGCGGGAGCGTGTCGCGTTCCCGCCAGAACGCGACACGGGCTGAGGCCTTTGGCTTGAGGCGACTAGCGCCTCTTAGCAAGGCGGTATTGCTTGCCGTCGAAGCGGTAGACGTCCTCGAGTTCACCGTGGCGACTGCGGCCGCGGTTTTCGAAGCTGACCGTGACGACACCTCGGCCGAGGACGACCCGGTCACCGGTGAAGGCGGCAAGCCGCCGGTAGTTGTGGCTGTCGATGCGGTAGATGAATGCGGTCGCGCCGATCGAGGGCGTTGTCCAGAGCATGAAGGCAACCTCGCGATGTCGGCCGTCGCTGAATCGCCCGGCGCGCACCCAGACGAGCTCATTGCCGCACATGGCTCCAGCGATGCGCCGGTCGGCGACCACGCGCACAGGTACCCGGCTCGTCTCGACCAAGGCCATTCGCCAGGACGCTCCCCGCAGTCCACACCAATCCCGCCCCTTGCGATCGACGTAGATAACGAACCAGTCGGGAGCACTCCGCGCCCAGCCGACGACGCGGCCGTGCACGCTCTCGAGCACCGGCGGCGGCACCACAGTGGAGCCGCCGATTCCAGCCAATGCGAGCGTGACGGCGACTACAGCACTGATCTGCATCCCAGTATCTATAGCGCGCGAGTTGACTGCCCTTGTCGCTCACGCTCAACCAGCCTGGCCGAAGCGTTAGCCGCCGACGATCGAGGAGGGGCTGCGCCCGCACGAGGACGCTTGCAGAGGGAGGCCGGCACGACTAAAAGACGGCGTAGCCTTCGCGGGCAATGCGAAAGCCACGGAAACCGGGCGTTCGGCCGATCTTCGTGCAAGTAATTCCATTGATAGCGGACGCGCACCGAATACCTCGCGCTGCGGTTGCGTAATTACGTGACATAACGGAGTGCCCGTAGCGCAGCACGAAGCACGGGTCCGCCCTATAGCAGAGTGGCCCAACGTCACCGCGGCAACCGCCGATATCCACCTTCCACCGGCCCGACTTCGGATCGAGAAACATCGCCATGTCGGTTGGAATCCAATCAACGTCGCAATTGGCCGGTCTAGGTTTGAGTCGGCGCCAGCTGTTTGTTACTAAGAGGCAGTTCACGCTCGCCGCATCCATCCGGCACTGGATGTTTCCGGAAGGACTCTTGAAGTGGAATGCTTTGCCAGAAGCTTTCCGCGCAGCTGGGCTAGCACTGGCGCCAGATCGCTCGGACTCCAGTCCCGTGAAAAGGACTACAACGGTCGCCGCCACGAGGAGAAGAAGTCGCACGGCGGGAAGCTTGACAACTTAACCCAGCGCGTGTTGCATCGCGCCACACGGCGAAGCCTGGCGGCTGCAGCTCGCGTTGATGCCCAAAGTCACGCGGAAGCGCGGCTCCCAAGAGGTTCAGCGAAGTACATCTGCGAGCCGAAATCCGCGACACGAACGCGACCAAGCAACTCCTGTCAGCCCCGATCAGACGACGACAGCGGCGACGTGGCCGGTGCGTTTGCCGCGGTGACGAACATCGTTAGCGGGGTTGGAATCGTGCTTCTTTTGATTCCCCTCGCCCTCAAACGTCGTCGACGGCTGAGCTATGTCGCGTTTTGGCGGAAAGGCGACGTTTTTGATGGCCGTGGGTCTTTTGGGGTGGGGGGTGTCGCGGTGTTCGCAGGCGCGACGCTCGGCTGGCGGTTCGAGGCCGCGTTTGGCGTCGTTGTAGTCGAGTTGCGAGTTCGCGCGGGTCTCGTCGGGATCGCGCTGGTGCTCGCCCTTCCCGCCCAGCCTGAACGTAGCGGCGTAGAATCCGGCGTCCACGAAACTAAGAGGAGGCGAGATGGCGGTTGGAGTCCTGACGGCAGCGCCGGAGTTCAGATCTACGACGACGTCACCGAGAAGATGTTTGGGCACGCCTCCCCCATGCGGGAAGACGAGGCGCCGGAGGGGCTGATGGTCCACAGCGCAGGTCAGGGCGAGCAGGGCTACTACGTCTACGACATCTGGGAGTCGCGCGAGGCCTTCGAGCGCTTCATGGAGGAGAAGCTCGGCCCGGCGCTCGGAGAGGTCATGGGCGGCCCGCCGCCCGAAGGCGGGGCACCGCAGTATTTCCCGATCGACGTGCTGATCATCCCACACTGAGCCCCGACGCTAGGTGATCGGGCCCGATCACCGTGCATAGCGCCACGCACATCACCTAGCCCGGGTCTCAGTGAGCGCGGGTCTCAGTGGCAACGGCAGCCGTGGCATGGACCAGGGCCAGTGCAGCGCGACGTGCACGTGATCGACGAATCCGGGATGCGGACCGAAGCGGCGGACGAGCGCAGCACGGATGCACGCTCTGATGCAGACGCGTATCTGGAATCGCAATTGTGAAAAACGCCGCTTCAAGGCTTTGCTGGAGTCACGTTTGGCGTTCTGGTTGCGACGCGGCTTGGGATCTGATATCCGCGCGTGCGCATGTAACGGAATCCGCTCTGGGAGCGGGCTTTCTCTAGCTCGTCGTAGCTTGACGCAATCAGACGCAGTCGCGCGCCAAGGTCATTGTCGCTTTTCCCGCCAAAGAGCGACAGCCTCCTTGCCTGTTCAGGAGCCGAGGGGCTTCGGGAGAGGTTCGTGCTCGGCGGCCGTCGGCTGTGAACCTAGGACCGTCAGGAAGCGGACGCTTCCATCGCGCGTCGCGGCGAGGGAGGATAACCGCGGAGATGGCCATTGACCGGAGCAAGCATGCAGGTCTCGAGCATGTCGGGGACTTTCCGTTTGCCGTCTTCGCAAGCACGGACGTCGTTCCTCGCGCGCGCGACATCGCGCAGCGCGCCTCGCGAGCGCTCGGGTTCCTCGGATCGGCGCTCCACGTCGAGCCGGAGTTGGCGCTGCTCGTTCTCGCTCCACACGATTGGGAAGGCCGCGCGTCACATCCCGTCTACGGCATGCCGAACTACGACGGGGCAGGCAACCTCGTCGTCGCCGGGGCCCCGAGCGACTTTTGGCGAGGCTTCGTGGAGCTCGTCGCCGAGTCCCAGCCGGACGCGCTACCGACCCTCAACGAGGCCTACGAGGTCGACGGCGAGATCGATCTTTCGCCGTTCTTCGATCTGCTCGCCATCCACGAACTGGGCCACCGACTCCACCAGGTCGGAATCGTTCGCTTTCCACGACTCTGGCTCGCGGAGTTCTTCTGCAACCTCTGCTTGCACACCTACGTTGCCGAAGAGGAGCCGCAGGCGCTCGAGGTGCTCGAGGCATTCCCCGCTGCGGTCGCTGCCGTGCCGCCGGAGCGCATGCTGCACCACGACCTCGGCACGTTCGAGCAGGTCTACGATCGAATGCCGCCGCACAACTACGGCTGGTATCAGTGTAAGCTCCACGTGGCCGCGAAGTGCGTGTACGACGCCGGGGGTGCTGCGGTACTCCGCCGTCTCTGGGACCGGTTCCGCCTCTCCGAGGCGGAACTCACCGTTGCCCTCTGCGATATAGAGCCGGAACTCGGTCGCTTCCTGACCGAGTGGACGCCGACCCTCCGCTCAAGCGCCGGCCGCTGACCTCCAGCGGCCGCGCCACCACGATCGCGCGTTCGGATTGTGTGCGGCTGAATGCGCCTATCTAGAGAAGGGGCGCCGCCGCCGCCTCTGCGCTCGGCCTGCGGGTTGGCGCGAACGACTCAGGCAACGATCCCGCCAAGCAGACAACGCGCAAGGCCTACGACCTGCTCGCCAACGGGTTCGGCAGCGGCTTTAACGGCCCCCTGCAACTCGCCGTCCGCCTGCCCTCGCCGGCGACGAGACCGGCCTCGCCCGGCTCACATCCACCCTCCAGCGCACCGCTGGGATAGCCTCGGTCGCCGCGCCCCGGCTCAACACTGCCCGCGACACCGCCGAGATCACGGTCTACCCCACCAGCTCACCGCAGAGCGCACAGCGCGCGCCCCACGACGGGCTACGAGCTTCTTGCGAGCCCGGCCGCCGGGCGGCGACGTAATCCTGACGGGATGTTCGGTCGCCCTCGCAGGGCATCGCTGTCGCGTTTTGGCGGAAGCGCGACAACCTCGAAAACGTAGTCCGACGCAGGCTCGATTGTTTCGCCACGGCCGTCCAGGTGCCCTCGGTGCTGGTGACGTGGCCGTGCGCGTCGAGCTCGGCGGTCTTCTCGCCGAAGTACCAGACGTTGCCGGGTGTGTCCTGGCTGTACCAGTCGGTCGTGCGCTCCCCGAGCCGGCCGCGCAGGTAGAGCCGGTCTTGGACGACGATGCAGGAGACGCCCTCGATCTTCTTCGTCTGGCGGGTGACCGTCACTACGTCGCGCGAGCGCTTGCCGTCCTTGACCCCGGTGTAGACGTAGCGGGTGCCCGGTTTGAGCGGGAACCACTGGTTGTCGACGCGCGCGCTGAAGCTCGAGGCCGGCGGCATCGGCGGCGTCCCGCGGGCATCCGCCGACCTGGCGTGGGCCGAGAAGGACGCCCCAGCAGCGCCGAGCGTCGCGCCGGCGGCAGCGAGTGTGCAGAGGTAGATGCTTCGCTTCTTCACTGCTGTCCCTTCGTCGTTTCGGGCGCACCGTAGGGAGCGAAGATGAACTCGCGATGACTGACTTTCATCGAACTGTCATCTGGTGTTCATGCTCACTCGGGAGGATCCGAACGTGCGCGTGTTGATCGTCGAGGACGAGCTGCGGATGGCAAGCCTGATCCGCCGCGGGCTCGTCAATGAGGGCCTCGCGGCCGACGTCGCCGGCAGCGGCGAGGACGCGCTCTGGATGGCGCCGGCGCACGACTATGACGCGGTCGTGCTCGACGTGATGCTGCCCGACCTGGACGGCTTCGAGGTCTGCCGCCGGCTGCGGGCTGCCGGGGTGTGGGCGCCAGTGCTGATGTTGACGGCGCGCGACTCGGTCGACGACCGGGTGGCGGGGCTGGACAGCGGCGCGGACGACTACCTGGTCAAGCCGTTCGCGTTCGCGGAGTTGCTCGCCCGCCTCCGTGCGCTCGGGCGCCGCGGCGACGTCGGACGTCCGGCGGTGCTGGTGGTTGGTGACCTTCGGCTCGATCCCGCGACGCGGGAGGTGACGCGCAACGCGACTCCGATCCTGTTGTCGGCGAAGGAGTTCGCGCTGCTCGAAACGTTCATGCGCCGCCCGGGTGAGGTGCTTTCGCGCTTGCATCTGCTCGAGCACGCCTGGGATTTCGCCTACGACAACCGCTCGAACGTTGTCGATGTCTATGTGCGCAGGCTGCGGCGAAAGATCGACGAGCCGTTCGGGCGCGAGTCGCTGGAGACGGTGCGCGGCGCCGGCTACCGGCTGCGCGGAGAGGAGGCACCGTGAGCCGGTTGCCGATCCGGCTGCGGGTGACGGCGGCGTTCGCGTTTGCGATGGCCGCAGTTCTTGCCGGCTCGGGCCTCTTCCTCTACCTGCGGCTCTCCTCTCATCTCGCACTCTCGCTCGACCGCGAGCTGCAGGTGCGCTCGCAGGATCTGGCCGCGCTTGTCAGCGACCCCCAGGCGTCGCTCTCCCGCGACAGCGGCAGCCGCTTGGTGGAGCGGGGCGAGAGCTACGCGCAGCTGATCGCCTCGGATGGGCGCGTACTCGACGCGACACGACCGCTCGGCCGCGAATCGCTCCTTTCCGCGGTAGAGCTGCGCGCCGCACAACGAGCGCCGGCCTACCTCGACATGCCTCCGGTGCCCGGTCTCGACGAGGGGTCTCGTCTGCTCGCCACGACCGTCACGCGTCGAGGCCGGCGGGCGGTGCTCGTCGTCGGCGCGACCCGACAGAACGACGCCGAAACGCTTGCGAGCTTTCGCGACGAGCTGCTGATCGCCGGCCCGATCGCGCTGATCCTCGCCTCCGGGGTCGGCTATCTGCTTGCCGGGCTTTCGCTGCGGCAGGTGGAGTCGATGCGTCGACGCGCCTCTGCGATCTCCGCCGAGAGACCCGGTGAACGGCTCCCGGTCCCGTCGACCGGCGACGAGGTACAGCGACTGGGTGAGACGTTGAACGAGATGCTCGACCGGCTTGAGGCGGCACTCGAGCGCGAGCGTGACTTTGTCGCCGACGCGGGCCACGAGCTGCGCACGCCGCTTGCGCTGTTGCGGACGGAGCTCGAGCTCGCGCTTCGGCAGGCGGACACAGCGGATGAGCTGCGTGAGGCCGTGCGCCGGTCTTCCTACGAGGCCGACCGGCTCTCCCAGCTGGCGGAGGATCTGCTCTTGATCGCCCGCGCTGACCGCGGCCGGCTGCCGCTCCGTTGTGAGCCTGTCGAGGTCGACGCGCTGTTCGCCTCGGTCTCGAGCCGGTTCGACTGGCGCGCTACCGAACTCGGAAAGACGGTTTCGTCGACGCCGACGGCCGGTCTGCGCCTCGAGGGGGACAGGATGCGGCTCGAGCAGGCACTCGGCAACCTCGTCGACAACGCACTCCGGTACGGCGGCGACCAGGTCAACCTGGAGGCAGCACCGATCGACGGTCGCATCGAGCTCCACGTCCGCGACAACGGCAACGGCTTCCCGACGGAGTTCCTCGCGCACGCGTTCGATCGCTTCACCCGCGTGGACACGGCACGCGGGGGCGGCGCCGGCAGCGGGCTCGGACTCTCGATCGTGAAGACGATCGCCGAGTCGCACGACGGCAGCGCCCATGTCGTCAACGCTCACCCCATTGGCGCGGACACGTGGGTGTCACTCCCCGCCTCGCAGCCCGCCAGTCGCACAGCTGCCTGAGCCGCTGAGAAGCCAGCCGGCGGAGCCGGACTGTCATCCTCCTGTCATCTGCCGCCCGGGATGATCGTTGGAGCCCAGCGAAAAAGGGGGATCTACTGATGCGCAAGAAGCTGGTTGCCGCGGCCGCGGCGGCCGCCGCCGGAAGTGCGCTTGCGGTCTGGACGCCGTGGGCTTCGAGTGCCGGCTCCGGCTACGAACCGGTGCTCGATCCGGCCAACTTCACGACCACGATCGACAACTCGTACTTCCCGCTGCCCGTCGGCAGGACCTGGGTCTACCAGGGCGTCAAGGACGGGCAGACACAAGAGGATCGGGTCACCGTCACGAACGAGACCAAGGTCGTGGCCGAGGGAATCACCGCCCGCGTCGTCACCGACGTGGCCACGCACAACGGAACGCTGCTTGAGAAGACCTCCGATTGGTACGCGCAGGACAAGCAGGGCAACGTCTGGTACCTCGGCGAGGACACGGCTGCCTACCTGCCGAACGGCAAGGTGGACACCTCCGGCTCCTGGGAGGCCGGCGTCCACGACGCCGAGCCGGGACTCGTGATGGAGGCGAACCCACAGATCCCGGACGCCTACCGGCAGGAATTCCTCTCCGGTCAGGCGGAGGACACCGCCTGGGTCGTCAACACAAGCGGCTCCTTCACGGTCCCGGACGGGACATTCAAGAACGTCTTGACGTCGTTGGAGGCGACGCGGATCGAACCCGGCGCCTATGACCACAAGGTATATGCGCCCGGGGTCGGGATGATCCGCGAGGAAGCGCTCACGGGTGCCACGGAGTATGCGGAACTGGTCAGCGTCAGCGGCTAGATCTGCCGGGGCGTTGCGCGGAAAGGCCGGGCCGGTCCGAACGGACCGGCCCGGCCTTCGGTCGCGGTCTGGCTTCGCGGGCTCTCGGCGGCGTTCGCGGTGGTCGGTCATGCTGCTGGCGGTCCTCGCCCTGGTCGTTTCTGCTGTCATCGTCGCGGGCTGCGGAGGGTCGAAGCGCACAGCGGCTTCCGGTACGACGACGGCGGCGACCACAGCCGCGAAAGCCGCGACGACCGCGGCAACTTCTTCATCGTCCGCCGGTGGACCCGGCGCGCTGCAGGCGGAGGCGAACTCGGCGGCCGCGGGAGATATCCCGGACAACCAGGTGTTCCTGGCGTTCAGCAACCGGGCAGCCGGCTATTCGATGAAGTACCCGGAGGGGTGGGCGCAGCAGGGCTCCGGTGACCGGGTCACCTTCCGCGACAAGAACAACATCGTGCGCATCGTCGTCGGGGCAGGTGCGGCTCCGAGTCATGCGTCCGTGCAGGCTGATGTGGCGCATCTCGGCAACGCGCAGATCCAGGCTGGGGCGCAGCAGATGACGATCTCGGGGAAACCGGCGTTCAAGGTCGTCTACATCACGGAGAGCGCCCCAAACGCCGTCACCGGCAAGCGCGTGAAGCTGGTCGTCGACCGCTACTACCTCTGGAAGGGCGGCCGTCGAGCGGTCGTCGATCTCGGCACGCCGGAGGGGGTCGACAACGTCGACGCCTACCGGTTGATGATCGAGAGCTTTCGGTGGAGCTGAGGAGCTTCTACCACGAGCCCGAACGGCGAGAGCAGCTCTCGTTTGGGGCGCTCGAGTTCCACGACGTGTTCCGGATCTTCCGCTCCGGTCCCGCGGAGACGGTCGCGCTGCGCGGGCTCGACCTGCGCATCGAGCCGCGCGAGTTCGTCGCGCTGTACGGCCCGTCCGGCTCGGGCAAGAGCACGGCGCTGCACCTGGCAGCTGGGCTCGACGAGCCTTCGGCGGGCGACATCGGCGCGTTCGGCCGCTCGCTCGCGCGGCTCGGCGAGGCGGAGCTTGCCTGGTACCGAGCGCGCAAGGTAGCGATCGTCTTCCAGAGCGGGAACCTGTGGCCGGGATTGAGCGCACGCGAGAACATCGCACTCGGGCTGCGCCTTGCCGGCCGCAAGCCAGGGCGCGCGGCGGTCGAGCGGGTGCTCGAGGCGTTCGACCTGCGCCGCCGCGCGGAGCAGCGGGCAGGCTCGCTATCCGGCGGCGAGCAGCAGCGCGTCGCGATCGCCGCGGCAGCGGCACGCGAGGCGCCGCTCGTGCTTGGGGACGAGCCGACCGCGGAGCTCGACCGACGCAACGAGGACATCGTCCTTCAGGCGCTGCAGCGACTGCGCGACGAGTTCGACAGCACCGTTGTCGTGGTGACGCACTCGTCACGGGTGGCGGCCGGCGTCGACCGCGTCGTCGAGATCCGCGACGGAGCAACAGCTTGAGCGCGGAGGTCACCGTCCGCGCGTCGATCGCGTCGTGCCGCGAGGTCGGGGTCGTCTACGGCGAGGGCGAGGCGGCGGTGCGCGCGCTGGCCGGTGTTTCGCTGGAGGTCGCCCCGGGCGAGCGGATCGGCTTGCTCGGTCGCTCGGGCTCGGGCAAGACGACGTTGCTGCACGTGCTCGGCGGCCTGGTCGAGCCGACGGCAGGTGGGCTCGACTGGCAGGGGCGGCCGCTGTCGGCGCTCGACCGGGCTGCGCGCGGCGCGGTGCGCGCGCACGGGATCGCATACGTGTTCCAGGGCGCGAACCTCCTGCCGCATTTCACGGCGTTCGAGAACGTCGCCTTCGCCGCGCATCTCGCGCCGGGTGAAGCCGATCCGGGACTTGTGCCCGAGGCGTTGCTCGAGCTGGTCGGGCTCGCGGCGAAGGTTGACCACCTGCCTGCCGAGCTGTCGGGCGGCGAGGCACAACGGGTCGCGATCGCCCGCGCGCTCGCGCAGCGACCCGAGCTGCTGCTCTGCGACGAGCCGACAGGGCACCTCGACTCCGACACCGCCGAGCGGGTGCTCGACCTGATCGAGGCGCTGCAAGCCGAGTTCCGCTTCGCGCTCGTCCTGGCAACGCACGATGCCGAGGTTGCAGCACGACTCAACCGCCGGGTCGAGCTCGAGGACGGCCGCGTCGTTGGAGAGGACTCTCGCTGACCACGGTCGCGCCACTCGCGTTCTCCGAGCTCCTGCGGGCGCCGGGACGAACGCTCGTGCGCGTGCTCACGCTCGCTGCCGCCGTCGGCCTGCTCGGCGCGATGCTGCTCTTCGTCGGCCACTCGCTCGGCACGATGACCGGCGGCGCCGTCCGCAGCGTGCCGCTCGACTGGCAGGGACCGGTCGGCAGCTACCGCGCCGCGACACGAGTAGCCGCAGCTGTGGCTCGGCAGCCGGGAATCGCCGAAGCCGTCCCGTCGGCGACCGCGCCGCTTGCGGGCCTCGAGCACACCTCCCCGAACGCAGGAACGATCCGCTCCGGCGCCGGGTCGATCCTCGCCGTCCCTCCCGGCTACCTCGCACACCTGCAGACGTTCCGGTTCCTCCGCGGCTCGCTCCGGCCGGGTCAGATCGTGCTCGATCAACAGCTCGCGGCGACGCTGCAGGCCCAGCCCGGCGACCGGGTGCTGCTCACCGCTCGGCAGGGCGCACCACCGGTACGGCTGCGCGTGAGCGGGATCGCGCTCGTGACCGCGCCGGACGTGCTCTTCCAGCCGCTGAACCCGCTGCTCGGCCCCGCGCCTGCGCAGCCGCCGGCGGACATCACGATCCTTCCCATCGCGACCTTCGCCGCGCAGATCGCGCCCGTGCTGCCGTCGATCGGCTCGGCCCTCGGCGCCTCCGCCGTCCCCGGCTCGCAGGCGGGGACGCAATGGCAGGTGCAAGCGCAGGTCGATCCGGCCGCGCTCGCCGGCAGCCCGGCCCACGCGCTCGCGCAGGCGATGCAGATCCGCAACCGCGTCGAGCGCTCGCTGCCGGGACAGGTCGTCTTCGTCGACAACCTCGCCGACAACCTCAACTCTGCAGCAGGTGACGCTCTCTACGCCGAAACGCTGTACATCATGCTCGCGGTGCCCGGCGCGCTCGTCGCGCTCGGGCTCGCTTACCTCGCCGCGCTCGGCACCGTCGAGCGCGATCGGCAAAGCCTCGCGCTCCTGCGCGCCCGCGGCGCCCGCCGCCGCGATCTCGTCGCACTCGCCGCACTCGAGAGCCTCGTCCTCGGTCTGCTCGCCGGTGCGATCGGCACCGCGCTTGCGCTCGCCGCGGTACGGCTCGCCGGCGCAGGCGCCGGCGTCGGCGCGACCCGCCTGTTCGCCACCCTCGCCGTCTGCGTCGCGCTCGCCGCCGCGGGCGCGGCGGCGGCGCGCATCGGCAGCGGGATCACCGCTTTCCGGGGCAGCGTCGGCGACGCCCGCCGCAGCGTCAGACGCACCGGCAAGCCGCTCTGGCAGCGGCTCTACCTCGACCTGCTCTGCCTCGCGGTCGCCGGACTCGTCTACTGGCTGACCGTCCGGACCGGCTTCTCCGCCGTTGTCAACCCCGACTCGAACCCAACCCTGTCGCTCTCGGTCTACATGTTCTTGGCGCCCGCGCTGCTCTGGATCGGCGCCGCGCTGCTGCTCGTGCGCCTGCGCGGCCAGCTCGTCGCCTGGACGGCAGCCCGTGCGGCCAGCGGCCGTGTGACGACGCCGGCCGGCTTCCTGCTCACGAGCGCCGGCCGGCGCGGCCCCGCGCTCAACCGCGGCCTGCTCGTGCTCGGGCTGTTGCTCGCCTTCGGCGTCAACCTCGGCATCTTCGCCGCCACCTACGACCAACAGGCACGCATCGACGCGCAGCTGACACTCGGCGCCGACGTCGTCGCGACGACCCCGCCCGGTGCGGTCGCGCGCCACGCGCTCGCCCGCCGGGTCACGAGCATCCCCGGCGCCGCAGGCGTCTCCGCCGTCGACCACTCCTACGCTTACGTCGGCCCCGACCTGCAGGACACCTTCGGCATCGACCCGGCGACGCTGACGCGCGGGACGAGCCTGCGCGACTCCTACTTCCTCGGCGGCAGCGCGGCGCAGATGCTCGACCGGCTGCGCACGAGGCCCGACGGCATCCTCGTCTCCAAGGAGACGATCACCGACTACTCGCTCAACCTCGGCGACCTGCTCCGGCTACGCGTGCTCGATCACGCGACCGGCCGTTTCCGCGTCGAGCCCTTCCACGTCGTCGGCGTCGTCCAGGAGTTCCCCTCGGCGCCCAAGGACTCGTTCATGGTCACCAACCTCTCCTACCTCGAGCAGGTCACCCACGACCCGGGTCCGAACGTGCTCTTCGTCCGCGCGAACGGCGACCCGACAATGCTCGCCCGCCGCGTCGCCGCAGCGACGAGCCGCTACGGCACGAGTGTCAAGGACATTCGCCGGCAAACCGTGCAGACGGTCAGCTCGATCACGACCGTCAACCTGCGCGGCATCAGCCGGATCGAGGAAGCGTTCGTGCTCGTGCTCGCCGCCGCCACGGTGGCCCTCTACGTCGCCGTCGCCCTCGCCGAGCGACGACAGGAGCTCGCCACCATGTCCGCCCTCGGCGCCTCCCTCCGCCGCGCGGCCGCCTTCCTCTGGAGCGAGGCCGCGCTCGTGCTCGTCTTCTCGCTCGCGCTCGCGGCGCTGCTTGGCTGGCTGCTCGCCGAGATGCTCGTCGCGATGCTCCAGCACGTCTTCGACCCGCCGCCCGACCACCTCGCCGTCCCCTGGGGATTCCTGGCCGGCCTCGGCGGCGCCGCCCTCATCGGCGGCCTACTCGCCGCCGCGCTCGCCGTCCGTCAAATCCGCCGCCTGCCCCTCGGCGCAATCCTGCGCGAGCAATGACCGCAAGGCGCAGCCTCGTCGCCGCCTGCGCGGTCGGCCTGCTCGCGGCCGCTCATATCGGCGACGTCGACGCGACCGCGAACCGAGATCCCGTCGCGCGCCGCACCGTGCTCCTCGGTCGCTCCGTCGACGGTCGCCCGATCACCGCCGTCGAGACGGGGGATACGGACAGTCCGCGAAAGACGCTCGTCGTCGGCTGCATCCACGGCAACGAGTGCGCCGGCATCGCGATCGCCGACCGGCTCGCGCGGACACCACCGCCAGCTGAAGCAGACATCTGGGTCGTGCCTGACCTGAACCCGGACGGTGCTGCCGCCGGAACCCGTGGCAACGCACACGGCATCGACCTCAACCGCAACTTCCCCTGGCGGTGGCAACACCTCAGCGGCACCTACAACTCCGGCCCCCGGCCGCTGTCGGAGCCCGAGACGCGAATCGCCTACCGGCTGATCATGCGCGTGCGTCCCTCGCTCTCGATCTGGTTCCACCAGCACCTCGACCTCGTCGACGACTCCA
>WNGI01003184.1_pt1 | contig 14401 bp, 12 predicted proteins | sample 5400621 | NCBI WGS metagenome assembly WNGI01 (sample SAMN13153374, study PRJNA577476) | soil metagenome | isolation source: 20 cm soil or saprolite under Garry oak tree replicate 1 | place: USA:California | collected 2016-06-15 | reverse complement strand
GGAAACCGCCCGCCGGTGACCGTCATCAGCGCCGCCTTCACCCCGCCCGCGTAGAATCCGTCCTTGAACGCGAGCCGCATATTCCTGGTGCGATGCAGGTCATTCATGATAAAGGACGCATTCACTAGCCGGTCGTACTCGGCGAGCCGCGGGGCAGAGGCGTCGCCCGCCTTGAGGCCCGCAAAGATGGCGCGCGCAGCGAGCATCCCCGACTGCATAGCGTAGTGGATTCCCTTGAGGGACGGCACGTCCACGAAGCCGGCCGAGTCGCCCAGGACCACCACGCCGTCGCCCGAGCGGCGCGCCGGGACCGCGTAATAGCCGCCCTCGGGGATTGTCTTCGCGCCCCATTCGACCATTTCGCCGCCCTCCAGATACTGCCGGAACAGCGGGTGCAGCTTCATCCGCTGGAGCAACTCGTGGACATCGAGCGCGGCGTCCCGGTAGTCCAGCCCTACCACCAGCCCGAGCGCCACGAGGTTTGGCTCGAGCGGATACATGAAGCTTCCGCCAAAGGCAACCGTCGGGACCGGCCAGCCCAGCGTGTGGACGATGGTGTCGAGCGGCCGCTTCGTTTCCCAGATCTCTTTCACGCCGAGCGCAAAGATCTGGGGATTCTCGGACGTCACGCCCCGCCACTCGAGCCACGCCTGCGACAGGCTCCCCCGCGTCCCTTCCGCGAGCGCTGTCACCCTGGCGATGAGGTCGTTCGGCGCCAGGTAGTTCGCGAGCGGCCGCCCCTCGCGGTCCAGCCCGGTCGCCGCCGTGCGGACCCCCGCCACCCGCTCGCCGTCCACGAGCAGGCTCGCGGCCGGGAAGCCCGTGAAGATGTTGACGCCCAGCGCCGCTGCCCGCTCGCCCAGCCAGCGCACGATCTCGCACAACGACGCGACGTAGTTCCCGGTGTTGTGCATCGTCGGCGGCGTGGGAAGGGTGAACGCGCGGCGGGAGGTGAGGAGGGCGACGCGTTCCTGCCTGACAGGTGCGCGGAACGGGAAGTCGGCGTCCTTGAGGTCGGGGAACAGCTCGCGGAAGGCACGCGGGTTCACTACCGCGCCTGAGAGGGAGTGCTCGCCCAGCGCCTCGGCCTTCTCGAGCACGCCGATGGTCAACTCGTTGCGCTCACGTTGCGCGAGGTGCGCCAGCTCAATCGCGCAGGCGAGGCCGGCCGGCCCCGCCCCCACGATCAGCACGTCCAGCTCCATACGGTCGCCCGCGCCCGGAGCGCCGACCGGCAGCAGGAGCCTATCGAGCGGCAGGGGAGGCTGATAGGCAGCGGGGAGGATCATAACAAATGCGGAGTGTGGAATGCGGAATGCGGAATGGCAGTGCTGAATTCCGTACGCGGGGCGTTACGTGCGCTCGACGCCAGCACATCCATTCCGCACTCCGCACTCCGCATTCCGCACTCAGCCATGGAGCTTCTTTATCTCTTCCGTGAGTTTCGGGACCACTTCGAAGAGATCCCCGACAATCCCGTAGTCCGCCACCTTGAAGATCGGCGCGTCCTTGTCCTTGTTGATCGCCACGATGACCTTGGAGGTGCGCATCCCGGCGAGGTGCTGGATCGCGCCCGAGATGCCGACCGCGACGTACAACGTCGGGCTGACCGTCTTGCCGGTCTGTCCCACCTGGTCGGCGTGCGGCCGCCACCCGGCGTCCACCACCGCGCGCGACGCACCCACGGCGGCGCGGCCCGCGAATGCCGCAGCCAGCTCCTCCAGCACCTTGAAGTTGGCCGGCTCTTTGAGGCCGCGGCCGCCGGACACGATGATCGGGGCTTCGGCCACGTCGAGTGTGCCTGCGGGCGCGGCCTTGATCTGCTTGACGCGCACACGACCCGCGGACCCGTCCACCGCCGCGCTTTCCTGAGCGCCGGCCTTGGGACGCGGCACCGGGGTGAACACGTTGGGGCGGAGCGACAGCACGGCAGGGCTCCCGGCCATCCGGACCTTGAGGAGCGCCTTGCCGGCGTATACCGGCCGAATCGCGATCACCGCGCCGCCTGCGACACTCAGGTCGGTGATGTCCTGCACCAGGGGACGCCCGAGCCGGGCGGCGACGCGGGGAGCGAGGTCTTTCCCCATGGCGCTCGCCGCGAACACGACGGCTCCGTAACCGGCGGTGTTCACACGGTCGGCGATCGCCCGCGCGTATCCCTCCGGCGCATACATCCCGAACCCCGGGTTCGTCAGCGTGATCACCTTATCCGCACCGAACCCACCCAACTGGTCCGTGCCCCGCACGGGACCGGCCGCAAGAACGAGAGCGTCCACGTTGGCGCCCCCGCCCAGCGCATCCGCCAGGCGTCGGGCGCCGGTCACCACCTCGTGGGAGACCTTGCGGATGGCACCATCCCGCTGCTCGAGCACCGCGAGGACGGTGCTCACAGAACCTTCGCCTCCTCGCGCAGCAGACGCACCAGCTCCGGGACCGCGGCGGAGCCCTCGCCGACGATCTTGCCCGCCTGTCGCTCGGGGGGCAGGGTGAGCGAGAGAATCTCGAGCGCTCCCGGGCCGGGCGCGGTGGGTTTGATCTCGAGCGGCTTCTTTTTCGCCGCCATGATCCCTTTGAGCGCGGGATAGCGCGGCTCGTTCAATCCCTTGTCGGTGGTGAGCACCGCCGGCAGCGGGAACTCCACGACTTCGACGCCCCCTTCGATCTCCCGCTCCGCGGTTCCCTTACCACCGCCGATCTCGAGGTGGGTCACCGTCGTCACGCAGGGCAAGTCGAGCAGCTCGGCCATCATCGGCCCGACCTGATGGTTGTAATCGTCGATCGCCATCTTCCCCAACAGGATCAAATCGAACCCGGCGTTCTGGAGCTCCGCGGCGAGGGCCTTGGCCGTTTCGAGCCCGTCGGGGTGGAGGCCCTGGGTCTCCAGCAAGACGCCGCGATCGGCGCCCATCGCGAGCGCGGTCCGGATCGCCTCCTGCGCAGCAGCCGGTCCGAACGTCACGACGACCACCTCGCCGGTCCCGGCCTTCTCCTTGAGCCGCAGCGCCTCTTCGACGGCGAACTCGTCGTACGGATTGAGGATGAACTTGACGCCCGCTTCGTCCAGCGATTTGCCGTCGGAGGCGATCTTGACGCGCGTCTCGCTGTCCGGAACGCGCTTGATGCAGACGGCGATCTTCATTCGGGAGTTATCACGTGTCAGTCATCAGTCATCAGTGCGGTTGCAAGACGTCAAGCCGCAAGCGGTTCACAGCGTCAAGAGCGCAGGAAAACAAACCCGGCGACTGGCATCTGGCAACCGCTTATGGCTTGCGACGGCACTGAGCGCTGGCACCTAGAAGTCTGCGCTCAGGCTTACCTGCACATGCCGCGGCAACCCCGGTGTGAGCCAGCGCTGCACCGGCGTGCCCGGCGCCGTGGGATTCTCCGCGAAGGTGCCGAAGGTGAAGACCCGCCGGTCGAACAAATTCCGCACCGCGCCGCGCAGCTCGAAGTCGCGCCAAGTCAGCGTGAGCGAGAGGTCCGCGAGGGCATAGTCGGACAGCCGCCGCGTGACGTTCTCCTCGTCGCCCCGCAGCCACTGCCGCCCGACGTAGCGCGCGTCCACGCCGGCCCTGAGTGCCACGCTCTCGGTCCCGTGGGGACGAAGGATCGGTGCCGTGAGGCCGGCATTCACGCGGTGGCCAGGCACCATCGGGAGCTCGTCGCCCGGCGTCACCGTCTCACCGGCCGGGTCGCGCGTCGTGGCAAGCGTCGCGGTCGTCTCGAACGTGGCACGCGTGTACCCGTAATTGGCGTACGCCCGCAGGCCCGCGGGGCCGAGCCACTGGAGGGCGAGCTCCACGCCGCTGCGGCGCGTGGCGCGGATATTCTGGAAGTAGCCGCCGGTGACGGTCGATGCGATGAAGAAGATGTCGTCGCGCACGTCGGTGCGGTACACGTCCGCGCTGGCGTCGACCCGTCCTCTCCCCGACGGCGCGCGGACGCGCCACCCCACCTCGTACGTCGTAGCCACCACCGGCTTCAGCGCGGGGTCGGGTCCGAGGGCGAACGGCAACGGACACGCGGCCTGGGGGTCGGCGCACCCCAGCTCCACCACCGCGGGAGCGCGGAATCCGCGGCTCACGGATGCGAACAGCTCGTGCGCCCCGCCGGTCCATGTGAGGCCGACGCGGGGCGACAGGCGGCGGAAGATGTTGAGGCCGTTCTGGGTCGAATCGATCAGGTCCTCGAACGGCACGCGGATCCAGTCGTAGCGCACCGCGAACGTCGCGGTGAGACGTTGCACGAGCTCGAGGTTCGCGCCGGCGAAGACGCCCGCATCCACCTGATTGGTGCGCACTGACTCGGTGAGCGAATCAGCCGCGCCGCCGCCCGGTACGGCGAAGATGCGCACGGCGACGTGTCCGTAATCCGCGTCCGCGCCGGCGAGCCAGCGCAGCTCCCGACGCCCGAGCGGCACCTTTCCCGAGAGCTGCACGGCACCGCCGCCAATTCGCGTCGTGTTCCGCTGGCGCGAGTCTTCCCCGACGAAGTTTGCATTGAACTGCTCGCTCGAGAGCGAGCGTCCGAACGCGTTGATCGCGAGCTGCGTGCGCCCGACCAGGCGCTGCGCGTTGATGATGAGCAGGTGCGCCCGCGGAGCGAAGTAATCGCCGCCGGTGAAGTTGCGACGCGGATTCGCCGCCGCCACGCTCTCGGGGAGGCTGCCGGCCTGGAAAATCCTGTTGTCCGCACCTGAGTAGCTGAGGGTGGCATCCCAGGTGCCGTTCAGGACCCCGAGCTTCGCGAACAGCGTGCCGATCCGGCTGCCGGTGTCCTCGCGCCAGCCACCCTCGCGCTCGTAGCGCGCCCCTACGTAATAATCCCACACGCCGTGACGCGCGCCGACGCGCGCCTTCAGCTCGTAGCGCCCCCAACTGCCCGCCGACGCTTCGATCTCGCGCGCCGCCGGGCTCGCGCCCCGGCGGGTGACGAGGTTCACCGCCGCGCCGAGCGCGTTGCGGCCCAGCAGCACCGAGGGACCATACACCACCTCCACCCGTTCTACGTCCTCGAGCGGCAACAGGTCGAAGTTCACTTCGTGCGCGTCGGGCTCGTTGGCGCGCACGCCGTCCACGTACACCGTCACCCCCTGCGGGACGCCGATCACCGGGGAAACCTGAAACCCGCGGAGCGCGACGTCCATCTGCGTGGTGGCGCCGAGCTCGTCCGACGTGGTCACACCCGGCAGCTGCTCCAAGGCGTCCGCGAGGGAGCGCACACCGCGGGCGTCCAGGTCCCGAGCGTCGAGCGAGGCAGTACGGCCGGCGAGTCCGCGCACCAGCTCGCGCACCGTCGGGAGCCGGACCCCGGTGACGACGACGGGAGCGAGCGTGGTGGTGTCTTTGGGGGTGGAGTCGGCGTGTTGGGCGGGCTGTTGCGCGCCAGCCTGGGGCGTCGCGAGGGCGAGCACTACGACGCCAGCGAGCAGATGCGGAATGCGGAGTGCGGAATGCGGAATGGATGGGCGGTCTTCGATTCCGCACTCCACACTCCGCACTCCGCACTCAGTTGAACGCACTCAGCCCCGTGATTTCCTGCCCCAGAATGAGCGTGTGGATGTCGTGCGTCCCCTCGTAGGTATAGACCGACTCGAGGTTCGCGAGGTGGCGCATCGCCTGATACTCCGCCAGGATGCCACTCGCGCCGAGCAGGCGACGCGTCTCGCGCGCCACGTCGGTCGCGATGCTCACGTTGTTCCGCTTCGCGAGCGACACTTGTTGCGGTGTGGCCTTGCCCTGGTCCTTGAGACGCCCGAGCTGCAGGCAGAGGAGTTGCGCCTTCGTGATCTCGGTGAGCATCTCGGCGAGGCGCGCCTGCTGCAGTTGGAACCCGCCGATCGGCTTCCCGAACATCACCCGGTTCTTGGCGTAGCTCACCGCCTCATCGTAGCACGCCATCGCCGCGCCCACCGCTCCCCACGCGATGCCGTAGCGTGCCTGGGTGAGGCACAGGAGCGGGGACTTGAGCCCTCCCGACTTCGGGAGCACTGCGTCCTTGGACACGCACACGTCCTGCAACACCAGCTCGCTCGTGTCGCTGGCGCGCAAGCTGAGCTTGCCCTTCTGATCCTTGGCCGAGAAGCCCTTGGTGTTGGTCGGGACAATGAAGCCGCGGATCGAGTTTACGTCGTCGACTTTGCCGGTCTTGGCCCATACGATGGCCAGCTGCGCGGTCGAGCCGTTGGTGATCCACATCTTGGCCCCGTTCAGCACCCACCCGTCCTTCGCCTCCTTCGCGACGGTGATCATGCCCGCAGGATTCGATCCGTAATCGGGCTCCGTGAGCCCGAAGCAGCCGATGACCTCGCCCGACGCCATCTCGGGGAGCCAGCGCCGCTTCTGCTCGTCGGAGCCGAAGGCGTAGATCGGATACATGGCGAGGGCGCCCTGCACCGAGGCGAACGAGCGCACCCCCGAGTCGCCACGCTCCAGCTCCTGCATGATCAACCCGTACGCGACGTTGTTCAGCCCGGCGCAGCCGTACTCCTCCGGCAGGTTGGCGCCGAACAGGCCGAGCTCGGCCATCTGCGGGACGAGTTGTTTGGGGAAGCGCCCCTCGATGTAGTGCTCGCCGATGACGGGGATGAGGTTGTCGTCCACCCACGCGCGCACCGTGTCGCGCACGGCGCGCTCCTCCTCGGAGAGCAGGCTGTCGACATCGTAGAAGTCGACGCCCTGAAATTTTCCCATATGAAACCTCGATGAACGGTGTTCGATTGCAGTCGCAAGCCAGAAGCCGCGGCTTGGAACTTAGCTGGTCGCTTGCACCTGCTGGGCTGGTGCCTGCCGTCCCGGCCGCGCAAAGGCAGCGGTATCCGACGACCGGAAGCGTCGGGACTCAGCGTCCCAGCGGAAGAAGGTGATGTGGACCGCCGACGGCTCGATGGTCACGAAGTTGAAGCTCGACGGCCGCCCGCCCCGTGTGCGGCGACACAACGTCCCCGCGGTCGAGACCACCACCCGACCCGCGAGCAGCTCCGCGCCCTCCTGGTGGTCGTGCCCGCACAGCACGACCTCGGCGCCCGACGCCACGATGCGACGCTGCGCCTGGCGCCAGCGGGCGAGGCCCATGCGCCTGGAGATGTCGCCCCGCAGCACGTTGTGGTGCACCGCCAGCACCCGCGCCTGCTCCCGCGGCGCAGCTTCGAACAGCCCGCGTACGCGCGTGACCTCGCGTTTCGGGAGGTGCCCCTTCACCGCCAGGTCACGCACCCGCAGGGTCAGCGAGCCCCAGGCCACCCCATGCGAGGTGAGCGCGCTCGCGATGATCGCCCCGGGAAGGGCGAGGGTTGGCGCCGGGTCCGCGCCGAAGTAGCGCGCGTATTTCGCATACAGCGGCTGTTTCGCGAACGGGATCAGGGGTCGCGTCCACCACGCCACGTCGTGGTTACCGGGCATCACGAGCACCGGCGCCGTCCGGGCCGCGGTCTGCAGGAGCGCCCGCGCCCGCTGGAACTCCCCATGGCGTGCCCGCTGCGACAGGTCGCCCGTGACCACCACCGCGTCGGGCCGCAGGTCGGGAAGCATCTGCTCGAGCCCCTCGATCTGGTCGAGCGCGGCGAGCCCGCCGAAGTGGAGGTCCGAGAGGTGCAGCAGCTGGACGGTCACGACTCGGCCTGGACGGTGTAGGTGAGCGTCGCGTCTCCATTGGCGGGGACGGGGATCCGGAACCGGACTTCGGTGGCGGAGAGCTTCTCGGCCGGCGCACTACTCTCGGTCACGCGCCACACCCCGAAGCGCGCCTCGCGCACATCGACCGTCACCGGCGCAGGCTTCGCGTTCGAGATCGTGACCTTGTAGGACGCCGTAATCCGCTGGCGGGGCGCGACGCCGCGCTTGGGCGGCGCCAGCTGCTCCTGGGCGTAGTCCGTCTGCACGCGCTCGGCAGTGATGTCGAAGGCGTCGCCCGACTGAACCCTCAGGTCGCGCCCCGGCGCGGAATGCTGGCTCGTCGCTTCGCCCACGAGCTGGAGCCGGCCGGCGGAGTCTGCCTGATACAGTTGGACCGTGCCGCCAGGCAGCGGCCGGTCCCCGAACGGCGTGCCGCGACCGCGCTTGAGCGTGTACCACACCTGCACCGGGACGCGATTCTCTTCGCCCGGTGCCTGGCCCGGGAAGCCGCGCCACGGCAGGGCGCCCGGCACCACGAACTCCTGCGTGTACGGCGTGGTGCTTCGCGGGAACAGCGCCACGGCGACCGGAACCCCGGGCTCGAGCGACAACTTGCCGGGCAGCTGATACACATGTGTCTCGCCGACTGCCTCCTCGGCAGCGGCCGCCGGCACTTCGTCGGCCATGAGCTTCACGGCGCCGCGCAGCATCCACTGCGCGCGCGACGCCACCCGCGCGCGATTGATCGATCCCGCCACGAGTTGCACCTCCGCGCTGTCCGGACTCAGGGACTTGGAGGCCATCGTGACCATCCCCGACACCTGACAGCGAGCCCCTAGCAGCACCACCTGGTATCCCGCTTCCCAGCTTGCTCCCTCGGTCACGTACGCGAGCTCGGTGCGGGGCCGGTCTCGTACTGCGTCGAGTACGAGTGCCACCTCGGGCGCGGTGCGCACCAGCTCCGCCGGGAACAGCGGCTCACCTGGCTCGGCGAGGAGCAGCCGCCCGTCGGGCAATCGGTACTGCGGCGGCTCGGTGCGCACGACGCTCGCCCGCACCGTGTCCACGCCGCCTCCCGTGCGCTGCCGAACAAACGAAAGCGTCTGGCCGACGGCCCGCTGCAACGCCGCCTGGCGATCGGTCGGCGGACGGAGCAGCGCGGAGAGGACCGCGACCGACGTGTCCGGCGAAAACAGCGTTGCCGGATCGAAGCCCTCGAGCTTGAGGGCGAGGTTGGTGCGCCCTTTCGGCAGCGCCTGCGGCAAGGTGCGGCGCACCACCACGCGCCCGTCACTATAAATGGAAAGGGACGTCTGACCGGCCAGCGGCATCACTCCTACCGCCATCGCCAGGCCTAGGGACGCCGCGATTTGAGCCATTCGAATGCCATCCTCTGCGCGATGCGAAAGGTCAGCAGGTACCAGGCGACGGCCGCCACGGCGGCCACGGTCCGGGCGGTCGTCTGAGACGCCGGTGCCACCGACCTGAGGGTGAGGGTTACATACCCCGCAACGAGCAGGGTAGTGACCACCGCCACGAGACGTCCGATACGTGACGCCTTTCTCGCGACCTCTCTCGCACACGACGCACAGAGATCGCCCGGTGCGATCCCCGCGGTCTGCTCCCCGCAGCGCGCGCACGGGTGGCTAGAGCCGGCGGGCCACAGCCCGGGCGAATTCAGTGGTCGAAGCACTCCCCCCCAAGTCTTTGGTACGAACGTTGTCCTTGATGATCGCCGTTTCGAGCGCCCGGCGCAGCCGGCTCGCCGCCTCGACCTCACCCACGTGATCGAGCATCATCGCCGCGGCGAGCATTTGAGCCGACGGGTTCGCGATTCCCTGCCCCGCGATGTCCGGGGCCGAGCCGTGCACCGCCTCGAAGATCGCAGCATGCTCGCCGATGTTCGCTCCCGGCGCGAGCCCAAGCCCGCCCACCAGCCCCGATGCCTCGTCCGAGAGGATGTCCCCGAACAGATTGGTCGTGACGATCACGTCGAACTGCGCCGGGTTGATTACGAGCTGCATCGCCGCGTTGTCCACGATCTTTTCGTCCGACGCGATCTGGCCTTCATACTCCTGGGCGATCATCCGTGCGGTCTCGAGGAACAGCCCCGAGGTCGCCTTGAGGATATTCGCCTTGTGCACCACCGTCACCTTGCGGCGGTCGTGCTGTCGCGCGTACTCGAAGGCGTAGCGCGCGATGCGTCGACAGCCGTCGCGCGTCATCACCGAGATGGCCTGGGCGAGCGCCTTGGGGTCGTTCCCCACTTTGAAGGTCCGGTCGAACCCGACGTACATCCCTTCGGTGTTCTCGCGGATGATCACGAGGTCGATATCGGTATAGCGGCCGCCGGGCACGATCGACTTCACCGGACGCACGTTGGCGTACAGCTCGAACTCCTGCCGCAGCGCCACGTTCACCGAACGATAGCCGTCGCCCACGGGCGTCGTCAGCGGCCCCTTGAGCGCCAGGCCGGTACGCCGGATCGAGTCCACCGTGGAGTCGGGGAGCGGAGTCCCGGCCTGCTCCACCGCGCTCATCCCGCCGTACTGCTCGTCCCAGTCGAACACGACGCCGAGGGCGTCGAGCACCTGCAAGGTCGCCTGGGTGATCTCGGGCCCGATTCCGTCGCCGGCGATGAGGGTCGCCTCCCTGTGCCCCCCACCCCGGCCCGCTGTCACGGCAGCCCCGGCGTCAGGCTCTTCACCGCGCGCGTGAGCGCGGTCCACGGGTCATCCCCCTCCCCCCGGGCGACCGTGCGGAAGCCGACCCGACCGGTCCGGACGTCTACCAGCACCACGGTGAGCTCCGCCGTGGCCACGGTGTGCGACAAGGGCGCAGCATGCTGCGCCCCTACACCTCCCGGACCGCGCGCCGAGCCGATGGTCCGCCGGTACGTCAGCCCCGCAGGCACCAGTGCATATCGCCCCCCTCCGGCCAGCGCGGCAAGCGTCCGCAGCTCAGTGCGCAGTGGATCGGGCACCATCTCGGGCTGCTGGTTGGTCGGGTGGAACAGGATCGCCGAGCCCATTTGATCGGGAGCCGGAGCGATCCCCGGCGCCCGGCGCGCCGCGCGCCGCAGGTCGTCCGGCAGGATCCAGGTCACCTCCGGGGCGCGCGCCTTGAGCAGCGCGCCGATGATGCTGTCGCACCTGGCAAGCGCGGCGCGGCGCTCGCCCAGCAGCGCCTCCCAATGCAGCGAGTCCTCCGCCGCGACGAGCGTGAGCGGCAGCACGCCGACCGGTTGGGCCGCGATCCCCGCGGTGGGGAGCGGCGCGGTGGGCTCGGGAGTGAGTGTTTCGGACTTGTGGGGGCAAGCCGCGAGGGCAGCGGAGGCTACCACACACCACGCACCACGCACTAAGCTTTTGATTTGCAATGCATTAGTCACGGCGCGCAATATCGTGCGCGCGCCGCGGATTTTCAAGAACCGAGCGTCAGGCCGCCGTCCACGACGATCACCTGTCCGGTGATGTGGCGCGCCGCCTCGCTGCACAGGAATGCGATCACCCGCGCTACGTCCTCCGGCTCCGCCACCCGCCCCAAGACCGACTCGTGTTCGGCGCGCTCGAGCACCTCGCGTGGCAGCCTCGAGAGCAGGTCCGTCTTGACGAATCCGGGTGCGACGGCGTTGACGTTCACGTTGGAGGGACCGAGGTCCACCGCGGCCGACCGCGTGAGTCCGATCAGCGCGGCCTTGCTGGCGGCGTAGTTCGCGATGCCGAAGCCCGGTCGGAACGCCTGATGGCTCGCGATGTTCACGATCTTGCCGTAGCGCTGGGCGCGCATCGGGCCGGCCACGGCCTGTATACAGTTGAAGGCGCCCGTGACGTTGGTGTCCATCACCTCCTGCCACGCCTCGGAGGTAAGCCGCCACAGGGCGCCGTCGTGCGCTACGCCCGCGTTGTTGACGAGGAAGTGGACGCCGCCCAGGCGCTCCCGCACCGTAGTGACGAACTTCTCCACTTCGTCCCGCTTGCGCACGTCGCACCGCGCGCAATACACCGGCACACCAAGCGCCCGGATGGTGGTCTCGGTGAGCAAGGCCTGAGCCGCGACGTCGCGGTCCGGCAGGTCGACGTAGTTGATCGCGACCGCCGTGCCGTGCTGGGCGAACTCGAGCGCCGTGGCCCGACCGAGCCCGGTCGCGCCGCCCGTTACCAGGGCGACCCTGCCGTGCACCGTCTCCGCCAGCCGCTGCGGGTCGGGGCGGGTCTCCGTTGCCGGCGCTCCGACCTGCGTCGCGCCGCGCGGGGCCAGGCTCCAGGGAGCGGTGGGTCTCAAGATTTCGAACCTATGTTCGAAATTGAACATCGGCAAGGCGCGGCGTAACTTGGGCGACATGAAACGGCTCGGCTCGGTGCTCTTGTGGGGCGCGACGGCTGCGCTCGGCGGGGCCGCATTCGGCGTGCTCGCGCTGTCGCGGGGGGAGACGGTGAACGCCGCCTGGCTGCTCACGGCCGCCGTATGCACCTATGCCGTCGGGTACCGCTTCTATAGCAAGTTCCTCAGCACCCGCGTATTCGGCCTCGACGACCGGCGCGCCACGCCGGCCGAGCGGTTCAACAACGGGCGCGACTACGTCCCGACCAACAAGTGGGTGTTGTATGGGCACCACTTCGCGGCCATCGCGGGGGCCGGTCCGTTGGTAGGTCCGGTGCTCGCCGCCCAGTTCGGCTTCCTGCCCGGGACGCTGTGGCTGGTTATCGGGGTGGTACTGGGAGGCGCAGTGCAGGACTTCGTCATTTTATTCTGCTCATTGCGACGGGACGGCAAGTCGCTGGGTCAGATGGCGAAGGAGGAGGTGAACCGCGCGGCGGGCGCGACGGCGATGCTGGCCGTGCTTTTCATCATGATCATTCTGCTCGCCGTGCTGGCGCTGATCGTGGTGAACGCCCTCAAGGCGTCCCCTTGGGGGCTCTTCACCATCGCGTGCACGATTCCCATCGCCCTGCTGATGGGGTGGTGGATGAAGCGGTGGCGGCCGGGAAAAGTGGGCGAGGCGTCGGCGGTCGGCGCCGTCTTGCTGCTGGGCGCGCTCGTCGCGGGTGGTTGGGTGGCAAGCCAGCCGCACCTCGCCCCGCTATTCACCCACAGCGCCACCGCGCTCACGTTGATGATGGTAGCATACGGGTTCATCGCCTCGGTCCTGCCGGTATGGATGCTCTTGTGCCCGCGCGACTACCTCTCGACCTTCCTGAAGATCACCACGATCCTGGTACTCGCGGTCGCAATCCTCGTGATTCTCCCGCCGCTTCGGATGCCGGCGCTCACGCCGTTCGCGTCGCTCGGGGAAGGCCCCGTGTTCGCGGGAAAGCTGTTCCCATTCGCGTTCATCACGATCGCGTGCGGTGCGATTTCGGGATTCCACTCGCTCGTGGCATCCGGCACGACGCCCAAGATGATCGCGCGCGAGTCCGACGCCCGGCTCATCGGGTACGGCGGCATGCTGATGGAGTCCTTCGTGGGCGTGATGGCGATGATCGCGGCCTGCACGCTCGACCCCGGGGTGTACTTCGCGATGAACACGACGCCCGCCGCGCTGGCGCAGGCGTCGCAGGTGCTGGGGCAGGCCGGCTTCGTGGTGACCCCCGATTTCATGCGCGAGCTGGCGGCGCGGATGGGCGAGACCACGCTGCTGGCCCGCTCGGGGGGCGCGCCCTCGCTCGCGGTCGGGATGGCCCAGATCTTCGCGGGCGCGACCGGCGCGCTCGGGGGCGGCGGCCGGACCCTCGACGCCCTGTGGTACCACTTTGCGATCATGTTCGAGGCCCTGTTCATCCTCACGACCATCGACACGGGGACCCGCGTAGGCCGCTTCATGCTGCAGGAGATCGCGGGCCACGTGTGGCCGCGGTTCGCCGAGACGTCGTGGTACCCGAGCGTGATCGTGTCGAGTGCGGCGGTCGTGGCGGGGTGGGGATACTTCCTGTATCAGGGTGTGGTGGACCCCCTGGGCGGCATCAATTCGCTGTGGCCACTGTTCGGGATCTCGAATCAGCTGCTCGCGGCGGTGGCGCTGTGCGTCGGCACCACGATCTTGATCAAAATGGGCCGGGCGCGGTTCGCGTGGGTCACGGCCGTGCCGCTCGCCGCGCTCGTGACCATCACCATGACGGCGGGCTGGCAGAAGGTGTTTTCCGCCGACCCCCGACTCGGCTTCCTGGCGCACGCCGCCTCCCTTGTCGGGTCGACCAACCGCGACGCGGCGCGCGTGATCTTCAACGACCGGCTCAATACGTTCGTGGCGCTGCTGTTCATGACAGTCGTAACGATCTTGATCGTGACGTCGTTGCGGGAATGGTGGCTGGTGCTGTCGCGGCGCAAGATGGCCGTGGTACACGAAGCGCCGTATGTGGAGACTGAACATGCGACGGGAGACTGAACGGGAGAAGGGAAACGGGACACGGGAGACGTGGTTCAGGCGCGCAGCCCAGGCCGTTCGGAGAATCGTTGGCGCTCCGGACTACGGCGCGTACCTCGATCACTGCGCACGCGTCGGGCACCCCCCCCGGCTGACGGAAAAGGAGTACGTCGCGCAGTTCTTCGAGGCGAAAGGAAGGGGCGTGCGCTGCTGCTAGCGGCCCCCAATACCCATATCGGGCTGGCTTGGGCTGCGCTGTGCGGCGCGTTTGCGATTCATGTCGCGGACGAGGCGCTGACGGACTTCCTCTCCGTCTATAACCCGATGGTCCGCGCCCTGCGCGCGCGGTTTCCCTTCCTGCCCCTGCCCACGTTCACGTTCCGCGTCTGGCTCACAGGACTCGTACTGGCCGTGGTCGTGCTGG
>WNGI01005285.1_pt1 | contig 14407 bp, 13 predicted proteins | sample 5400621 | NCBI WGS metagenome assembly WNGI01 (sample SAMN13153374, study PRJNA577476) | soil metagenome | isolation source: 20 cm soil or saprolite under Garry oak tree replicate 1 | place: USA:California | collected 2016-06-15 | reverse complement strand
GTGCGAGGGCGCCGGGGAAGTAGGTGCCGTGCACGTAGTGGGGCACCTGGGCCCAGATGCCCACGCTGCGCATCCCCTTCTCCGCCAGGGCGATCTCGATGATGTTGAGGGCCGAGGCCGGCACCTGCATGTGATCGGCTGGCAACGGCATGTCGCTCTCCAGCACACCCCGCTCCCTGCCCGTCACGAGGAGCGGGGTGGCCCGGGTGTGCGGGACCATCGCACCGATCGCGCCGAGGCAGATGCTCTCCGTCACGCCGAGGCGCAGCGCGACCTCCACGATGGCGTCCTCGAACTGCCGCCAGCGGTAGTCGGGCTCGGGGCCGGTCAGCACCAGGAGGTCACGGTTGTCTGCCCGGACGGAGCGGATGTTGAGCTCGTGCCATCCCATCCGGGTCAGGACGCCCTCGTGGATGTCGAGCGTGGGCCGCCGTGCCCGGTAATCGACGAGGGCATCGGTATCGAACTCCACGATGATCTCGCCGTCGCTGGCGAGGTACGAGGCGGCGGTGGTGCCGGCGGCTCCGGCATCGACCCAACCGTTCAGGGCGGCGACCAGGGCCGGGGACTCGAGTTCGGGCTCCTGGAGGACGCGATAGATGCTCACGAAGGGAGCTTCCCACATTGGCTCGTGGTCGGCCCGGGGGCGGTCTGAAAATTGCTCGCTGAGCGAGCAAAATCCGGACCACCCTCCGTCAGGCCGCCGCCTTCGGGAGGGCCTTGAGCCAACCGCGACGTTTCTTGCTCTTCAGCCGTTTCCAGGCCTTCGGCCAGGCCGAGCGCTGCTCGGCTCTCCGCCGCTCCTCCCGCTCGACGATCCTCCCGGCGACGAGCGCGGTCGAAACACCCTCGGTACCGGCGTGGTCGCGCAGCCAGCCCGCCGAGACGACAGCGTCGTGGAACTCGCCCAGCACCTCCTGGAGGTTCTCGGCCGCTCCTGCGAGCTTCACCGCGGGGCGGCCTCGCACCGGTGCCGCCGCCTCGGAGGCGTACCGGAGCTGCTTCGCCCGCTTGCGGACCTCGTGCAGGGCCTCGTCGGCGGGCTCCTTGCCGAGGCCGGCGACCCAGCGCCGCAGCCGCTTCCATGGCCTGGCGACGAGGCCCGGCAGCGTGTGGGAGGCCGGGAGGCCGCCTGCTGCCGGGTCGGCCATCGGGGGGTTGGCGGCGGCCGCGACGAGCCGGTCGAGCAGGAGGGCGTACGGCGATCTGAGCCCGCAACTCCGCCATCAGGACATCGGCGTCCCGCACCTCCCCCAGGGCGTTCGCGGGCAACCGGAGGTCGTTGCACATCTGCCGTTCCCAGCCGGCATCCAGCAGCGGCCGGAAGGTCCGGAGGTCCGAGCGGAGGCGGCGCGTGGCAACCCGGGCCTTGTGGACGTGCTCGATGTCGCCGCCCAGGCGGACGCCGGGATCGCGCTCGATCATCGTCTTCGTCGCGCCCGCAATGGAGGCAGCCACGACGTCGCGCATTGTGGAGTGCCGGTCGAGGTGGGGGACCTCGACGTCGGGCTTCGCCCCGTCTGCGAGGCCCAATGCCCGGAAGACCTTCGGCGTTGCATCCCCCGACCTTGCTCCGGCCCGCCTGAGGCGGTCCAGCACGGCCTTCCGGAGCCCGGGTCTGGCCTCCCCGGTCCATTCGACCTCGATCTGGCGGAACTGTTCCTGCACGGGCTCGGCTATGCTGACGAGATCGTCGTCGATCTCGGCGAGAGGAGGCCCCTCCCGGTCGCGGAGCTCGAGGCGCCGGCGCTGGGTGGTCAACCGGGCGACGGGCTGCAGCGGGGCTCGCCGGGTGATCGCCCGGACCAGCGCCGCAGCCTGGGGCGGGACGTCATCGGGGGATCCGGGCCAGCTCAACTCCTGTCGATTCAGTGCTCGGTCTCCCGTTCCGGTGGCATCCTCCGGCAGTTTGAGCGTCCAGGTTCCCTCGTCGGTGCTGCCCGGGGAGCGGTCACGGCGGTACCGCAGCGTGATGCCGCTGTTCCGCGCCAGCCTGAGGTCGGCAGTGTCGAAGTACACCGCCTCCAGGAGGGCCTCCCGAAGGACGGCCACCTGCGCGCCGGGTTCGACGCCGCTCAGGTCGGGGATCTCGAAGCCGGGGTCCGCTTCGAGCTTGTCCTCCGACTCCGTCGAGACGTCGGGTCCGGTCAGCACCGGTGGTGGTGCGCCGTCCGCAAGCGCGCCATCAAGGGCGTTGGTGGACATGGTAGGAAGATTCCCGCGTTGCGCCCGCCGAAACAAGCCGGGGCGGGGCGGCGCCGGCCCTGGCGGCGAGCTGGCCGCAGGCGGCGTCGATGTCGGTCCCCCGGTTGTCCCGCACGGTGGCGTTGACGCCGAGGCCCGCCAGGCGGTCCCGGAACGCCCGCACCCCCGCGGCGGGCGTGCCCCGAGTCGCGTAGCCCGGCGTCGGGTTGAGCGGGATGAGGTTGACGTGGGCGTGGAGCGGCCGTGCGACGGCGGCCAGCTCCTGGGCATCGGAGGGCCGGTCGTTGACGCCGGCGATCATCGCCCACTCGAACGATAGGCGCCGGCCCGTCACTTCGGTGTACTCCCGGCAGGCGGCGACGAGCACAGCCAGGGGATAGCGCCGGTTGACGGGGACGAGGTGATCGCGGAGCGCGTCGTTGGCGGCATGGAGCGAGACCGCGAGGTTGACCGGCAGGGCCTCGCCGGTCAGGCGACGGATCCCCGGGACGAGGCCGACGGTCGACACCGTGATGCGGCGGGCGGAGATGCCGGCGTCGTCGTGGAGGCGCTCGATGGCGGCCCAGACCGCTGCGTAGTTGGCGAGGGGCTCCCCCATCCCCATGAAGACGACGTTGCCGAGGCGCCGCGGCTCGGCCCGGCGCCGGGCTCGGACGACCTGTTCCACGATCTCGCCCGCCGTGAGCTGCCCGCTGAGGCCGGCCTGGCCAGTCGCGCAGAACACGCACCCCATGCCGCACCCGGCCTGGCTGGAGATGCAGACGGTGACCCGGTCCCGGTAGCGCATCAGCACGGTCTCGATGCGGCCGCCGGTCTGACTGACGTTGAGGGACCACAGGGATTTCACGGTGTCCCCGTCGTCGCTCTCGGACTCGGCGACCAGCACCAGCGCGGGGGCCAGCACCTCCGCGAGCCGCGCCCGCAGGGGCTTCGGCAGGTCGGTCATCTCCGCCGGGTCCAGACCCCGCTGGTGGAGCCCGTGCCACACCTGGTCAACGCGGTAGCGGGGTTCTCCCTCGAGGAGGCGGGCCAGGTCCGGCCGGGTGACGTCATAGCGCGCCGGCGTCCGGCCCGAGGTGCCCCTCAAGGCGCCGGGTAAAAGAAGGCGGTCATGCAGCCATGGTACGCGCTGGCCTATTCTGGGTGCCGCCATGACCGTCTACGACATCTCCCAGGAGGCCATCGAGATGGCCACCTGGCGATGGGCAAAGCCGGTGAAGTTCTACGAGGTAACCGACTCCACCAACGACCGCGCGGTCGCGTGGGCCCGGGCCGGGGCCAAGTCGGGGTCCATCGTCGTGGCCGATCACCAGACCGAGGGCCGTGGCCGGGGCGACCGCACCTGGTTCAGCCAGCCGAACCTCGGCTCCCTGCTGTTCTCCGTCATCCTCCGGCCAAAGCTGCCGCCGGAGCAGGTCAGCATCATCACCATGGCCCTGGGCATCTCGACCTCCCTTGCGCTGGCGGAGCGCCGGCAGGCCAACAAGCTCAAGTGGCCGAACGACATCGTCACCCGGGGTCGCAAGCTTGGCGGCATGCTCTCCGAGACCGAGATCCAGGACGGGAAGGTCAACTTCGTCGTCTGCGGCGTCGGCATCAACATGCGGATCACCCGGGACCAGTTCCCCAAGGAGCTTCAGGCCACGGCGACGAGCTGCGTCGTGGAAACCGGCCGTAGCTACGACCGGGCCGAGGTGCTCGCCGGGATCCTCATCCACCTCGACTCGGCCCTCAAGGACATCGCGGCCGGCAGGATCGGCATCATCCTCAACCAGTACCGGCAGATGTGCGACACGATCGGCAAGGCGATCTCCGTCAGGATCGACGGCAAGGTCGTCAAGGCAACCGCCGTCGACGTCGACGAGTGCGGGGGTCTGGTGCTCGACACCGGCGATGTCATCCCGGCGGGAGACGTGACCTACCTCGACTGACGGACGCCGTCCACCGGGAGGCGCCGTCCACCGCGACGTTGAGCGAAGTCGGTCGCCTTTCGCGCATCTCCGCGCGATTGAGAAGCTAACCTCAGAGGTGTGGACCACGTCATCGAGCTCGAAGATGCGGAATCGTTCCACCGGTGCCGGCGGGCCTGGGACCTCGGCGCCGCGGCACGGCGCAACTTCGAGCCCGTCGAGCCGCTCCGGCCCTTCGACCTGCCCAAGGCACTACGGGACGGTCTCGCCGCCTGGTACTTCCCGGCGATGTGGGCCTGGACCCGCGACCTCGTGCGGCCCATCGCGCTGCAGGCGTTCCACACGTCGATGCGCGCCGAGCGGGCCGGCTTTCTGGCCGCGCAGCCGGCAGCGACGTTCCCCGAAGGCGAGTGGGCCGCCGCGGCCGAGCGCGGCGCCCTGGCGCTGGAGCGGTACTTCGACTGGGCCCCGAGCGTGGACGACTTCTCGGTCGTCCGGGTGACCACCGAGTTCAACGTCGTCGTCCCGGACCCGGGCCAGGCGGGGGCCGGGCTCATCGCCGCCGACGGGAAGGCGGTGCGGTTCCGGGGCCGCATCGAGTTGCTGGCCCTCGACGAGCACCACCGCCTGTGGCCGGTCGAGCACCGCATCGTCGACGGTGGCTGGGCCGACGTCGACACCCTCGTCCTCGACCATCGCGGCGCCTGCGTATGCTGGGCGCTCGAGTCCCAGTACGACGCACCCGTGGCCGGCGTCATCGTCAACGAACTGCGCCTGGAACCCGGGCCCCCGGCCCCGGCGGCGGGGCCCAAGCGACGGGGCGTCACCGTGATCGAGGACCCGGACGGGATGTTCCGCAGGACCCACATCCGCAAGGCCCCCAGGGAGATCCGCCGCCTCCGGCGCCAGTTCGCAGCGGCTGCGCTGGACATGTGCACTCCGTCCCTCCCCATCTATCCCAACCCGGCCCCCGAGCACTGCGGGGTCTGCGCCTTCGTGGCGCCCTGCCTGGCGATGAGCGCCGGGGCTGACCCTGCCCCGATCCTCGAGGCCTCGTTCCGGCATCCCGTGCCCGAGGTCGTCGAGCTGCCCCCCCGGACGGGGAGCTGCGGCCCGCAACGCGTCTACGGCTGGAAGACCAAGGGCCCGGGCGTCAAGCAGGACTACTGAGGGGGCCTGGCCAGCCGGCGCCGCGAAGTCTCTAGAGCTTTCTGAGGCGCACCGTGTCGGCTGGGCGGTAGACGCAGATGACGTCGTCGAGGTAGCCGAGCGCGACCGCGGTCTCCAGCATGGCGAGCCCGGCCCCCGCCTCGGGCAGGTGCGAGGTCAGCACCACGAAGGGAGGCCGGTCGGCCATGGCTTTGAGGAGCGCCCCGTTGGCGATCGCCTTCTTCAGGGTGTCGGTGCGCAGCAGGCCGGGCCGGGAGCCCTGGACGCTCCCCTTGTACTCGAACCAGACGATGCGCCCCGAGGGACTGACCGCCTCCCGGTCGATCTCGATGCCGACGGCGGTGACGAGCACCCGGGCGCCCACCTCGTACCCCGAGGTGCGGAGCAGGAGGTCGCACTGGTCGGCGAACTGGCGACCCTGCAGCGATGCGGAGGACTGGAACAGGCTCACGGGTCCGCCTGGCCGCGGAAGACCGGCGAAAGCCGGATCTCCATCGAGGCCCGCTCGTCGTCCAGCATCTCCTCGGTGACGACCTCCTCATCGGGGTAGCCATCGAGGACCTCCCCGGATGCCAGCATCCACGCCGTCACGGCGTCCGCCCAGCGTTGGTGCAGGAGGGCGGACCGGATCTCCTCCAGGACCCCCGGTGCGAAGTCCTCCGGGCGAGACGGCCCGACGAGCCTCACGGCCAGGAGGCGGCTGAGCACGGCATCGGACTCGGCAAGGAACACCTCGGGTGTGTCGCCGTGGAGGACGCCGACGGCGACCCTGCCCGGCCAGCCGAGGGTCCCACCGGATGCGCCCACGGCGCCTTCAGGTCCCCTCCGGCCGGGCCCCATGCGCGTAGGCATGGAGCTTGCGCTGATCGATGGGCGACGTCATCTGCAGGACGTCGAAGATGGGCCGGCCGGGGCCACGCACCACCCGCAGCGCCGCCGCGCCCGCCCCCGCCTTCGGCGCGTCGGTCGTGAGCAGCACCAGGGGGATCTTGGCATACGCCTCGTGCAGGACCGCTGCCTTCCCGAGCGCCTTCCAGAGCGTGTCCGTGCGCTTGAGCCCGGGCCGTGTGGAGGTGAAGCCACCGGACACGTCGAAGAACCACTCGCCGCCGTCCCGGTCGCAGGCGCGGAAGCTGACCTCGACCCCGACGGGGAGGGCAACCTTGGCCTGGATGGGGTCAAAGCCGCACTGGCGGAGCAGGGCCTTCGCGACGTCCCGGGCCGCCCGACCCTCGCGGACGGCCCTGGCCTGGACGTCCTCGTCGGGATCGGCCCTCGCCGGGACGGCCGGGAGCAGGACCGATTGGGTCTCGTCCTCGAGCCCGCCCTGCCGGCGGAGGGCATCGTCAACCCGGGCACGGGCCTGTCGCACGTAGGCGGCGTCGATGTCGTACCCGGCGAAATGGCGGCCCGTCCCGATCGCTGCGACCGCGGTCGTCCCCGACCCCATGAAGGGGTCGAGCACGAGGTCGCCGTAGTACGTGTAGAGGTGGATGAGCCGCCTCGGCAGCGCGACCGGGAATGGAGCCGCGTGGCCGACGCGCGTCGCCGATTCGGGTGGGATCTCCCAGACATCGGTCGTGGCCTCCATGAACTCGTCGCGCCACAGCGAGGCCGACGAGGGCAGGCCCGCCCGGTGACGCTGGCGGGCGGTGAGGGCACGGTCGAACCGGCCCTTGCTGGCGATGACGACCCGCTCGGTCACGTCACGCAGGACGGCGTTGGCAGGCCGCTGGAAGGACCCCCACGCGCACGACCCGGACGAACCCCGGGCCTTCTGCCAGATCACCTCGCCGCGCAGCAGGAGGCGGAGCTTGTCCTGGAGGATCCCGATGACGTCCGAGGACAGCGACCGGTAGGGGCGCCGGCCGAGGTTGGCCACGTTGACGGCGATGCGCCCGCCCGGCTCCAGCTTGCGCACGCACTCGGCGAACACGTCCTCGAGCATCTGCAGGTATTCGAGGTAGGTCGCCGGGATGTGACCCTCCCCGAGGGCCTCCTCGTATTCCTTGCCCGCGAAGTACGGGGGGGAGGTCGCGACCAGGGCCACCGAGCCATCCGGGACCTGCTTCATCTCGCGGGCGTCGCCGACGAAGATCTCGTCGACGGCCTTGTCCGGGTGGACCGCGCTGTCCGCGCTGAGCTTCGGGGGTGTGAAGCGCGCGTAGAAGGCGCTGGCGTCGTGGTTCTCCCGGCGGGACACGCCGAAGCGCGACGTCTGGGTCGGTTCCCGCCGTTCCGCCACTTCACCCCTCCTCCATCCGGGGCTCGAGGGCCCTCGGCCATCCGAGGCTTGAGGGCCCCTTGGGCTGCGAAACTCGAACCTCTGTTCGAGTGTAGTCGGCCCGGCTCTCCCAGGCTCATCCGGCGCCTTGAGGGGCGCCTCGGGGCGGATCATAGCCCGCCCCCCTCCCGGGAGCCGTCTTTGACGAGACGGTGAAGGGCCGCAAATCCACAGGCAATCCTCAAGTGGTTCTCATCGATATCTCAGGCCGGCCTGGCCTACTGAACCTGCCAGATCTCAGGCACCCAGGGGATGAACAAGGTAAAAAGGAGATCCATGATGATCTTCGAACAGTTCTATCTGGAGAGTTTGGGGCATGCGTCCTATCTCGTGGGTGACGAGAAGACGGGTCGGGCGCTCCTGCTCGATCCCCGCCGGGACGTGGAGGTCTACCTCGAATCCGCCCGGATGCACGGGCTGCGCATCGCCTACGCCATCGACACGCACGGGCACAACGACTACCTGAGCGGCCTCTCGGAGCTGCGGCTCCGGCAGGACATGGAGGTGCTGGGGTTCGCCGGTGCCGACCTCGGCTACGACCACCGCAGCGTCACCGATGGCGAGGTCATCGAGATGGGCGACCTCGCCTTCGAGGTCATGCACACGCCGGGCCACAGCCCCGAGCATGTGAGCCTGCTGGTGTACGACCACGCCCGCGGTGAGGACCCGGTGCTGCTGCTCGCCGGTGGGGCCCTGCTCGTGGGGGACGTGGGCAGGCCCGACCTGCTCGGCAGCCCCGACGACATCGCCGCCTCGGCCCGCGCCTCCTGCCGCACGATCCGCCGGCTCCTGCGCCGCCTCGGCGATCACGTGGCGGTCTACCCCACCCACGTACGGGGATCGCTCTGCGGCGGCAACATCGGCAGCCGGCTGTCGACCACCGTCGGCTACGAGCGGCGCACCAACCCCGCACTGTCCCGGATCAACTCCTCGGAGGAGGGCCTCGAGGGATCCCTCGGGCTCGACCACCTCCCCGCCGTGCCGCCCTACTGGCGACGGATGCGCGCCATGAACCTCGGCGGGCCGCCGGCCGTCGACCTGTGGGAGCCGCCCGCGCTCGTTCCATCGGAGTTCCGTCGCCATCGCGAGGCCGGGGCGATCGTCGTCGACATCCGGTCGCCGGAGGCGTTCGCCGGCGGGCACATCCCCGGCGCGCTCAACGTGGGCCTCGGCTCGTCGTTCTCGACCTGGGCCGGCACGGTCCTGCCCGAGGGCACCAGGGTCCTGCTGGTGCTCGACGGGCCGGCGCAGCTCTGGGAGGCCGCCTGGCAGCTCCTCCGGGTGGGCTACGACCTCCCCGAGGGCTGGCTGTCGGGGGGCATGGCCGCCTGGCGGGCGGTGGCCGGGGAGATGGACATGCTCCCGATGCTGGATGTCCACGAGTTGCGAGGCCGGATCGAGGGGTCCACGGTCAACGTGGTCGACGTCCGCCAGCCTGCCGAATGGGCTGCGGGCCACATCGAGGGAGCGACCTTCATCACCGGGGCCGACCTCCCCGCCCGGCTCGATCAGGTCCCCAACCACAGGCCCGTGGCTTTCATCTGCTCGACCGGCTACCGGTCAACGGTTGCCGCCAGCCTCCTCGCCCCGATGCGGCCAGGGCGGGTGCTGAGCGTTGCCGGAGGCATGAGCGCCTGGACGACCTCCGGCTATCCGATTGTTGCGTAATCTAGTAATCCCCTGACCTCGTGCCCAGACCAGTCTCGAGGCACCTTGTCTCATCTGCCCCGTCTGTCCACCAGCGCACCAGGAGGTGCCCGATGACCCCGTTGGTCCGCTCCGCCCTGGACCTGCCGTTCCGGCCGGTCAAGCCTCGAGCTACAGGCATCACGATGGTCATCGACAATGGCCTGCCCACCGGAGGGTTCCGGGACCACATCGCCAGCACCGCGCCGCTGATCGATGTCGTCAAGTTCGGGTGGGGCACCGTCGTGGCGACACCCGATATCGGCGCCAAGATCGCGGTCCTCAAGGAGCACGGCATCGACTTTTTCTTCGGCGGCACCCTCTTCGAGAAGCACGTGTTGCAGGACCGCTTCGACGAGTACCGGGCGTTCTGCCGGGCGTGGGGTTGCCGGGTGGTCGAGATCTCCAACGGGACCGTCGCCCTCAGCAACGAAGAGAAGGCCCGCTACGTGGGCAAGCTCGCCGGTGAGTTCACCGTGTTCTCCGAGGTGGGGCTGAAGGACACCGCCCGCTCGGAGCGGATGGGGACCTGGGACTGGGTCGAGTACATCCGCCAGGATCTCGAGGCCGGCGCCAGCCTGGTCATCGCGGAGGCCCGGGAGAGTGGCCGGAGCGGGATCTGCCATGCGGACGGCAAGCTCCGCTCGGACGTGCTCGATGCGATCCTCGGGTCGGGGGCCGACGTCGACCGGCTGCTGTTCGAGGCCCCCACGAAGGACCTGCAGGCCTCGTTCATCCGGCGGATCGGGCCGAACGTCAACCTCGGTAACGTCGCCCCCGGCGACGTGATCGGCGTCGAGACCCTCCGGCTCGGCCTGAGGTCCGACACCTTGACCGCCGCGCTCCCCCCGGCGGTGCCCCGGAGGGCTGCGGCCCTCTCCGCCCGCCCCAGCAGCAACGGGCGGCACCTGGCCGCAGCCCCGGACTTCTAGCCTCTGCCGAAGTGAGGAGCTTTTCGCGTGTATGCACGCGATTTCCTCCTCACTTCGCCGTGAGGGGCCTGCAGCGCTGCCCGGAACCACTCCCAGGCCGGCACGCTGCTCGGGATCGCCGGCCAGCCGTTGATGATGGCGAGGAGCTGCCAGTAGCGCTCCGCCCGCGGGTCGGCGAAGGTGGCGATCATCTCGACGAGCCACCGGCGCAGCTCGGGGCCGTCGCTCTCGCCCCGGAAGACGGCGTAGCGGGACACGAGCCCGTCGACGACGGGGGCAGCCTCCGCGGAGGCCGGGTCCAGCCCCGCCGCCACCGCCTCGCCGGCCCTCGAGGCGACCGCCGTGGACGTGGCCTCGAGGGCCTGGGGATCGTAATCGGACCGGCCCGCAGCCCGATCTTCGGCCGCCCGCTCCGCCATCTGCCGGATCCTGCGCCGGAAATCCGGCTCGGCGACCAGCTCGGCCAGCTCCACCCATGCCTCGATCTGCGCCGTGGTCGGCTCCTCGGGAAGGTCCGGCATTGCGGAGCGCATCCCCTGCTCGAACTTCGGGTCGATGTCCAGGCCCCGGAAGACGTCGTCGAGGAAGTCCTCGATCATCCGCCGGCGCTCGGCATCGGACAGTTGTGCCAGCCTGTTCATCAGCTCCACTTCCTTTCCTGAGGCAGGACCCGACGTAGGCCCTGCTTGACGGTTGGTTGCACCTCGTTCCACCACGGCCCGCAGCACCGCCCGGCGCAGCCTGAGCCCCCGGATCTGGATGTCGAGGGCCGCGGCGTGGGCGGCGGCCACGCTGGTCACCGACGCCTCGCGGTCGAGCACCTTGCGGATGGTCGGGAGGTCGATGCCGAGGTCGCGGAGGGTCCGGACGAGGCCCAACCGCTGCAGCGCTTCCCGGTCGTAGGTCCGGTACCCGCCCGGCGTCCGCCCGGCCTCGGGCACCAGCCCGCCGTCCGAGTAGAAGCGGATCGTCCGCACGGGCAGGCCCGTCAGGCGCGAAAGCTCCCCGATCGAGTAGCGGCTCGTTGCGGCGTCCATGGGCACACTGTGGACCCTCCAGTAACTGGAGAGTCAAGCGGTAGATCCGGGCTGGACGCTTGACGGCTGCAGAACGGGTAGAACTCGCCTTTGGCAGGCGCCTTTGGCAGGCGCCGTTGACAGAGCACGGCGACCTGGGAGAGATTGCTTCATCACGGAGGAGTCAGGAGGAGGGTATGGCGAGGAACAGCGAACCGGCCGGCTGGCGACCACCGGGCAGTGCCCCCAGCAGGACGGCTCACGGGAACGGGTGGAAGGTCCCGCCCAACCTGCGGATCCCGCTCGTCCTGGCGGTGGGCGTCACGCTGCTCGCCTCCACCGTGCTCGGTGCCTTCGGGCTGTCGTCGCCAACGAAGGCGGCCAGCACCGCCGAGCGCGCAGCGATCGCCAGCGCCGCCAGGACCGCCGACACCGGCCCCGCCCAGAACCCTCTCCTGGCCCTGCTCGATGCCCTGTTCCCGAAGCCCGCCCCCCCGGCGCCGCCGGCCCCGCCACTACCACCGCCGACCGAGGCCCCGCCCACCACCCTCGTCGCCGATGCGCTCGGCTCGTCGGTGCCGGTCTACGCCGATCCCAACGGCGGCCCCGTGGTCAACCGGGTCGCCGGTTCGAACGTGCTCGGCCAGCGGGAGGCATTCGTCGTCACCGACGCGTCGGTGCCGGGGTGGTACCGGGTGGAGCTCCCGGTCAAGCCGAACGGCTCCACCGGCTGGATCCAGGCCTCCAGCGTGAGCACACGGACGGTCACCTACTTCATCCGTGTCCACCAGTCGCAGTTCAAGCTCGACCTCTTCAACAACGGTGCGCTGCAGCGGTCCTTCACGGTGGCGGTGGGGGCTCCGTCGACGCCGACGCCCAACGGCAACTTCTTCGTCTGGGCCACCCAGGCCTGGAACTCGGCGCCGTATGCGGTCGGCATCTTCGCTCTCTCGGGCTTCTCGCCGGTCCTCGACAACTGGCCCGGCGGGGGCCGGGCCGGCATCCACGGTTGGCAGGACACGAGCATCCTCGGGACCCAGGCCTCGCACGGCTGCGTGCGGCTGGGACCTGCCGACTTCGGCCAGCTGATGCACGCCATCCCCCTCGGCACACCGGTCGAAATCACGCCCTAGCGAGCCGGTGAGCCTGTACGTCGCCCCGTCCCTGCTGCATGGGTTCGGGGTGTTCACCGATGAGGCATTTGTCTCAGGTGATCCCATCGAGGCGTGCCCGGTGCTCGTGATCCCCTCCCGCCAGCGGGAGTTGATCGACCGGACGATCTTCAGCGGCTACTACTACGAGTGGGGAAAGGGGGAGGGTGCCCTCGCCCTCGGGTTCGGGAGCCTCTACAACCACTCCTACCGGCCGACGGCCCGCTACGACCCGGCGGAGGAGGGGCCGGTCCTCATCATCAGCGCCATCCGCCGGATCTCCCCCGGCAGCGAGATCACGATCAACTACAACGGCAACCGGGGCGCCTCGGGAGGCATCAGTGCTTCTTCTTCTTTTTGCCCTTCGCCGGTCGCGGCTGGGCCTCCGTGGCGACGGCCGGTGCCGGGGGTGCCGGGACGAGGTAGCCGGTGACCCGCCGCGCCGCTGCCGCCAGGTCGCCCTCGATCTCCGGCGGGAGATTGCCGGCAAGGCCCAGCGTCGCCAGCCCGTGGACCAGGGACCAGGCGGCGATGCCCGCCTCCAACGGGGGGTCCGGCACGAGGGCGGCCGGCCCACAGAGCGCGGCGCCCAGGGTCGATCGGGCAGCCATGAGGTCGGGGTCGGCGGGATCGTAGAGCTCGGAGCGGAACATGACCTCGAAGTAGGGACGCTCCTCGACCGCGAACCTGACGTAGGCCACGCCAACCTCGGCGAAGCCCGGGGTGGCATCGTCGGTGGCCCTCAGCGAGCCGGCAAGGCGTCGGTACCCCTCGGCCGCAACCGCGGTCAGCAGACCCCGCTTGTCCCCGAAATGGTGGGCTGGGGCGGCGTGGGAGACACCCGCCCGGCGCGCAAGATCCCGGAGGCTCAACGCCGCAGGGCCTGACTCGCGCAGGGAGGCGACCGCCTGGTCCAGCAGCACACGGCGGAGGTCACCGTGGTGATAGGGCCTGCCGCTGTCCGCTCTCGCCACAGCCTGCATTGTACGCAGATAAATAGGCATTGCCAAGATATTGCTGGCGCCCGCGAACTTATCGTCGCCCAGATTCTCGAGGCTGCGGCTCCGCCGGGCCCAGGCTCCTCAGCGTGGCGCTACACTCGGGCCTGGTGCAGGGGGATCGGGGGGAACAAGTGCCGATGTCTCGGCACGACAGAGCGCGGCCCGTGGTCGTTGAGCGGCGTCCGTCGCGACGCGGTGCCCTTCGATGAGCCCGGTGATCAGCCCCGCCCCACGCGACGCATGGTCGGAGGTGCTCCAGGCCGACCCGTACGCTCTCGAAACGCAGTCGCCGGCGTGGACCGACGCCATGTGCGACGGAGGCGCCTACGAGGACGTCAGCCGCTGCTACGACGTGGGAGGGCGGGTGACCATCCTCCCGATGCTGCGCCGCAGGGTGGCGGGCCTGGTGGCCTTCGACGCCGCCAACCCGCTGCAGTGCGGGGCCGGTGGCCTCCTCGCCCCGGGGGGGCCGACCGCCGCCGACACGGCAGCGGTGTTCCGGGACCTCGCCGAGCGGCACGTCGTCGTGCAGACCGTCTGGCCCAACCCTCTTCTCGCCCCGCAGTGGGCTTCCAGCTCGCCCGCCTCGGCCACCGTGGTCCCCCGCCTCGGCCACATGCTCGACCTCGAAGGCGGCTTCGATCACGTGTGGTCGAAACTCTTCCAGAAATCGTCCCGCCGGGGGGCTCGCCATGCCGAGCGAGAAGGCGTCACGGTCGAGTGCGACACCACCGGGCGTCTGATCCCCGAGTTCTACGCCCTGCACTCCCAAGCCGTGAGCCGCTGGTCCCGCCTCCAGCACGAGCCCCGCTGGATGGCGATGCGGCGTCACCGGCACGACGACCCGCTGGAAAAGTTCGAGGCCATCGCCCGCTGCCTCAGGGAGCGCTGCCAGGTATGGGTGGCCCGGGTCGGGGCGAAACCCATCGCCTCGATGATCGTCCTGCAGGGCAACAACGCCTACGACTTCCGTGCCGCGATGGACGAGGAGTGCACACGCTACCGGGCCAACGACCTGCTGCTGCGCCTCGCCGTCTGTGACGCCTGCAAGG
>WNGI01003182.1_pt1 | contig 14407 bp, 11 predicted proteins | sample 5400621 | NCBI WGS metagenome assembly WNGI01 (sample SAMN13153374, study PRJNA577476) | soil metagenome | isolation source: 20 cm soil or saprolite under Garry oak tree replicate 1 | place: USA:California | collected 2016-06-15 | reverse complement strand
CGATCGTGGGCACTGCTCCGGAATCGATCGATTTGGCGGAAGACCGCCGGCGATTCGGGCGTTTGCTGGACGAGCTGAAGATCCCGCAGCCGCGCAACGCCACCGCGCTGGTGCCGGAAGAAGCGGCTCGCGTGGCGGGAGAAATTGGATTGCCGGTTCTGGTCCGGCCGAGCTACGTGCTTGGCGGGCGCGCGATGGTGATCGCATATGACGTGAACACCGTGCAGGAATACGTCGCCCAAGCGGCGCTGATGGGGCCCGCACGGCCCGTGCTGATCGATCAATTCCTCGAAGAGGCGACAGAAATCGATGTGGATGCGCTGGCCGATGGAACGGACGTGGTCATCGGCGGAATTATGGAGCATATTGAAGAAGCCGGAGTGCACTCCGGGGATTCCTCCTGCGTGCTACCGCCCGTTAGCCTGTCACCCGCGATTCTCGACATCATCCGTGAATATACGAAACGGCTGGCGCTGGCATTGAAAGTGGTCGGGTTGATGAACGTGCAGTACGCCATTCAGCGTGACACGGTATACGTGCTGGAAGTGAATCCGCGGGCGTCGCGCACCGTCCCATTTGTGAGCAAAGCGACAGGAGTGCCGCTGGCGAAGGTCGCGGCGCGATTGATGACCGGGAAGAAATTGGCGAACATTAGTCTGCCGATTGTATGGCACAACGGTGTGGCCGAAATCGCCGTCCATGAATTCTATTCGGTGAAATCTCCGGTATTTCCTTTCAACAAATTTCGCGGCGTCGATACTATCCTCGGTCCCGAGATGCGCTCAACGGGCGAAGTAATGGGGATTTCGACATCGTACGGACAAGCTTTCGCGAAGGCCCAGCTTGCGGCGGGGCAGCGCTTGCCGCGCAAGGGTACGGTTTTCCTCAGCGTAAACGACCGTGACAAAAAGCATCTGGGAACTCTTGGAAAAGAGCTGTCGTCGCTGGGTTTTCGCCTGCTTGCGACTCGAGGAACTGCGGTGGCGCTGGAATCGGCCGGCATCGAGGCCGAAGCGGTATTCAAAGTGAACGAAGGCCGGCCGAACATTGTGGACCTGGTGAAAACGGGCAAGATCGATCTGGTGATCAACACGCCCCTGGGCCGCGAATCGTTCTACGACGAAAAATCGATTCGGCGCGCGGCGATCCGTTACAACATACCGTGCATCACGACGCTTGCCGCGGCCCATGCCGCCGCTCGCGGAATTCGCGCCCTTCTCGAGCAGGGAACGGAAGTCGCCGCATTGCAGGATTTACATCGCGGACAGGCCGCCGCTTCCGGCGTGCCTGCTTCAGGAGATTAGGCCGTGACATTTTCCGGAGTTTTCGCCGCTTTGACCACTCCGTATGCGCCGGACGGAGCGGTTTCGCTTTCCGACCTGAAGCACAATCTTCGTCTCTATAACTCGACGGATCTTGCGGGCTATGTCGCGCTGGGCTCCACGGGAGAATCCGTGCTGCTTCGACGCGCGGAGATGGACGCGATTCTCGCCACGGTGAAGGAAGCAGCCGCGAAAGAGAAAAAACTCCTGGCCGGGACTGGCGCGGAGTCCACTCGGGAGACCATCGAGCGCACCAAGCGCGCGGCGGAGTTTGGCTACCACGCGGCGCTAGTGAAACCGCCGCATTATTACAAACCGGCGTACAAACCCGAAGTGCTGATCGCGCATTTCCGCCGCGTCGCCGACGAATCGCCAATTCCCGTGATGCTCTATTCGATTCCGCAATTCACCGGCATCACTTTGGGCGCCGCGGAAGTAGCCGCGCTCGCCGAGCATTCCAACATCATCGGCATAAAAGACAGCTCTGGAAATGTACAGGGCACGGCGGATTTTGTCGCCGCGACGCCACCCGCCTTCAACGTTTTGGTGGGCAATGCCGCGACTCTTTATCCCTCGTTAGTCGTCGGCGCGCGGGGAGGAATTCTCGCGCTGGCGTCCGCGCTGCCGGAAAAATGTGTGAAGCTATTTGAAGTGATCCGCCAGGGTCATCATGAAAAAGCTCGCGAACTGCAATCGTTGGTCGCGCGCGCGTCAAAATTGATCGTTTCCGAATTGGGCCTCACCGGAGTGAAATACGCAATGGATCAGCGCGGATACCGCGGCGGCCTGCCACGCTTGCCTTTGCTCCCGCTGCACGATGAACAAAAGAAACGCCTTAGCGAGTTTCTTCGAACCCTGGAACCGGCCGCCGTCAGGGCCTAATTTAGAACCAGCGGACAGAATTGATGAGACGTTTTGTCGCGGGTATCATCTAAGCGCTCATGGATTGTCACGCCCTTGCCTTCCGCCAGCTTCCCCACCAACCGAAGCTCTTTCTTGAATACCTGGATCACTTTGAAAAGGTGAAGTCATTCTACTTTCATCCGCCGGCCATGGCGGCGGTAACGCGCGCGGCGCGGAAATTGGACTATCCGGGCGAGCGAAGAGCAGAAGTAAGTTCCATTCTTCGCAGACAGAACATCGCTCTCGGGGCGGGAGCGGAAACGCTGTCCAACCTGGACCGGCTTGAGGAAGGCGCAGTCGCGGTTGTTTCCGGGCAGCAGGTGGGGCTATTCAGTGGGCCGGCTTATTCTGTTTATAAGGCGCTGACGGCCGTACAGATTGCCGAGGAGGTGACGCGCGGGGGAATTCCTGCGGTGCCGATTTTTTGGATGGCTACGGAGGACCACGATCTCGACGAGGTCCGTCACGCCACGTGGTTCGAGCAGGGCAAATTGATCCGCCTTGAATTGCCGCTCATCGCGGAAACGGGACGGCCGGTGGGACGGATTCCGCTCGGCGCACAGATCGCGGCTCTTGTGCGAGAAGCCGCGGAATTGCTTGCGAACCAGGGCAGCGACCTGCTCGCTCAATATCTGGTGGAAAGCTACCGGCCGGAGGAAAACTACGGCAGCGCGTTCGGCAAATTATTCGCGCGTCTGTTTGGGCAGCAGGGGCTGATTCTGATGGACCCGCTCGATACCGGACTACACAAAGTTGCAGCGCCGCTTTATCAGCATGCGCTTGCGGAACGCGACGCGGTGAACGAAAAACTACTGCAGCGCGGGAAAGATTTGGACCGTGCAGGATTCGATGCCCAGGTCAAGGTGACCTCGCGCAGTACGTTATTGTTCCATCTGGCCGATGGCGTGCGGCAAGTCATAACGGCGAGCGCCGGAAAATTTCAGGCCGGGGAGAAAACCTGGGCGCGGGACGAGCTGGTGCACATAACGCACACCGAGCCGGAGAACTTTAGTCCCAATGCGCTTTTCCGGCCGGTGGTGCAGGACTATCTGCTGCCCACCGCGGCGTATATTGCGGGGCCGGCGGAGATCTCTTATTTTGCGCAATCGGAAGTTGTGTACCGGCATCTGCTTGGAAGGATGCCGGTGATGCTGCCGCGCGCGGGATTCACGCTGGTCGACGCGAAAGCCGACAAACTTTTGCGCCGGTATCGCCTGACTGTGGAGGACGTTTGGGCGGGATCGCAAGGCTTACGGCACAAAATGGAGAGCCGATCGGTCCCTGGCTCACTGGCGAAAAACTTCGAGCGAAACCAAACACAAATCACTAAGATGCTGGCGCAACTCGGCAAGCAGATCGAGAAGCTCGATCCCACGTTGAAAGGAACAGTTGAAAGAGCGCGGAAGAGGATCGAATTTCACATCGACAAACTGCGCCGGAAGGCGGGCCGGGCCCAGGACAACAAGGCGGGGCTGATCTTGGCTCACGAGCAATACCTGGAGTCACTCTTGAATCCGCACAAAGGGCTGCAGGAGCGTGAGTTGTGCCTGCTGCCGTTTCTCGGCCGATGGGGGGCTGGCGGACTCAGCGAATTGCAAAAACTTTCAACAGGAAAGAAAATCGGGCATCACTTCATTATTCGGTTGCCTTAAAGAGATGGCGGACCGAAGTCCGCCCCCACACAGAAACAGGAACGCTCCGCTCGTTCCGGAATGCTGCATGCTAGAATCCCGGCGCCGGACGGGGAGGGAGTTCCATGCAGACATTGAGTGTGAAAACCGATCGCCGCACGCAGCTCGTCGATGTGACCGCGCAAGTGCAAAAGGCGGTTGCCTCGTCCGGTGTCGCCAACGGCATTTGCTATTTGTATGTGCCGCACACCACGGCGGCGATCACCATCAATGAATGCGCGGACCCGGATGTCGCCCGCGACGTCGAAGGCGCTCTGGATCGGCTGGTGCCCGCGACGTGGCCGTACCGCCACAGCGAGGGCAACTCGGACTCCCATGTGAAAGCAGTGCTTGTGGGAGCGAGTCAAATCGTCCACGTGGAAGTCGGCAAGCTGGTGCTGGGGCGCTGGCAAGGCGTTTTTTTCTGCGAGTTTGACGGCCCTCGCGACCGGCGGCTACAGGTGAAGGTGCTGGCTGATTGAGTGCGGAATCTAAGCAAAAGTATCCGAGCGGAAGCTCGCGCAAACTACCTTGGTGTCAAAAGCGTCCTAACGAAATCCGCCAGGCAAGGATAGGTAAAGTTTGCTTCCTTGCTGAGAAAGTCTCACCCTAGGATTCCTCCTATTCATGGTTTCGCCGTAGCCGGATTGAGGCGGGGGTGTGCTAGAGTTTTTGGGTGATGAGGAAGCTGGGGATTTACGTGCAGGTGCCGTTCTGCCAGACGAAGTGTACCTATTGTAATTTTCATACGGGAGTGGTGGCTAGTAGCCGGTTTGCGCCTTATGTGGAGGCGGTTTGCCGGGAGATTCGAGAGCATCGGGAGTTGCTGAAGGCAGTGGGGGTGGATTGGCCTGGACCGGGAGGGCGCAGCGGTGCTGCGCCCCTACAAGACGACAGCGAGACAGCACGCGGTGTGGGGAAACGGCCCCCCTCAGAAGGCGGGGCCTACACTGAAAAGAACGTGGCGGTTGACACGGTTTACATTGGCGGGGGGACGCCGAGTTTGCTCGATGCTGCTCACCTCGAAGACATTTTGGATGCGATTCGGGCAACATTCCCCGGGGAACTTGCGGAGGTCACGCTGGAAGCCGATCCGGAGACTATCGAGACTGGCAAGGCAGCGGCTTGGGTGGGGGCGGGAATCAACCGGGTTAGTTTTGGGTTGCAATCGTTTTCGGATAAGGAGCTGGTGGCGGCGGGGCGGATGCACCGGCGGGCGGATATTTACCGGGCAGTGCCGATTCTGCGCGAGGCGGGGATTCGGAACATCAACTTTGATTTGATTGCGGGTTTGCCGCACCAGACGAAGGAGAGCTGGCGGCAATCGCTGGAGGAATTGGCGGCGCTGGCGCCGGAGCACGTTTCGGTTTATTTGCTGGAGATTGATGAGGGCAGCAGGCTGGGCAAGGAGTTGCTGCAGGGTGGGGGAAAGTACAGCGCTGGGGCCGTGCCAAGCGAAGATGAGATGGCGGATTTTTATGAGGTGGCCCAGGGGGTATTGCGGGCGGCGGGCTATCACCACTATGAGATTTCGAATTGGGCGAAGCCGGGGTTCGAATCGCGGCACAACCTGAAATACTGGCGGCGCGAGCTGTACCTGGGATTTGGTGCGGGGGCGCATTCGTTTTCGGGGACGGAGCGGTGGGCCAACGCGCATGATGCCGCAGGTTATGTGACGGCGGTGCAGGGCGGACGATTGCCCATTGAGCAGCATGAAAGGCTGACGGCAGAGAGCGCGCTGGAGGAGGAGTTGTTTCTTGGGTTGCGGCAGTTGGATGGGATTGATGTGGCGCGAATCGAGCGGGACTATGGAGTGACGTTGATGGGGCGATTCGATCCGCTGACGTCGGCGGGTTTGGTGGAGCGAGATGGCAGCGTGGTCCGGCTGGTGCCGCGAAGGCTGAGTGTTTCGAATGAAGTTTTTGTGGAGTTGATGAGGTGAGACGCGGGACGGGTCAACTTGCGATGTAGTTGAAGGCGGGTTTTAACACAGAGAGAGAGAGCACAGAGGACAAGAGAGACGGAGAAGAGAAGAATATGAGTTATACGGTGGCGAAAGGGAATCAGAGGGTGGATCCGGATCAGGTTGCGGAGGCGGGGAAGATTCCGGCGGGAGTGGTGGACCTGCGGAGCGATACCGTGACGCGGCCTACGCCAGAAATGCGGCGAGCGATGGCCGAGGCGGAGGTCGGCGACGACGTATACGGAGAAGACCCGACGGTCAACCGGCTGGAAAAACGGGCGGCGGAGATTTTTGGAAAAGAAGCGGCGCTGTTTGTGCCCACGGGATGCATGGGGAACCTCATTGCGATCAAGATCTGGACGCACCATGGGAATGAAGTGATCTGCGAAGAGCGCAGCCACGTGAATTTGTATGAGTTGGCTTCGATGTCCGCGATTGCCGGCTGCATGCCCCGGGTGGCACGGGGGGAGGACGGGATTCTGACTTGGAAGCAGATCGAAGCGGTCATCCGGCCGAAGATTTATTACGATTCGCAGACTGCACTGGTTTGCCTGGAAAACACGGGCAACATGGCCGGGGGAACGGTCTATCCGACGGCCCTAGTGGAAGACATCTGCGGCCACGCGCATGCGGCGGGTTTAAAAGTGCACCTGGATGGTGCTCGGATTTTTAATGCAGCGACAGCGCTCGGAGATAACGTCGCGCAAATGACGCGAAAAGTGGATTCGGTGATGTTCTGTTTGTCCAAGGGACTGGGCGCTCCGGTGGGATCGATGATTGCGGGGACGAAAGCGTTCATCGAAAAGGGGCGGGTCTACCGGAAAATGTTCGGAGGAGGGATGCGACAAGCGGGCGTGATCGCCGCGGCGGGATTGATCGCACTGGAAGAGTCTCCAGCGCGGCTGCACATCGATCAAGAAAATGCCAAGAGGCTGGGGGAAGGCATCGCCGCCATCCCGGGGTTGACGATCGATCCGAAGAAGGTTCGATCGAACATCGTTATTTTTGATTGTTCGAAGACCGGGAAGACCGCCGTGGAGCTGTGCGATGCGCTTCATCCCTATGGAGTTTGGGCGCAGGATACCGCGCTGCATTCGGTGCGGTTCGTTACGCATTGTGATGTGGACCGTGTGGGGATCGAGAGAGCGCTCGTGGTGCTACAGGATGTCGTTGGCGTGACGCAGAAGGCGGGCGCATGAGAGGAAGAAGAATGAAGCGGCTGGTTCATTTTGTTTGCGCAATTTCAATTGTGCTTTTTGCCAGGGGATCGGCGGCCGGACAGTCGACAGCCGCAAAAGAGCCAGGGAAGGGAGCTTCCGTAACGGCCGCAGAGGCGCAGAAATTTATCGCGGACGCGGAGCAGCGGTTGTTTGACCTGGGAGTGAAGGCTTCGCGAGCCGGTTGGGTGCAGGAGAATTTTATTACCGACGACACGGAGCAGATCGCCGCGGAGACGGGCGAGGCGCTGAACACTGCGAGCACGAAGTACGCAAAAGAAGCGCACCGTTTTGACGGACTGCAATTATCGCCGGAGCTGGCGCGCAAACGGCTGCTATTGGAATTGGCGGCGGGATTTCCGGCGCCGGATGATCCGAAGGCACAGAAAGAACTGGCGCAGATCCTGGCGTCGCTGGACGGAGAATATGGAAAAGGGAAGTGGTGCCCAGAGGGAGAAAAGGAAAAGTGCCTGGACGTGACGGCAGTCGAAAAGCTGATGGCCGAGAGCCGCGATCCGGAAGAGTTGAAGCGGGCGTGGACCGGATGGCATGCGATTGGCGCGCCGATGCGTCAACGGTACGTGCGGATGGTGGAACTGGGAAATGAGGGGGCGCGGCAGTTGGGATATGCGGACGTGGGGGCGCTGTGGCGCTCGAATTACGATATGCCGCCGGATGCGTTTGCGAAGGAAGAGGACCGGCTGTGGGAGCAATTAAGGCCGCTATATTTGTCGCTGCACGCGTATGTGCGCGGTCAGCTGCGGAAAAAATATGGGAATGCGCTGGTGCCGGAGCGTGGACCGATTCCGGCTCATCTGCTGGGAAATATCTGGAGCCAGGAGTGGAACAATGTGTATTCGCTCATGGATTCGCCGAAGCCCCCCGCAAGCTATGACCTGACGAAGATCCTGGCAGACCGGAAGACGGATCCGCGCGGGATGGTGAAATACGGAGAGAACTTCTTCACTTCGCTGGGATTTGCGCCGCTGCCAAAGACGTTTTGGGAGAGATCGCTTTTCACGAAACCGGCGGATCGCGACGTGGTTTGCCATGCCAGCGCGTGGGACGTGGATTCGAAAGATGATTTGCGCGTCAAGATGTGCATTCAGATCCGGGAGGAAGACTTCCGGGTGATTCACCACGAACTGGGGCACAATTTTTATCAACGCGCGTACCATACCCAGCCACCGCTTTTCCAGAGCAGCGCCAATGACGGCTTTCACGAGGCGGTTGGAGATACCATCGCGCTTTCCGTCACACCGGAGTATTTGAAGCAGATTGGATTGATCGACGTGGTGCCGCCGGCGTCGGGCGATACGGATTACCTGCTGCAGCAGGCGCTGGAGAAAGTGGCCTTCCTGCCTTTCGGATTGCTGGTGGACAAGTGGCGCTGGGAAGTGTTTGCCGGCCAGGTGAAGCCGCAGGACTACAACAAAGCGTGGTGGGAATTGCGGAAGAAGTATCAAGGGATCGTGCCGCCGGTGGAACGTACGGAGGCGGATTTTGATCCGGGGGCAAAATACCACGTGCCGGGAAACATTCCGTACGCACGCTACTTCCTGGCGCGCATCCTGCAATTTCAGTTTCAAAGGGCACTTTGCCGCGCGGCGGGATTCAACGGTCCATTGCAGCGGTGCTCGATTTATGGGAACAAGGCGGCTGGGGAGAAATTAAACAAGATGCTGGCGATAGGGCAGAGCAAACCATGGCCCGAAGCGCTCGAGACGCTGACGGAGGAGAAACAAATGGATGCTTCGGCGCTGGCGGATTATTTTGCACCGTTGAAGGCGTGGCTTGACGAACAGAACAAGGCCAATGGTTACCTGGTGGGTTGGTAGCGGGGGTCGTGTAGAATTAAATAAGCAAAACCTTGTCTGCGTATTGGCCAAAACCCATAGCCTCCCGAGGAAACTGTGGAATTCAGCTTCACCGAGGAACAGCAGCAGCTTCGCCGCAGTGTGCGAGAATTCGCCGAGGGCGAGATCGCTCCGCACGTGATGGAGTGGGACGAAGCGTCCCATTTTCCGATGGAGATTATTCCCAAGCTGGCAGAGATGGGGCTGCTCGGCGTTATTTTTCCGGAACAGTATGGCGGCGCGGGGCTGGGTTACATCGAATACGCGCTGGCGATTGAAGAGCTGTCGCGGGTGGATGGTTCGGTGGGTTTGATCGTTGCGGCGCACAATTCGCTGTGCTCCAACCACATTTTCAAGTTTGGCACGGAGGCGCAAAAGCAGAAGTATCTCGTGCCGCTGGCCTCGGGGAAGGCGATTGGCGCCTGGTCGCTGACGGAGCCGGAGGCGGGGTCAGACGCGGGAGGCACGCGCACAACCGCCGTTCGCGATGGCCAGCATTGGGTGCTCAATGGGGCAAAGACGTTTACGACGAATGGCCACTATGCGAATTATTGCGTGGCCATGGCGGTCACCGACAAATCGAAGGGTTCACACGGGATCAGCGCGTTCATTCTGGAAAAAGGGACGCCGGGCTTCCGGCCGGGTAAAAAGGAAAACAAGCTGGGGATGCGCGCGAGCGACACCTCGGAGGTGATTTTCAACGATTGCCGTGTGCCGCAGGAAAACTTGCTCGGGCCGGAAGGCGAAGGTTTTACTGGCAGCTTGAAAATTCTGGATGGGGGACGTATTTCGATCGCCGCGCTGGCGCTGGGAATGGCTCAGGGTGCGCTCGAAGCGGCCACGAAATACGCCAAGCAACGTAAGCAGTTTGGCCAGGCGATCAGCGAATTTCAAGCCGTGCAATTCAAATTGGCGGACATGGCCACCCAAGTGGAAGCAGCGCGGCTGCTGGTCTATCAGGCCGCGTGGCTCGCGGATAAAAAGGATGTGCGCTTCACCCGCGAAGCGAGCATGGCAAAGCTATTTGCAAGCGAAATCGCCGTCCAAGTGGCCAACGAGTGCGTGCAAATTCACGGCGGCTACGGGTTCATCAAGGATTACCCCGCGGAGAAATATTACCGCGACGTGAAGCTCTCGACCATCGGCGAAGGCACCAGCGAAATTCAAAAGTTGGTGATTGCCCGGCAGCTCCTCGGCAAGAAATAATAGGGAGATGCGCCTGGCCTCTTCCAAAAGCTCGACAGGACAAATATGACTCTGCCCGTTGAAGCATGGGCGGAACAAGTGCGCGCGGGCAATGTGCGGGCGGTGTCTCGCGCGATCACGGCGATCGAAAATCATCAGCAGGAAGCGGAGGCGCTGTTGCGGCTTCTTTTTCCGCATACGGGCCAGGCCTATCTGACGGGCGTTACCGGCGCACCGGGAACGGGAAAGAGCACGCTTGTTGACCGGCTTGCGGCTTTTTACCGGAAAAAGCACGAGCAGGTTGGGGTAGTCGCGGTAGATCCGACGAGCCCGTATTCGGGCGGGGCGATTCTTGGCGATCGCATCCGCATGCAAGGCCATGCGGGGGATGGCGGCATGTTCATTCGCTCGATGGCGACGCGCGGCTTTCTCGGCGGCCTGGCGCGAGCAACCGCGGAAGTAGCGCTGCTGCTTGATGCCGCCGGGAAGAAGCAGGTACTCATCGAAACCGTTGGCGTTGGCCAGGACGAAATCGACATCGTGCGGCTGGCGGATTGCGTTATCGTCATGCTCGTGCCTGGGCTGGGAGACGACATTCAGAACATGAAGGCCGGGTTGATGGAGATCGGCGACATTTTTGTCTTGAACAAGGCGGACCGCGAAGGCGCCGACCGCCTCGAGCAACAACTGCTCGCGATGCTTTCGCTGGTCATGCCGCGAGATGGCTGGCATCCGCCGGTGGTGCGCACGGTGGCCACGGAGAACAAAGGCGTGGAAGCGCTCGCGGAGACGGTGGCAAAGTTTCGAATGCATTTTGAGGCCAGCGGGGAGCGGCACCGCAAGCAGGCGGAGCATTGGAAGAACAGGTTGCTCGAGCTGCTCGGATCGCGGCTTTTGGAGCGCGCACTCGGCGGTGCGGGGGGAGAAGCGAGGCTGGCGGAGCTCGCGGGAGAAGTCGCGGACCGGAAAAAAGATCCGTTTACCGCCGTGAATGAGATTCTCAATAGCAGCGGCCTTGCGAGCTAACGAGTTCGCGGCATCGCCGCCGGAGCAGGGTGTAACGAGCAAAGTGGAGTTAGCGGGGCTCGAGCGGCAATTCCCACGGAGAAAATGAGAATGGCAATAAAGAAGCCGAAAAAGTCAAAGAGTGCCAAGACCGATGCCAGTGCGGCAATCGGCATCATCGGCGGCAGCGGACTATACGAGATGGGCGGGTTGACGAACACGCGGGAGATACGCGTCAAGACCCCCTTCGGCGATCCTTCCGACGCGATGGTGCTCGGCACGCTGGAAGGGAAGCGCGTGGTGTTCCTTGCGCGGCACGGCCGCAGACACCGCATTCTGCCCGGTGAAATCAATTACCGGGCGAACATCTATGCGATGAAGCTGCTGGGCGTGGAGCGCATCATTTCCGTGAGCGCGGTCGGTTCGCTGAAGGAAGACTTACAGCCAGGGGAATTTCTCGTTCCCGATCAGTTTTTTGACCGGACCAAGAACCGCGCCTGCACTTTTTTCGGGGATGGCATCGTCGCGCACGTCGCCTTCGCGCATCCGACGTGCGGACCGTTGTCCGGAGTGCTCGCCGACGCCTGCGTCCACGAAGCCGTGAAGGTGCATCGCCGCGGGACGTATATCTGCATCGAAGGGCCGCAATTCTCGACGCTTGCGGAAGCGCAGGTAAATCGGGAGTTGCGATTCGAAGTCATCGGCATGACCAACTTGACGGAGGCGAAGCTGGCGCGAGAAGCGGAGATCTGCTACGCCACGATCGCGATGATCACGGACTTCGACTGCTGGCATCCGCAGCATGAATCGGTGACGGCCGCGCAAATTATGGCCACGCTGGTGCAAAATGCAGATAATGCGCAAAAGGTTCTGCGAACTGCGGTTCGCGAGATGCCCGCGAGCCGGTCATGCAAGTGCGGAGCGGCGCTGCAGCATGCGCTGGTCACGAACTTGAAAATCGTTCCCCAAGCCACCAAGAAGCGGCTCGCCGCCATTCTCGGAAAATACATTTCCTAGGAGGAATTCGTGTCGTTACTCGTTGTGGGTTCCGTGGCATTCGACGCGCTGGAAAGCCCTTACGGAAAAGTGGAACGGACCGTCGGGGGTGCGGCGACATATTTCGCCGTGGCCGCCAGCTTCTTCGCTCCCGTAAGTCTCGTCGGCATCGTGGGCGACGATTTCACCCAGGAAGACGAGAAAATCTTTCGCGGCCGGCATATCGACACGGACGGCCTGGAGAGAGCCACGGGCAAGACCTTCTTCTGGGCCGGGCGTTATTCCCAGAACTTGAACGAGCGCGTAACGCTGGGAACGGAACTGAATGTATTTGCAGAATTCAAGCCCCGCTTGCCGGAAAAGTACCGCGCGTCAAAGTACGTTTTCCTGGCAAATATCGCGCCGGATTTGCAGCGGGACGTCCTGTACCAGGTGAAGAAGCGCCCCAAAATCGCGGCGCTGGATACAATGAACTATTGGATCGAGCGCTCGAACGCGGAACTGCGCGAGACTCTGAAGCACGTGGACATCCTGATGATCAACGATTCGGAGACTCGCGAGCTTTCCAATGAACACAATTTGCTGCGCGCCGCGAAACACATCTTCAAGATGGGCCCTGCGACGCTGGTGGTGAAGCGCGGCGAACACGGGGCCATGATGGTGGACAAACGTGGCGTCTTTTGTGTGCCGGCATTTCCGCTCGAAGAACCGCACGATCCCACTGGCGCCGGCGACAGCTTCGCCGGCGGCTTCATGGGCTACCTGGCGGGTTGTGGCAATAAGAGTGACGCTTCGCTGCGCCGCGCCATGGTCTATGGCTCGGTGCTGGGGAGCTTTACCGTCGAGAAATTCGGCCTGGACCGGCTGCGGCACTTAAAGCGCAGCGAGATACACGCTAGGGCACGCCACTTCGTGAAATTGACGCAATTCAAATTGTAAATAGCTAGAATTTCGTTCAGGCGGGGGGTGGGCCGCTGGGGCCATGCTTTCCATTCATGAAATATTTCTACGGCTAACGATCGCGGCGGCTTTGGGCGCGATCATCGGCTTTGAACGCGTTTTGCGGCGGCGGCCGGCCGGGATTCGCACCAGCCTCTTTGTGTGTCTGGCTACCGCGCTGTTTACCATCTTGTCCGGCGAAATTGCACACCGCCTTGGCGATTCGAGCGGCACGCGAATCGCCTCCAATATCGTCCAGGGCATCGGTTTTCTTGGAGCGGGCGCCATTCTCCGCGGACCGGGGGGCGTCCTGGGGATGACCACTGCGGCAACGATATTTGTAGAGGCCGCCATCGGTATGGCTGCTGGAGGAGGTCTTTACGCCGTCGCCGGCTATTCAACGGGGCTGGTGCTCTTTGGCTTGACTGTCATTGGCTGGGCGGAGCAATACTTCAATTTGAAGTGCCGGCTTATGGTGTTCCGAATCACCACGAGTCAAGCGGATAGCCTCGCCACGGAAATTCAGCGGATGATGGCGGGCATGAAAATTCCGATGCAGCATTTGCGCACTTCGATGGCGGGCGCAACTTCTATCGTGGAATTCGAGGCGGATGTGACCCACAAGCAGGAAGAGGCGATTCTCAATCAGCTCAATCGCCAGGGCGTGATCACCGAGGTGGCTCCCATCGAGGGCCATCAAGAATGAACGGAAGCAATGGAGCTCCGCGAAAACCAAAGGCGCTCGCCGCCGGTTCGCGGCTTGGAGTATTCGCACCGGCCTCGCCCGCTGATTCCGTTGCAATGATTGCGGGGCTCGCGGAGCTGAAGCGGCACGGTTTTCAGGTCGTCGCCAATCAAGACAGCAAAGCGGAAGGGTACTTTGCCGGTCCGTCCCTGGAGCGGACCAATGGCTTTCTTGGGCACCTGAATTCCGATCTGGTCGACGGACTTGTCGCCTTGCGCGGCGGCTACGGATCGAATTACCTTCTGGAATTCGAACTGGAGAAGAGCCTCGCGAATCTCAAGTGCGTGATTGGATTCAGCGACCTCACCACTCTGCAGATCTTTCTGTGGCAAAGGTGCAACTGGGTAACCTTCTACGGTCCAATGGTTGCCGCCGGGCTCAACGCGGGTCCGGGTGCACGCAAGGGCTACGATGAGAGTTCATTTCTTCAAGCGGTGGGCAGGGCGGAAGGCGGATGGAAGCTGCGGCTGAGGGGTGAAGCCGTCCTCGCCGGTCAGGCCATGGGCAGAGTTTTGGGCGGATGCATGACTCTGCTGGAGGCCACGATCGGAACGCCGTGGGAATTGGACACCAAGGATTCGATCCTGATTCTCGAAGATCGCGGCA
>WNGI01003178.1_pt1 | contig 14411 bp, 13 predicted proteins | sample 5400621 | NCBI WGS metagenome assembly WNGI01 (sample SAMN13153374, study PRJNA577476) | soil metagenome | isolation source: 20 cm soil or saprolite under Garry oak tree replicate 1 | place: USA:California | collected 2016-06-15 | reverse complement strand
CGTTGTCACCGTGGATGTCGGCAACCACGCGTACTCCCTGGGCCGCTACCTGGAATCGGCGGGCCAGCCCGTGCTGATGTCGGGGTACCTCGGATCGATCGGCTTCGGCTATCCAGCGGCGTTAGGCGCTTGGGCGGCGGCTCCAGGACGTCCGATCCTCGCTGTCACCGGCGACGGAGGCTTCGGGCAGTACAGTGCCGAGCTGCTCACCGCAGTCAAGTACGGGATCCCCATCAAGCACCTGCTGTTGGACAACCATTCCCTCGGCAAGATCAGCAAGGAGCAGCTGGCGGCCGGCATACCGGTCTGGCACACGTCGCTGCACAACCCCGACTGGGCCGCGTACGCGGAACTGTGCGGCGCGACGGGGATCGCCGTCGCACGACGCGACGAACTCGACGGCGCGTTCGCCAGGCTCTTCGCTGCGGACGGCCCCGCCCTGCTGTGTGTGCAGCAGGACGCGCAACTCCTGTGACTTCGTCACACCACTCGATGGGATCACGATGACCGCGACGCAACCCGCCTACGACGACCTCAAGGCGCTGTTCATCAACTGCACACTCAAGAGATCACCCGAGCGCAGCCACACGCAGGGCCTGGTCGACGCGAGCGCGCACATCATGCGGGAGCAAGGTGTCGAGGTCGACATCGTCCGGGCCGTCGACCACGACATTGCGACCGGTGTGTGGCCCGACATGCGCGAGCACGGTGCGGCCACCGACGACTGGCCGGAGATCTTCGAGAAGGTGCTGGCGGCCGACATCCTCGTCCTTGCCGGCCCGATCTGGCTCGGCGACAACAGTTCGATCATGAAGATGGTGCATGAACGTCTGTACGGCGGTTCGCACCTGCTCAACGACGCGGGCCAGTACGTCTATTACGGACGGGTGGCCGGCTGTTTCATCACGGGCAACGAGGACGGCATCAAGCATTGCGCGATGAACGTGCTCTACACACTCCAGCACATCGGCTACACGATCCCACCGCAGGCCGACGCGGGATGGATCGGCGAAGCAGGCCCCGGCCCGTCCTACCTCGACCCCGGGTCAGGCGGTCCCGAGAACGACTTCACCAACCGGAACACCACGTTCATGACGTGGAACCTGATCCACATGGCGCGCATCCTCAAAGACGCCGGCGGCATCCCGGCATATGGGAATCAGCGCTCGGAATGGGATGCGGGATGTCGTTTCGACTACGAGAATCCGGAGTATCGATGACCGAGCCCGAAACAGCGTGCCGTCACGGCGGTCACGCGCCGGCCGGGAAGGTAGGTCGTCCGCCGGACGTTGTGCACAGTGCCGAACGAAGGAGCCAACATGACGGCCGGAACGACTGAGCGGGCAGTGCTCGCCGGAGGGTGTTTCTGGGGAATGCAAGACTTGATCCGCAAGCGTCCGGGCGTGATCTCCACGCGCGTCGGATACAGCGGCGGCGACGTGCCGAACGCCACGTACCGCAATCACGGAACGCACGCCGAGGCAATAGAGATCGTCTTCGACCCGGAGCAAGTCTCCTACCGCGACCTACTCGAGTTCTTCTTCCAGATCCACGACCCGACCACGAAGAACCGCCAGGGCAACGACATCGGAGCGAGCTACCGGTCGGCCATCTTCTTTACGACCGAAGAGCAGAAGCGGATCGCCGAGGACACGATCGCCGATGTCGATGCCTCCGGACTGTGGCCCGGCAAGGTGGTCACCGAGGTGACCGAGGCCGGGCCGTTCTGGCAAGCCGAGCCTGAGCACCAGGACTACCTGGAGCACTACCCCAACGGTTACACCTGCCACTACGCGCGCCCAGGCTGGCGACTCCCGCGCCGACAGGAGACGGTCAGCGCCGCCACTGACCTCTGACGGCGACCCACGAACGTGCGTCCTGTACGCCGCCGAATCTGCGCGGTCAGGCTGACGTGCGGCCGAGTGCACGCTCGATGGCGTCCAGGCGAGTTCCGATCGCAGCCAGGTCCGCGCGGGTCGCGTTCATCTGCTCGGGCTTGAGCCAGACGACGATGCTGCCGCCCGGACTGAGCGTCGCCTCGGCGACGTCCATTGCGCCGTCGGCATTCTGGGCGCGCAGCGCTGCTTCGACGTCGGCGCGCCGCAAGCCTTCCTTGCGCAGCGACCGATCGACGAACTGCCCGTCTTTGACGAGCGGGACGTCCGCACCCTCGAACACGCGTACCGCGAGGTCGGATCGGTTCACGATCCGCACGACGAGGGAGTTCACCGCGAGCAGCACGACGGCGCCGAGCAAGCCGCCGGTCAAGCTGTCGTCCGGCCCGATGATCGCGTTCTGCACGACATTCGACAGCAGCAGCACCACGACGAGGTCGAAGGAGTTGAGCTGGGCGAGATTGCGCTTGCCCGCCACCCGAAGCAGCACCGCCAGACCGCCGTAGACGAGGACGGTCCGGACAACCTTCTCGGCCGCAGGAACCCCGAGCGTCCACAGATCGGACATCTCGGTTCACCGGGCCGCATTACAGGGTGCTGAATCGATCACGTGGATTGGTCACCGGGCACCCCGTCGGCGTTACAGTCCAAGGGCCCGGCCGATGTCCGACGGGGGAGGGGCCGACATGACGGCTGGCCCGCAAGAGGTCGTGATCGCGACAAAGTTGTTCGCGCCGAGCCCGCGACACGAGCCGGTCTCGCGCCCGCGGCTGTACGCGCGGTTGCGAGAGGGCCTCCGTGTGCCGCTGACTCTCGTGGTCGCCCCGGCCGGCTGGGGCAAGAGCACGCTGGTCTCTGGCTGGCTGCGGCGCGACGACGTCACGACGGGCTGGGTCTCTCTCGATTCGGGCGACGACGACATCAAGCGGTTCTGGCGTTACCTGTTGCTCGCGGCCGACCGCGCCGGCGCGGAGCTCGGCGCCGCCGCGCTACGCCGCCTCGATGCGCCGGGCACCGACGTCCTGCGCGATGTGCTTCCCGTCTTCGTCAACGACGTGGCGGCCGCCACGGCTGACGTCGTGATCGTCCTCGACGACTACCACCTGGTCACCAAGCCGCAGGTGCACGAATCGGTCGCGACGTTGCTGGACCGGTGCCCGTCGCAGTTGCACCTGATCGTGAGCACTCGGTCCGACCCGCCCCTTCCACTGAGCCGGATGCGCGTGCGCGGCAGTCTGGTCGAGGTACGGGCCGACCATCTCCGGTTCACCGTCGATGAAGGGGCGGCGTTGCTCAACGGAGAGCTCGGCCTGGCCCTCTCCCCGAACGACGTGCACCGCCTCGTCCTGCGGACCGAGGGTTGGGCTGCCGGTCTGCAGCTCGCGGCCTTGCGCCTGGCCGATCGAACCGACCGCTCGGAGTTCATCGCGCGGTTCACCGGTGCTGACCGCCACCTCGTCGACTATCTGGGTGAGGAGGTCTTGGCCAACCAGTCCGAGCACGTGCGCGATTTCCTGCTTCGCACGTCGGTGCTGAACCGGATGTGCCCGGAGCTGGTCGACGCGCTCACCGGCCGCGATGACGGCGCCCTCCTGCTCGAGGAGATCTACCGCGCGAATCTGTTCCTGACGCCGTTGGGCGACGAGCTCGTGTGGTTTCGCTATCACCAGCTGTTCCGGGGCATCCTGCGCCACGAGCTCGGACGGATCGCGCCGGATGACCCGCGGGAGCTGCACGCTCGTGCCGCGCGCTGGTACGCCGAGCACGGGGATGTCACCGAGGCGGTCGGCCATGCGATCGAGTCGCGAGATGCCGTGCTCGCGGGCCGACTCGTGGCCGAGGCGTGGCGACCCGAATTCAACGCCGGCCGACTGCAGACCGTGCAGACGTGGCTGGACGCCCTGCCCGCCGAGACCGTCTCGGCAGACGTCCAGCTGTCGGCGGCGCAGGTGTGGCTGGCGCTCGACGCCGGCCGCCTCGACGACGTCGCGGCACCGCTCGAGGCCGCCGAGCTGACCATGCCGGGCGACGTGCACCTCGGCGTACTGCGCGCCCTCTACACCTACAAGCGCGGAGACCTCGGCGCGGCCGCGGAACTCGCCGCGAGCATCGAGCGTCAGGCCGGCGATCCGTTCGTGTCGACGGTGCATAGCCTGATGACCGGCGTGACGGCGCTGTGGACCGGCGAGAGCGAGCGATCCGGCGACCTGCTCCGCGAAGCGGCGGCGCACGCCCTGCGCGACGACAATCGCCTCGCGCACATTTACGCGCAGGGGTGCCTAGCGTTGCTGGCCGTGCAGACCGGCGACCTGCCTGCCGCAGAACTACTCGTGCGTGACGTCGACGCCGAGGTCGAGCAGACGCTGAGCGACGCGCACTTCGTCGCCATGTTCCCGGCTCTGGCCAGGGCGCGACTTGCCGCCGTCGGTGGGCACTGGGCCGAGGCGCTGCCCGGGGCGATGACTGCCGTCGAACTGGCCGGCCGCGGCGCCGGTCGCCTCGAGGTCGTCGCCGCGCATCTCACCGCAGCCATGGTCGCCCGCGGCGCTGGGGACGAAACGGCGCCCGGCCGATGGCTGGCGCAGGCGAGGACCGTACTGCGGCAGTGTGCCGACCCCGGTCCGGTGCTGCTCGCGTGGCAGGCCGCCGAGCAGCGGGGCCACCGGCCGGCCGAGCCGTCGCGAGGCGTCGTCGATCCGCTCACCGAACGCGAGCAGGCCATCCTTCGCCTGCTGCCCGGGCCGATGTCACAACGTGAGCTCGCGACCTCGTTGTTCGTCACGGCCAATACCCTCAAGACCCACCTGCGCGCCATCTACCGCAAGCTGGGTGCCGAGTCGCGAGGCGACGCCGTAGCACGGGCGCGTTCGCTCGGCCTCATCTGACCCGGTCGCCGTCGGCGCGCCGGGCCAGGCCGTCGCGTACCCTGGCGACGAAGCCCGGCACCACCGCACTGATGATCAAGGCCGTCGTGAGCCAGCCGAGCACGACGTACGGAAAGTACCGATATGGGGCGGCCGGCACGGGCCACACGGTGTGGTACAGCACGAACCCGGCGACGCCGGTGCCGATGATCGGCAACACCGCCTCGTATTTCGACCGGCGCGAGAGCCGGCGTACAGCGGCGACGTTCGTGAGGACGTACATGACGAGCAGGCTCAGCACACCCAGTGTGGCGAGGTAGAAGAACACGTTCAGCGGCGGCACGTCGGCAAGCCGGAAGCTGACCAGCAGCGCGAGGCCGACGAGCATCTCCAGCGTGAGGGCCCGATTGGGGACGCCCGTACGTGGCGAGACGGCACCGAGGCGCCGCGCGCCCAGCCCGTCGCGTCCGAACGAGAACATCATCCTGGCCGCGACGGTGACCCCGCCCAGCCCGGCGCCCACGGCGCTGAGCACCGCGCCTGCGTCGAGCAGGGCGGGCAAGCCACCGCCGACGTAGCGATCAGCGAGGTCGCCGAGCGGCGCCTGCGAGTGCTGGAACGTCGAGACGCCCGTCGCGTCCGGACCGAAGCCGAGCGACTGCGCCACCATGCACGCCACGTAGAAGACCGCGCCGAACGCGACGGCCGTGATGATGGCGTGCGGTATCACCCGGCGCGGCACGATCGACTCCTCGCCCAGCGACCCGGCGGACTCGAAGCCGGCGAACGCCAGGAAGCCGGACGTCGCCGCGACAGCGAGCGTCGAGATGCTCGTGCCGGGCGGCAGGACGAACACCTTCGTGGACAACCCGCCGCCCCCGGCAGAGTGTGTGCCAGTCGCCAGTCGCACGTAGATCGTCACCACGAGCACGAGGATGAGCACCACCGACACGGCCTCGAACACCAGCAACGAGCGGGTCGTCGGGCGGATCCCGCGCGCGGCGAGGAACCAGATCACCGCCCAGCCGACGAGCGCGATCGGGAACCAGTCCGCGTCGTCGGCCAGGTTCACCGAGTGCAGGAACGCCCGTCCGAAGATCGCCACTCCCATGATCGAGACCGGCGGGAACACGAGATACGTGCCGAGCAGCGCCCAGCCCGCGACGAAGCCCATGCGCGGCGTCAGCGCGCGACCGACGAACGCATACACCGATCCGGCATGGCTGAACTCCGCTGCCAGCCGGACGAAGCCGAAGGCAACCAGCCCGACGCCGAGCCCGGCCAGCACGAACGCGAGCGGCGCGGCGCGTCCGAGTTGCTGCGCCGCCGCGATACCCGTGATCGACATCGCCAGCGTCGGGGCCATCACCCCGATCGAGACGGCGGCCGTCTCCAAGAAGTGCAGCTCGCGCCGGAGCGCCGCCTTGGGCTCTGCCGTCGTGGCGGTCATCCGGCCAGCCACCCGCCGTCGGCCACCAGCACCGCGCCGGTGATGTACGAGGCTTGCGGCGAGCACAGCCACACTGCGGCAGCCGCGATCTCGTCCGGCTCGGCGATGCGGTTCAACGGAACTCTGCGCAGCAGGTCCTCGCTGACGGTGGACGTCATGCCGGTGCGGGTCACGCCCGGCGCCAGGGCGTTCACCCTGATTCCGGCAGCGCCGAGTTCCAGGGCGGCGGTGCGGGTCAGCCCGTTGACGGCGTGCTTGGCCGCGACGTACGGGCCGTTGTCGGGCATGGCCGCCGCGCCGAGCATCGAGGACGTGTTGACGATCGCGCCCGATCCCTGGCGTCGCATCTGCGCGATCTCGGCGCGCATGCAGTGCCACACCCCGATCAGGTCGACCTGGATCACCCGCGCGAACTCGTCGGCGGGGTACTCGTCCAGCGGCAGGTACGGCCCGGCGACGCCGGCGTTGTTGTGCGCGGCGTCGAGGCGTCCGAATCGCGCGACCGTCCGCTCGACGGCGTCGGCCATGGCGTCGAGGTCGGTGACGTCGGCGGTGATGACCTCGGCCTCGCGGCCGGCTGCGTGGACGTCCTTGGCAGTGCGCTCGAGTCCGTCGCCGTCGATGTCGACGAGTGCGACCGACGCTCCGGCGGCCGCGAACGCCAGCGCGCTGGCCCGGCCGATGCCCGATGCGGCTCCGGTGACCAGCGCGATGCGTCCGGACAAGTCAGTTGCCACAGGTCCCCCCCGCGTTGATCAGTCACGGTAGTGCTTCTCCAGGACGGTGCGTAGCGCAGCGCGCCCGCGATGCAGCAGAACCCGCTGATTCTGCGGCGAAAGGGACAGCGCGGCGCACGCCTCGCCGGCGCTCATCCCGTGGACGTCGCGCATCGTCACCACCAGCCGCTGCCGTTCCGGCAACAGGTCGAGCGCCCGGTCGACCATCTCGACGACCTCAGAGCCCAACGCCCGTCCCTCGGGCTGGTCCCACGGCCGTGGTGCCCCGACCGACGTCCAGTGCCCGGGGTAGCTGCCGCCGGGCCCCTCGAATCGAGCCGGGTCGGCGACCGGCGCGTCAGCGTCCTGCCGGGTCAGGCTGGCCGAAGCGACGGTGCGGTGCTCGCGGGCGCCACGGGTCTTCGCCCGGTTGATCAGGATCGAGAACGTCCAGCTGCGCAAGGACGAGCGCCCTTCGAATCGGGGCAGACCGTTGATGACGCCCAGCCACGCGTCCTGGACCACGTCCTCCGCGGACTGCCGGCACGAGACGTAGCCCCGCGCAACCCGCAGCATCACCGGAGACCACTCGTCCACGATCTGCCGGAATGCCGCGTCGTCGCCGGCCCGCAGTCGCGCGAGGAGTGCGTCATCCTGGTCAGCGGCGAGGACCGCGACCGTCCGATCGCTGACGTGAGACATGTGGACCCCCAGTTGCGGAATGGCTTGGGGGGAGCCTGTCCGAGCACGGCGTGAGAAACCTCCCCCCACAGCGGATCTCACCCGGGTGAGATCGGGCCGCGGGCGATGCTCGGCGTCGCCGCAGCACGCACGCTTGTGCGATGACGCGGCGTTTCTACCGAATAAGGATCCGAGGCACCTTGAGCCCGCGGTTCGCCTCGGTGTTCGACATGCAGGTCGAGGCGGAGCAGGGAGCCACGGTGCTCTCCGGCGTGTGCGTCGACGCGTCGGCCCTGTACGGCGTGCTGGATCGGATGCGCGAGCTCGGCCTGGACCTGCTCGACGTCGAGTCCTTCCCCGTCGCGCCTTAAGCACTTGCGCCGTAGGCGCTCAGCGCAGCGTGGCAGCCGCGATAGGCACGGCGAAGGCCCGACACCAGATGAGCACCGTCAGGGGACGGGCGACTGCGACGCCCGTCCGAACCGGATAGTTCTGGTTGCCACGGTTGCCGCGAAGGTGGTTCAGCCGGGTACCGCCGTCTGGCGCACGATGCTCGGGGCCAGGCACGACGAACACGAAGTAGTCCGGGCCCGGCTCGACATCGAGGTGTTCCAGTCGGATCACGTGAGAGCCGTCCGCGAGGCGGATGAGCAGAGCACTTCCCGATGCGCGGTGGTTGATGCCGGTCAACGTGGAACGGCTCAAGGTGGTCGTCACGACCGCCGGCCGTGGGACGATGGGCTCGCTGGTGTCCGGCCCGACATTCGCCACCGTCGTCGCGGCGACCGGCGCGCCGGGCAGCGGGTCGTTCACGGTGACAGTGCGAAATGCCGGCAGCACGGTGATGACGAAGGCGATCACGACCGGTACGGCCTGGGCGGCAGCGGTCAGGGCGAACCCGCGGCCGAGCCGGGGGAGCAGCCAGCCCAGGGCCACGATCAGGATTCCCACGCTCGCCGCGAATCCGAACGCCCGCGGGCTGCCCAGCATCGACAGGGCGACGCCAGGCTTCCAGGCGAAGAATGCGGCGCCGCCGACCGCGGCGACCGCGGGGATCGCCAAGGAGCTTCGCGGTATAGAGATCCAGCGCATGAGGTGTCCTGCCGTCCGGGCGTTCGATCGTTACAGATCGGCGCGGGTGATGTTCCGGAAGGCAGCCGTCAGATCCTCTTTCGCCGCATCGGGGAGCGTGTCGAGTGGAACGTACCCCAGCGTACGGATGGTTGCCTCCATCTGCCGGAGGTACTCGTCGCATCCCGGGCACAGCTCGAGATGCGCTTCGACCTCTACCCGCGTCCCGTCGTCGACGAGTCCTTCCAGGTAGTCAGTGACGAGCTCGACGACTTCCTGGCAGCTGATCGTCATGCCTGGTTCGGCACGTTCGCTCATGGATTCACCCGGCTCCGATCAGCCCCGACGTCGCGAGACGTTCCGCCTCGGAGATTGCCCACGCGGCGTTGACCAGGCCGATGTGGCTGAACGCTTGCGGGAAGTTGCCGAGCATCTCGCCCGAGCCTGGCTCGACTTCCTCGGCGAGCAGGCCGACGTCGTTGGCGAACGCGATCGCCTTCTCGAAGACGCCTCTGGCGCGGTCGACCTGACCGGACTGCGCGAGGGCCTGGGCAAGCCAGAACGTGCAGAGCAGGAACGTTCCCTCCTCGCCGGCGAGTCCGTCGACTCCCTCCTCGGTCCGGTAGCGGTACACGAGGCCGCGTTCGTCGGTCAGCCGCTGCGCGATGGCATCGATCGTGGCGAGCATGCGCGGATCGTCGGCAGGGAGGAAGCCGACGATCGGCATCATCAGGTTCGACGCGTCGAGGGCGGTCGAGCCGACGTACTGCGTGAACGCTCCCGCCTCGTCGTTCCACCCGTCGCGCACGACGGTCTCCCAGATCTCGTCGCGGGTGCGCTTCCACGTCTCGACCCGGTCACTGGCGTCGATCAGGCCAGCCAGCGCGATCGCGCGGTCGAGAGCCACCCAGCACATGACCTTGGAGTAGAGGAAATGCTGCGGGTCACCGCGAACCTCCCAGATGCCCTGATCCTTCTCCTGCCAGCTGGCCGCCGCGGTGTCAGCGCACGCGACGAGGAATCGCTTTGTGTCGTCGTCGATGTCGCCGAGCTGGTCGACGAGCCGGTGCGCGGCGCCGAGCAGCTCGCCGTACACGTCGATCTGTTGCTGGTTCCAGGCGCCGTTGCCGACGCGCACCGGACGGCTGTCTCGCCAGCCCTCGAGATGCGGGAGCTCGCGCTCGGTCAGGTCGTGCTCACCGCCGATGCCGAACATGATCTGCAGGCCCTCGTCCGGTCCGATACCGGACGCCGCCGCGGTGGCAAGGAAGGCGAAGAAGTCGTCGGCCTCGTCCGGGCAGGCGGCAACCCACAGCGCCTCCATCGTGAAACTGGCGTCGCGGACCCACGAGTAGCGGTAGTCCCAGTTGCGTTCGCCGCCGACGCCTTCGGGCAGCGACGTGGTGGCCGCGGCGACGATCGCGCCGCTCGGCTGGAACGACAGGCCCTGCAGTACCCGGCCGCTGTGGTGCACGAGGTCGGCCCAGGGCCCGTCATAGGACTGGTGCAGCGCCGACCACGACTGCCACGCGCCGATCGTGTTGTCGATCTGCGCGGCCAGTTCGTCCTGTGACCAGACCCGCGCCGGAACCTCCTCCAAGGTCGAGCGGTGCAGGGCGAAATGCACGGTGTCGCCCTGGTGCAGGGTCGCGCGGCCGTGTCCCCGGGATCGGCCGAGGTCGAGCGGTAGTGGCGTGGTCAGCACCAGCCAGTCGGCGCCGCCTCGCGCGGTAACCCCACCGTCCACTCTGGACAGCAGCGGCATCACCAGGCCGTACTCAGGACGCGGCTCGTACGACACGTCGAGCTCGACGTGACCGTCGGTGCAGGTGGCCCGGCGTACGAGCAGGTGCGGCACGTGGCGGCCGAGGCGATGCCCGCCGTTGTCGGGACCCATCGCCAGCAGGTCGGTGAGCACGACGGTGCCGGTGTCGGTGGTGAACGTCGTCTCGAGGACCAGCGTCCGGTCGAGGTAGCGGCGCGTGCTGTGCCACTCGCCCGCCGGCTGGATCTGCCAATGCCCGGCTTCCGTGCCGAGCAGACGCCCGAACACCGACGGGCTGTCGAACCTCGGGAAGCTCAGCCACTCCACGGAACCGGCGGTGTTCACCAGGGCGGCGCTGTGGCGATCCGAGAGCAGTGCGTGGTCGGCTATGGGTGTCTGGGACATGGGGTCTCCCTCTTTGGTCGTCTCGTGAATGCCGTCTCGCGACGCTCCCGGTCGTTACATGCGTAACACCCGAGCCGTTCCCGGTGACACGGCTGTATGGACGACTTCGATGTGATCGTGATCGGGGCGGGGCCGGCCGGCGAGGTGCTGGCCGGTCGCTGCGCCGACGGCGGCCTGTCCGTTGCCCTCGTGGAGCGCGAACTGATCGGCGGCGAGTGCAGCTACTGGGGCTGCGTCCCCAGCAAGACCTTGATCCGTCCTGGCGACGTGGTTGCCGCCGCCCGGCGGGTGCCGGGCGTCTCCGCTGAACTGGATGTCACTGCGGCGTTCGCCCAGCGCGACTACATGACGAGTGGTTGGAGCGACGAGGGTCAGTTGCCGTGGCTGCGGTCGCACGGCATCTCGCTGGTCCGCGGCGTTGGTCGCCTGGACGGGCCGCGGGCGGTCGCCGTCGGGCCGCGGCGGCTGGTTGCGCGGCGCGCCGTCGTCCTCGCGACCGGGACGGGAGCGGCCCTGCCCCCGATCCCCGGGCTGGCCGAGGCGCAGCCGTGGGACAACCGTGACGCGACAGCTGTGAAGGCGCTGCCCCGGCGGCTACTCGTCCTGGGCGGTGGGGCCATCGGCGTCGAGATGGCGCAGGCGTATTGCCGCCTCGGCTGCGAGGAAGTCAGCGTCGTCGAGGCAGCGCCGCGACTGCTCTTCCGCGAGGAGCCGTTCGCCGGCGACGAGGTGCGCGCCGCTCTCGAGGCCGAGGGCGTCCGGGTCGTCGTCGGGGCCGTGATCGACCGGGTGGATCGCGAGGGTTCGGACGGTCCGCTGGTGATGTCTCTGGCGGATCGTTCCCTCGTCGGCGACGAGCTGGTCGTCGCGGCCGGGCGCCGCGTCATGACCGACGAGCTCGGGCTCGACACGGTCGGTCTCGCTGCGGGACGGCACATCGAGGTGGACGACCAGCTGCGCGCCGTCGGGGTGGACTGGCTTTACGCGATCGGTGACTGCAACGGGCGCGCGCAGCTGACCCACATGGGCAAGTACCAGGCGCGGATTGCCGCCGACGTGATCCTGGGCCGCGATGTCCGTGATCTCGCCAGTGTCGACGTGGTGCCACGCGTGACGTTCACCGATCCGCAGGTGTGCGCGGTCGGGCTCACCGAGGCGCAGGCACGCTCGCGTGGCCTGACGATCCGTACCGTGGCGTACGGAACCGGCGATGTGACAGGCGCCTACACGCAAGGCAACGGGATCCGCGGCACCAGCAAGCTCGTCGTCGACTCGGCACGGCAAGTGATTGTCGGCGCGACGTTCACCGGGCCGGGCGTGCAGGAGTTGCTGCACTCGGCGACAGTGGCGATCATCGGCGAGGTTCCGCTCGAGCGGCTCTGGCACGCGGTGCCGTCGTTCCCGACCATCAGCGAGGTATGGCTCCGCCTCCTCGAGACCTACGGATTGTGAGAGTGCCGCCGTGATGCCGGACGTGTCCTTCGTGAACCTGTTCATCGTCTGCCTGGTCGCGGCCGCGGCGCCTCTCCTGTTGGGCTTCGCGCCGCGGCTGCGGCTGCCGTCCGTGATCCTCGAGATCGTCGCAGGCATCGTCCTCGGCCCGTCGGTACTGGGTTGGGTGAAGATCGATCTGCCGATCCAGGTGCTCGGGCTGATCGGCCTCGCCTTCTTACTGTTCCTGTCCGGACTGGAGATCGACGCGCGCAAACTGCGCGGGCGGCTGCTACGTCTCGCCGCGCTGGGCTACCTGATCACGCTCGCCCTGGGCGTCCCGATCGGTGTAGCGCTGCATACCGCGGGCTGGGTTCGCAGCCCGCTGTTGCTCGCCATCGCGCTGTCCGCGACATCGCTCGGCCTCGTCGTCCCCGTGCTCAAGGACGCCGGCAAGTCGGACGGCGAGGTGGGCCAGACGGCGATCGTCGCGGCCACGGTCGCCGACTTCTCGGCCATCCTGCTGCTGTCGCTGTTCTTCTCGGCGTCGAACGGCAGCACCGGCAGCCGGCTCGTGCTGGTTGCCGCCTTCGCCGTGCTGGTCGCCGTCACCGGCCTGGTCGTGTCCCGGACCGGCCGTTCGATGCGACTGGGCGCCGTGCTGCTGCGACTGCAGGACACCACCGCCGAGATCCGCGTCCGCTTCGCCGTCGTACTGCTGATCGCGTTCACCGCACTGGCCGAGCGTTTCGGCTTGGAGAGCATCCTCGGCGCGTTCCTCGCCGGCGTGGTCGTCAGCATCGTCGACCGCGACTCGGCGAGCCACCCGCACTTTCGCACGAAGCTGGAGGCGATCGGCTTCGGCTTCCTGATCCCCGTCTTCTTCATCAGCAGCGGCATTCGCCTTGACTTGAAGGGATTGCTCGACGCTCCGTCCGCGCTGGTCCGGGTGCCGATCTTCCTGCTCGCTCTGCTCGTCGTGCGTGGCGTTCCCGCGCTGCTCTACGTGCGGACGCTGGGTCGACGGTCCGCTATCGCCGCGGGTCTGCTGCAGGCCACGTCGCTGCCGTTCATCGTCACCGCGACACAGATCGGCGTGCAACTGGGCCGGATCTCGCCGGTCACCGGCGCCGCGCTGGTGTTCGCCGGCCTGCTGTCGGTGCTGTTCTTCCCGGTAATCGCACTGAGCCTGCTGCGCAAGGGCGAATCGCAGCCGCCGGCAGCCGAGGCCGCTCGGCAACCGCTCACGTCCACCACGATGTAGCGCTCGTCGGAGGCTGGGCGTTGCTCGCCAGCTCGACCATTCGGTTATCGCGTACGACCGGAGCTTTGCCTACGACGCATCGGCATCGGGGAATGTCGCCCCGCGGCCGCTCGCCCTGGTCAGAACGGTGGTGGGTCTGGGTCGTCGGCTGACTGGTCTTGTGGATAGCTGGGCGGTCGGGAGCCGTAGGTGTGGCTGGTGGGGCTAGTCCAGTGTGATTGGCCGGTCCGCGGGTCGCGCCGGACGTGCCAGCCGGCTTGGTGTTTGGCGCGGTGGTGTCGTCGGCAGAGCGCGGCGAGGTTGGCCGGACTGGTGGATCCGCCTGCTGACGCCGGAATTTGATGGTCGAGGTCGCACCGTTGAGCGCTTCGTTGGCAGCCGGGGAAGGTGCAGGTCTGGTCGCGGGCGATGACGAAGGCTGTGAGGTTGGCTGGTGGCCGGTAGGTCTTGGTGCCGAGATCGAGCAGGGCTCCGGTGGCGGGGTCGGTGATCAGGCGGCGCCAGGTGCCGGTCGCGTCGGCGGCGATGTGGCGGGCGAGCGCGGCAGGAATTGGGCCGTGTCCGGCGAGCTCGCCGGGCTGGTCGTCGCATCCGAGCAGCGTCGAGAGCGCGACGGTGACCTGGACGGTCGGGCGCATGCCCTGTGCGCGGGGGAGCAGCGGGTCGTGCAGCGCAGCGACGCCGAGGTCGACGAGGGCGTCGGCACGGCGCTGGTCGGCGGTACGCGGATCGTCCGCGGGCGTGGCGGACGCGAGCGCGTCGACTGCGGCGCTGACTGCCGCTGCGCCTTCGGCGGGCAGCAGCGCCCACAACTCGCTCATGCCGTCATCGCGTGGGGTGAGGCAGACCCGGCGTTCGGTCATCGCCTG
>WNGI01005259.1_pt1 | contig 14415 bp, 10 predicted proteins | sample 5400621 | NCBI WGS metagenome assembly WNGI01 (sample SAMN13153374, study PRJNA577476) | soil metagenome | isolation source: 20 cm soil or saprolite under Garry oak tree replicate 1 | place: USA:California | collected 2016-06-15 | reverse complement strand
TTTCGTGCTCTTCATCCACTGGCTGGGCGAGATCGACGTTTCTCTGCAGGACCGCTGCGCGCGTCACATTTTGAAACGACAACTGCCGGACGGCGGCTGGAATATTTATTTCGGCGGTCCGAGCGAGATCAACGCGTCAGTCAAAGGGTATTTCGCATTGAAGCTGGCCGGTTATTCGCCGGATCTGCCGTTCATGCGCAAGGCGCGGGAGAACATTTTGCGGCTCGGCGGTATCCCGCGGATGAACACTTTCAGTAAATTGTATCTCGCGCTGCTCGGCCAATTTCCGTGGAAATATCTACCGACCATTCCGGTGGAAATGATTTTGCTGCCGCGCTGGGCGCCATTCCACATCTACAAAATGTCGTCCTGGAGTCGGGCGATGCTGATTCCGCTCGCCATCATCAATCATTTCAAACCGACGCGCTCGTTGCCGGGCAACAAGCAATTGCATGAGCTTTATCCGCTCGGCACCGAGCAGAGCGACCTGCGGTTGGCGCGGAGCGAACGTTTTTGGACCTGGCGAAATTTCTTCCTTCGACTCAACGACGTTCTGAAAATTTTGCATCCGCTGCGGCTCCGCCCGATGCGGAAACGGGCGCTCGAGGAAGCAGAGCGCTGGATGCTTGAGCGAATCGGGCAGGGAAGCGATGGTCTGGCCGCGGTTTATCCGGCGATGCTCAACTGTTTGATCGCGCTGCGCGTCCTCGGTTATTCGAAAGATCACCCGGCTTACAAAAAGGCGGCGCAAGATTTCGCCGGTTTGTTTGTGGAGGATCCCGAAGACTTCCGGATTCAGCCGTGTTTGTCGCCGGTTTGGGACACCGCAATCACTTTGATCGCGCTGGCCGAATCGGGTTTGCCGGCGGACGATCCGTCGCTGCGCCGGGCGGCGAAATGGCTTCTGGACAAGGAAGTGCGTATTCGCGGTGATTGGGCGTTAAACAATTCGCATCCCGAGGCGAGCGGTTGGGCGTTTGAATACAACAACGTTTATTATCCCGACGTGGACGACACCGCGATGGTGTTGATGGCATTACGACTCGTTAGGCCGGAAGAAAATTGGGGATTGGAAGGTGCTTTTCGGCGCGCGCTCGATTGGGAGTTGAGTTTTCAATGTCGCGACGGCGGGTGGGCGGCGTTTGATAAAAATGTCACGACCCCTTGGCTCGAAGACATGCCGTTCGCGGACCACAACGCGATTCTCGATCCAACTTGCAGCGATCTGACCGCGCGCACACTCGAATTGCTCGGCTACATCGCTTTCAATCCAAAAACGCGTTGCGTCCGAGATGCGATCCATTATTTGATCGAGACCCAGGAAGCGGACGGCTCGTGGTATGGGCGCTGGGGCGTCAATTACATTTACGGCACCTGGCAGGTGCTACGCGGATTACGCGCCATCGGCTACGACATGACCCAGGATTGGATCCTGCGCGGGCGCGATTGGCTCGAGAGCTGTCAAAATGACGACGGCGGATGGGGCGAAACGTGCGCAACCTACGAGAATCCGGCCACGAAAGGAATCGGCAGAAGCACCGCGTCGCAAACGGCATGGGCGATCATGGGAATTTGCGCGTGCGGTGATTTCGATCGACCGAGCATTCAACGCGGGCTGCGTTTCCTATTGAGCTCACAAAGGCCTGAGGGTTCGTGGGAGGAGCCGGAAATCACCGGGACGGGATTTCCGGGAGTGTTCTATCTCAAGTACGACATGTATCGCCAAAATTTTCCGCTCCTCGCGCTCGCGACCTACGTAAATTACCGAAACGGGTTCATCACACGGCCGGGATTTTACCAGGCTTAGGTCGGGCGATTGACGTTGCCAGTCCGGCTCGGAATCCCCCGGGCGGGTTCGGTGAAGGCCCCCAACCTCGCTGACGATTGACCGCCATTGCTCGCGGCTTAACGTGTTTATTATGGCTTACGAATTACCGAAATTACCTTACGACTACAACGCGCTCGAGCCGCACATCGACGCGCGAACGATGGAGATCCATTACACCAAGCATCATCAGGCTTATATCACCAACGTTAATAACGCGATCAAAGGCAAAGCCGACCTGGAAAAAAAATCGGTTGAGGATCTGATCCGTGATTTGAAATCCGTTCCGGAAGACATTCGCACCGTTGTGCGCAACAACGGCGGCGGACACGCCAATCACTCGTTCTTCTGGAAAATCATGGGCCCGAAAGCGGGCGGCGAGCCGAAAGGCAAACTCGCCGACGACATCAAATCGACTTTCGGCGGGTTCGATCAGTTCAAAGAAAAATTCGCCACGGCGGGTGTTGGCCGTTTCGGCAGCGGCTGGGCCTGGCTGATCAAAAACAAGAGCGGCAAGTTAGAGGTGATGTCGACTCCGAACCAGGACAATCCCCTGATGGACGGCAACACGCCGATCCTCGGCGTCGATGTTTGGGAGCACGCTTACTATCTCAATTATCAAAACCGCCGGCCCGATTACATCAAAGCCTGGTGGAACGTGGTCAATTGGGACGCTGTGGCCAAGAATTACTAGCCGCTACAGCGTGGCGTGGCCTACTTAAACGAAAATTATCTCAAGCTTCAGGCCGGTTATCTTTTTCCGGAGATCGCCCGGCGGGTTCGTGAATTCTGCGAGAAGAATCCGAAAGCCGCCAAGCGTTTGATACTCTGCGGAATCGGCGACGTGACCGAGCCACTGCCGCGCGCAGCGATCGAGGCGCTAAAACGCGCGGCCGAGGAACTGGGACACCGCGAAACATTTCGCGGCTACGGTCCCGAACAGGGTTACGAATTCCTGCGATCGGCAATCGCGCAGAACGATTTTCGTGATCGCAAGGTCGACATCGCCGATGATGAGATCTTCATCTCAGACGGCTCGAAGTGCGATTGCGGTTTCATCCTCGATATTCTTGGCGACCAAAACAAAGTCGGGATCACCGATCCGGTCTATCCGGTTTACGTCGACACCAACGTGATGGCGGGCCACACCGGGGCCGCGCGAACGGATGGCAGCTACGAAGGCGTCGTTTATCTACCATGCACGGCCGAAAATAATTTCGTTCCAGCCCCGCCGAAGGAACATGTCGATCTTGTTTATCTCTGTTTTCCAAACAATCCGACCGGCGCGGTCGCCACGCGCGAGCAACTCGCAGGCTGGGTCGATTACGCGCGGCAGCACGATGCGTTGATTTTATTCGACGCTGCTTACGAAGCTTACATTTCCGACCCAAACATTCCGCATTCGATTTTTGAGATCGAAGGCGCGCGCGAATGCGTCGTGGAATTCCGAAGCTTTTCCAAAATCGGTGGATTCACCGGTGTCCGTTGCGGTTTCACGGTGATGCCGAAAAGGTTGCTCGCCCGAACCGAATCAGGGAAAAAATTGCCGCTCCATCCCCTTTGGCACCGCCGTTGGAGCACGAAAGCCAACAGTGTCAGTTATCCCGTCCAACGTGCCGCGGAAGCGTTGTATTCAGACGAAGGTCGGAAACAATGTCGCGCGTTGATCGAGCATTACATGGGCAATGCAAAAATTCTGCGCGAGGCGTGCGAAAAAATCGGTCTGGACGTTTATGGCGGCACGAATGCGCCTTACATCTGGGTAAGAACGCCCAAAGGCCTGACGAGTTGGCAAATGTTCGATCGAATGCTGTGCGAAATAAATGTGGTCGTTACACCTGGCGCCGGATTTGGCGCGCAAGGCGAAGGTTATGTCCGAATATCGGCCTTCAACAGTCGCGAGAACGCCGAGGAAGTCGCGCGCCGGCTGAAAGAGCTCAAGTAGCGGCGGTTGATTCGCTCGTTCCCACTGGCTCACCCTCTCGGGCTTTCCCGTCCATGTCGCTCGGCTCCCGCCGGCTCCATTCAGCCGAACCGCCGCTGCGTCGGAATCGCATCTCCTCTTGCGATCTACGCGAGGCGCGTAACATTCCGCTTTGGGGAAAGAAGTCCGCGTGGCCGAGGAAAAACAAAATCTGCTTCAGCTCTACCGCTTCTGTTTTCTAATGTTGGCTGATGCGGCGGAAGCGCAGGAAGTGTTTCACGCGATTCTGCGCGAAGCTGCCCAACTGGCGGCCGGTAGCGAGGCGCCGCGCGATCGGCTCTGGTTTTTTCGCAACGCGCGCTGGCGTTGTCTCGAAGCAGGCGAGCAAGGTTTGCAAGCCGAAGATGTCGATCTTAAACAGGACGAACTGGCCGAGTCGGCGCCGTCCCAAATCGAAAAGCTCGGGCCTCAGCAATTTGCCATCTGGATTTCCGGAGCGCCGGAACCGCAGCGGACCGCGCTGGCGCTTTTTTATCTCGATGAGTTCAATTATCGCGAGTTGCTTTCGGTGACCGAGCTGAAACCGCCCGAGTTGTCGAAATTGCTCTGCGACGGCCGGCGACAATTTCAAGCCTGGCTGGACGCGACTTTGCCCAGGACCGAAACATGAGTGCGATCCAACTTTCGCGAAAAGAGAAAATGCTGGTGCATTGCGCGCCGATTCGTGAGGAGCGCGTGGACGATCGCGCGCTGCGGACGGCGCTTCATCGCGCGCGCAAGACCGAAGCCTTCGCCGTTCAGCAGAATTTCGACACAGCGGCGGCCGCGCTGGTTCAGTCGATTCCGATCCCAGAGGAAATTACGGATTGGATTCCACCTGACACATTCATCGCGCCGAGGCGGCGGCGTTGGCAGAAATACGCGCAAAATCCGGCGTTTCTCGCGACTGGCATCGCAATCTTGGTCATCGCCATTGTTGGGATTTTTCAATTGGTGGAGCGACTGAACCGATTTCCGGGCGAAGCGACTGCGCGCCGCTTGCTTACGACCGCGAGTTCAACCCACTCAATGATGCTCGATCCGGTGAAGACGGACGCCGGCGCGCTTGGCGATTTCCTTTTCATGAAGCATCGCCTCGTGCGTTACGATGTGCCGCCAGAATTCGCTGAATTAAAAACAATCGGCTGTCGCGTGTTCGACGACGAGGAAGGCCAGCGGGTCGCACAAGTTTGGGTGGTGGAAAAGAAAATGCAGCTTTTTCTGTTTCCGGCCGAACGCGATCCGAAAACCGGCAAGGCGCGCGAATTTTCGGGCTGGCGCTCTATTGAACAGGAGCGCTGGGCCGGCGTGGTGAAGGAGCAACATGGTGTTTGCTTCATGGCCGCTCTGCGCGGAAGCGCGAAAGATCTCGCGCAGTATGTTTCGAAAAAGAAAGAGTAGGGGAGTGCCAGGGGGGAGAATTGAACTCCCGACCAAGGGCTTATGAGTCCCCTGCTCTACCGCTGAGCTACCCTGGCTTGAAGGGAGCAAAGTTGAATCGCATCGCGCAAAGTGTCAACGCGACTGAAACCGGAATTAAATTCTCCGCGTTGTCATTCCGAGCGAAAGCGAGGAATCTCGCAAAAACACGCTGACCTTTGAATTGCACTTTGTGTAACGTGCGTAATGGCGTGCGCATTTGGGAGATCCCTCGGCGTCTTTTGCGCCTCGGGATGACACGTGCTTATAAATTGAATATCGCCTGGGATGAATGACGAAAATGTCATCGAGAAATTTTTCGCGCGCGGAAATTCCTATTGGCTGACCCGCTTCGTCATTCTCCGACTGCTCGGATTTGTTTACGCAGTCGCATTCTTCGTGGCAGCCCGACAACTGGTGCCGTTGATCGGTCATCGCGGTTTAACCCCGGCCGATTTTTATCTGTCGAGCATTCATGCAGAGCTCGGTTCGCGCACCGAAGGGATGTTGCATTTGCCGACGCTGTTTTGGTTCGGGTGCACCGACCTGGGAATGTCGATCTTCGCCTGGGTCGGATTCGCGCTTTCGCTGATCGTTCTGGGCGGCTACGCAAACGCAATTTTATTGGCCGTCCTTTGGGGGATGTACATGTCAATCGTTCACATCGGCCAGATTTGGTACGGCTACGGTTGGGAAATCCAGCTGCTCGAGACCGGGTTCCTGTCGATCTTTCTTTGCCCGTTGCTTGATGGAAGGCCATTTCCGAATTCTCGGCCGCCGATTTTGGTCTTCTGGCTCTTCCGCTGGCTGGGCTTTCGAATCATGGTCGGCGCGGGTCTGATTAAATTACGCGGCGACGAATGCTGGCGCGATCTGACCTGCATGTATTACCACTACGAAACGCAGCCGATCCCAAATCCGCTGAGCCGGTATCTCCATTTCGCGCCACATTGGTTTCATAAAATCGAGACTCTTTGGAACCACACCGTCGAACTGGTTGTCCCGTGGTTTTCATTTGGGCCGCGAACCGCGCGTCACATCGCCGGCGCATTGCTGGTTCTGTTCCAGGTCTTTCTCATTATTAGCGGGAATCTCTCGTTTCTGAATTATCTGACCATCATTCCGTTTCTGGCCTGCTTTGATGACACCTTCCTGCGCCACGTTTTGCCGAAATCTCTGGTGAAGCGTGCGGAGGAAGCCGCAGCTCGCTCGCACTCTTCGCGAGTTACCAACGGAATTGCCGTCGCGTTATCGATCCTCGTTGCCTGGTTGAGCTTCGCGCCAGTGTTGAACCTTGTCGGCGGACGCCAACTCATGAACTATTCGTTCGACCCGCTCGATTTGGTTAACACCTACGGCGCGTTCGGGACGGTCGGCCGGGAGCGTGACGAAATTATCTTTGAAGGAACCGAAGATGCGGTCATTACCGGCGAGACCAAATGGAAAGAATACGAGTTCGTAGCTAAGCCGGGAGATCCGGACCGGCGGCCGGCTTTCATCGCGCCGTATCAACCTCGGATCGACTGGCAAATCTGGTTTGCGGCCATGGCCTCTCCTGGCGATTACCCTTGGACGTTCCATTTTGTCTGGAAACTTTTGCACAACGATCCCGACACGCTATCACTGCTCGCCAACAATCCGTTTCCTGATAAACCGCCGCATTACATTCGCGCACGGCTTTATCGGTATCGGTTTGCTCCCCTGGGCGAAAAAGGGTGGTGGAGGCGCGAGCTGATTAGTGAATGGCTGCCCGCTCTATCGACCGATAACCAGGAGCTGCGACGACTGATGGGTGCGATGCATTGGTACGATTATCTCGATCTGCACTAAAACCCGCGCTCCTTCAGGCGCGTGACCGTTTCGCGCATCACTCGGTAACCGAAGTGGCCTTGCGGGACCCGTAGCAATTCGGAGCCGCGCCATTTTTGCTGAATCGCGTCGATGTCGGCCGGTCGGGCGATCAAATCGAAATCACCCGACACAAAGAGCACGCGCGCCGGGTCGCACGCCGGTTTGTTGTGCAGTGGCGAGCTCAGATGAAAATGCCGCGCCACCAATTCGGGTGCGATCTTCGCGCGGCGTAATTCGCGCCGCATGAATGCCGTTCCGGGATTCTGCCAAATTGCGTGTTCGACATTCACGATCGGACACATCAGCGCGACGAATCGCAAATCGCGCTCGACCATTGCGAGTAAAGCACCGATCCACCCACCGTAGCTTGTCCCAAGGACTCCGAATTCGCTGCAACCATCCTCGCGCAACGCTCCAATCAGTTGGCGCACTTCGATAACACCTTGACGCAAGCCTTCCGCGTTTCGGATCAAATCCGCCGTGATTGCAAGTTCGCCGTTCCAGTGACCAGGCGGCACGCGCGAGTAGTGATACGGCAGGTGAACAAAGCACGCGTTCCATCCAAGCTCGTTGAATCGCGCCGCCCACCGCCGATAGCCAATGTGTGTCGCTGACATCAATGCGTGGAGCATGAAGACAGTCGGTGCGTTTTTTTTCGCAGCGCACCAGAAAAAATCGGCACGCGCAACATTGTTGCGCAAAAACTTGGTTTCGATTGGGCTGCGCCAGGTCACCGAAGCGCCGTTGCGCTCTTCGATTGCGCGCGCAAGATCGACATCCTCCGGCGCAGCATAATACTGATGCGGCGTTATTTTCTCGCATTCAGTGACGTAGCGCTCCATTTCTTCCGCGCTGCGCCCGTTTAAGCGATGACGCGATTGCACCAAGTTCATCGACACGCACATCGCGAAATCGACCGCGTTTGCAGCTGCGCGATGGAGTCGGCGACGAGGATTTTTCGGTTGGGAGCGCATCCGCTCTCGCGGCGGATGCGGCAAATCGTCGCTCGTTAGTTGAAATCTCCTGCGCAGCTCCGCGTAGAGCTCCTGGAACGCGTTAGCCAACTCTTGTTCAATCCGGGCACGGGCGACTGATTTTTCCAATTCAGGAAAATGCGAGATTGCCTGGCCGAAAGCGATCCAGACCGGAGTTCGCCGAAGCGGTAGCCAATTTCTTTTCGCGTAGAGACGATCGCTTCCGAGAATTACGCACGGGACGATCGGAACGCTCGCCATGTGCGCGAGTGTCGAGGCGCCGGGGCGGAGCGGCGCGCCTCCGAGCAGGGAACGAGCGCCATCGCGAATGCCGCCTTCGGGAAAAACGCCGACGATGCGGCCGTCTTTCAGCCGTTCGATCGCGCTCCGGATCGTCTTGCGATCGGCCCGATCGCGCGCGGCTGGAAAAGCATCCACCGCTCGCAAAAAATGTCCGAGCCCTGGAACCGCGAAAAACTCGGCCATTGCCATCCAATCGATCTTCCGCCGCACCACCGATGAGATGATGGGCGGATCGAAATGACTGATATGATTTGAAGCGAGCAAAAATCCGCCAGCGCGATTCGTATAATCCCAGCCGACCACATGGATGCGCGACGAATAACCGAAGAGCACCTTCATCGATAGCGATGCCGCGCGATTGGCAACCGAATGGAATCGAGTCGGCATCGTTTGCTAGTAGCGAGGTTCAGTTTGCCGAAGGCGACCCCCAGAAGCAAATTGTTGCCGCATCATGAAATTTGGACTCGACGGCCAATTAAGCTGTTTGCGCTAAAATGGGTCCAATCAAGCGAACCGCCGCACTTGCAATAATTTTTGAAATTTCGATCGTTTTGCCTGTAGGCGGGACGGAGGAGCTTACTGATACCCCGCCGCCGTTGGCAATCCAAGTCGGCGAGCACGGCGCTGCAGACTTTGTCAATCTCATCTTCCTATTCGACCGCGTAGCGACGCAGTCATCCTCGGTAACGAGCCCAGATTACCGCGAGCGCATTTCCCAACCGTCCTCGCCGTTCTACCCCGATTATCTGGAATACCGAAGCGGCCGAATCGATCGGCGCGAACTGGTTCGTAGACTGCCACACGTTTCGATGATTGGCGACAGCCTCTCGCTGAATTTTTATGTATCGGCACCGTGGAGCGTGTTTTGGCGAGCAAGAACCGAACGTCGCAAAAACTGGTTCCTCGACACGGATCCCGCCCCGGAAAGCATCTTCAGCATCTACGAACGACTGCAGCAGTTCACTCCGCTGGTGGCGACAGAATACAGCGGCGCTGGAGCTTTGGTCGCGCCCAGCCGCGCGCAGGAAGGATTGCGCCGAAAAATCGTCCGGACGCGCAATCTCTCCGGGCAGACGCGTCGAATTGTAGGAAAGGACCGACTGCCGGACCTGATCATGATCTGGATCGGACACAATAATATCGACTGGGTGGAAGGGCTTTCGTCGGCCGAGCGCGAGCACCCGGAAGCTCACTTACGAAAAATGGCGACGCGTTTCGGCAAGAACTACACTGAGTCGCTGCAATTGCTGATCAACCGTGCGAAAACCGAGAATCACAAAGTTGGAATCGTCGTGTTTGGTATGGCGAATTTTGAGGCGTTTTCCAGAGGGCACCTGAAGGCTGCGGCGCTGCACGCCCGGAATCCGAAACTATATCCCCGTCTCGAGAGCGGTTACCGCGCTTTCGAATCGTTGAAGCCGGTTTATCACAAGACCACGATTCGACTTGGTTTGATGATGGAGACGGAAATTCAGGCTATGGTTCGAAACTTGAATCGCGAACTCAAAAATTGCCCCAACATCAGGCTCCAATACTCCGAGGCGTTAAAGAAGGTGGATTTTGGTCGTTTGGAATTGATCAGCTCTGTAGATGGCTGGCACCCCTCGGTCGAAGGACAGAAGGCGCTAGCAGAAGCGGCCTACAGCGGACTCCATCCCACTCTCGATTTCCTCGGAATCAATCCACCGCGCAAAGCTTCCCTACCGCGCTGACGGCAAGGCTGCATAAACCGGGGCCGGTCCTCAGCATTCTTCGGCTGCCAGCTCTTGGCATTTTTTGAGGTCCAGTTTGCCGGAGGCGAGGACAGGGATCGAATCTGCCCGGCAAATCTTTTTTGGGATCCACAAGTTCGGCACACCGGCGTCGCGGAGTTTGTCACGCAGCTGAGCAAGATCGACATCTACCGCGGCGAGGAGGATGAGTGCTTCGCCTTTGGATTCGTCCTGGACTCCGACAATTGCGACCAAGCGTTCGTCTTTTCCAGAAAAGCCCAGCAACTCAACGATTTTTTGTTCAACGGCTTCGTGCGGAACCATTTCGCCGCCGATCTTTGAGAAGCGCGAGAGTCGTCCTTCAATGTAAAGAAATCCATCTTCATCGAACCGGCCGATGTCGCCGGTCTTGAACCAGCCATCCCGCAAAACGTCCGCGGTGCGTTTCTCGTCGTGCAAATAACCTTCGAAAATATTTACGCCGCGAAACCAAACCATTCCGGTTTCATGCAACGACAATTTTCGATCAGTCTCCGGCTCACGAATTTCGGCTGCGATGCCGGGCGCCATTTTGCCGACCGAACCGAGACGGCTGGACGGCTGAACTTGTTCGCCCCGTTTGCTCGGCAGCGGTTCGGGCAGGTTCACGCTCACAACCGGAGAAGTCTCGGTCAGTCCGTAACCTTCAAAGACGTGCTGGTTGAATCGGTCTTCGAATGCTTTCGCGAGATCGAGTGGAAGTTTTTCGGCGCCGGTAATAACCAAGCGCAAACTACGCAGCTGGTCTGGCTCGGCTTTACGCAAATAGCCGCGCAGAAAAGTCGGCGTCGCCAGAAGCAACGTGAGTTTGTATTTCTCGATCAACGCCGCATTCTTCGCCACTTCGAGCGGATTTGGAAAGGTCACGATCCGGACGCCTTCGATCAACGGATACCAAAGCGTGACGGTCGATCCGAAGCTGTGAAAAAACGGGAGCGACGCGAGAATCGCGTCCTGTTTCTTCGCATCGAGCAGCTCGCGAAATTGAGACACGTTACCGACGATGTTGCGATGAGAAAGAACCACGCCCTTGGGTTCTCCGGAACTGCCGCTGGTAAAGAGCAGCACGGCTTCGTTGTGACCGCCGCGTTTCGGGACCTGTAACAATCGCAAAAGCAAGCGCGTCGGGGCGAAGATCGACATCATCCACCAGAACAGAACTCGTGATTTCAGTCGAGGCATGAATTGATCCAGTTTGAGGACGCATTGCGGCCACGGAAAATCTTTCACCCGTTCCATGAACGGCGTTGCCGAGATTGCAACGCGCAGGTCAGCGCGTTTACAGGCGGACTCGTTCGCGGTACGACCAGCGGTGAAATTCAGATCGACCGCCACTTTTCCGGCGAGGGTGACGGCGAGATTCGCCACCATCGAACCTTTGCCCGCAGGCAAAACAATCGCGATTCGTTTGTCGGAAAATTGTTTCCGGAGGGAACGACTCAGGTTGAAAAACGCCGGCGTTTCAATCCGCGAACGCATTCTTCGGCTAGATGTCGATCTAACGAAGGTCGCCGGCTGTAGCAGAACTCTCCGAGCTTAAGCAATTCTTCGCGCACAGTTGCAATGTCGGCAGCTTTTGCCTCAAGGGATTTGCCAAATGCGACGGTGACGCGATACGGAATTTCCTTGGGCCATTTGGTGAAAAATTTTCCTCCTTGAAAGGAAAAAATTGAGCCCCAAAGCCGATCGAGCCAAACGGGAACCACGCTCGCGTTCGCGTGTTGGGCAATCAATTCGTAGCCGCGACGCAGAAATGCTCGAGGCCGATGGTGTGGACGCGATAAAAGAATCTGACGAGCGGCCGGCCAAAAAAATGGAGCGCGCGCTCACCGGCGGACATGTGAGGCATCGTTTATTATTTACAATTAGCCTGCGGACATCTATCTGCCAATCGGCAAGTGATCATGCAGGTTCGCCCCAAACCTCTCTTCACGAGCGCGAAGGCGGCGCTTTGGATACTGCTGGTCATTAATCTCTTCAATTACATCGACCGCTACATTTTGGCCGCGGTCCTGCCCCGCATTCGCCAAGAGTTTCTCGCCGGCGATCCAAATCAGTTTCAGAAAGCCGGCTGGTTGTTTCCAGCATTTTTGATCAGCTACATGTGTGCGGCCCCGATTTTCGGCTGGCTCGCCGACCGCGTTTCACGTTGGTGGCTGATCTCAATTAGCGTGGCGCTTTGGAGTTTGGCCAGTGGTTGGTCGGGCTGGGCCGTGTCATTCGCGATATTGCTTTGCACACGCGCGTTTGTTGGGATCGGCGAGGCGGGCTACGGTCCGGCGGCGCCAACTATCTTGTCCGATCTTTATCCGATCGAACGGCGGGGACGGACGTTGGCTTACTTTTATCTTGCGATGCCGGTTGGCGGCGCGCTTGGCTACGCGTTTGGCGGCAAAATTTCCGATCTGCTCGGATGGCGCTGGGCGTTCTATTTGGTCGTTCCGCCGGGGCTGTTGCTCGCGATGCTCTGTCTTTTTATGCGCGATCCACGAGCAAGATCGGCATCGGAACCAACTTTGAAGCGGCGAGCGAAGGCGGCTGATTATTTAGCGCTGTTGCGAACACCGTCTTATTTAATCAACACCGCGGCCATGACCGCGCTGACATTCGCGATCGGCGGAATCTCGGCGTGGGTCCCGGATTATATTTATTCGGACCGGGGCAGGGAATTTCCAGCCAGTGATAATTTGCTCGGGAACATCAATCTCACTTTTGGCGTGATCACAGCTGTCGCCGGGTTTTTTGCGACGCTTCTTGGCGGTTGGACCGGGGATTGGCTGCGCAAACGCTTCGCGAATTCCTATTTTCTTGTTTCAAGCGTAGCTGTCTTGTTCGCGTTTCCGGGCCGACAAACACCGCGCTGGCCAACGTCACATCTCCAAATATCAGGGCGACAGCATTCGCCCTGAATATTTTTGTTATTCACCTCCTGGGCGACATGGCCTCACCCCCGCTTATCGGCGCCATCCGGGATCGTTGGGACATGAACGTCGCGTTTTTTGTTGTCTCATTCACAATGTTGTTCGCCGGAGTCTTTTGGTTTTGGGGCGCAAAGTATCTGGCGCGCGACACCGCAAAGATCGAAACCGCGAGCGTTTGATGTCGATCTAAAACAAAAGCGGGAATGCTTTTGGCATTCCCGCTTTCGCAAATGCGATCCAATCGAATCGTCAAATAATTATTCTTGCTCTCCGCCAGGTGTCGGAGCGGTTTCACTACCTTCAGTATTGCTCTTTTTCTTTGAGCTCTTTTTACTTGAAGGAGTTCCGGATGTTTCAGCTGAAGACTCGGCGCTTGTCGATTTCTCTGCGCTGCTCGCTTTCTCTCCGCTTGTGGATTTCTTTGAACTCTTCGTGCTCGACGACGGAGTACCCGCGCTTTCGGCGGATGATTCAGTGCCGGTACCCTGCGTCGATTCGGTAGTGCCTTTATGACGGGTAGAAGTCGAACCAGGCGTTGCTCCGGCTTTTGACCGCGTCGCCTTCGTGGGCGACGCGCTTGCACTGGCAGCGGCCGAAGCAGTTGCTGCGTCGCTCGCAGTCGGCGGAGCGCTTGCTGACACAGTGGCGCTCGGTGACATGCTGGCGGCTGGCGACGCGCTCATTGCTGCGGTCGGTGAAGGGTAAGCGCCTGTTTGAGTTTGCGTGGTTGCGCCGCTTGTTGTTGTCGCACCTGTCGTGGCCGTGGCACCAGATATGCCAACTCCAGCGGACACGCCGAAGTGCGAGAACACATTGGTGGTATATGTCGTATCGCTGATTCGTGAGTACTCGAATACTGGCGCGTTGTAGATACGGTCCCGCTCAACGCTAACCGTGAGGTAACTCATGTCGGGTGAGACGGAGTAAACGCTCCAGGGAACTGCAACCAGCTTGGCTTGGCCCGCCACTCGCGTGCCGGTACCGCCTGCCGAGAGGACGGTATACGCCATGCAACCGTTGTTGCGGTCGAGGACGACGTCTTTAACGACGCCGACTTCTTCGCCCTGCGCAGTCTTTACTTTTGTGCCGATGATTTTGCTCGTCTGCACGTAACCAGAGCTACTCGAACTGGTCGTGGTCTGGGTTTGTCCATTAAATGGAGCCGCTGCCAAACCCAGGATGGCCAGCGCCGCTCCGTAAAGAAGATATGTTTTCATATGCTTAAAGACTGACGAAGTCGGGTCTTGCCTATTCACAACCCACAATCCTGCTTCGCAGTAGGGTTTTTCCTTAGACGTGACTAATTTTCTAACTTCGACTCTGACAAGTGAACATCAAAGGCCCGCGCTTGTGCGCGCGCTTTGGCCGCTTGCGTAGAATGCCCAAGCTTTGCGTGCAGATCGCTCAA
>WNGI01003175.1_pt1 | contig 14423 bp, 15 predicted proteins | sample 5400621 | NCBI WGS metagenome assembly WNGI01 (sample SAMN13153374, study PRJNA577476) | soil metagenome | isolation source: 20 cm soil or saprolite under Garry oak tree replicate 1 | place: USA:California | collected 2016-06-15 | reverse complement strand
GGTACCGAACACCTCGAACAGGTTGAATTCGAGGTCGCGCAGGTTGCTCTTGTAGTGGCCCATGGCCGGGTCCCTCCTGATGCGGCTCGGCTGGGGGTTACTCGTCGGTAACACTCAATGTATTACTGGCGGGTAACCGCGCGCAAGAAGCGCGGGACCCGACGCGCTGTGAGTTGGTTCAGGACACAAACGCGCCGAGCCGCCGAGCGCGGCCCAAAGCTAGGACGCGACGCGCAGCGCGATGGTCTCGGGCAGCGCCCGGATCTGATCGAGCAGGTCGTCGGCGTAGTTCGCGCCGATGTCGGTGACGACGTAACCGACCTCACCGCGGGTGCCGAGCAACTGGGCCTCGACGTTCAGCTTGTGGTCGGCGAGGACGCCGTTGACGGTGGCCATGACGCCCGGGACGTTGCGGTGGATGAGGATCAGCCGATGCGTGTCCGGCGGCTGCGGCAGCGCGATACCCGGCAGGTTGACGCTCATCGCGGTGGCGCCCTCGACGACGAAGTCGCGGAACTTGCCGGCCACGAAACGTCCGATGTCCTGCTGGGCCTCCTCGGTCGAGCCGCCGATGTGCGGGGTCAGGATGACGTTCGGCAATCCGCGCAGCTCGCTGACGAACTCGTCGCCGCGCTTCTTCGGCTCCACCGGGAACACGTCGACCGCCGCACCGGCGATGTGGCCCGCCTCGATGTGCGTGCGCAGCGACGCGTAGTCGACGACGAAGCCCCTCGACAGGTTGAGAAACAGGCTGCCGGGGCGCATCTGAGCGAACTCCGATTCGCCGAAGAAGTTGTTGTTGGACGCCCGCCCGTCGACATGCAACGTCACCACGTCGGCTTGGCCGAGCAGGTCGCCGAGGGACTCGCAGCGGTGCGCGTTACCGAGCGCGAGCCGGTCGGCGGTGTCGAAGAACAGCACGCGCATGCCGAGATCCTCGGCCAGCACCGACAGCTGCGTGCCGATGTTGCCGTAGCCGACGATGCCCAGCGTGCGACCGCGTACCTCGTGCGCGCCGTCGGCCGACTTGTCCCAGACGCCCGCATGCATCAAGGCGTTCTTGTCCGCGAGCCGCCGGGTCAGCGCGACGATCTCGGCGATCGCGAGCTCGACCACGCTGCGGGTGTTGGAGAACGGCGCGTTGAAGACGGTGACGCCCCGCTCCGTGGCTGCTTGCAGGTCGATCTGGTTGGTGCCGATGCAGAACGCGCCGATCGCGAGCAGCTCGGGCGCGGCGTCCAGGACGCGCTGCGTGACGTGCGTCTTGGAGCGGATGCCCAGCAGGGTGACCGTACCGATCCGGTCGATCAGCTCGTCCTCGTCGAGCGCGCGGTCGAGCGTCTCGACCTCGAAGTCGGCGGCGCGCAGCATCGCCACGGCGTCCGGATGGATCTGTTCGAGCAGAAGTACGCGTACAGAGCTGTCGGCCACGCGGCGTCCTCACATGCGGTTACGGGTGCCCTTCGAGTCTAAGGAGCGCCCGCACGCGGAATTCGCCACGCGGCCGACTTGTGCTCGGGACCGCTCAGAACATCGTGCGGCGCCGGCGGCCCCAGCCAGATCGCGAGCCGGTACCGACCCGCCGGTAGATGAGCAGCGCGATGACGGCCCCGATGACCGAACCGATCAGCCCAGCCGGCTGCAGGGCGCCGCTGGCGGCGTCCTTGTGGAACAGGGCGTAGCCGAGGAATCCGCCGATGAACGAACCCACGACCCCGAGCACGATCGTGCCGCCGATGCCGATCGGATCCCGACCAGGAACGAGCAGTCGGGCGAGCGCTCCGGCAATCAAACCGATGATGACGAGCCAGACGATGAGTCCGAGCATGCTGGTGCCTCCTTGGCGGGAACCGGCGTCCCCTCGTCAGCGGTACCCGCCACAGCCGGAAGCCAAACCGCTCGCCCGCTACGAACCGCCGCGGCTGATCCCGATGCCACCGGGCGTCGCCGCCCCGTACCGGGCCTTCTCGCGGTCGAGGTCGAGCGGCCGGATCCCGACGCGGCCGTCCAGCGCCGCTGCGTCGAGCGCGTCGGCCGGCACGATCCAGGCGAGCTCGAACTCGATGCCGTCCGGGTCCTTGCCGTAGAGGGACTTCGTGGTGCTGTGGTCGGACGCGCCGACCAGGGCACCGGCCTCGGCCAGCTTGGCGGCCAGAAGCTCCAGGTCGTCGAGCGTGTCGACCTCCCAGGCGAGGTGGTACAGGCCGACGGCGCGCCCCGCAGGCGCCGCAGCCTGGTCGCCGACCTCGAACAGCCCGAGGTCGTGGTCGTTGGTCGACGCGGCCGCCCGGAGGAATGCGGCGCCCGGTATGCCGCCCATGTCGTCGATCACCCGGAAGCCGAGCACGTCACGGTAGAAGGCGACGCTGCGCGCCACGTCCCGCACGTAGAGCACGGCGTGGTTGAGGCGGTGGATGGCCATCATGTTCCTCCCGGATGCGGTATCCGTGGAAACGTAGATTGAACACTCAACTATTTCCCGGATTGACGATTCGCGTATCTTCGTTGTGTGGTGAGGACTAAGACTCGTTGGCTCAGCGCATCCGAGCAGAAGGCTTGGCGTGCGTACCTCGAGGCCACCACATTGCTCTTCGACGCCCTCGACCGCCAGCTACAGCGGGACGCGGGCATCCCGCACGCGTACTACGAGATCCTCGTGCGGCTCTCCGAGGCCGAGTGCCGGAGCATGCGGATGAGCGAGCTCGCCGATGCCACCCGATCCTCGCGCAGCCGGCTCTCGCACGCCGTGGCCCGACTCGAAGAGCGCGGCTGGCTCGAGCGGGTCGACTGCGCCACCGACAAGCGCGGCCAGGTGGCGGTGCTCACCGACGCCGGCTACGCCGCGCTCGTGGACGCGGCGCCGGGCCACGTCGAGGCCGTGCGCAAGCACATGATCGACCAGCTCAGCGCCGAGCAGATCAGCCAGCTCGAGCAGATCGGCGCGTCGATCGTGACCGGGCTCGAGACGGGGGAGTGCAAGGCAATCCGAGCCGAAGAGGACTGATCGCGCCACCTGTGATTTCGGTGATCCTGCCGTTCGTGCGTGGACAGCGGCATTAGGATTGCCTTACCTTTCTTCGGTGAGTCTCGCGCATACCCTTCTGCTCGGCTTCATCGCCGGCGTCACGATCCTGCTCGGCCTTCCCGTCGGACGAATGCAGCGCAGCGCCCAGACGCTTCGCGCGGTCCTCAATGCGGTCGCCATCGGCGTCCTGGTCTTTCTGATCTGGGACGTTCTCGGCGCGGCGTGGGAGCCGATCGACGGCGCGCTCAGCGGCGTCCACGAGCACACCGGCGGGTTGGCACCCGTGTTCGGCTACGGCCTGCTGTTCGCGGGCGGCATCGCGGTCGGCCTGCTCTCCCTCGTCGCGTGGGAGAAGTTCATGGCTCGGGTGCGCACGCCTGCCCGGATCGGCCCGGGGGCGATGGCCGAGGCGGAGGTCGCGTCGCTGCGGGCCCGCGGTGTCGCGACCTGGCCGGCCGCGCGTCGGCTCGCGCTGCTCATCGCCATCGGCATCGGCCTCCACAACTTCGCCGAGGGGCTTGCGATCGGCCAGTCGGCCGCGCAGAACGAGATCGCTTTGGCCACGTTGCTCGTCATCGGATTCGGGCTGCACAACGCGACGGAGGGGTTCGGCATCGTCGCGCCGCTCGCCGCCGATCCGGCGGGCACCCGGCCGGGCTGGGGTTTCCTGCTCTTGATGGGGCTGATCGGCGGTGGCCCCACCTTCGTCGGCACTGCGGTCGGTCACGGCTTCACCAGCGAGGCGGTCAGCGTGGCGTTCCTGGCGCTCGCCGCTGGGTCAATCCTGTACGTAGTGGCGCAATTGTTCGGTGTCGCCGCCCGGACGAAGCGGATGGATCTGCTCGCCTACGGGATGTTGCTCGGGCTGCTTGCCGGATTCGTCACCGACGCGATCGTCACCGCTGCCGGCGTCTGACACGCCCCCGCGTAGTACTCGGCGATTAGTCCGAACCCGGCCCGGGCTGCTACGGTGGGCAGCGGTTGTCAGCAATCTTCCTTCACGTTGTGACGCGCAGGATCTTTGCGCCGCGCGTCGTATTTTTGCTTCGACGTTAGGCAGGCACCAATTCGGGCCACGCACGGTGCGTGCCCGAGCCTCACGAAGGAGCACCCAGCATGACGCAAGGCACTGTGAAGTGGTTCAACAGCGAGAAGGGCTTCGGCTTCATCTCGCCCGATGGTGGCGGCGCAGACGTGTTCGTCCACTTCTCGGCCATCGCTGCCGAGGGCTACCGCAGCCTCGACGACAACCAGCGAGTGGAGTTCGACACCACTCAGGGCCAGAAGGGCCCGCAGGCGGAGAACGTCCGCCCGATCTGATCCTGGTTGACGACGCCCCGGCTGATCTTGGCCGGGGCGTCGTCATATCTAGCCGATTCACGGGTGGAACCGCTATAACAGGGCCAACGCCTCTGGACCTCGGGCGAAGCGTGGGCTCAATCCAGATGGGAATAGACGACGTGACCGTGCCCGAGACGCTCTACGACTCACGCCGCGCGTGCTACTACGAGAAGCCGGTCCTTCGGGGATGGTTGCACCTCACGCTCTTCCAGGCCTCGCTGATCATCGGGACGCTCGTCCTCACCGCCGTGCACGGCGCGGCCCGGGTGACCGCCGCCGCGATCTACGTCGCGACGGTGAGCACGCTGTTCGGCACGAGCGCGCTCTACCACCGCGGACGCTGGGGCGTGCGGGCGGCAAAGCTGATGCAGCGGCTCGACCACACCATGATCTTCTTCGTGATCGCCGGCACCGCGACGCCGGCATTCATCATCGCCCTGCCCGGGACGCCTGGCGTCGTCGGCGTCTCGGTCCTGTGGGCGGTCACCCTGATCGCGGCAACCACGCACCTGTGCTGGATGGACGCGCCGGAGAAGCTCGTCGGCGGGACGTTCATCGCACTGGGCTGCGCCGCGGGGGCTGCGCTGCCTGCGGTGTGGATACACAGCGGGGCGTCGGCGGGAAGCCTCATGCTCGCGGGCGGCGTCCTGTACATCGTCGGGGCGGTGCTCTATCACGCGCGCTGGCCCGATCCGGTGCCGTCCGTGTTCGGCTACCACGAGGTGTTCCACGTCTTCGTCGGCGCGGCAGCAGCCTGCCAGTACGTCGCGATCGCGATCTTCGTCTTCTAGCGCTTGACCTGGAGCGCGCTCCGGCTCCTAGCGTCGGACGGCATGAACACACTGGAACTGGGGCGCACGGGCGAGCAGGTCAGCCAACTCGCGCTCGGCTGCATGCTGATGGGTACCGACACCGACGAGGCGTCCTCGATTGAAATGCTGAACCGGTATGTCGAGGCTGGTGGCAACTTCCTCGACACTGCGAACTGCTACGCCTGGTGGGCGCGCAAGGGTAGCCATGGCGGCGAGAGCGAGGAACTGCTCGGCAGGTGGTTCGCCGGCCACGGCCGCCGCGACGAGGTCTTCCTGGCCACAAAGGGCAGTGCGGTCGTGCGCGATCCGGAGGCGCTGTGGAACGACGGCGCCGGACCGGACTGGGCGGAGGCGTTCACGCGCTTCGAGGGGGCAGGCGGCGACACCCTGCGCCGTGCTCTTGACGCCAGCCTGCGGCGACTCGGCACCGACCACGTCGACCTCTACTACGTCCACGTCGATGACCGGGCCACACCGCTGGAGGAGACTCTGGAGGCGCTCACCGGGATCGTCGCGGCGGGCAAGGCGCGCTACATCGGCTGGTCCAACGTGCGGACGTGGCGCCTGGAGCGGATCCGGCAGCTTGCCGCGCGGCACGGGTGGGTCGCGCCGGTCGCCGTGCAGCAGCAGCACTCGTACCTGCGGCGCCGGGCCGGACTGGAGAACGCTTCGATCGTCGACGACGAGCAGCTCGACTACCTGCGCGAGCACGACGACCTGACGCTCGTGGCGTACTCGCCGATTCTCAAGGGCATCTACGACGACCCGGCCAAGCGCGCCGCGCATGCGGTCATGCAGTCCTACGCCGGGCCGGACGCCGAGGCACGGCTTGCCGTGCTCGCCGACGTCGCGGCCGAGGTCGGCGCGACGCCGAATCAGCTCGTCCTCGCCTGGCTGATGCAGCAGAGCTCGCCACGGATTGCGGCCCTGATCGGTCCGCGCACGTTGCCACAGTTCGAAGCGGCGCTGCCCGCCCTGGACGTGAAGTTGACCGATGACCAACTGGCTCGGCTCGACGCCGCCGGAGCATGACCGCAGCGGCTATCCGCGGCGGAACTCGGCGCGCCAGCGCCTCTGCTCGGGCGTCCGCGGATCGACGGTCTCCTCGATCAGTACCGGCACGAGGCCGTCGGTGCCGAAGGCGTCGACCTCGGCGCGGGTGAGCGGGAACGGCGGCGCTTCGGCTGGGGCGCCGCCCTCGTGGCGTGCGGCCGCGATGGCGATGAGCGTCCCGCCGGGCGCGACCAGCCGGCCGACGTTGACGATGGCCTGGCCGCGGTACGGCTCGGGCAGGGCCTGCACGGTGATGATCTCGACGACCAGGTCGAAGGCCGCCAACCAGTGGGCAGGCGGATCGAGCAGGTCGGCCGTCCCGTACTCCACCTTCGAATCGGGAAACCGCTCGCGGGCTACCCGGACGGCGGTTTCGGCGATGTCGAACGCCACCGTGTCGTAACCGAGTCCGGCGACGTATTCGGCGTCCGCGCCGAGGCCGCACCCGATGACGACGGCACGGCGTCCGGCGCCGACGAGCCGCTTCGCCTCCGCCCACTCGACGAGCAACGGGTGCGGGTCGGTACGCGCCCAGGGCATCTCGACGTGCCCGTCCGCGCCCGCAGCGTAGAGCCGGTCGAACCATCCGGTGGGGTCGTCGGCAGTCGGGAACCTCGACACGATCCGATGCGCCTGGGCTTCCCACCCGCCGGAGGTGTGGCGCAGGAGCGCCGGGATCACGACGTCCCAGACCTCCGCGGGCGGCATTTGGTGACCGACGCCGTGCAGCGGGAGCAACTGCGCGCCGGGTATCTCGCCGGCCAGTGCCTCGGCGTGCCCGAGCGGGAAGAGCGGATCCTCCGTGCCGTGCATGACCAGGGTCGGGGCAGTGACCTGCCCGAGCCGCGATCTGACCGGGCCGCCGCCCTCGAGGATCCAGTGATTGGTCGCGCTGGCCGGGCTTGGCGTCCGGTCGAATATCCGACCGGCAAGCTGGCGCAGGGACGCTTCGTCGATTCCGAGCGAGCCGGCGAACGCCCGTTCGGCGTCGACGATGTGATCGGTGAAGGCTGCCCGGTCGGTCGCGTCCGGCCCCGGATTCGCCGCGGCGAAGTGTGCGCGCAGCGGCTCTGTCATCGGCGGCAGCTCGGATCTACCTGGCCCGCCCGGTCCCGCCGGGCTGGTGCCGATGAGGGTCAGCGACTCGATCCGATCGGCGTGATTGACGACCAGATGCTGGGCGATCATGCCGCCCATCGAGATGCCGACGACATGCGCGCGGGATACGCCCAGCACGTCGAGGAGGCCCACTGCGTCGTCGACGAGATCCGGGAACGAGTACGCCGGGGCACCGGGCGGGTAGCTGGTCGAGCGGCCGGTGTCGCGATGGTCGTAGCGGATGACGTACCGCAGCCCGGCCGCCAGCCGCGAACAGAACTCGTCCGGCCACCAGTCCATCGAGCCGGTCGAGCCGCTGATCAGCAGGATCGCCGGATCGCGATCGTCGCCGAACGTCTCGACGCACAACTGCACGCCGTTGGCATGCACCAGCCGGTCGTTCATCGACGTCACTCTGCCAGTCCCGGCCGCTCAGATCGGCGGTGGCTCGAATCCGCCAACGACGTCCGCGAGCAGTTCGGCGAACGTGATCGCCGTGTCGTCCTCGTAGAGCGGACCGATGATCTGCGCGCCGACCGGCAGGCCGCCCGGCGTCGTCCCGATCGGTGCGGCGACGGCAGGCAGGCCGGTCAGCGACGCGTGCGAGATCCAGAACGGTTGCTCGTCGTAGCGTCGCTCGCCTTCGGGGGTCGTGATCGTGCGCTCGTCGAAGGGCCGGCTGTCGTGCGGGAACGCCGGCGTGAAGTTGGTCGGGCACAGGAACACGTCCACGTCGTCGAAGTAGCGTCCCCACGCGGCGCGGGCCGACATGCGCCGGTTCTCGTGCTCGATGAACTGCGCCATCGCCGGGACGTCCGCGCCGGGTTCGGCGAACGCGAAGAACAACCCGACGTGGAACCCGAACGACTCGGCCTCTCGCGCCGGGTCGATGCCGTCCGGCCAGCCCTCGACGATCGTCGCGCCGGCGTGCGCGAGGGCATCGACGGTGGCGCTGAGAGGCGCGGTGACCTCGCTCGAGACGGGCGCGTGCGCGTCGTCGAGCACGACGCCGACGCGGTACGCGTCGAGCTGGGTGTGACGCGGCGGTGCCAGCGTCCACGTGTATGCGCTCGCGGCGGGACGCTCCGGCCCCGCCGTCACGCTCAACACAAGCCGCAGATCGGCGGCCGATCGACCGAGCGGCCCCACGGCGGACATGTACTGCATCTCGCTCGGGCCGGCCGGCGGGCCAGGCGGTTGGAACCCGGTGAGCGGGACGATGCCCGCGCTCGGCTTGAGCCCGTAGACGCCGCAGAAGCCGGCTGGGATCCGGATCGAGCCGACCAGGTCCGACCCGTATTCGAGGTAGCTCATCCCGGCGGCAAGTGCGGCCGCTCCGCCACCGGACGAGCCGCCCGGCGTGCGGGACGTGTCCCACGGATTGTTCGTCGTGCCGTACAGCTCATTGGCAGTTTGCCCGTAGTCGGCCAGCATGAAGTGCACATTTGTCTTGCCGACGATGATCGCTCCGGCCTGCTTGAGCCGCTGCACGACCGTGGCATCCCAGTCTGCGACGTAGTCCTTGAACGCCGGATTGCCCCACGTCGTGTGCAGCCCGACGACGTTGAAGCTGTCCTTGATCGTCATCGGGACGCCGTGCAGTGGCCCATCGCCACCTGCCCGGTCGGCACCGTCCGCCTCGCGCAACGCCGCGTCGCGTCGAAGCTCGACGACGGCGTTGATCGCGGGATCGACCGCGTCGATCCTGGCCAGCAGCAGCTCGGTCAGCTCCCGGGACGAGATCACCTTGCGGCGCAACATGTCTGCGGCGTCAGTCGCCGAACGGGTCAGGATGTCGTCCATGCGTCGCTCTCAGAGGGTCGGCGGCAGGCCGAACGCCGGAACCAGTCGTGGGCAGTTGTAGCGCTCGCCGGAGAGCATCTTCTGCCGCTCACCGAGCCCCATGGCCCCGAGTATTTCAGTCCGACAACGCGGTGTTGATCTGCCGACCGGCGCGGGCGCAAGATGGTCATATTCATCGTGGGAGCTGCGTATGAGCGACCTAGCGGATTTCCTTCTTGCGCGAATCGCTGAAGAAGAGCGGGCATGCCAGGCGCTCCTCTACGGGCGGGCGTCCACGGCCGAGCAATTGATGTCGCCCGGTCGGCTGCTGCTGCATTGCGCGGCACGACGCCATGTCATAGCGCTGCACGAGATCCACGTCGACATGGCCGGTCACCACACCATGATCGATGGCGAATCAGGATCGTCCCGCAGCGTCCGGACCGAGCGTGACTTCATCTGCCCGACGTTGCGGACGCTCGCCCTGCCGTACTTCGATCACCCGGACTACCAGGCGCACTGGCAAGTCAAAGCTGACTTCATCGGCCCGGCCGACACACCCATGACGATGGCCATGTGACGGCTACCGGCCGACCCCGTCAGCCGCCGGTCTCGGGTGAGTAGTCGAGCAATACGAGCCGTGCGTCCAACACCTGCGTCGCGTTGAGGCGTAGGTCGATGTCCGGTAGGCCCTTGAGGATCGGCTCCTGCCCGGTCTCGCCGAGGATCTGGGGGAAGACCATAACGCGTAGCCGGTCGACGAGACCGAGGCGCAACAGGCTGCGTACAAGGGAAAGGCTGCCGATGACACGCATCGGCGCGGCGGCTTCGTGCTTCATGGCCGGTACGGCGACTGCCACGTCGTCGCTGACGAGCGTCGTGTTGGCCCATCTCAGGGGCGGTTGCAAGGACGAGGAGAACACCACCTTGGGCAGCTCGTCCATGCGCGTGAAGGTCGGATCCGGCCTGGCCGCGACTATCTCGGACATTGCTCGGTACGTGTTGCTGCCCATCAGCATCACGTGCGGCGCGGCGAGCTGCTGGTCGATCCAGGCGTCGAGTTCGGGGCCGGCGTAGCCGAAGTAGGCGGGTGCATCCCGACCCGATGCGCAACCGTCGACGGTCACGAACCAGTCGACAGTCAGCTCTCTCATGGCGTCGCTCCTTCGCTGCCCACCGCTAGACCGGACCGATCACATGGCTGTCGCGAACCGTGATGGCATGACCGTCCGGGTCCGTCACCTCAAATGAGCGGTGCGGTGGGCCACCCATGATGGGACTCACGGCGAGCCCTTGTGCCTGCCACTTGTCGTGGATTGCGTCGAGGTCGTCCGCCATGAGATCCCAGGGTGCGGGACCGGGCGCGACGTGCTCGAGTTGCTGCTACGCAGAGCCACGTGGCCCGGTCCAGACCGGCGGACGGGAATCCGGTACCTCGGCCACGGCCGTGACCGTACTCGGGCTCAGCGCGGCAATTCGCGGGCCGGTGAATCAAGGTGTGATTGGCGACGGGCTGCGTCAGACTCCCGGCGTGGAGCGGCAGTGGCGCGATCCGGAATGGCTGGCCTCGGCGCTGAGCTGGGTCGACGAGAAGCTGACCGAGACGGGACGTCCACGCACCGGCGAGCCGGACCAGGTCCACGTGCGCCCGTGGTCGACGGTGATCAGGGTGCCGACCGCCCAGGGTCCGACGTGGTTCAAGACGAACACCGAGGAGCTCAAGCACGAGGCTCTGGTGGCGCTGCTGCTGGCGCAGCGGGTGCCCGACCGGGTGCCGCCGCTGATCGCCGTTGACGTCGAGCGCGGCTGGATGCTGATGGAGGACGGGGGGCGTCGGCTGCGCGAGGTGATCGCCGAGGAGCGCGACATGTCCCGCTGGGACGACATCCTGGACGGCGCCGCCGAGATCGCGCGGGCGATGGAGCCGGACGTCGACCGGTTGCTCGCGGCCGGCGTCCCGGACCTGCGGCTCGCCGTGCTCCCGGACCGGTACGCCGCGCTGGTGGAGTCGATGGACGTGGAGCAGCGCTTCCGCGACGCCCTACCGCGGGTGCGCGAGATGGCCGAGGAGCTCGCGTCGTACGGTGTGACCGAGACTCTTCAGCACGACGACCTCCACGACGGCCAGGTGTTCGTGCGCGGCGACCGACAGCTCATCCTGGACTGGGGCGACGCGGTCATCTCGCACCCGTTCTTCACCCTCTCGGTCACCCTCGAGGGCGTGGTCGCCTGGGGGCTGGATGACGTGGAGAAGTCCGTCGACATCGCTCCGCTGGTCGCGCGCTACCTGCGCCGTTACGACCCCGACCGGCCGGAGCTGGCCGATGCCTTCCCACTGGCCCTCCGGCTGGGGTGGGCGTGCCGGGCAGTCAACACCACCGTGGCGGAGGACCCGGACTCGACCCGCAACCGGCTGCGGATGTTCCTCGACGGCCGCGTCGACTGACGCCGTCGTGGCTCAGGCGCGACGAGACCGCGTAGAACCTCTCGGTGAGGCGGCTCATCTGGCAAAACAGCCCGGCTGCTGCCGACGACGGCGCCCCAGCGCCGGCAGGTCATCGTGAGGTACCAGCCGCGGGCGCGGCGCGTCTGATCTGGATCATTGCGCGCAGATCTCCGCGTGCCCTTCGTAGCTCGCGCGTTGCTCGGACGGTCCGGGCTGCGGAGGGCAGGCACTCACTGCTGATATGGAACCGCCCGCGTGAGGCTTTCCATCCGGCGCCGTCGGCTGCGCCCGAGAACGGCACCACGAGCACCCCAGCGCAGGCGGTCGGTGCTGCGTACGCTCGTGCTGCCTGTGTCGGATCGGGCTGCCGCCGTTCGTGGAGAAGATGGCGGGTGGCCGCAGGGGCCACCCCCGGCAAAGGAGGAGATATGCCCGAGTACCTCATCGCCTTCAACGACGAGTGGGTGCCTGACCACACGGTCGAGGAGTTGCGCGCGAAGTCCAAGGTTCTCCAGCCGTTGGTGGCAGAGATGAAGGCTGCCGGGGTTCTCATCTTCACCGGCGGCCTGGACGGTGCTGCCCCCGTATTCAGTGTCGATGCCTCGAGCGGCACACCGCTGTTCACCGACGGTCCGTTCATCGAGACCAAGGAGCACCTCGGCGGCTTCGCCGTCGTGGATGTGGCCGACGAGCAGGCGGCGCGGCTGTGGGCGGGAAAGATCGCGGTGGCCTGCGGTTGGCCGCAGGAGGTGCGACGCTTCCAGGTCCGCATGCAACCTCCAGCAATTTCTTGACGGAGTCGGCCGGCGTTCCTACTGCGGGGCTCTGCCGCCTTGCTCGGCTGGCTGGTCCTGTCAACGGTGGCGCTTGCGCCATCGCGTGCGACGCCGAAGGCGCCATTGACGCGGCCGCACTGCCGTGGACGATTGGGCCGCGGAGGGCAGCACTCGCAACTGCCGTGGGTCCTCCGGGGTGGGCGACTGGTGAGTTGAGATTGCCCCGGGCCAGCTGGCGGTAGCCGACGACCTGACCTACAGGGGGCCTGAAAGGATCTCAGCTGTTGAATGGATCTCAGTACTGGCCAACCGCACCGTGGATTCTTGAGTCCGGAATTGAGCCATTTCCGGTCGTCGTTTCGTCCCAGACGGCAAAGGCTTTGCCGTTGGGATCGACCGCCACAGCCGGATCCGATCCAACCTGGTCTGCGGGCGAGAGGAACTGGGTCAAGCCGAGGGTGCTGTCCGCCGAGCGGACGCGGGCCTCGACGCGGGTGCAACAGACAGCTGTTCCTTCGCGGTGTTCCCAGACAGCGACGGCGTTGCCCTGCGGGTCGACAGCGATCTGCGCCCCCAGCGGGATGCTCGTACCCGTGTCCCCAAGGGTCTGCGTCGGGCTCAAGGTGCCCGCCGCGGTGCGGGCGCGGGCCTGAACGCGACTCAAGATCCCATCGAAGCGCTGCCACAAGAAGACGGCGTTGCCGTTGAGGTCGACCGCCACCCGTGGGTCATAAGCGTTCTTGCCCGCGGCGGAGAGGGTCTGGGTCGAGCTGAGTGTGCCGGCCGCCGAGCGCGCACGCGACTGGATCCGATCCACCGTCCCGTCGGAACGCTCGCAGGCGAAGACCGCGTCGCCGCTCGGATCGACTGCAACGTGCACCTCGGTAGCGTCCTGACCTGCGGCCGAGAGAGTGTGCGTCGCGGCCAGGGTGCCCGCTGCCGAACGAACGCGTGCCTGAATCCGCTGGTTTGACCCGTCGAAGCGCTGCCAAGCAAAGACGGCATTACTGTTCCCGTCAACCGCAACCTGCGGGTAGAGCGCATCCTGGCCCGCGGTGGACAGGGTCTGCGTCGAACTGCGCGTACCCGCTAGCGATACCGTACGAGCCTGGATCCGCCAATGAGTCCCGTCAAAGTATTCCCAGGTAAAGACCGCGTTCCCGCTCGGGTCAACCGCCACCTGCGGAAACTCCGCACTCCCGCCCGGGGGGGACACCGTCGCGGTTCCTGTCCAGACGCCGGCCGCCGAGCGCGACCGGGTCTGGATTCGCTCGATCGTCCCGTCGAAATGTTGCCAGACAAACCAGGCGTCGCCATTGGCATCAACCGCCACATGAGGCAACGATTGCGACTGCCCCTGAGTCGAAATCGTTTGGACCGGACTCAGAACGCCCGCCGCCGAGCGCGATCGGGTCTGGATTCGCTCGCAAGGGCCTCCGGAACAAAGGGTCCCCTCCGAGATCTCCCAGACGTAAACGGCGTCGCCGCTGGCGTCGACCGCGACCTGCGGCTGATCCACCGCGCTGGTACCGGCAGACAGCGCACCGAGCGGTTGCCAGGTCGCGTCAGCCATAGCAGGCAAAGCGGAGGCCAAGACAACGCTAAAGGCCAAGATCGGTAGGAAGCGCCGTCCCCGTCGGCCAACAAGGCTTCGACGCCGCGCGGTACGAGCGTGAGCAATCCACGCCGCAATGGATTGAGGATGCATAGACATGAAATCCCCCCGGATTTACGTCAAACGCGGCCACCGCGTGGGTGGCAAACTAACACACGTCACACGATGCTGGCCAGACCCGATCCGAGGCCCGCGCTGTCTTCCGCGACGCGCCGAGGTCATTGGCGCAGCCTGCTGAACACCGAGTTCCTCACTCAATTCGGTCAGGGTGCGCGCACCCACGGCGGAGTGGCTGGACGGTTGTGTTCCCCCTTGCTGCGCCAGACGGTGGGCGGTTACGGGATGTCGCGGCGCGTGGTGATGGCGGCGCCGAGCAGGGCCAGTCGGCCAAGGTCCCACCCGACGGGTACGCGGGCGTAGTCCTTCCTTCGTTGAGCTGGTAGCTCTTGAAGGAACCTACGTCCGTCGATGTGAA
>WNGI01005326.1_pt1 | contig 14424 bp, 11 predicted proteins | sample 5400621 | NCBI WGS metagenome assembly WNGI01 (sample SAMN13153374, study PRJNA577476) | soil metagenome | isolation source: 20 cm soil or saprolite under Garry oak tree replicate 1 | place: USA:California | collected 2016-06-15 | reverse complement strand
GGGCGGTCCCGCTGAGGGGACCGCCCGCAACACCTCGGTCCCGCGGCCTAGAACTTCGCGCTGAGCGCCAGGTAGAGCTGTCGACCGAGCGCCTCATAGGTCCCGTAGGTGTTCGGTGCGCCTCCGGGTTGAATGGCAAGCGGCACCAGCGGCGGATTGCGGTCGAACAGATTGTTCACCCCACCGCGTATGTCGACGCCCTTCCAGCCGCGGTAGCCGAACGAGAGGTCGACGTAGCTGATGTTGGGGATCTGCTGCAGGTCCTGGTCGAACGACCCCTGGTACGCGACGAGGTGCAGCTGCGGCTGCGGATCGTTGTTATCGTTGCCCACCTTGCCGATGAAGCGCCAGTTGAGCGAAGCATCCACGTTCCACGGCATCTCCCAGGTGGCGCGCACATTGTGCCGCCAGCGCGGATTGACCGTCTGACACGTGAGCCCGAACAGACCGGCGCAATCGTAGTGAGGCCCGCCGGCGATCGGCTGAGTCGTGGCATGCAGCAGGTACACGCCGTTGATAGCCCAAACCAGCGAGCCCACATGCCCCAGCCCGAGCTTGTAACCCGACTGCAGATCGATGCCGCTGGTGAGACCTGAACCGATGTTCTGACTAGTCTGGACGAAGTAGCCGCCGCCGGCGATTGTGGCCCCCGACAGTCCGAAGAACCGGTCCCGGACAATCACCGCGCAGTAGGTCGGGTTACCTGTCGCCAGACACTGCTTCAGGGCCACCGAGGCGGGAAGGGGGCCGACCACCTGGTCGAGGCGGATCTGCCAGAAGTCGACGCTGCCCGTCAGACTCGGAACGGCCTGCGGCGCAAACAGCAGCCCGAACGAGTACGACTTCGCCTTCTCCGGCGTTAGCAGCGGATTTCCGCCCTGCACCTGGCCCAGCTGTCCTGCCACAGCCTGCGGAATGGTGCCGTTGTTGAAGGCCGTGGTGAAGGCTGCCGCCTGGGATGCCGGCACCGTGTGCAGGCACTGCGCCAGGGTGACCCCCGCTTGCACCGGCGGAGCGCACGGATCATTGCCGAACTGTATCAAGCCCAGCAGCTGCGGGTTATACAGCTCGATGATGCTCGGAGCGCGGATCGCTCGCTGGTACGAACTCCGCAAGCGCAGATCCTGGAGCGGCGCCCACTGCAGGTCGAATTTGTAGGTGTTCACCCCGCCGCTCACCGAGTAGTTCGAATGCCGGAACCCGGTGCCGAAGCTCAGGTCCTTGGAGAAGGGCTTGTCCTGCAGCAGCGGTGCGCGCAGCTCGATGAATTCCTCATCCACGGCGAGGCTGTTGTTGATCGGCACCGCTGCGCCGCCGAATCCCGCCAGCTGTCCGGTCTGCTCGATAGAATCGGGCGTGAACCGCACATTTTCGTTGCGATGCTCGAACCCGACGTTCATTCCCAAGCCTTCGTTCGCTGTGGGCAACTTGACCCCGTACTCACCGAGCACGCCGGTGATGTCCGCGTGGGCGGTGCGCAACGTGGTGCTGCCCGCCCCGGTGCCGTTTGAGTAGAGGTAGGTAAGCGCGGCGGGAGTCACGCCGCCGTCCTGGAAGATATTCCACGGCACGCAGGTCCCACCCACGACACACTGCGGGTTAGCCCTGGTGCCGGTGACCACGAGGGCGTTGTCGATGTTCGCGTAGTTGAAGTACTGGTCGTTGGAATTGAAGAACGTCGTGTAGTAGTACTGCCCCCAGGCGTCGTAGTGCCACGCCTTAGTCAGGTCGCCCTTCACGCCGATGACCGCCCGGTAGTTGGTGTGCTCGTAGTCCGAGGTGCGCGCGCCGCCCTCTATATTGCGTCGCCCGAGCTGGATCGCGACCTGGTTTGCCGGATCGGCCTGGTTTGCCGCGCTGATCTGCGCCGCCGTGCAACCGAGTATGCCCTGCTGTTGCGCGCTGAGGAACGGATTGCCGCAGTTGACCAAGTAGGGGTTGCCGGTGTTCGGGTTGCCGGTGGTGAAGGCTGCCGTCGGTGCGATCGCTTGATGCGATTTATCGTTCATGAACATGAATTCGAAGTACGGCGTCGCATAGTCGTTGAGGCTGTTGTGCGCCATCAGGCCGCCCTGGTAGCGGTCGTCCTGGCGCGCCAGGTAGATGTATTTCTGCGAGTTGAAGACCGGGGGAGGCGTCGTCGCGGCACCCCAGGAAACGAAATTGTTGCCGGAAACAGCGTACCTAGTGCCCGCGTGCGGCCCGCTCAAGGGAGTAAAGCGGTTCGAGTTGGTCGAACCACCACAAAAAGGCGCGATCACGTTTCCGGTGACGGGATCGAAGTTCTCATCGAGCTGGCACTGGCCGAAATCTCGATCGCCGCTCGACACCGGGTCGGCGTGCAAGTAGGTGAGCCAGCCCGTGAGGTTGCCGTTACCCTCGCCGAAGTTGGTGCCGGCGATTATGCTGAAGGTCCGGTTGCGCCCGTCCTGGACGTTGCCCGAGAGCGGCGTTAGGCCCGCCTGGATCGCCGCGTTGGTCATGAAGCTACTTTTCTGCTTGTGCCAGTCCTCGCCGAACTGGGTGTCGAACTGCAGGCCCTGAAAGTTCTTCTTGAGGATAAAGTTCACCACACCCGCGATCGCGTCGGACCCGTACACCGACGAGGCACCGCCGGTGAGAACCTCGATGCGGTCGACCAGAAAGATGGGAACCTGATCAAGATCAGGCGCCGGCGATGCAATGGCTGTATACGGGGAACCCTGACCGAGCCGGCGTCCGTCGAGCAGCACCAGCGTGCGGTTTGGACCCAAACCACGCAGGTCGGCGGTCGAGACACCGCCCGCCGTGGTGAGGCCGCTGGTGCGGTTACCCAGGTCCTGACCCAAGTCGTTGCTGAAGACCTGGGGCAGCTGATTGAGAATATCGGTAATGTCGTTCTTGCCGGTGGCCAGAATCTCCTTGTTGGTCACCACCTGGATCGGGCTCGCGCTCGAGGCATTCGGCGAGGCGATGCGCGAGCCGGTGATGACGATTTCCTCGACCTCGGGCGCATTCGCGCTCGCCGGCGGCGGTGTCTGCGCGCTCGCGGCGCCGGCGAGACACACGGCGGCGGCGCTGATCGTGGCGCTCGCCCGCGAGCTCATGCCGCGGACCGGCGGCCGCGGTGCGCTACCGCGCGCGCTGCACACCACGACTCTGCCCAACCAGCGCAGGGACGCAAGAGCTGCTGTCATTGACGTGTCTCCCTCGTTTGATTCGTCGTCGCCGGCAGCACTGTCGCCAGCTCAGCGTGCGGCGAAAACGTAGCGACTGTCAGGTCGTGTCCGCAACCCAACAGGCGCGAGCGGAGCGCTTCGCGGCGCAAGCGGAGTAGCGGCCGCACAGACAGCGCGCGGCACGCACGGCGGCGGCGGACGTGGGTTCCTCGCAACATTTGGCGCGCCGCGGGCGCGCGGGGCGTGCATGCGCAGCCGCACGGTGGAGCTGCGGATTCCGGGCTGAGTCTCAGCCGAGCAGAAACGGCGCCAGGCGCTCCCGGTAGCGCCGGCTGAGCGTGAGGCGGGTGCCGCGGCGCAGTATCAACTCGTAATCGCCGTGAAACAGCGGGTGCATCTCGGCGATGTGCTCGACATTGACGAGGGTTGAGCGGTGCACGCGCACGAACGACGCCGGATCCAGCCGGCCCTCGAGCGAGCCGAGTGACTGGCGAAACGAGAAGCAGCGTCCACCGGCGTAGATCTTCACGTGCTTCGCCGCCGCCTGCACGAACTCGATGTCGCGCATCGCCAGCACCACGACCTTGCCGCGCTCCGAGAGCAGCAGCCGGGCGCGTCCGGCGGCCAGCGACGGCCGCGGCGCGGCGGACACGGTGCCCGGCTGGCGCGTGGCGGAAATCAGCGACTTGGCGCGCGCCACGGCGCGCGCGAAACGCACGTCGTCGAAGGGCTTGAGGATGTAGTCGATCGCGCCGACACCGAACGCGTCCATGGAGCGATCCGAATAGGCGGTCACGAAGATGATATACGGATTCAGCCCCTGCTCGGCGCATGCCGCCACCAGCTCGAAGCCATCGAGCTCGGGCATGCGGATGTCGAGCAGCATCAGTTGCGGCGCCAGCTTTGGGGCGTGCGCGGCGGCCTCGGTCGCCGAGCTGAACGTGCCCACGATGTTGATGTCGGGGTCGTCGCGCAGCAGCCGCACCACGCGCTTGCGCGCCAGCGGCTCGTCATCCACCACGAGTGTCGGGATTGCGCCGCTCACGAGGGCGACACCTCCGGCAATCCCGGTCCGGCGACCCGCCGCAGCGGCAGATCGAGGAAGGCGCTGGTACCACCGTGCCGGTCGGGTCCGATGGTGAGCCGCGCATCGCCGTTGTAGGCTGCGCACAGCCGCAGGTCGACATTGGTCAGCCCGTGACCATAGTCGGCTGGCTTCAGATCGCGCGGCAGTTGCGGGCTGCTGTTGTTCACCACAATGCACAGCCGCTCGGCCACCACCGACGCCGCGACCCGCACTCGCAGGGCCGGTCCGCCGTCCTTGCGGCCGTGCTCTATGGCGTTTTCCGCCAGCGGTTGCAAGAGCAGCGAAGGCAGGTAGATGCCCAGCGACTCGGAGCTCGCGTCGATGGAGATGCTCAGGCGATCGGAGAAGCGCGTCTGCTGCACGGCCAGGTACGCCTCGAGGCCGGTCAGTTCGGTGGCCACGTCCACCCAGGGCCAGTGGCTGCTCTCCAGGGCGTGGCGCAGAAAATCACCGAGTCGCGCGAGCATGATGGCCGCCTGCTTGGGACTGTCGTCGATCAGCACGCTGATGGCATGCAGTGCATTGAACAGGAAGTGCGGTTGCAGCTGGGCCGACAGCATCGCCATGCGCGCCGCCGCATAAGCGCTCGTCAGTTCCGCGGCGCGCACCGCTTCGCGGTGATGGCGGCGCGCCACCAGCACCAGCGCGATCGCACACAGACCGAGCACGTAAGGCGGCAGGAAGAACCGCAACGATGTGGTCCAGAATTGCCACTCCGCCGACGGCGATGCCCAGGCGTCGAACGTGTCGTGCATGTCGACCCAATGCCCGTCCACGAAACCGGCCACGAGCGCCAGCGCGACCGGCGCCACGGCGACGACGGCCAGCGCCAGCAGCGAGTTGGCCATCGCGACCCGCGTGCGCGCCCATGCACTCGCCGGCCAGCCCATGGCGATGGCGACGCGGTAAGCGAGCGCCGCGGCGAGAAACACCAGCAGGTGCTGCGCTGCGCGTGCGCGGCTGGTGACGACGTACATGTCGCCCATCCTCGTGCCGCTGGCCGGCAGCATCCACAGCAGCGCCGTACCGGTGACGACCAGCCAGCATAGTCCCCCGACGCTCCAGATCACGGTCCACGGGCCGGGTTCCGCGGGCATCAGGCGCACCTCAGTGGGCTGCGGCGTCCCGGCATATGACGAGGGGCGTCGGTGCTCGGGCTGCGGCAACTCCATGTCGGGAAGTCTAGGAGGGAATCAACCCAGGAGTTCAGCGGACTGGCGCGAGCGGGACTCGCCACGGCGCAAACGGCAGCGATGCCGGCGTCGCGGACCGGCCGCCCGCAAGCGGCTGATCCGGCTGGGAGATTACAGGGCGGTGGGAGGATCCGGCCCTCGTGGGCCGATCGGCGCGGAGGTCCTTCCACGACGCGCACCGTGAAGGCGGGTGTTTTCGCGTACTTGCGTCGTATTGGGAACGCGACTAAAAATCAGCGCATTGATCTGCAAAGAACGCGGGGCAGCCATGGGATCACATCCGACGCGCATCGCATACGTCACCGGGGGCATGGGGGGCATCGGCACGGCCATCTGCCGGCGCCTGTGCAAGGAGGGTCACACGGTCATCGCGGGCTGCGGCCCGGGCTCGGCGCGCAAGGATCGCTGGCTGAGCGAGATGCGCGCCGAGGGCTGTAACCTCCACGCTTCCGAGGGCAACGTGTCGGATTGGGATTCGACCAAGCGCGCCTTCGATGCCGCGCGCGCCGAAGTGGGCGAGATCGACATCCTGGTGAATAACGCCGGCATCACCCGCGATGGCATGTTCCAGAAGATGACCAACGAGGCCTGGCACGCGGTCATCGAGACCAATCTGAACTCGCTGTTCCACGTCACCAAGCAGGTGATCGACGGCATGCTCGCGCGCGGCTGGGGCCGGATCGTCAACATCTCCTCTGTGAACGGCCAGCGCGGCCAGTTCGGTCAGACCAATTACTCGACCGCCAAGGCGGGCATCCATGGTTTCACCATGGCCCTGGCCCAGGAAGTCGCCGCGCGCGGCGTCACCGTCAACACCGTGTCGCCCGGATATATCGGCACCGACATGGTACGGGCCATCAAACCCGACCGGCTCGAGAGAATCGTCAGCGGCATCCCGGTCAAGCGGCTCGGAGAACCGGAAGAGATCGCCTCGATCGTCGCCTGGCTGGTGAGCAACGAGTCCGCCTTCGCCACCGGCGCCGACTTCTCGTTGAACGGCGGTCTGCACATGGGCTGACGCCCCGGGACCGGAATTGCCAGCGCCGCAAGCCCTGTGTTGAAAGTCTGTGTAGTCGGCGCGGGCGCCATCGGCGGCTTCCTTGGCACGCGCCTCGCGGCAGCCGGCGAGGCCAGCGTCGCGGCGCTGGCACGCGGCGCGACGCTGGTGGCCCTGCGCGATCACGGCTGGAGGCTGCAGGAGGGGGCCACATTGCTGCAGGCGCCCGCGGCCACGGCGAGCGATGACCCGCATGCCCTCGGACCCCAGGATCTCATCATTCTCACTGTGAAGGGCCAGGCGCTGCCGGCCCTTGCACCCACGCTTGCACCCCTCATCGCGGCTGACACCCTGGTGCTGCCCGCGATGAACGGTGTGCCGTGGTGGTTCAGCGACGGGATCGCGGCGCTCGGGGCACGCCCGCTCGAGAGCGTCGACCCCGGCGGCGGCATCGCCGCGACGATCGCCGGACGGCGGGTCGTCGGCTGCGTGGTGCACGCGAGCGCCGCGACCGCCGCGCCGGGCATCACGCTGCACCGCATGGGACGAGGCCTGATCATCGGCGAACCCGCCGGCGGGGATTCCGCGCGCGTGCGCGCGCTCGGCGCGCTGCTCACGCGTGCCGGTTTCGACGTGACCTGCTCGCAGCGCATGCGCTACGACATCTGGTACAAGCTGTGGGGCAACATGACCATGAATCCGGTCTCGGCGCTGACCGGCGCGACCATGGACCGGGTGCTCGACGATGCCCTGGTGCGTGACTTCTGCTCCCGCGCCATGGCCGAGGCCGCCGCCATCGGCGCGCGCATCGGCTGCGAGGTGCGCGAGTCACCGGAGGACCGGCACGCCGTGACGCGCAGACTCGGCGCTTCCAAGACCTCGATGCTGCAGGACCTCGAAGCGCTGCGTCCGCTCGAGCTCGACGCACTCATCGGCGCGGTGCGTGAAATCGGTGAGCGTGTCGGGGTCGCAACGCCCAATTGCGACGCCTTGTTCGGGCTCACGCGCCTGCTCGGACGAGTGCGTGGGCTGTATCCGCAATAGCTCAGCTCGCGCGCGCTTGGTCCTCGCGAATGCTGGCGCCGCTGGTCCACAAGTGCCACGCAGCCCAGAACCCGGTGGGCGCGAGCATGAGCAGCGCCCAGCGCAATGACTCCGATCCGGCGCCGAAGGAGGCCGCAAACCAGTCGCTCAGCCAGCCGATGATACCCGGCGCCAGGATGAGATTCGCGGCGTTGGCGGTGAACAGCAGAATCGCGCACGCCGTGGCGCGCATGTTGGCCGGCATCACGTTCTGCAGCAGTCCCAGTATCGGCCCGATGTAGAAGTACACCGACGGCACGAAGATCCACAGCAGCACGGTCGCCGCCTTCTCCGACAGCACCCCATAGAGAATGAGGGAGGGAACGGTGGTCAGCGCCGTGACCCAGCCGAGCAGGCGTGTCACGTAGCGCGGATCCGCGGCCGAGCGCCGCCCCACGAGCCAGGCGGCGAGCAAGGTACCCGCCGTGCCCGCGATCAGATGCATGGGCCCGAGCAGCCGGCCGGCCTCACCCACCGTCATGTGATGCGAGCGCTGCAGGAAGGCGGGCGTCCACCACATGAGCCCCCAGCTCCAGAAAGTCGCCACCGAGCCCCCCAGGATCAGGTGAACTGCCGAGCGCTGCCGGGCGATGAAACGCAGCGCCGTCAGCAGCGAAACGGGCTGCCCTGCGGCGTCACCGGAATCGAGCTGGCCGCGGCGCGGCTCACGCACCGTCAGCCGCACCAGCAGCGCGACCAGCAGCCCCGGAATGCCGAGCACGAGAAACGCCGCCCGCCAGCCGCTGCGCTCGGCGACCGCCCCGGCCACCAGCGAGCCGAGCGCCGCCCCCAGGCACGTACCGAGCGCGTAGACGGTGTTGGCCATTGGGCGGCTCGCCGGGGGAAATTTGTCGGCGAGCATGGAGGTGGAAGGCGGCGTGCCGCCGGCTTCGCCTATGCCGACTCCGAAGCGCGCCAGCAGCAGCTGCCAGTAGTTCTGAGCGACACCGCACAGGGCCGTCATCCCGGACCAGATGGCGAGTGCGAGCGCGATAATGTTGCGGCGGTTGGCGCGATCGGCGAGCGCGGCGACCGGGATTCCGACCGTCACGTAGAACATCGCCAGCGCCCAGCCGGTGAGCAGGCCGATGCCGGTGTCGGTGAGCCGGAACTCCTGCCGGATGGGTTCGAGGACCGTGGAGATCGAGAAGCGGTCCGCGATGTTGAGCGCGTAGACCACCGTCAGGACCGCCAGCACGTACCAGCGGTCGCGCGGCGCGGCGGCTGCCGGCCCGGGCCCGATCACCGGGTGCGGCCGCTGGAGCGGCGCAACCGTCACTGGCTCCAGGTCCAGTCCCGCGCGCCGGCGCGGCAGCCGCCGCCAGCCGCGCCGGTCCACGCGCGTCCTCGTACGGCCCGACCACTGGGAGCGCCGGTGGCCTCGCCATGACGCAGCGCTTGCACTCCGTTCACCCACACCTCATCGACGCCGGTAGCCAGTTGCTGCGGACGCTCGTAGGTCGAGTGATCCTGAATGGTCTGCGGATCGAACATCACGATGTCCGCGAAATCGCCCGCCTTCAACATGCCGCGGTCCGTCAGCGACAGTGTCGCCGCCGGCAGCGCGGCGAGCTTGCGAATCGCTTCCTGCAGCGTGAGCACCCGTTCCTCGCGCACGTACTTCGCGAGCACCCGCGCGAAGTTGCCGTAGGCGCGCGGATGGCGACTGGATTTCAGGAAAACGCCTTCGGGCGCCGGGGCGTCCGCATCCGAATCGAAACTCACCCACGGCAGCGCGACCTCGCGACGCACGTTCTCTTCCGACATGAGGAAGTACGCCACCGCGACGCGCGAACCGTCCTCCACCACCAGGTCGATCGCGGCGTCTTCGGGGCTCACGCCGCGCTGCCGCGCCACTTCAGCCAGCGTCTTGCCCGTGAGCGGCTTGAGCGCCGGATTCTTGAAACCCAGCAGCAGCGTGCCGGCCGCGCCGGCCGCGCCATAGAGGTTCTCCCAGACGGGCGCGGGATCACGCATCTCGGCCAGCACGCGCGTGCGAACCGCCGGGTCTTTGAGCCGCGCGATCCACGCTTCCAGGCCGCCGTCCTGCACCCACGGAGGCATGGCGGCATCAAGACCGGTGGCGCCCGCCGTATACACATACATGTCGGCCGTGATGCGGATTCCGGCGGTGCGCGCCGTCTCCACCTCGTGGATCAGCGCATCCAGCTTGCTCCAGTTGCGCTTGCCGGCGGCTTTCAGGTGATAGATTTCCGCTGGCGCTCCGGAGGCTTTGGCGATATCGATGGTCTCCTGCACCGCCTCGATCAGCCGGTCCCCTTCACTGCGCACGTGTACGCTGTAGATGCCGCCGCAGCGGGCGGATTCGGTCGCGAGCGCCATCAGCTCGGGTGTCTTCGCGTAAGTATTGGGGCTGTAGATGAGCGCGGTGGTGACCCCGAGCGCCCCCTCCTCCATGGCCTGGCGCACCAGCGCGCGCATCTGCGCCAGCTGCGCCGGGCTCGGCTGCACGTCGCGCTCGCCGAGCACGTTGGTGCGCACCGTGCCGGCCCCGACGAAGGACGCGACATTCGGTGCGATGCCGCGCTGCTCGAGCCTGTGCAGATACTCCCCGAGCGTCGTCCAGTCGATGGTGTAGCGAATGTCCGCCTGCCGTTGGGTGGCGAGACGTTTCATTTCCGGGGTCAGCGGCCCCATCGAGTCTTCCCCCAGCACCTCGAGCGTGACACCCTGGCGCAGGTCACTGAGCGCACGCCCGTCCGCGAGCAGAGACTCCTCCGGATGCGCCAGCATGTTGACGAAGCCGGGCGCCACTGCCTTGCCGTGCGCGTCGATCCGCTCGCGCGCGGACCCGGGCGCGTGCGTTCCGATGTACGCGAGGCGATCGCCTTTGATCGCCACATCACCGACGAAGGGGGCGCCTCCCGAGCCGTCATAGACGGTCCCGCCGCTGATGAGAACATCGTAGTGCGCCGGCTCGCCGCCGGCAGCCGGCGGCTGCGCGAAGGCCGAGCCTGCGAACAAGGACAGCCACTTGATCGCGCTCTGGATCCTCATGAACGGCGCTCCCTCGTCTACTCTCGCCCGTACCAGGGTGCTCGCGTCGCGGATGCCCGCGATTCGCAGGTGCGATCTTAATGGAGCAGCCGCGCCCCCATGGTGGGCAGTCCATGGCGTCCGCTGGGGCCTCGGACGCGCTTCGGCCGGCGTACTGCTGGCTTCATAACTTATTGTTTTGTCACGCAAAGCACGGTCAGCCAGGCCCTTGATGAGGCTATCCAGTGCGCGCTTGACTTCGGCCCCTCTTGACCTATCATGACGAGTCAAGATAGATCATGACGAGGCAGCAGTGAGCACCTTGCGGAAGTTCTCCTCGCAGGCCGAGCCCGAGGTTCTCGATGAGCTGCAGCAGCTTGCGGCTCGCGAGGGGCGTCAGTTACAGGCGGTACTGGGGGATGCGATGCGGGAGTATTTGGCCCGCAAGCGCCAACAGGCCCCGCGCCGAAATGTGCTCGAGGCTTTTCAGAACAGCCTCAGGGAGCGCGATGAGCTGTACCGATCGCTGGCTAAATGACGGAATACGTCACGACGGCCGACGTTCTCTTCTTCCATAAAGAACTGATCGCGCGCTACGGCGGCGCGAGCGGCATTCGCGACGCCGGAGCGCTCGAATCAGCACTGCATCGGCCGCAGACCGGTTATTACGACACCATCGTTCACGAAGCCGCAGCTCTTCTGGAGAGTCTTGTCCAAATCCACCCATTCGTCGACGGTAACAAACGAGTCCGGCGGCTGCGCCAAGGCCGAGCAGGCCAACAGGGACCCCCACTTTAGTGCGCGATGGATCATGATGAGCGTCGATCTTAAAGCACCCGCTGCCCCGGCTGCATTACCATGACTCCCCCGCACACGCCTCAGGCCCGAGCGCCAGCCCGTGATCAATTCGAAGACGCAGCCTTGCGGCGCGCAAGTCATTCGAGCCACCCGCGGCGCTTCCGCCTGCCCCAGTGGGGACAAGAACTGGGTGCTGGCCGCGGCGGTGTTGGGATCGACCATGGCGTTTATCGACGAATCCGTCGTCAACGTCGCGCTGCCGACGATCGAGGCCGATCTCGGTACCACGCTTGCGGCGATGCAATGGGTCATCAACGCCTACACACTGTGCATGTCCGCTCTGCTGCTGATCGGCGGCGCGGCCGCGGACCGCTTCGGGCGCCGCGTGCTGTTCCTCACCGGCGTCATCACTTTCACGCTGGCTTCGATCGCCTGTGGCTGCGCGCCGGACATCGCGACGCTGATCGCAGCGCGCGTCGTCCAGGGCGTGGGGGCGGCGCTGCTCATTCCCTGCTCCCTGGCGATCATCGGCGCTGCGTTCGAGGAGCAGGAACGCGGTGCCGCGATCGGGATCTGGTCGGGCGCCTCGGCGCTGGCCGCCGGCGCCGGTCCGCTGCTCGGGGGCTGGCTGGTCGATCATCTGTCCTGGCGTGCGATATTCCTGATCAATCCGCTGATCGCCATTCCGACGTTGTGGATTGCCGTGCGCCGTCTGCCGGAGAGCGCTGATCCCAGCGCGCACGCCGCTCTCGATTGGCGCGGCGCGGCGCTGGCGTTCGGCGGACTGGGCAGTCTGGTATACGGGCTGATCGCCGCTTCCAGGCTCGGCTGGGGGGATGTGAGCGTGGTCGGAGCGCTGACGGCAGGCGCGCTGCTGTTGTTGGGGCTGGTGCTGGAGGAGCGGCGCAGCGCTGCGCCGATGATGCCGCTGCGACTATTTGGATCGCGCACGTTCAGCGGGGTCAACCTGCTCACCCTGTTTCTCTACGGCGCGCTCGGCGGCGCGTTCTTTCTGCTGCCGTTCCTATTGATCCAGGCACATGGATTTTCGGCGACCGCGGCCGGCGCTGTCTATCTGCCGTTCACGCTCGTGCTCGCGGTGCTGTCGCGCTGGTCCGGAGGACTGGCCGATCGCTTTGGCGCACGGCGGCCGCTCATCATCGGGCCGCTCATCGCGGCCGGCGGTTTCGTACTGCTCGCGGTCGTCAGCGGCGCGCGGCCGTACTGGGCCTACCTCGGGCCAATGATGGTGCTCGGCTTCGGAATGGCCGTCACCGTGGCGCCGCTCACGACCACGGTCATCAACTCCGTAAAGGAGCGCGAGACGGGCGTTGCCTCCGGCATCAACAATGTCGTGGCTGCGGTGGCGAGCCTGCTGGTGATTGCGGTGCTCGGCACACTGGTCGCAGATTCGCTGGTCGCGACGGCGCGGCTGGTGATGTCGGCGGCGGCGGGGCTGGCCCTCGCCAGCGCGGCGGCCGCGGCGCTCACGATTCGAATCTAGGTCAACGCAGATACCCCTGCTCGCGAAACCAGCGCACTGCGTCCTCGAACGCCTGGGTCGGCGCCCGCCATTGGTAGCCGAGCTCGTGCACCGCTTTGGCGCTCGAAAAGAACATGCGCTTGCGCGCCATGCGCACGCCTTCGAGGGTAATTCGGGTGGTGCGCCCGGTGATTCTCGCGAAGGCCTCGGACACATGGGCGAGCGGCAGGACCGCTGCGAGCGGCAAACGAATGCCGGGCGCCCTGCGACCGACCAGGAGAGCGATTGCCGCGAGAATCTCGCGCAACATCATGTCCTGCCCGCCCAGAATGTAGCGCTCACCGGTTCGCCCGCGATGAAACGCCATCAGGTGCCCGGCAGCGACGTCATCGACGTGTACGATGTTGAGTCCCGTATCGACGTACGCGGGCATGCGCCCGCACGCGGCGTCCACGACCATCCGGCCGGTCGGCGTGGGCTTTACGTCCCCCGGCCCGATGGGGGTCGACGGGTTGACGATGACCACCGAGGTGCCTGCCTGCGCCGAATCGCATACGAGCTGCTCGGCCAGGTACTTCGAGCGTTTGTAGTGGCCGATCATGTCCGCGAGCGCCACCGGTGTTTCCTCCGTGCCGGGCGAGCCGTCGGCAGGCAAGCCGATGGTTGCGACACTGCTCGTATAGACGACGCGTGAGACGCCGGCCCGGCTGGCGGCGCTGAGGATATTGCGCGTCCCCTCCACATTGGTTCGATACAGCTGCTGCGGCTCGAGCGCTCCGAGGCGGTAGTCCGCCGCCGCGTGAAACAACGCCCGACAATCCGCGAGCGCGCGCTCGAGTGATGGGCCGTCGGCGAGATCTCCGGCGACGGTGTCTACCGCAAGCTGTTGCAGATTGCGGCGATCGGAGCCGGCGCGCACCAGGGCCCGGACCTGCCAGCCCGCTGCCACGAGGGCCCGGGCGACCGCCGAGCCGACGAAGCCGGTCGCGCCTGTGACCAGCGCCCTCATGAGTTGGCGGCGTCTGGCACGATCGGGAACGCATGCCGGGCCGGGCTGCCGGCGCGCGCCACCGTGCCCAGAGAGCGCCGCGCTGCGCGATAGCGCGGCAGCAGGCGGATCAGCGCCGCGAGATCACCGGGCGCCAGCGCGAGTGAGGCGATCAGGCGGCCGATCTGCAAACGCCCCGCGCTGTGGGCGGCGGCCAGCACGGCCCGAGGCAGGGTATCTGCGGCGGTATCCACGATCACTCGCACGGCAATGAACGGCAGCGCGTGGGAGCCGGCCACCTCCGCGACCGCGACACTCTCCATGTCCACCGCTGCGGCACCAGTTTCGCGAAAGGCCGCGGCTTTGTCGGCGATGGCTCCGATCGCCTGCGGGCTCGTCAGCAGCTTGCCGCCTGCTACCGGGCGGTGCGCAGCGACCGCAGCGCTCAGGCGCTCTCGCCAATAGCGCGCAGTCATGACAGCCGTGCCCTCGCGCGAAATCACTTCGCTCGGCAGGAGTATCGTCCCGCAAGCGAGCGCCGGATCGAGTCCCCCGGCCATACCCCAGCTGATGAGTGCCGTCGCGCCGGCATCGATGAGGGCGCGCGCGCCGCACGCCGCAGCGCTGCCGCCGATCCCGC
>WNGI01003174.1_pt1 | contig 14424 bp, 16 predicted proteins | sample 5400621 | NCBI WGS metagenome assembly WNGI01 (sample SAMN13153374, study PRJNA577476) | soil metagenome | isolation source: 20 cm soil or saprolite under Garry oak tree replicate 1 | place: USA:California | collected 2016-06-15 | reverse complement strand
ACGACCGGCGTGCGATCGCCGCCGATGTGCTCGCGGTACCAGACCCACGCCTCCGGGTTGATCGGCTCGCCGACGGTGCCGAGCAGCCGGAGCGACGAGAGGTCGTGCTTGCCCGCGTGCTCCGGGCCCCATTTCATGTGCGTCCGGATCGCCGTCGGAGCCGTGTAGAGGATGTCGGCCCTGTACCGCTCGACGATCGACCACCACCGGTCCTTGTCCGGGAAGTCCGGCGTCCCCTCGTACATGACGCCCGTCGTCCCGTTGCACAGCGGTCCGTACACGATGTAGCTGTGGCCTGTGACCCAGCCCACGTCGGCGGCGCACCAGTACACGGAGTCGGGCTTGACGTCGAAGATGTGGTGATGCGTCGTCGACACGCCGACGAGGTAGCCCGCCGTCGTGTGCACGATTCCCTTCGGCTTCGCGGTCGTGCCCGACGTGTACAGCAGGTAGAGGAGATCCTCCGAGTCCATCGGCTCGCACGGGCACGACTCCGGGTCGTCGCTCGTCCCCTCGACGACCTCGTGCCACCAGACGTCGCGCTCGGCCTCGAACTGCACGTCGCCCCCCGTGCGCCGGTGGACGACGACGCGCTTCACGCCCGGTGAGTCCGCCACAGCCGCGTCGGCGTTCTGCTTCAGCGGCACCTTCTTGCCGGCGCGCCAGCCTTCGTCCTGCGTGATCAGCAGCTCGCAGCCCATGTCGTTCAGGCGGTCGGAGAGCGAATCGGCGGAGAAGCCGCCGAACACGACGGTGTGCGGTGCACCGAGACGCGTGCACGCGAGCATCGCGACGGCGATTTCCGGAACCATCCCCATGTAGATCCCGACCGGGGTGCCCTTGCCGACGCCGAGCTCCTTCAGCGCGTTGGCGAACCGCACGACGTCGCTCTGCAGGTCGGCGAACGTGATCGCCCGGCGCTCGTCCTCCGGTTCGCCTTCCCAGTAATACGCAACCTTGCCGCCGTCGCCCGCGGCCACGTGCCGGTCGACGCAGTTGAAGCAGACGTTGAGCTTGCCGCCGAGGTACCACTTCGCGTACGGCGGCTTCCACTCGTAGAGCTCCGTGAACGGCTCGAACCACGTGACGCGGTTGCGGCCCTCCGTTTCCCAGAGCTCCTCCCAGTCGCGCTCGTAGATCTCCGGCTGGGCATTGGCGTGTCGCGCAAACTCGGGATCGGGCGCGTAGCGCCGCTCCTCGAGGAGCATCGTGTCAATCGTGCTCAAGGAGTCAGGTCGTACGGGTAGTCCGTGAGCACCTCGTAGCCGTCCTTCGTCACGAGGACGATGTCCTCGAGCCGCAGACCCCCGTAGCCGGAACGGTAGAGCCCCGGCTCGATCGTGATCACGTCGCCCGGAACGAGCTCCTGGCCGGTGCGCCCCATCGACGGCAGCTCGTGCACCTCGAGCCCGACGCCGTGGCCGAGCGAGTGGAAGAAACCGTCCTCGAGCACTTCACCCGGCTCTTTGTTCAGCTGCGTCTTGTAGCCGGCCTCCTGAAACTGGTCGCAGACGAGCTCGAACAGCGCGCGGCCGTTGACGCCGGGCTTCACACCCGCCGTCGACGTTTCCAGCGCACGCTTGACGAGCGTGTACCACTCCTTGACCTCGTCAGAGGGCTCGCCGACGACGTACGTGCGCGTCATGTCGGAATAGCAGCCGGTCGCCTTGTCTTTGGGGAAGAGGTCGAAGACGATCGGCTCGTTCGGCACGATCTGTCCCGAGCCGGCGTTGTGGCCGACGGCCGTCTGGGGCCCGTGCGCGACGATCATGTCGCTGCCCTCGACCTCGTGGTCGGCGAAGACATCCTCGATCGCTCTCTTGATGCGCTCGCACGTCAACGGCTGTCCACCCACCTCGAGCCCGGCGCCGTTCGGCTGCGCGTTGCGCAGGAGCTCGCGTGCGGCATCGAGGGCCGCTTCGCAGGCGCGCTGCGCTCTGCGGATGCCGGCGATCTCCGTCTCGTTCTTCGAGCGTCGCCGGTTGTCGAAGAGATCGCGCTCCACGACGAGCTTGATCCCATTGGCGCGCAGATGGTCCGCGTGACCGACGGGGAACGACGGCGGCACGGCGGCCTGCTCGATCCCGAGCTCGCGGCAAGCACGCACTGCGATCTCGAGCTCGATCTCCCAGCCCTTCTTGCCTTGAGCGAAGAGCTCATCGGTGCCGAGCTGCTCGAGCGGGATGATCTCGAGCTCCGGCGCGTCCTCGCGGACACGCGGGATCTCGAGCGAATGCAGGATCGCAACACGCCGGCCGCCCTTCTCCGCATAGAGGAACGCGTCCGGAATGGGAACCGGCACTTCATGCCGAAGCTCGGGCGAGCGAATCGTGTCGCCGTGGATCAGGACGTCGGGCACGGCGCGATCCTATCCACGTAGCCCGGCACACCGCGCATAGACTCCAAGGGGTGGACGACCCGCTGCAGCGTGCCCAGAAGCTGATGGCGGAATGGGACGAGGAGCTTCGGCGCGAGCTCCCGGACGACGCCGAGATCTTCGACGCGCACACGCACCTGGGCACGGACATCGACGGAATGGTCGGTATCTACGACGACCTCGTCCGCGGCATGGACAAGTACGGAATCGCGCGCTGTTTCATGTTCTGCCTCGACGAGCCCGACCGCCACCCCGGCTTTCGCGCCGGCAACGAGCGGACGCTCGCGTTCGCGGAGCGTTCGGAAGGAAGGTTGATCCCATTCGTGCGGCTCGACCTTTCGGAGGATCCGATCGGCGAGGCGGTGCGCTGCCTCGATCTCGGCGCACGCGGCATCAAGCTCCATCCCCGCGCGCAGAAGTTCCTCCTCGACGACGAACGCCTGTCACCGATCTTCGAGCTGGCGGCCGAGCGCAACGTCCCCATCCTGATTCACGGTGGGCGTGGGCTGCCGCCGATCGCGGACGACCTCGCGCGTGTCGTCGACCGGTACCCGAAGGCACAGCTGATCGTCGCGCACGCGGGCATTGCCGACCTCGCCGCACTCGCCGACCGGCTCGGAGGCAAGGCCGGAGTCTTCTTCGACACCTCCGTCTGGAGCCCGCTCGACCTGCTCGGCCTCTACCGCCTCGTCGGTCCGGAGCAGGTCGTCTACGCGTCCGACTACCCCTACGGGCAGCAGCCGGCGTCGTTGCTGATCTCGCTCCGTACGGCGCGTCTCGCGCAGCTGTCCGACGCCGAGGTCCGCGGTGTGCTGGCCGGCAATGCGAACCGCATCGCCGCGGGCGAGCCGGCGCTCGAGCCGTCGGCGCCGAAGGGGAGCGACATCTTCCAGCAACCGATGAGCCTCGCCCGCATCCACCAGTACCTCTCGATGGCGACGCCGCTGCTCTGGACGAGGCAGCCGGACCGCGTCGGGGTGCTAGGCCTCGCGCTCAACGCCTGCGACGACCGCTCCAACGGCCACCGCGCCGAGCTGGATCAGATCCGCGAGCTGCTCACCGTGGCGCAGGCCATGTGGCGGACGCTGCCGGAGGAAGGCGACGAGCAGGACCGCATTGCACACACCCGCGCGACGTTCAGGCTCATCCACCTCGCCGACATCGTGGCGGTGACGACCGTTGTCTGAGCTGCGCATCAACGGCGACACGTACGACGTCGACGCACCGGTCGGCCGCTCGCTCGCGCAGGTTCTGCGGGAGGACATCGGCCTGACCGGGACGAAGGTCGCCTGCGGAGAGGGCCACTGCGGTGCCTGCACGGTCATGCTCGACGGCGTGCCGACGTTGTCCTGCATCACGCTGGTCCACACCGTCGACGGTCGCGAGGTGACGACGATCGAAGGCCTGCGCGACCACCCGCTCGTCCACGCGTTCGTGCGCACCGACGCGGTGCAGTGTGGCTTCTGCACGCCGGGACAGATCGTGTCGGCAGCCGCACTCGTCGCCGCGAACCCTGCGCCGTCGCAGGACGAGATTCGACATGCGATGTCAGGGAATCTGTGCCGTTGCGGCACTTACCCCAAGATCGAGGAGGCCATTGGCACGTGGCAAGACTGATCCGCACCGAGAAGGAAGTCGAGGGCCGCTACGAGGACGTCTGGATCGTCGTCGACGAAGACGCGCTCGACCAGTGGCCGGAAGGGCCGCTGACGACCGTCGGACGCGAGGTGCCGCGCGTCGACGGCGTGCAGCGTGCACGCGGCGAGGCTCCGTACACCGCCGACCTCCAGCTACCGGGGATGCTGCACACAGCGGTGTTGCGCAGCCCTTACGCGCGCGCGCGTGTAACAAAGATCGACCTGGCTGCAGCGCGCTCAGCTCCCGGCGTGCGGGAAGTGATCGGGCCGAGCGACGTCGACGCGCTCACCGACGAGCCCGGCTACGTCGGGCATGCCGTTGCCGCGGTAGCGGCGGAGACGTTCGGCCAAGCGGAGGCCGCCTTGAAGCGGCTCGACGTCCAGTGGGAAGTGCTCGAGCCGCTGCTCGACCCCGACGAGGCGGTGCGGCAGGAGTCGTTCGTCTCGGACGTCAAGACGTACGACCGCGGCGACTTCGAGCGCGGCGTTGCCGAAGCGGACGTCGTGGTCGAGGCGGAATACCGGACACAGGTCGTCCTCCACAACTCGATGGAGACCCATCAGGCCGTCTGCCACTGGGAGGACGACGGGATCACCATCTACATCTCGACGCAGTACATCTGGGGCATCCGCGACTCGATGGCCGAACACCTCGGCCTGCCGCCCGACAAGGTGCGCGTCGTCTGTCACGCGATGGGCGGCGGGTTCGGCGCGAAGAACAGCCCAGGGGACTACACGCCCATCGCCGCGGAGCTCGCGAAGCGGACCGGACGCCCGGTCAAGTGCGCGCTCACGCGGCGTGAAGAGAACGTCGCCGCGGGCAACCGCAACGCGACGATCCAGCGTCTGACCGGCGCCGCCAAGTCGGACGGCACACTCGTCGCGCTCGGCGGGGAGTTCATCAACGCCATCGGTCTCTCCGGGTGGTCCGCATCGACCGAAGGCCCGATGAAGATGCTGTACGCGTGCGACAACGTGCGCACGGTTCAGTACCCCGCGAAGCTCAACCTGCCGCCGATGGCGGCGTTCCGCGCACCGGGTTTCGTCGAGGGAACCTTCGCGCTCGAATGTCTGCTCGACGAGCTCGCGGCGAAGCTCGACCTCGATCCGCTCGAATTGCGCAGGCGGAACTACGCGGGCTCCGACCGGGTCGACGACCGGCCGTTCTCGTCGAAGAACCTCGAGGAGTGCTACCGGCGAGCCGAGCCCCACTGGGCGAAGCGGGACGAGGTGCGCGCGCGGAGCGCCGGGCCGTGGCAGCACGGCATCGGGCTCGCCTCGCAGATCTGGTACGGCGGCGGCGGCCCGCCCTCGTACGCGTGGATCCGCGTCGGTGCGGACGGGCGCGCCCAGGTCGTGACGGCCATGCAGGACATCGGAACCGGCACACGGACGGCGATGGCGCAGATCGCGGCCGAGGAGCTCGGAATCCCACTCGAGCATGTCCAGGTATCGCTCGGCGACTCCGCCCGCGGGCCGTTCGCGTCGATCTCCGCCGGCTCGTCGACGGTTCCGTCGATGGGGCCCGCGGTCAGATCGGCAGCCGCGGACGCAAAGCGGCAGCTGCTCGAGATCGCCGCGCAGCGGTTCCACCTCGAGGAGCGCGTGCTCGACCTCAAGGACGGGCAGATCGTCTCGTCGGACGGCGGCTCCTGGCCGCTGACGGAGATCACCGGCCTGCTCGAGGACGGTCAGATTCTCGGCAAGGGCGCGCGCGGGCCGAACCCCGCCGGCATGCAGGTGCTGACGTTCGGCGTGCAGATCGCCGAGGTGGCCGTGGACGTCGAGACCGGCGAGGTACGCGTCGACAAGATCGTCGCCATTCACGACGTCGGCCGGGTGATCAATCGGCTCGGCGCGTCGAGCCAGGTCGAGGGCGGGATCATCCAGGGCATCGGCCACACCCTGTCCGAGGAGCGGATCGTCGACCCTGCGACGGGCTCGATCCTCACGCGCACGCTCGACGCCTACAGGATGCCGACGATCGCCGACGTGCCGGAGATCGTCACCGACCTCGTTGACATTCCGGACCCGCATCTGACAAACCTGGGCTCGAAGGGGCTCGGCGAGCCGCCGATCGTCCCGACCGCGGCCGCGATCGCGAATGCGATCCGAGACGCGACGGGAGCCGACGTCCGGTCGCTCCCGATCAGTCGCGAGGAAATGCTGCGCGCGCTACGCGAGGCTGGGGAGCGCGAGAGGAAGCGCCTTGGAGCTCCTGCGGCCGTCTAGCACCGACGAGGCGACAGCCGCTCTCGGCAACGGCTCCGTTGCCCTGGCCGGCGGAACCGAGCTCGTGCCGCTCCTGCGCGACGGGCTCGTCCGCGCAGACAAGCTCGTCCAGATCGCCGCAGCCGTGCCGCGCGGCGTCGACGGGACGACGATCGGCGCCGGCACGACCTTGGCCGAGCTCGAAGCCGACCCGCAGATCCCGCAGGCGCTCCGCGAGGCCTGCTCGCTGGCTGCGTCCCCACAGCTGCGTTCGATGGGAACGGTCGGCGGCAACCTGCTCCAGGCGACCCGCTGCTGGTACTGGCGGCTCGGCTTCGACTGCTGGCTCCACGGTGGCGAGCATTGCCTCGCCAGGGCCGGCGCACATCGCGAGCACGCGATCTTCGGCAACGAGCTCTGCGCGTCGGCGCACCCATCCGACATCGGTGCCGCGCTCCTCGCACTCGGCGCGACCGTCCGTACGACCCAACGCGAGCTGCCCGTCCGGGATCTCTACCGTCTCCCGACTGCCGAAGACCGCAGCACCACCACGCTCGCGCCCGACGAGCTGATTCTCGAGTTGGACGTCCCCGCCCCGGACGCGTCGACGTACCTGAAAGCGATGGACCGCCGCAAGTGGGCGTTCCCGATCGTCGGCGTCGCGGCCGCGCGGGGGAGCGGTGGGATTCGTATCGGCCTCGCCGGGGTAGCTCCGATTCCCTGGACGCTCGACGGAACTGCGGCTCTCGACGACGCCACGCCCCTCCCCGGCACGGCCTACAAGGTCGAGATCGCCCGCGCACTCGTCCGGCGCGCGCTCGAGGGAGTAGCCGAGCCTTCGCCGACGTGACCTCGCTGTGGCGCGAGCTGCGCGGCTGCCGCTGATCCTGCTCGTGCTCGCGCTCGCTGCGTGCGGCGGGGGCGGGAAGGCGAACACGAGCCAGAAACGGTGTCCGACGACGGGACGCGATGTGACGTTCCCGTTGCTCGATCCAAAGCGGCCGCACACGGTCGATGTTCTGACGAATCTGGGCGGCTTCGCGATCAGGCTCGACGTCGAGGACTCGCCGTGCGTGACCTCGTCGTTCGCCTCGCTCGTCCGCGAGCACTTCTTCGACGGAACCGTCTTCCATCGGATCGTTCCCGGCTTCGTAATCCAGGGCGGCGATCCGTCCGCGACCGGCACCGGCGGACCGGGCTATACCGTGACCGACGTCCCGCCCGCGAACTCGCTCTATACCGAGGGAGTCGTGGCGATGGCGAAGTCGCCCACCGAGCCGCGCGGAGCAGCAGGCAGCCAGTTCTTCATCGTCACCGCTACCAACGCCGGCTTGCAGCCGGACTACGCCATTCTCGGGGTCGTGACCAAGGGACTGAAGGTGGTGGAGCGGATCGGCCGCCTCGGCAACCGGGTCACCGAGAAGCCGACCCGCCGCATCGCCGTGCTGCGGATGACGCTCGCGTCGTAGCCTGAGCACGTGATCGCAGCAGTCGTTCTGGCAGCCGGCGCCTCCACACGCTTCGGCTCGCCCAAGCAAGCGGTGCTGCTCGAGCCCGTGGTCAAAGGCGTGCGTGAGAGCCACGAGGTCTCCGACCTCGTCGTCGTCCTCGGCGCGCACGAGGTCGCCACGGGCGCGCGCGTCGTCCACTGCCCTGAGTGGGAACGTGGGCCCGGCGCCTCGCTGAGATGTGGGCTCGCCGCGCTCGGCGATGAGGTGGAGGCGGCAGTCGTCGTGCTGGGCGACGGGCCCGACATCGATCCGAGGGCGATCGACCGCGTCGTCGCGGCCTGGCGCGGCGACGGTGAAGAGCGTGTCGCCGCGACGTACGCGGGCATTCGGCTCCATCCGCTGCTCCTGGCGCGCAACGCCTGGGATGCCGTCCCGGACGCGGGGTTGCGAGCTCTGCCCGCCCTACTGGTGCCGTGCGACGACCTCAGGCCTCCAGGCGACGTCGATTTTGCCGATCAAGTAGCGGAAGGTGGCCACCGCAAGGAGCAGAATGACTACCGGCATGGAGCTCGTTGAGCCGCTCGAGCCGATCGGCGAGGAATCCCCGCTCGCGCGCGCGCGGCTGCATCGCCAGCTGACCGTCGAGGAAACCGCGCGGCGCGCCGGCATCTCCGTCGAGGAGGTGCGCTGGCTCGAGGAGGGGCGCGTCTATCGCTTCGCGCGACCCGACGACGCTCTCGCGGCGACACTGTTGTACGCAAGCGCGCTCGGGATCGAGAACCGCGAGGCGCGCGAGCTCGCCGGCCTCGCGGTGCCGCCGCTGCCGATCGAACGCAACCCGCTGTCCCGTCTCATTGCGATCGCCGCGGTCCTCGTCGCACTCGCCGTGTTCGCAACCTTGCTCGTCGTACCGCGTTCCGGCGGAAAGCACGACACTGCCGTCAACAGTGCAATCCTCCCCGCGCCGTGGCGAATCCCCGTGACGGTGCTGAACGGCAGCGGCGACATCAACTACACGCGGCAGGTCGCGAGCCACGTCGGAGCTTTCGGCTACACGATCAAGAAAGTCGGCCGCGCCGCGAGCTTCGCGTATCCCCAGACGGCCGTGTACTTCCCGCCGCGCTGCGAAGACATCGCCCTCCGCCTGGCGAAAGAACTAGGCGTCGCGACGAAGCCTCTCCCCGGCGGCACGGGCGCCTGTCAGCTCTTCATAATCGTCGGCCCGGCGCGCGGCCCAGGCGAATAGGCCCAGGCCGGTTTGGGCGACACGCCAAAGGCCGGGGTCAGACCCCGGCCGTTCGGGGCGCGTCTCCAAGAGCCGGGGTCTGACCCCAGACTCGGGGGTGGCACTACTGGAGGGGTGTCCTGAGGGCGAGCAGCTTTTGCTTCAGCTCGACCGGCATCGGTTCCGCCGCAACTGCCTGGCGGACGAAGACGCGTAGCGTCTCCTCGAAGCGGTAGCGCTTGCGGCAGTACGTGCAGTGGTCCAGATGAGACTCGGCCTCGGCGCGTTCCGCGTCGGTCAGGACACGGTCCATGAACTGCTGCATGACTTCCTCGCAGTGCGCACACGGGTCGTAGGCGGTCACGCCGCCTCGTCTCCCACAGCGGATTCGGCCATGGCCTGCTTGAGGATACGCCGACCGCGATGCAGGCGCGACATGACGGTGCCGATCGGGATGTCGAGGATCTGCGCTGCATCGGCATAGGTGAAGTCCCCGATGTCGACGAGGACGACGACGTCGCGGAAGTCGTGCGGTACCTCGGACAGCGCCGCGACCACGTCGTTCTGTGACAAGCGCTCGACGACGTGGTCCTCGTCGGTCGCGCCCTCACCGGCTGCCTCGAGCTTGTTGTAGAGGAAGTAATCGCCTTCCTCGAGAGGCTGCATGTCGGGCGAGCGCTGCTGCCGCCGGCCGCGGTCGATGTTCAGGTTCGTGAGGATGCGCAGCAGCCATGCGCGCAAATTCGTGCCCGGCTGAAACGAGCGCCAGCTGCGGAAGGCGCGAGCGTACGTCTCCTGCATCAGGTCCTCGGCCTCCTCGCGCGAACCGACGAGATGGCGGGCGACTCGATAGACCTGATCCGACAGTGCAAGCGCGTCCTCCTCGAAGCGCACGCGATCGCGCGCCTCTGTTGCGATTTGCCGAGCGTCGGGCTCCCGAGTCGTCTCGCTCATTCGGGCCACCCTAGCAAGGTGTTCTCCGCATAAACGTCCGGTTATCCACACTCATTCCGTGCGCCCAAAAAGGCGCATGGAACGGTGCTTAGGCCGGCGTCAGCTCGCGGAAGCCTCCACGAGCCATCGCGTCGAGCAGCGACTCGCGCGAGGTCTGCTCGTCGTCCCAGATCAGGGAGACCTCGCCGATCAGGTTCGCGTTGGCGGCCTCAAGGCCGTCATGGCCTTCGAGCACCTTCCCGAGCCGCAGCACGCATCGCTCACAGCGGATGCCGCTGACCTGAATCGTCTCCTGCCGGCGCACAGGCGTCAGGCTACCGAGCGCGCCACAAGATCGGCGCACACGGCACGCAGGCCGTCGGCCCGGCCCACCTCCAGTTGCCGATCGGCCTCGCACGATTGCCCGTCGAATCCCGCCCGATCGACCGGCAGCTCGGCGAGCAGCTCGGGAACGGTCAAAGCCTCCGCGCGGTCAGGATGGATCAGCTTGCCGTGCGGGCCGAAGCGCGACGCCGCCCACCGGTTCTGCTGATACACCGCCCGCTCCGACGGCTCGTAGGCGCGTGCAGGCACCTCGAGCGCCCACGCGCAGAGATCGTGCAGCAGCCGCGTGAACGCGCGCGTCCGCTCGAGTGACGTCGGCTGGTCGGGTGCCCGAATCTCGAGCGTCCCGAACTCCGGATGCAACCGCACGTCCCACCAGAAGCTCGTGTACGTGCGCGCGAGACCGGTGGCAACCATGCGCTCGATGAAGACCTCCCACTCTGCATACGAGCGCACCGCGGGCGGCGCGCCTGCGCGCGGGAGAAAGCCGAGCACCTCGGCTCGGACGGAGAGCATCCCGGTGTCCTCGCCGGCGAGATAGGGAGAGTTGGCCGACAGCGCGAGGACGAGCGGCAGCCACGGCAGGATCGTCTCCATCACGCGGAAACAGTCGTCTGCACTCGGCATGCCGACGTGCACGTGCAAACCGCTGACGCCCTGACGCCGCGCGCTCGGCCCCGCGTACTCGACGAACTCGCGGTAACGCTCGACTGGCGCGATCTCCTGGCGATCGGGACGGCTGATCGGGTGTGAGCCCGCGGCAGCGAGCGCCAGCCCGTTCGCATGCGCGATCTCCGACGCTGCCTCGCGCAACACCGCGATGCGGTCGACCGCCTCGTCCGGAGAATCCGCGACCTCGTTCGTGAGCTCGACCACGGACGCGTGCAGCTCGGTCTTGAGTACGCCGGGCAACGTGCGCCGTTCCGCGCCCGCGATGAGCTTCTCGACGTCGGGCGCCAACTCCAAGGTCTCGCCGTCGAGGATCCAGAGCTCCTCCTCGATCCCGACGGTGAGGGCTCGGCCGAAGTGCTGTTCGATCACCGAGCGCGGACGCCGTGGACGGGGCCACCCGCAGCTTCCCACGCGTAGTACGAGGCGCTCGGGCCGTACCCGCTCGCGTACTCCTCGATCCGCGGATTGCGACCGACCTCCTTCGCACGCTGAGCGTGATGGAGGAGATTCGGGTCGTCGCGCTGTTCCCAGACGAGGATCAAGTGGGCTGCCGTCATGAAATCAGCCACGAACTCGCACCCGGAGGCCGGGCACGGAAACGGATCTGTGCGCACGCAGAACCAGCCGCTGTGATCACCGGCGTCGTCATCCGCCCAGAGCTCCTCGACCTGCCAGATCTCCTCGTGAGCGAGGACTACCCGGCCAGGCTCGATCCGGCCTTGCTCCACTCGCCCAGGCTACCTGTCAGAAAGTCTGGTAATCGGGCACTCTAGGAGCGGGTCCGGGTAGTTCGGTCCGCAGCCGCAGTCGGGTCGAACGTGGGCGCGTCTAACCGCGCCCGCCCGGGCCCTTGAGCTGCAGGCGCTCGGCGAGCCACGCGGCCTGCACGCCGCGCTCCTGCTGGTACGCCGCCGGTCCGTCACGCTGCTCCGCGGCACGCGCCGCCGCGAATCCGGCGATGGGGATGCGCCGCTCCACGACGAAACGGTCGACGTCGGCGACGTAGCCCGACAGCACCGGCAGGAAGCCGACGCGTTCACGTGTGCGCCGCGCACAGAAGTGGCCGAACTCACGTGCGACCCCGTCGGTCCATTCGTCGATGCGGCGCGTCAGCCGGCCGCGCGCTGCGACGAGCTTCAATTCCTGCTCGACCACTTCGCCGTCGAGCTCGACCTCCCAGAGCTCGCGGCCGAGCCACATCGGCAGATCACGCACGCGGCACGCGTGGATCCCCTCGCTGCACAGGTCGACGCCGCCGGCCTCGACCCACTCGTCGACGGGCCAGCGAAAGCCGGTGAACGGCCCGACCGCGCCGTCGTCGAGGAACTTGTACGCGATCACGCCGGGCTCCAGCCGCGGAACGCCTCGAGCAGCCGCTGCTCGAGCTCCGCAGGCAGGGCCAGCGGGCCGAGCCGCCCGGTAGCCCTGATCGTCTCGCGCATCTGATCCAGATAGGTGCTGCAGCCGTCGCAGAAGACGAGGTGCTCCTCGAAGCGCTCACGATCCTCCGGAGCCAGCGCGTGCTCGAGGTACGCCGTCACGAGCTCGACGACGTCTCGGCATGCAAGTTCTCGGTCCAGCCTCATCTCATGTACTCCTCGAGAGCGCCGCGCACCTTGGAGCGCGCCCGGTGCAGTAGCACCCGTTGATTGGTCTCGGTGAGGTCGAGAGCGTTACGGACCTCCTCCGAGCTGAGCCCCTGGATGTCGCGCAGCGTGATCACTGCGCGCTGGGCCGGCGGCAGAGCGTCGATCGCCCGCTCGATCACCCCCATCGCCTCCGCCGCCAGGACTCGTCCCTCCGGCGGGACCGCCCAGTGGCCCGGGAAGCGCTCGCCCGAGCCGAGGAAGCGATCGGGATCAACAGTCCCCTCGGAGTCGTCGCCGAGTGACGTGAACGGGATGCTCCGCGCTTCCCGGACCCCTCGTGTCTTGGCCGTGTTGGCGACGATCCTGAAGAGCCATGTCTTCAGCGACGAGCGCCCTTCGAACCTGCCGATGCCTCTGAGCACGCCGATCCACGCGTCTTGCACCACCTCTTCGGCGACCGCGCGGCTCGAGACGTACATCTGCGCGACGCGCAGCATGGCGCCGCCGTACTCGCGCATCAGCGCCCTGAACGCGGCCTCGTCGCCGGCCCGCAGCCCTTCGACGAGGCTTGCATCTTCGCGGGAGAGCCGCTCGTCCACTGCGCGCGACTGTAACGCCGTACGCTCGCGTCAAGACAGACGGGAGGCTCGAATGCAAACAGAGACCTATGACCTGATCGTCCTCGGCGCGGGATCGGCCGCACGAGACGCGGCTGCGAAAGCATCGCGAGAGCACGGTGCGCGGGTCGCAATCGTCGAGCGCACGCGCTGGGGCGGATCGTGCCCGAACGTGGCCTGCCGCCCGACGAAGGCGTACCTCGTCGCAGCGGAGTTGACGCACGACGTGCGGGAGCACGCGGCCGAACGCGGCCTCGACCTGCCGGCACCGACAGTCGACCTGGCGCGCACGCGCGCGTGGAAGGACTCGCTGATCCGCGACCAGGAGAGCTGGGTCGATCTCCTCAGGAAAGCGGGCTACGGCGTCTATCCGGGTGAGGCGACGTTCGAGGACCGGAACACGGTCCGCGTCGGCGACGTGCGCCTGACGGCGGGGCGCATTCTCATCGCGACCGGAAGTCGCACAGCTGTGCCCGCGATTCCGGGGATCGAGGCTGTCGACTGGATCGACCACATCACCGCACTCGAGCTCGGCGAGGTGCCCGAGTCGCTGCTCATCCTCGGCGGCGGGCCGGTCGGACTCGAGTTCGCGCAGATCTTCGCCCGCTTCGGCTCGCGCGTCACGGTCGTCAACCACGGGCCGCAGATCGCGGCGCGCGCCGACGTGGATGCAGCGAAGGAGCTCCAGGCCGCACTCGAGGCAGAGGAGATCGAGATCATCCTCAACACCGGCGTGCAGTCGTTCTCACGGGACGGCACACGCATCGACGCGCTCGTCCAGGGACGGACGCTGAACGTGTCACACGTGCTGCTCGCAACCGGACGGACGCCGAACGTCGAGGAGCTCGGCCTCGACCGGATCGGCGTCGAGGTGGCGCGCGGCGGCATCGCCGTCGACGGCCACCAGCGCACGACGGTCGAGGGGATCTGGGCGGCCGGCGACGTCGCCGACGGGCCGATGTTCACGCCCACCGCCCAGTACCAGGCCCGCGTCGCAGTCAACGGCATGTTCGGAGACGGTTCGCGCACGGTCGACTACTCCGCGCTGCCGACGGCGATCTTCACCGATCCGGAGCTCGGCGCGATCGGGCTGACGGAGGGCGAGGCGGTTGAAGCAGGTTTCCAGGTCGACGTGGTCAGGCATCCGCTCAGCTCGGTGACGCGGGCGCAGTACATCGGCGCGAAGCACGGGCTCTACAAGATCGTCTTCGACAGCACGAGCCGCCGCGTGCTCGGCGTCCACGTCGTCTCCCGGGGTGCGAGCGACATCGTCGGGAGCCTGGCCGTCGCGCTGCAGCTAGGGGTCACCGTCGACGACTTCGCGGAGATGCACCACATCTATCCCAGCTTCTCCGAAGGGCTGAAGG
>WNGI01003173.1_pt1 | contig 14424 bp, 18 predicted proteins | sample 5400621 | NCBI WGS metagenome assembly WNGI01 (sample SAMN13153374, study PRJNA577476) | soil metagenome | isolation source: 20 cm soil or saprolite under Garry oak tree replicate 1 | place: USA:California | collected 2016-06-15 | reverse complement strand
CGCCGCGCGCAATGGATCGGCCACTCGTTCGGCGGACGGCTCGTGCTCGAGTTGGCAGTCCTCGCACCGGACCGAATCGAGCGTGCCGCGCTGCTCGACCCCGCCATCCAGCTGCTTCCGCACGTCGGCTTCGACTTCGCCGAACGCGAGCGGGCCGACCTCGCGTTCGCTTCGGTGGATGCTGCAATCGTGGCACGACTCGAGACCGGTGTGCCGACGCCGCGCGAGCATCTGGAAGAAGAGATGCGCGAACACCTGCTGCAACACCGCGACGGCCTCTTTCGGTTCCGGTACTGCCAGAGTGCCGTCGTCTCGATGTACGGGGAGCTCACGACTCCGCCGCCGCCGCCCGAAACACTGGGCGTGCCGACGTTGCTCGTCCATGCAGGCGAGTTCGGCCTCGTACGCGAGGACCAGATCGACGCCTACCGGGCCGCTCTCGGCGACCTGATCGAGGTCGTCGAAGTTCCCGGTGGACACATGGTCTACTGGGATGCGTACGAGCAGACCGCGGACGCGGTCGATTCGTTTTTAGAGGATGCGCGCCCCTAGGCGCCGACTTGGCGGCGCCGCTTAGAGGCCGTGCGGGCTCCGCCCGTGCGGCCGTCTTTGGGACGCCGACTCAGCAAACGCCGCTGCGAGGCCGCGCGGGCTTCGCCCGTGCGGCCGTCTTGGGGCGCCGCGAACACCTACAAGATTCGCGCCCCTAACGCGCTCGCAACTAGCTCTACCGCGAGCTTGCCTGTTTCGTTCTCGCGGTCGAGCACCGGGTTCACCTCGACGACGTCGAGGGAGGATGCGAGGCCGGACTCTGCAACGAGCTCCATGGCGAGGTGCGCCTCACGGTAGGAGAGGCCGCCGCGTACCGGCGTTCCAACACCCGGCGCAACATCGGGATCGACCGCGTCCATGTCGAGGCTGACGTGAACGAAGCCGGGGCCGGCTACGTGTGCGAGCGCCTCGCGAACCGCGTGCTCGACGCCGAGACGATCGAGGTCGCTCATCGTGAACACCTTCACATCGTGGTCGCGCAGCAGCGCGCGCTCCCCTTCGTCCAGCGAGCGGACTCCGACGAGTGCAACACGGCCCGGCTCGAGCGCAGGCAGACCCCAGCCCTCGCCGCGAAAACGGTCGCCCGCAAGACCGAGGGCCGCGGCGAGCACCATCCCGTGCACGTTGCCGGTCGGGCTCGTCTCAGGACTGTTCAGATCCCCGTGCGCGTCGAACCAGATCGCGCCGCCGGGGCCGTGCTCCTCGCGCAGGCCCGCGAGGGTTCCCAGGGCGACCGAGTGGTCACCACCGAGCACCACGGGAACGAACCCGTCGCGCGCTGCACGCCACACGAGCTGCGCGATCCGCTGCGAGGTCTCCTTGATCTGGGGCAGAAAGCGGGCATGCTCGTCTCCGGTCTCCGTTGCTTCTGCGACAGCAGTCTCAACGTTGCCCAGGTCCACGTATTCGTATCCGAGCTCGGCGAGGCGTGAAGCCAGCCCTGCATAACGGATCGCAGAAGGACCCATGTCAACGCCTCGGCGACCGGCGCCCAGGTCGAGCGTCGCGCCAATCACGGCGACTTTTCGGCGGGGTGGTTGAAAAGACACGGCCAACAAGGCTAACTTGCGGATCCATGGGGGAGGCCGATGCGGCAGGCACCATCCGAGTTCTCCTTGCCGACGACGACGCCCCTTTTCTGGAAGCGCTCACACCGTTGATCGAGCGCCAGCCCGAGCTTGCGGTCGTGGGCACCGCTCTCGACGGGCTCGCCGCGATCGAGCTCGCGGACGAGCTGTCGCCAGACGCGGTGGTCATCGACCTGCACATGCCGCGGCTCGACGGCGTGTCCGCGGTCGCCAGACTCCGGCGCGATCATCCAAGCATGTGTGTGATCGCACTGACGGGCGACGAGCATCCGGCGCTGCACCACGCAGTGACGGAGGCAGGCGCAGATGCGGTGCTGATGAAGGACGCGTTCGTGGACGTCCTGGTCGAACGGCTCGCTGCTGCAAGAGTCGTCGTCTAGTCACGGCTAGACTGCGGCCCGCCGGGCGAGGTAGCTCAGTTGGTAGAGCACACGGCTGAAAACCGTGGTGTCGCCGGTTCGATTCCGGCCCTCGCCACTCGCGATCGGTGCAATTCCGGCCATTGGTGGCCGACGCCGGCAAAGCCGGCATCGGCGAGAGCGCTGCAGGGGATCTAAAGGATTCGTTAAGAGTGCTCCGACCCTTTCCAGGGTCTGGTACGACTGTGCCCCGTGAGGGGCGGACGTTTCTTGGTACTCGCCTGCCTGGTCGGCGGGCTTGCGGCATTGCTGCCGTCTCTCGGCCTGTCGCGCTCCACGCCCAATGCCGTGGCCACACAAGACGCTTGTGGACGACTCGAGTTCATCAGCGGGCTCGAGGCGGTCTTCGGGCGGCGTAAGACGCATCAGCAGGCCTTGACCTTCCGCAGTCTGGTGACCTCACGCGGATTCGTGAACGCGAACATCATCGAGGGCTGCGACGGTTTCCGGGTCGTCGTTCGCGGCATCGACACCTTCGATGTGGGAGTTGACCTCCAGGATGAGGCTCGACGCGAAGGCTTCGCCGTGACGCTCGAGTGCATCCAGGCGAAGCCGCTCGGTCGGCTCGAGGCCATCTTCGGCCACGGGCGTGACCGACCCACCGCGACGGCGATCGTGAACAGCGCCGCCGCCGCCGGGTTCACGGGCGTCAAGCTCCGCAACGACCCCTGCGGTGGGTTCGAGGCGTACCTCGCAGGCTTCGAAGACCAGCGCGAAGCCGAAGCGTTCGTCGCCCAGGCGAAAGCCCGCGGCTTCGACGTCGTGCTCGAGCGCAACTAGGCGCTCTTCCATAAAGGAAGGCCGTCCGGACCGGTGATACCGCGCCGCGAACGACCTTGTAGCTAGAGCTTATGCACGCTTTCCCTTGCGGGCAAGCAGCGCTGTGCCCTTGCCGGCGTCGAACTCCGCAAACTCCGTGAATCCGCGGCGCCCAAGCTGCTCCTTCAGCCGCTCTGGCGCAGCGTAGATCGGCGTTCCGAGGCCGAGCGAGAATGCGAACACCGTCTGGCCGCCGGGCGCGAGCACGCGGGCGAGCTCGTCGAAGAACGGGATCATGTTCGCGTGCGCGACGAGGTCGAACGAGGCATCGGGAAACGCGAGCGCGGACGCGTCGCCGTTTTCGAACCGCACACGGTCGACGAGCTCCGGTGGCGTCTTGCGTTTCGCCTCCGCAAGCATCGCGTCGGCAAGGTCGACTCCGACGACCTCGGTTCCCGGAAAGCGGCGCGCGATCGCAAACGCGCCCTGGCCGGTGCCGGTACCCAGATCGAGCGCCCTGGCCGGCGCCGGGTCGACCGCAGCCAGCGCAGCCTCGTACGGCTCGAGATGATCGGGATCGCGCATCGCGTCCCAGCTACCGGCGATCTCGTCGAACTGCTTGCGTATGAACGGGCGGTAGAAACGCCAGAGCCGCGGGCTCAGCAGAACGGCGTTCGTCGCCAAGCGCGCAAACGTCCGGCCGAGCGTGCGACGGTTCAAAACGCGTCCAGGTGAATGCGAATGTCCTGACCTTCTTTGATCCCGAACATCGCCGCAGCACTACCACCGTTGATCGCGATCGAGATGTTCCGGTAGGCGTCCTCGTAGAGGATGATGTCGCCCGGCCGGGCGTCGGCGAATGTACGCGCAGCGACCGCGTAATAGCGCTCGGGACCGGCCAGCAGCTCAACGCGCGTCCCGGGCACGACGCCGGCTTTGTCCAGATGCGAGCGGTCGAGATTGAGGCCGATGTTCCCGAACCGGTCGATCGACAGCACGGTCGAGTGGATCCGCGTCGAGCCGACGTCGGGCTGGGGTATGTCGAGACGGGCCAGCGCCTCGGGATCGAGCGGCGGCCCGAGCTCGCTGAGCGGAACGCCGAGTGCGAGATGCGCAGCCGCCGGAGAGAAGAGGTCGCGGCCGTGAAACGTGCGTGAGACCGACTCGAGCGCATACTCGGGATTTGCAAGCTCGTGGGCCTCGGCGATTCCGCCGAGCTTCTCGGCGGCCGGTATCAGCAGGCCGTTGTCCGGACCGACGTAGACGCGCCCGTGTCCGTCACGCAGAGCAAGCGCGCGCCGCGCGCCGCCCACCCCCGGATCGACGACGGCGAGGTGGACTCCCTCGGGCATGAACGGAAGCGTGTTGGCCAACGTCAGGGCTCCCTGCAGGACGGCCTGCGGGGCAATGCCGTGGGTGATGTCGATGATCTCTACCTCCGGCGCGATCCGCTTCATCACACCGTGGCAGGTGCCGACGAAGTCATCCTGCAGGCCGAAGTCCGTCAGGAATGTGATGACGCGCGCCACCGCGCGGCGGAGTCTACGAGGCCCGCGACATCCTGCGTGACTGCTTCCGCCACCACTGTCAGGCCGGCGGCGCGGGCGGCAGCCGTCGTCTGCGGTCCGATCGTGATCGCGGGTAGCGTCGAGCCGAGTCTGGCCCAGGCGTCCGCCGCGGAGGGTGCCGCGAGCAGCACGAGGTCGCCGTCAGGAGGTGAGGGCGCAAGCTCCACCGTGCGATAGACCGCGCGGAAGTCCGCTGGAAGCTCGTCGGCGAGGAGCCTGCGGGCGCGCTCGGCGCCGACGAAGAGCGCCCGTCCGACGGGTCGCGGGAGCTCCGACAGCAGCCCTTCCTGCGATGCCACCGTGGGAATGAGGTCGACGGCGATGCGGTGCGCTGCAAGCGCAGCGGCTGTCGCCTCCCCGACGGCTGCGACACGGGGGAGTTCGCCACGATGACGCGCGGCGAGCTCTGCAGCGCCGTTCACGCTCGTCACGATCACCCAGTCGTACCCGCCTACGTCGATCGGACCGTCGTCGATTGCCTCGGTCTCAATCACCGGGCATGCGACCGCCTCGAATCCTTCCGCACGCAAGGCGCTGAGCAGAGGTTCTGCCTGCGCCTGCGGCCGCGTGACGACCACGCGCATGTCAGGCCGAGGCGAACGGCATCAGCGCGGCTGCGACCTCGCCGGGGTCGTCGCCGCTGCGGCGCTCGATCCAGCTGCCGTCCTCGGCTGCGACAAGAGCTGTGAGCCGCACGCCGTCGTGATGTGCGGCTACCGGCGCGAGACAGCCGCCGCCGATCACCGCGACGCAGGTGCGCTCGGCTTCGACTCGCCGCCGCGTCTCCTCGTGGTCGGCTGCGCCGACGAGGTGCTCCTCACCTGCACGCACCTGGAGCGCCAGTGCGCCCTGCCCGGCCTCGGGAACCATCTCGTCCGGATCGAAGCGGTGGCCGATCTCCTTACCTAGCTTGAGGCGGTCAAGCCCACACGCCGCGAGGACGATCGCGTCGAGCCCTCGCTCGCGGCGTTTTCGCAGGCGCGTGTCGATGTTGCCGCGCATGGGCTCGATCGAGAGTGTCGGCTCGAGGGCGAGCAGCTGCGCCCTGCGCCGGACCGACGCCGTCCCCACTCGCATGCCTGCACGAAGCGTCGCGGTGCCGCAGAGCGCGTCGCGAGGATCTTCTCGCTTCAGGTACGCCCCGACCGCGAGCCCGTCGGTGTCGGTCGACGTCATGTCTTTCGCCGAATGCACAGCAACGTCGATGCGGCCGTCGAGCAGCGCCTCTTCCAACTCCTTGACGAAGACGCCGCGCGCTCCAATCTCTCCGAACGGACTTGTCCGGTCACGATCGCCCGCGGTCGTGATGGGAACGAGCGCGATCTCGACACCCGGCCCGCGCAGCCGGGCCGCCGCCAGCTCGGCCTGCGTGAGCGCGAGCCTACTGCCGCGGGAACCGACGCGGATCAGCACGGCACCAGGTGCGCTTGGCCCGCGTCTGACCGCACAGCCTGCGCCTGCGGACGCGCACGAATGCGGTCGGGGCCTGGACGGGGAGCGGGCGACCGATCAGGCTCGCCGACTTCAGCGCTCGTCCTCGAGACCGAAGAGGTGACGCACCGCATCAGCATAAATCACTCCGTCGGCTGCTGCGGCCGCCTGTTTCATGCGAATTGTCGGGAGATGCAGGAGTTTGTTCAGGACCGCAGCCGTCACGGATTCCGCAGCGCGACGCTCTGCGTCGTTCAGCTTGGCGCGGCGAAGCTCCGCATCGCGGATCTGTTCGGCTCGGGCGCGCAGGGAAGTGATCGCGGGAACGACGTCCAGAGACGCCTGCCACGCGCGAAAACGGTCCGCTTCCTCCGCGACGATCGTCTCCGCACGCTCAGCCTCGCGGCGCCGGCCCGCGAGCGTCTCGGCCACGACGGCCTCGAGATCGTCGATGTCGTAGAGATAGCAACCCTCGAGCTCGTGAATGGCCGGATCGAGGTCGCGCGGCACGGCGAGATCGATCAGGAAGAGTGGGCGTCCCTTGCGTGCGGGCACTGCGTGCTCGACCTGTTCGCGCGTAAGGATCCAACCAGGAGCGCTCGTCGACGACAGCACCACGTCCGCACGTACGAGCTCCTCCTCGATGCGATCGAGGGCCAGCGCCTCCCCGCCAAAACGATGCGTAAGCTCTTCGGCTCGCTCTCCCGTGCGGTTGGCCACCGACGAGATCGTCGCCCCACGCGAGACAAGGTTCTTGATCGCCAGCTCGCCGACCTTGCCGGCACCTACGACCAGGACGCTCCGCCCCTCGAGATCGCCAAACACCTGCTCGGCGAGTGCCGCGGCAGCCGCCGACACCGATGCCGGGCTCTCGCCGATCGCGGTCTGGGAGCGCGCCTTCTTGCCGGCCTGAAGCGCCTGGCGGAAGAGGCGATCGAGCAACGGGCCGGTCGCGCCGGCCTCGTGCGCTATCCGCACCTGTCCCAGAATCTCTCCTTCGCCGGGAATCATCGAGTCGAGGCCGGCCGCGACGCGGAAGAGATGGAGCGCCGCTTCTTCGTCGCGCAGGCGGTAAAGGGCCGGGCCGAGCTCCGACTCGAGCGCGAGCAATGCGGCCTCAGCCTTCCCTTCTGCTGCATCCCCGGACTCGTCCGCGAGGTAGAGCTCCGTGCGGTTGCAGGTCGACAGGCACACAGCTTCGCCCTGGCCACCTGCGAGCGCATGCGCCAACTCGGCAGCGCGCGCCCGGTCCAGCGCAGCGCGCTCGCGCAACTCGACGGGCGCCTGGTGATGCGAGATACCGACGAGAACGATGCTCATGTCGCGAAATGGGTGACGGGGAGCGCGAGGCGAACGACTGCCACGAGCACAAAGCCGGCGAGGACGAGGTACGCGGCGCGCCGGCCGCGCCACCCGGCGAGATGTCGCAACGCGAGCGAGGCGGCGTAGACCGTCCACGTGACGATGGTGACCGCCATCAACACGTCGAAGCCGCCGCCGCGGTCGCGCAGTCGTGCGATGCCGACCGCGATCCCAAGTGTGAGCGCGGGGAGCGCGATCGCAATCGTGCGGGCGGCGACTTCGTCCAGCCGTGAGAGCGCAGGGGCGCGCAGGCGCAGGATCGAGCTCTCGCGGCGCTTCAGTCGCCGTTCCTGCCAGAGGTAGAGCGCCGAGAGCGCAGCGGCGAGCGTGAAGCCCGCGAAGGCGGCGAGCACCAGCCCGACGTGCAGCACGAGGAACAGATTCGAGTAGTGACTGCGGCCGCCGACCCCGGTACCGCCGCCGACACGCGCAAGGATGAACAGCACGACCGCGAGCGGCAGAACCGCGAGCCCGAGCAGGCGGTAACGCGGTTGGCAGCCCCAGATCAGGTACGCACCCACGACGAACCAGACGAACAGGTTGAGCGAGCCACCCCAGGTCGACCAGGGAAACCCGTCCGCGCGCGCGGCCTGCACGCCGAGGAGCGCCGTCTGGACGAGCCAACCGATCCGGACACCCCAGGTCGCCAGCCGGCCCGCGGCTTCGGGATGGCGCGCGTCGTTCAGGTACGCGACGGCAGCCTCTCCGTAGGCGAGCAGCGCGGGCCAGAAGAGGAGCTCAGCCAACTGCGACCGCCTTCCGCTCTTCTTGCTTCGTGCGAGCGAGCTCCGTGAGCTCGCTCAACTCGCGCTCGAGGCGCTGCAGCTTCAACGCAATGATCAGCACGTAGGCCAGCACGACGGCAAAGATGACGAGGTAGGCGGCTGCGACGTACTTCTCCTCGGAGGTCATCGCAGCGCCTCGCGCAGTTCGCGCAGGCGCACGTCGATGCGCTTGCCGGCAAGCTCGACGTGGTAGAGCGTCGCCGCGAGAGCGAACATCGCCGCCAGCGAGACGCAGAACGTGAAGAACTGCGAGCCGGCCATGTTCGGGCCGCCGCGGTCGAACGCCACCGGGTGGATGAAACGTTCGGACAGTCGGATCGCGAGGATGCTGACGGGCACGAGCGCGACGCCGAAGAGCGCGTAGACGGCGCTGAGATTCGCCCGCCGCGGTCCGGCCGGAACCGAGAAGCGCAGCATGAAGTACGCGGCGTAGAACAGAAAGAGCACGAGAAAGAGAACGAGCTGATCCTCGTGCCATTCCCACCAATGTCCCCAGCGATAGCGAGCCCAGATCGAGCCGGTCACGAGGGTGAGCGCGCCGAAGATCACGCCCTGGTGAATCGCGACGTAGCTTTCGAGGTCCGCGTTCTCGTCCCGCTTCCAGAGCACGAGCAGCGCCTTCCAGCCTCCCCAGGCGAAGCAGGCGTACGCAGTGATGGCGATGCCGACATGGAAGTAGAAGATCTTCTGGTTCAGTCCGTCCGCGTCCACGGGCGCGTAGAAGAAGACCAGCGCGATCGAAGCGGTGACCAAGGCGAAGGCGAGCGCGGCGAGCGCGGCCAGGCGGTTATTCCGTAACGACGTACTCAAAGGAAGCCCAGCAAATGATCGCAAAGAGCGCGTCGTAGAGGACGAGGAACCAGACGTACCGGGCCGGATCGTCCGTGACGCTTGCGCCAACGCCGCCGATGATGATCGGGATCGCGAGCGGCAGGAAGATCAGCGGGAGCAGCAGTTCGCGGGCCCGGCTTGCGGCCGCCATTGCGGCGAGCAGCGTCCCGACTGCGGCAATGCCGAGGTCGGCGAGAACGACACCGAGGATCATCGGGCCGTCCACCGGTGCGAAGAAGAGCGCGAACGCGGGCAGCGCCACGAGCTCCGCGAGTCCGAGAAACACGAGCACGGAGAGCGCCTTGCCGAGCCAGATCGCGCTGCGGTCGCTCGGTGCGAGAACGAGGCCGTCGATGACTCCCTGCTCTCGTTCCGCAGCGAAGGCACGTGAGAGACCGAGTAGCGCGGTGAAGACGATCGCCACCCAGAGCAGTCCCGTCGCCGCGAGCTCGGACGAATTCCCTGGCAAGGCGAAGTGGAACACGACCAGGGTGGAGAGAACGAAGAGCAGCATCGCCGGCAGCGTGTCCCGCGCGCGCAGCTCGAGCAGGAGATCCTTGCGCGCCAGCGCGCCGACGTCGGCGAAGTACATCACGCGAGTGCGAGCTTCGACGTGGCGAAGCGGTCGATGCGCGCGGGATCGTGGGTGGAGACGAGAAACGCGCAGCTCGGGCGGCGCTCCTCGAGCTCGCGATCGAGCAGCGAGGCTCCTTCCTCGTCGAGGCCGCTGTAGGGCTCGTCGAGCACGAGCAGGTCGGGATCGTGTAGCAGTGCCCGGCAGAGAGCGAGCCGCTGCATCATCCCGCGCGAGTAGGAGTCCGCGCGATCGTGCCGTGCGTCCCAGAGACCGAAGCGCTCGAGCAACATGCCGATCCGCTCGCGCCGTTCCGCGACACGGTAGAGCTTCCCGTAGAGGTCAAGGTTCTCGAGCGCGGTCAGTTCCCGATACACGAGCGGCTCGTGTGCGAGGTAGCCGATGCGTCCGCGTTCGAGTGTGACCTCGACCTCGCCGGCAGTGGGAATCGCGAGCCCCGCGCAAAGCCGAAGGAGCGTCGTCTTACCGGATCCGTTCGGCCCCGTGACGAGCAGGAACCCATTGCGCGCAAGGTCGAACCCAACGCCGCGCAGAACGCGCTTGTCGCCGTAGCGCTTTTCGACTCCCCGTGCCCGAATCACCACGCCACTGTAGTCGTGCCCAGGCAGAACCAACAGCCGCATCGCGTCCCTTCCAGACATGGCGGAGCGTCACACGCCGGGGACTGTCCCCGACGTGGCCGCCAGTCACATGGCCGGGACTGGTCCGTCGGGACATGGAGTTCGTGCCGAGAGTGTGACTTTGTGCCCACAGGCGGCTCCTCCGGGCACTTCCGCCGGCAACCCGCCTCATAGGTTGCGTCGATGCCGAGGCTTCCCCGATCTGTCTTCCCGGATGGGCTCTTTCACGTTGCGACGCGCGGGGTCGCGAAGATGCCGATCTACCACGACGCCAACGACCGGCGGAACTTCCTCAGCCTCCTCGCGCTCGCCGTCCACCACTACGAGTGGACGTGTCACGCGTTCTGCCTGATGACGAACCACTACCACTTGGTGCTCGACACAACGCGCGAGAATCTCTCCGACGGGATGCAGATCTTGAACGGCGACTACGCCCAGGGGTTCAACGGCAAGTACGGACGCTGGGGGCACGTCTTCGGCGACCGCTTCTGGTGCAGGTCGCTCGAGCAGGAGGAGCTCGAGCACGTCTGCCTCTATGTGATGGAGAACCCGGTCCGCGCCGGTCTCTGCAAAGAGATCGGGGATTGGCCCTGGAGTGCTTGCCGATTCGAGCTCGGCTAAAGAGCAGCTTCGGCCAGCACGAACGCGAAGAACACGACGCTGATCACGCCGTTCACCGTGAAGAACGCTGAATCGAGACGGCGGAGGTCGCCGGGCTTCACCAGCGAGTGCTCGTAGGCCAGCAGCGCTGCGACCGCCGCGACGCCAAGCCAATAGAACCAGCCGAGATGCAGGCCGAGGCCCACCGCTGCGAGCAACACCACCGTCAAGACGTGCAACAGACGTGCGCCCCAGAACGCGCCCTCCACGCCGAAGCGCACCGCCACGGAGTGCAGGCCCTCCTCGACGTCGAACTCGCGGTCGAACAACGAATAGAACAGGTCGAACCCCGCGATCCAGACGGCGACTGCCGCGCCGAGCGCCCACGCTTCCCACGGCAGCCGGCCGGTGATCGCAACCCAGGCGCCGACAGGCGCAAGCCCGTCCACCAGCCCGAGCCAGATATGGCTCAGCCACGTAAAGCGCTTCAGGTACGGATAAACGACGAACCCGATGAGCGGGATCGGCCACAGCCAGCGCACGATCGGATCGAGCTGGAAGCAGGACACGAGGTAGAGCGCCAACGCGAGCGCGCAGAAACCGGTCACCTGCACCCGCGAAAGCCGCCCGGCCGGCAGCTCGCGATCGGCCGTACGCGGATTGCGCGCGTCGATCTCTGCATCGATCACGCGGTTCAATCCCATCGCGAGCGAACGCGCACCGAGCATCGCCAGCGTGATCCAGACGAGATCGTGCGCAGAAGGGACGCTGCGGACGCAGAGCAACGCGCCGATGTACGCGAATGGCAGCGCGAACACCGTGTGCTCGATCTTCACGAGCGACGCGAAACGCCGGGGGAGTGCGACCGCGGTCGTCACGTCGGCCGATGCTCGGTGCGGCCACCTGCGATCAGCTCGACGGCATGCGGCAACGCAGGCTTGATCAGCGCAAAGCCGTCGCGGCAGCCGCCGGGCGATCCCGGCAGATTCACGATCAGGGTCTGCCCACGGATGCCCGCCAGACCACGGCCGAGCAGCCCGTGCGGGGTCTGCCGGATTGCATCTGCACGAAGCGCCTCCGCGATCCCGGGCACGCGCCGCTCGAGCACGGACTCGGTCGCCTCCGGCGTGAAATCACGAGGCGACACGCCCGTACCGCCGGTCGTCAGGATCACCCGCGCGTTGGTCGACAGCGCGCGGAGCGCAGCCGCGATCTGCGGGCGCTCGTCGGGCACGACGCGGTGCTCGACCTCGTACTTCTCGCCCTCGAGCAACTCGACCAGCAGCGCACCGCTTTCGTCTTCGCGCACCCCCGCTGCAACGCCGTCGGAGATCGTGAGGACCGCAGCCTTCACGTCGGCTCCTTCGTTTTCTCAACCAGCATGATCTCCGTCACCGACATGCCCTTGTCGATCGCTTTCGCCATGTCGTACACGGTCAACGCAGCTACGGAGACCGCCGTCAGCGCTTCCATCTCGACCCCGGTCTGCGCAGTCGTCTCCACGACACCGGTGATCTCGACGCCCTCCGCGCCGACCTCGAGAGACACCTCGACATGCGACAAAGGGAGCGGATGGCACAGAGGGATCAGCTCGCTCGTCCGCTTGGCCGCCATGATTCCCGCCACCTGCGCGGTCGCCAACGCATCGCCCTTCGGCAGCTCGCGCAAGCGCCGCGCCGTCTCCGGTGCCATCCGCACAGTGCCACGCGCAACCGCACGGCGCCGTGAGAACGGCTTCCCGCCGACGTCCACCATGCGAACGTCACCCGCCTCGGTGACGTGGCTCAACTCGCCCATGCCGTGCTCGATCCTAACGACGAGCGGGCGCGGCGACACGGTCGAGCGCGGCCAGCAACGTGTCCGTCCATCTGTTCAGATCGTGCTCGCGAACATGTGCGCGAATGGCTTCGAGCCGCACATGCCGCTCGCCGGCATCCATCGACAGGGCACGCCCGATTGCCTCGGCCTGACCCTCCACGTCGAACGGGTTGACAGTCAGCGCCCAATCGCCCAGCTCGGCATGCGCGCCTGCGTTTTCAGATAAGACAACAACGCCGTCGCGCTCATTGACAAGCGGCGCCTCCTTCGCAACCAGGTTCATGCCATCGAAGATGGCGTTTACGAGCAGGACGTCGAACTGCTTGTAGGCCGCGACCGACCTCGGGAAGTCGTCGGCGATCTGCAGGTCGATCGGCCGCCAGCCGCTCTGTTGAAAGCGATCGTTGACCCGGCGTGCCTCGCGCTGGATCGCGCCCAGGTACTCCGCGTACTCGGGGATGTCCTGCCGTGACGGATCGAGCAAAGCAAGCATTCCAACGCGGCGGTGCATCTCCGGATGGGCATCGAAGTAGAGCTCGAAGGCACGAAAGCCCCGCACGATGTTCTTCGACGGATCGGTCCGGTCGACGCGCACGACGAGCTTCTCCGGCCGGCCGGCGACAATCTCCTGCTCGGCACTCAGCACCGCGTCGCTCTGCGCGAGCTCGGCGAACTCCGCGGCGTCCACCGAGATCGGCGCGGTGACGGTCTTCGCGGTCACGTCCTCACCGAGGAGCTCGCGCACGCTGTAGATGAAGTTCCTGCGCCACCGCTCGGTGTGGAAACCGATGACGTCGTTGGCGATCAGCCCCTCGTGGATCGCGGACCTTGCGTCCTTCGGGAAAATGCGCCAATAGTCGGGCTGAGGCCACGGGATGTGCACGAAATGCATCAACGCCGCGTCCGGCCGGCGCTCGCGCACCATGCGCGGCGCGAGATAGAGGTGGTAGTCGTGGAAGAACACGGCGGCGTCGGGCGTGCGCTCGAGCTCGGCGTCGACCGCCGCCGCAAAGCTCGCGTTCACCGCAACGTAGCCTTCTGCCCACGCCCGGTGGAATGCGGCGTCGACCTTGGGCGCGTACGGCAACTCCCACAGGGAGTGCTGGACGAACCAGAGCATCGGGTTGGCGACGACGTTGTAGTACCAGTCGTAGGCCTGACGGTCGTGCGCCACGAGGCGCAGCTTGTACGGCGAGCCGTCGCGCGCGGTCTCGTTGCGCGTCTCACCGGCGACGGTGCGGTCCTCTTCCGTGATCGCGCTCGCGATCCACGTCACGTCGTGGTACTGCACGAGGCTCCGCAGCGCTGTGACGAGCCCGCCGCCGCCGCGCTTTGTCGTCCGCGTCCCGTCGGCGGCACGGCCGTACGAGACGGGCCCTCGGTTCGAGACGACGATCAGCTTGCGGCGCACGAGAAGCTCAGACGGCGGCGACAACCGAGATCTCGGCGCCGGACGTGTCATTGCCGAGCAGCCGGTTCATGAGCACGAGCCAGTCGCGAAGCAGACGCGGCGTCTGGTAGTGCCGCCGTACGTATTCCTTCCCACGTAGCGCGCGTTGCCGCGCCTCCTGGGGATCACGCAGGATCTCGATGCACGCCTCGGCACACTCGGTGGCGGAATCGACGAGCCACCCTGTCTCCCCGTCCTGGATCTGAGCGACGATCCCGCCCACCCGGCCGGCGACTGTGGGGCGCGTCTTCCAGAGCGATTCGGTCACCGTGAGCCCGAAGCCTTCCTTGATCGACTTCTGAATCACCGCGGCCGAGTGCACCTGAAACGCGTTCACCTCCACGGAGCCGACGTTGTTCAGATTCGAGAGGATGTAGATGTCCGGATCGCCTGCGGCATACGCGACCGTCTGGTTGTAGAAGTCCCAGCCCTCCGGATCGTCGTGCGCCATCGAGCCGACAAGCGCCAACTGCACGTCTGGGAACTCCTTCTTCACCAGGCGGTAGGCGTCGATCACGCCGAGCGGGTCCTTCCAGGGATCGAAAC
>WNGI01003172.1_pt1 | contig 14424 bp, 15 predicted proteins | sample 5400621 | NCBI WGS metagenome assembly WNGI01 (sample SAMN13153374, study PRJNA577476) | soil metagenome | isolation source: 20 cm soil or saprolite under Garry oak tree replicate 1 | place: USA:California | collected 2016-06-15 | reverse complement strand
CCCCCGAGGCGCTTTCGCCGCGTTCGTCCGGTCGGAGTTGTGCTTCCCGCGCCAGGCTTTCGGCCGCGACGTCGACGAACTGGGGCGTCCGAACCTTGCGCTGCGTCGTCTGGTGACATGGCGACTCCTGCGTCAAGAAGCTGGCCGAATTGAACCTAGCTTACGCGGCCACAAGCACCTGTTGTCGTGAAAGACTTTTCAATCCTTCGCGTGCCAATTCATGTGCAGGATTCGCTTTACGACTCACATAACGGACGACGCGCCAGCCACGCCTGCATCGCTCGCGAACTTCATGAACCGCGATGCGAAAGCTGTCGCTGGACGGCATTCGACTGCGGACGACCGGTGCGCAATCCGTGCGCACGATGACGCGGTGATAAGGCCAGCGCGCGGCGGCCAGATCGAGGGCGCCCGCGCACACATGCGCCTCGAGCTGAGCCGACCCTCCAAGGTGCGAGAAGCCGAACGATTCCGTATACACCGCGCGGCCCCTAACAAAAACGGCCAGGCCACATCCGGCCCGGCCGTTCTTGTCGAGAGCGGCGTCCACATAGATCACCAGGCACTCCCGCAAACTGCATCCCTCCAAAGGAGAATTTTGGAGAGCCTAGCATGATGTTGCGCCCTTGTCCGGGCTTGGGCACAACATCTTGTATCAATCGATGGGAGGCAGCTCAGTCCCCATCGCGTGGTAGCCGCCGTCGACGTGCAGGAGCTCGCCGGTGGTCGCGTCCAGGTAGTCGGAAAGCAGGACGCATGCGGCCCGTCCGACGGGCGATTTGTCCTGCAGGCTCCAGCCCAGAGGTGCCCGCTTTTCCCACACCTCTTCGAAGTCTTTGAACCCGGGGATTCCGCTCGCCGCCAGCGTCGCGAGCGGCCCGGCGCAGATCGCGTTGACACGAATTTTGTATCGACCAAGATCGCGCGCGAGATAGCGCGTTACCGATTCAAGTGCTGCTTTGGAGACGCCCATCCAGTCGTACTTCGGCCACGCCTGCGTCGAGTTGTCGAAATCAAGAGTGACAAGTGAACCGCCATGTTCTTTCATCAAGGGAAGAAAGCCGGCAGCAAGCTCTTTGAACGAAAACGCGCTGACTTGTAATGCAGTGGCGACGCTTTCCCACGGCGTGTTCAGGAAGTTTCCGCCCAATGCATCCGCGGGCGCAAACGCAACCGAGTGCACGATTCCATCGAGTCTGTCCCAGCGCTCACCAATCGCTTTTGCGGCAGCAGCAATATCAGATGGTTTTTGCACATCCATCTCGAGGATTTCCGGCACTGGATTGAGCTTCTTCGCGGTCATCTGCGTGATGCTCATCATCCGGCCGAAGCTGGTGAGGATCAGCTCGGCGCCTTCTTTCTGTGCTTCGACTGCGATCGAGTATCCAATGCTCCGCCGGTCTGACATGCCGGCGATCAGGATCTTCTTGCCCTTGAGGATCACGTCAGAATCCTAAAACCTGGGCCCGGATCTTTGCCGGTGGCGACTGGCGCGTCACGGTTCGACCAGTCGCTCCACGAGCCTGCATAGAGGCGCCCTTTGCGCAGCCCTGCCACGTCCATCGCGAGCAGGTGATGTGTCGCGTTGACACCCGAGCCGCAGTAGACGGCCGCGCCATCCGCCGCGCCCAAAGCCGCGAAGCGCGCGCGCAGCTCCTCCGGCGACTTGAAGCGCCCGTCCGGACCGAGGTTCTCCATCCAGGGCGCGCTGACGGCTCCAGGGATGTGGCCTGCCTTGGGATCGACCGGCTCTTTCTCACCGCGATACCTCTCCCCCGCGCGTGCATCGAGCACCGGCACGCCTTCCAGCCGGCACACCTCGTCGAAGTCGAGAATGCGAGCGCGATCCGGTTCTCCGGCCTCAAACGAACCCGCCGCGGGCGTCGGGATGGATGTCTCGAGCGGCCCGTCCCAGGCCTGCAAGCCTCCGTCGAGGACCGCCTGCGCACCGTGGCCGAACCAGCCGAGCAGGAACCAGAGCCGCGCCGCGATGGAGCCGCCGGCGTCGTCATAGATGACGACGTTCGTGTTGTCGTCGATCCCCGCCTTTCGCATCTCGGATTCAAGCTGACCTGGTGTTGGAAGGGGATGACGGCCGCGGGCATTCGCGTCCTGCTCCCCGGTGACCGCCTCGAGGTCGACGAACACCGCGCCGGGAATATGGCCCCGTGCGTATTCGTCAAGACCGTTTCGATCGAGCAAGTACCAGCGAAAGTCGATGACCCGAACGTCAGAGTCGTGCAGGTGCTCCCGCAGCCAATCGGCGCTGACGAGCGGACCAAAGCTCATCGCGAGACGACTTTGGTGTCGTGGCAAAAATGCACTGTGTGCGGCTGCATACCATGCAGCCGGCGCAGAGAATCCGACCACGCCCCGCGGTCGCTGTACTGCCCCCGCCACTTCTCCAGGTCCGCGTTTTCACCTGCTTGATAGATGTCGGCCGTGTAGGCGGCATCGCCGATCATCACCGCTCCCCCGTCGGGCGTGTCGACGATGACGCTCTGGTGCCCAACGGTGTGCCCCGGCGTCGCCACCACTCGCACTCCTTCCGCGATCTGCGCGTCACCGTCGACAAGCTCGAAGCGCGCGCCGGCAAAGTCGAACCACTCCGAGACGCCGTCCTTCTCGCTCCGGGCACGCTCGAGCTCGGAGCGCTGAATGTAGAACGGCGCGTGCTTGAAAACGGCGTTCTGGCCGCAGTGGTCGAAGTGCAGATGGCTGTTGATGACGATGCGCACGTCAGCCGGGCTGAGGTCGTGCTCCGCAAGCGCATCTGCGGCGCGGTGGTTGACAACCTTCCATTCCTTCACGATCTCCGTCGGCCATCCGACGCCGGTATCGACCAGGATCGCGCCCGCGGTCGGATGCTTGATGACAAATCCATGGACCGGGATGTCGTTGAGCGCGCCGATGCGCGCGAGATGCAGCCGGACTATCTCCATCTACGGAAGGAATGGAGAGACGGCGAAGAGCGTGAAGAGCAGAGCCATGTAGGTGATCGAGTACGTGAAGACTCGCCTGGTCCACCGGCGTCCCTTCAGGTCGAGGATGGTTATGCCCAGGAGGCCAACGCCAAGAACGACGGCGCCGGCGAGGTAGATGGCCCCGGCCGATCCTGTGAAGAACGGGATGACGCTCACGGCCAGTGTCAGCGCGGCGTAGACGATGCTCTGACGCTTCGCGGAGCCGTCACCGCCGACGACCGGCAGCATCGGTATGCGCGCGCGGGCGTAGTCCGACTTGATCATCTGGGCCAGCGCCCAGAAGTGCGGCGGCGTCCAGAAGAAGATCACGCCGAACAGCGCGAGCGCGGTCGCATCCAGGTGACCCGTGGCCGCGGCCCATCCCACCAGAGGTGGCACCGCGCCCGCAGCGCCCCCGATGACGATGTTCTGCGGCGTGTAGCGCTTGAGCCAGATCGTGTAGACGAAGACATAGATCAGGGTGCCGCCCAGGGCGAGGCCTGCAGCCAGCAGGTTCGCGCCTGCCCACAGCACCGCGAACGCGATCACGTTCAGGACGACGCCGATGACGAGCGCATGCCAGGGCGGGATCCGGCCCGCGGGCAGGGGACGGCGGCTCGTCCGGGTCATCGCCGCGTCGATATCGCGGTCGAACCAGCAGTTGATGGCGTGCGCGCCGCCCGCGGCGAGTGTGCCACCGACCAGGACGGCGAGCACCGGCAGCATGCGTGGATGGCCGTGAGCGGCGGGGATCATGACGCCGACCGCGGTCGCATCCAGCAGGAGGACGATGCGCAGCTTCAGCAGGCTGATGTAGTCGCGGGCAACGCTCGTCACGCTGCGTGCGGCCGATGCGGTCACGACGCTCACGCTGAACCCTTCTCCACGGCCAGGCGCGACAACTGGGCATCGCGGTCGGTGCGAGGAAGCGTCAGCAGCGCCGTGGTCAGGACCCCGGCCCAGACAAGTGTCGCGAGGGCGACATGGAATCCATTGAAGAGAGCAGCGTCCGTCACCGCGGCGAAGGCCCCGACCGCGACCTGCAGCGCGAAAACCGCAAGCGTCGCGATCGACACGGCGGCCAGCCCCGGAAACCTCACGGCGCGCACCAGCACGAACACCAGCATCAACCCGATCAACAGTACCGAGCCCCGATGCAGCATCGTGAAGACGTTCGCCCCGCTGAAGTCCGGCGTGAAGCCGGAACCGCACAGCGGCCACGACCTGCATGAGTCCTCTGCCCCGCTCGCGACGACGGTCGAACCGGTGAGCAGCAGCAGATACGTCGCGCCCGTGGCGATCGCGGCCAGGCGCCGGAAGCCGGGGTCGTTGATGCCCGGCGCTCGAGGCGTCGCCATCACGGCGGTCGCGACCAGGAAGCCGAGGATGATCATCGCGAGGCCGAGATGGGCGACGACCAGCCACGACGAAAGCTCATTCGCCACCACCACTCCCCCGAGGATCCCTTCCCCCAACACGCCGATGAGCGAAGCGGTGGCCAGCCACGCGACCACGGGACGCCGGCTGCGAAACACCACCCAGGCAAAGATCACCGTGGCGATGATCAGCACGCCGGTCACGCTCCCGACCGCGCGGTGGGAGTACTCGATGATCGCGTGAGGATCCGCGGGCGGGTACGGCCGGCCGTGGCAGAGCGGCCAGTCAGGACAGCCAAGCCCGGAGCCAGACACGCGCACCACGCCGCCAAGGGCGATCTGCAGGTAGGCGAAGACCGCGGTGACTACGGCGAGGCGCCGAAACAGTGCCACGGACACCACGCGAAGTCTACTGACTGACCAAATTCGAGATCTGAGCGGCCAGGACGCTGTCATCGAGCTGCCCGATGTGGCGCGCGGCGATGGTCCCGTCGACGCGCACGAACACGGTCGTTGGCAGGGCGATGGCCCCATAGGCGTGACCCACGCTGAGGTCGGAGTCGAGCAGCGCAGCTTGATGAATCCCAAGAGAGTCGAGGAAATCGCGAGCCGCCTGGCGGCTGTTCCCTTCGTTGACGTAGACCAGCTGCACGCCCGGCTGCGACCCGGCCCGCTTCTGAAGCAGAGGCATCTCAGCCCGGCATGGCGGGCAGTAGGTGGCCCAGAAGTTGATCACGAGCGGCTTGCCCGCCAGCCCGGCCAGGCTCACGCGCGAACCATCGGTGCTCGACAGCGAGAAGGCAGGAGCCTTGCCGCCGGCGCTTGAGGATGGCTGTTCGGGACGCGCGATCGTCAAGAGCGCCTTCAGAACGTCCGGCGCGCCCCAGCCGTCCCCGCCTGAGGCGAGCTCGTGCAGCCCCTGGGCGCTGAGACCAGTGATCAGCTGTGGAGGAATCGAGCTGCCGACGTCGGGCACGCCGCGATAGACCAGGCGCACATACCCGTGACGGTCGACCAGCGCCAGCGTCGACACATGCGAGTCGCCGGTGGCAAGCTCCACTCCGAATGGTTTCCAGAACGCTGTCAGTGCGTCAGAGCTCCCGGTCGCGAAGGTCCACGTCGCGCCGATCTGGTGCGCATAGCTGGTGAGCGCCGCCGGCGTGTCGGTGACCGGATCAGTCGTCACCTCGGCCAGGGTCACCCCAGCCGGCATGCGCTGCGCGATCTGAAAGAAAAGCGCGGTGTAGAGCGGGCACGTCTCGTGACAGGAGGTGTGAAACGCGGCGATCACGAGATCCTTTCCGGAGGTTGCCACCGGATTGAACGCATGGCCCGCCTGGTCGACCAGGTCATAGCCGGGCATGGCCACGAACTTTCCGCCGAGCTCGCCAAGCCCGAGATTGACCTCGTCGTTGCCTGCGTACGCGGCGCCGGGAATCAGATGGCCGGACTCGATCCCGAGCAGCAGCGGCTCGACCTGGCCGGCGGTGACCGTGATCGACACGTCCTGCAGCGCACCTCCCACGCGGACGCCGTCGTACCTGCCGACTGGGACTGCCACCGTGGCGACCTCGCGTTCCGCGGGAGCGGCGGGCACGGCGCCGGACACATCGCCCAGTGCGACCCACTGCCCATCCTTGTGCACCATCAGGGCCGACGTCGGCAGCGACCCGGCGGTCCTGCCCGAGACGACGACGACAAGGGTTCCTGTCGCCGGCTGGAGCCTGGGAACCAGGAGGAGCAGCACCAGCGCCAGGACTGCCACGCCGGCGGCGCCAAGCCAGAGGACCCGCGGGCTCGGCAGCTCTACACGACCTTGAGTGGAGCGCCGCCGTACCGCGCGGCGACGCGATCGATGTACGCAGCGCACATGTCTGCCACCGCGGCGCTCTCGATCTGGATCACGTTCTCGGCGTTCATCTCACCACTGTGTGACAGGTTGAAGCTGCCCGTGTAAACGTAGTCGTCGGCGACCAGGATCTTGGCGTGCATGAAGTCATGCACCGATCCTTTGGAGTAAGGAATCGACCGCTTGGCGCCGAACCTGATCGCGCTGGTGATCGTGTGAAAGGCCGCGATCTTCCACGTGACCGTGGCCTGGGTGCCCCACTGACGCTGGACCTCGTCCATCTGGGTCGCATCGTACACACCGGCGATATCGACCCCAGGGTTCGCCGAGACTTCCGCAAGCGTGCCAAGGATGGGTCCGGACGTGATGACCGGCGAGCAGATCCGGATGCGCTTTTGAGCCGAGGAGATCGACCGGGCCATCGCATGGACGAGCTTCATGGCGCGACCTGGACAGAAATAAGGTCGCACCCGCGTGCCATCCGCCAAGGAGGTCCATGGAGATGAGATACGACCGGAGGTCGCAACGACGGGCCGCTGCCACAGGTCTTCGAAGTTGCGCGAGTAATCCGCCGCCAACTCTGTCGACGCGATCGTCAAGATGACGTTCTCCTCGCGGCTCCACGAGTCGTTGGTCCAGTTGGTCGAGCCGCTCAAAAGCGTGCTCGCGTCGCGCACGACGTATTTGTGATGCATGAGGTCGGGGATGCCGGAGACAGGCTTGACCTGGATTCCGATTGACCTGAGGCGGTCGATGAATGCCCAGTCGATCTCGGGCGGAGGCGGATCGGGAGCTGTGATCGCGTGGTCCTCGTTGAACATGAGACGGACGGCCACGCCCCGTTTCTGCGCTGCATCGAATGCGGCGAAGATTGTTTCGCCGGGGCCCGCGTCCAGCCGCAGGTCGTAGAGGGCTATGTCCAGCGACTTCGTCGCACCGTCGAGGAACGCGGCGATGCGTTCGGCGACTGAGTCCGAGGTCTGGCCGCCGTCGGTCAGGAAGAACAGATCGAGCGGAGGCGTCGCCGCGATCAGACGTCTCGCTTGGGTTCGCCGGTCTGCTCGCGCGGCTTCTCGACCTTGATTGGCAGCGGCCGTGTCGCCATCTCGGCCGCTTCTTCAGGATCGTCGGTGAAGCTCAGCAGCTCGAGGTCACTGGGCGCGATGGCGCCGGCGGCCAGCACCACCTTCTTCATCCAGGAGATCAAGCCTCTCCAGTAGCTCTTGCCGAACAGCACGATCGGGAAGTGTTCGATCTTCCCGGTCTGGGCCAGTGTCAAGGACTCGAAAAGCTCGTCCAGGGTGCCGATCCCTCCGGGGAAGATGACGAACCCTCGCGCGTACTTGACGAACATGTTCTTGCGCACGAAGAAGTAGCGGAACTCGACTCCGAGGTCGACGTACTTGTTGAGCGACTGCTCACTCGGCAGCTCGATGTTGCATCCGACCGACAGCCCGCCCGCGTCGTGGCAGCCCTTGTTGACGGCCTCCATGATCCCCGGGCCGCCGCCGGTGATGACCGCGAACCCACGCCGCGCGAGCGCAGCCCCGAGTTTCACACCGTCCTTGTAGTAGGGGTCGTTGGGCTTGGAGCGCGCGGAACCGAAGACGGTTACGGCGGGGCCGACCTCGCCGAGCGCGTCAAATCCGTCCACGAACTCGGAGAGGATGCGCAGCACGCGCCATGGATCGGCGTGGTGGCTGAGCTCCTCGATGGCATCGCGCTCAAGGAGCGCCTTGTCTGCGGGCGCCTGTGCTTTTGGAACGACAAGGCGGCCTGCGCGGCGGCGATCGGCCATCGCGGTTAAGCCTCGGGCGCGGGTTCCGAAGGTGAAGACTCATGGCCGCCGTTGGTCTTCACGGCAGCCGGCTCGGCGGGCTCGGCCGCCACGGTCAGAGTCGCACGCCTGGTACGCGAGCTCTTGCGAGCCGTCTCGACCTCTGCATCAGGTTCGGGCAGGGCCGCGGCCTTGGTGGCGGGCTTGCTCGAAGCCGACTGGTCGGGCATCTCGAGCACCTGGTCCATGTGCGCCCTGAGCGTGGCGACCTCGGCTTCGAGCTCGTGCACGCGGCGCCGGTGCCGCATGTGCTCGGTGAAGTGATGAAAGCTGTCGGACCAGTGGTAGAGCGTCCCGGCAGCCAGCACGACGGCGAGCGGTACGACCGCGACGGTCCACAGGGGAATCCCGTCCAGGTGCAGGACGGAGAAGTGGACGTTGACGGTCTCGACGTTGCTGTAGCCGAAGATCGTCGCGCCGGCGCCGATGACGAGGCCCACCAGGAGCGAGCTGGCGAGAAGAAATCGCTGCCAGAGGTGACTCAGGTCGGGCACCCGGCGAAGGTTACCCGACTTGTCACGGATTTCGGAGGGTTTAGGCCGGCTTCCAGCTGAGCTCGCGCTTGCCTGCGTCAGGACGCAGCCAGGCATGCAGCCGCTCGGCCTCGCTCTCAACCGCCCGCCGGTTCCTGGCCGAGAGCGAGCTCAACGCCTCCAGGGTCATCGTCGCTCGCCCGCGAAGGGGCGCCTCCCACGCGCCGGCGACCATGCCGTCGACCAGGAACGTCGGCAGGACGTCACCGTTCTTCCGGATCACCGTCTTGCGCAGCGCCTCGGGCAGCACGCGCTCGCGGTGGTCGTAGGCGAGCAGGAGGTTGTCCCACTTGGGCAGGAAGCGGACGGGCGATGGGATGTCTGGATCGGGCCGCGGCGCGTCGGGTAGGTCGACGAGCTTGCGACCGTCCTCTGCCTGAAAGGTGACCAGCTCGAGCGAGTCCAGGGCCGGCGAAAACAAGCTGACCGACCGACCGAGCCACTGCGCCAGGTCGCCGCGGCTCGCCGGACCGAAAGCGGCGAGATACGAGGTGACCACCGACCGCATGGCATCGTCGGGATCGGCCGCGGACAGCGGCGCGCGCCGGTAGCGGCTGCCGGCGAAGTGGCCGAAACGCGCATCCTCGTGGTGGTTGATCGCGGAGTAGAGGATGACGCTGAACGCGACCCAGTCCGGAAGCTCGGCCGGGACGCGGTGCCGGAAGGCGCGCTCGAGCTCGGGCTTCTTGAGCGGCCGGTCGTCCAGCGCGACCAGGATGTCCTCCCGCAGCGCGTCGACGTCCACGCCCAGCTCCTTGAGCTGCCGCGGACCTTCGGTCCAGACGTGCCGGGGAAACCTCGACGCAAGGCGGAACAGGTCGAACTGGCGCGCGCTGACAAGGTGCAGGGTCCCGCGCATGAGCGTGGCCTTGTAGACAAGCTGCGCGGCAAGGGCTGCCTCCAGCTCCTCGCGCTTGAAGTCTTTGATCCTCGACCAGAGCCCGATGTAGGGCGAGGGCGAGTACTGCGCCTGCATACCGGCAAGGCGCTCGATCGCGGTCACCGCGTCGAGATCGAAGCGCTCGAGGAGCAGCTGGCGCGCGAGAGTCCAGCGGTTCAGCTGACGGAGGGAGACCGCCCGTGCGGCGGCCTTACTTGTGATCGAGGCGCTCCAGCACGACGACCGGGATCTGACGAGTTGTCTTCTTCCGGTACTCATGAAACTGCGGATTGATGCTCGCGTGCTGCTGGTAGAGGCGCTCGTACTCGTCAGCCTGAGGAATGTGCACGCGGGCCTTGAATCTCTCGCCGCCCACCTCGACGGTGACCTCGGGATGCTTGACCAGGTTGTGGAACCAGGACGGGTGCATGGGCGCACCACCCTTGGAGGCGACGACGACATAGTGGTCGCCGTCCCGGGTGTACACGAGAGGGTTCTCCCGCTCGGAGGCGGACTTGGCCCCCTTGGTGGTGAGGATCAATACATCGCGGCCCATGAAGGGCCCGGATGTCGCCTTTCCCTTGTTCGCGCGAAGGTCCTTGATGAGGTTGCGATTGAAGTCCAGGAAGCTTGTACTCACAGAGAAGTCATACCCAATTCATGGGCCGCCCCATTCCAGACTCTATTTGGTTCCGGCTCCAACGACGAGCTCGCTGGGCGCTTCGAAAGCGCCGTCGCGTTCGAAAACACGCAGCTCCTGCTCGATCTCATCCCAGGCCGCCGCCTGGTCAGCGGAGGGCAGCCCGGCCAGCATCTGCTGCAAAGCCCCAAAGGACTCGCGCTCGAATCGCGCGCATTCGGCCGCAGATTGGAGCTTGAGCACCGGCTCGACCGTGCGTGTCTCAACGTCGCGGAAGCCCGCATCCTTCAACGCCGCCTCCATCACGCCCAGCCCTCCGAGGCTGAATGGGCCCGGCAGGCCTGGGGCGGGTGCCGGCAGGTTGGCGCGCCGCCGGATGATGGAGATCGGGATCGAGAAGAACCGGTTTCGATCGGGGGTACTGAAGCTCGCGAGCACGACGCGACCACCGCTGCGCAGCACACGGCGCGCCGCCTGAAGGGCACCTGCTCGGTCGGGAAAGTAGATCAAGCCGAGCCTCGAAAGCACCGCATCAAATGACGCATCCGGCTGGTCCGGTTTCTCACCGTCCATGACCCGTGTCTCGAAGTTGGTCAAGCCACGCTCCCGCGCCGTCTGGGCGGCGAACTCGAGGATGTTCGATGAGATGTCGGTGGCCAGGACCTGGCCCGATGCACCGACCCGTTGCGCCGCCGAAAGCGATGGCTCGCCGGCGCCGGCCGCAAGGTCGAGCACGCGGCCGCCGGGTTGGAGGTCGGCCAGCTCGAGCATGGCCTCGGTGACCGGACCCAGCCAATTTTGAAGGGTCGGCGTCCAGCGGTACCAGGCCGCGGCCGCGCTCTGCCACTGCTGACGAGTCGTCTCTTTGAACGCGATCGGGTCAAAGTTCTGCGCCACGACTGCTCGCGAGCGTACGCCTTATAGTCGGATCGCAATGATCAACGTCCGCTCGGCGGAACTTGCCGAGCAGTACGAAGCGGCCCACGACGAATTCGTCCGCCTGGTGGAGTCACTGACCCAAGACCAGTGGCACCTCAGCGGCAAGAACTTTCCACAGCGCATCGACAACGAGGACGAGGGCCGGCAGATCGGCGTCATCGCCTACCACGTCGCCACCAATGGCGACTGGATCGTGCAGCGGATCCAGACGATGCTCGCGGGCGGCCCACTGGCTCCAGTCAACATGCGCGACATCAACGCTGAGGAGGCCAGGACTCACGCCACCGTTAAGAAGGATGAAGTGCTGCGGCTCCTACAAGCGACCAGATCCCGAATTGCCAATGCCGTGCGGGCCATCCCGGACAACCAGCTGGACATCCAGCGGGAAACGCCGGTGGGGCCCATGTCAGCCGCGCAACGAGTCGAGAAGGTCCTGATCGGCCACATGAAGCAGCACCAGGGATCGATCGAAGCCGCGATCGGCTAGGTTCGGCGACGTATGCTCCGGCCGTGGAAGGCCTCTACCTCCCCGCGGCGCTCGTTTTGCTCGCGCTCGCGTGTCTTGTCATGGGCCTTTTCGGCGCTGAGTCGAGGCCCGGTTTCGATGAAAGCCGATCGGATAAGAAGGAACGCTGGTTTCCCCACTCGAAGAACGACTGAACCAGGTTCGGCTTGGTGGAGGCGGCGGGAATTGAACCCGCGTCCGAAGCAGCCTCCTCCAGGATTTCTACGAGCGTGTCCGGGAATTTGATCTCGCTTGGCGGCTCCTCCCGACGGGATCCGCTTCTGCCAGCCGCGGTGCGTGTCCCGCTCCAGGGCCGCGGCGCCCCTGGAGCGGCTATCCGGTCTATGTGATGCCGTACCCCGGTCCGCCGGACTGACCAGGACGACACCCGGGATCTAAGTCCCGGGGCTTACGTCTCTACTGCTTACGCAGCGAGGGCGAAAGCGGTCTTGTTGTTGGCGTTTGTAAACGCTTGCGCTGTAACGCTCGCGCCATCGGCTCGCAATCCCGAAGCTCAACTGCCCCGTCGAGACCAGACGCCCCCACGAAGCCGAACCTTGGTTGCCCTGTGATTCTACCCAGCGGCAGCCCGCGGCAATCAGAAGAGGCGGTGTGGCTACCCCGTAGAAGACAGGGCGTTTTCAATCCCGGGAGGGGCCACAATTGAAGCAACGATCCCCTGGCGTGTCCGGGAGGGATGCAGTGCCTAGGGAGGCATCCTCAGGGGATCGCCTGGTGTCCGGACGGGATTCTGCTCTAATGAACGCGAAATCCTGATGGCGGTCACGCAAAAGCGAGAGCGACTGGACCCGGACCTCGAGAAGATCGCCGGCGCTGATCTCAAGCAGCTCGGTGACATCCGCATCGACGACGTCCTCTCGTTCATCGATCGCGGCATCGAGAGCATGCCGAGCTACATGGACCTCTACCGGCGCTGGGAGTCGCAGCAGTGGTCGGTCGGCGACCTCGACTTCACGCTCGACCGGCAGGACTGGCTGAAAGCCACCGACCTCGAGCGCAAGTCAACGCTGTGGTCGCATCGCCTTTTCTTCAACGGAGAGGAGCGGGTGACCGCAACCCTCGCGCCGTTCGTCTGGGCCGCCCCGAGCCCGGAGATCGAGATCTTTCTTTCGACACAGATGGTCGACGAGGCCAGGCACACCGTCTTCTTCCAGCGATGGTGGCATGAGGTCGTCGGAACCGAGGCGAAGAGCCTGGCCGACTTGCTTACGGAGATCCGGCCACAGGCGAACGCAGGCTACAACGAGCTTTTCTACGACCGTCTGCCCGCAACGGCCCAGCGCCTGGCGAGCAACCCGAGGGACTTCGATGCCTTCGTCGAAGGGATCACGCTCTACCACATCATCATCGAGGCCACGATCGCGCTGACGGGACAGCGCTTCGAGCTCGAGTCGATGCGCGAGATGGGCACGACCGACCGCGGTTTCTACCGCGGGTTCACCGCTGTCGCGCGCGACGAGTCGCGCCACGTGAGCTTTGGCATCAAGGTCCTGCAGGAGGCGGTGCGCGAGGATCCGCAGCGCTTCGCGCCGCTGATCCAGAAGACGCTCATCGAGTGCCTGCCCCTCGTCGCCGGAACCCTCGATCCGCCCGATCCGAAATACATCACCGAGTTCGGTCATACCGAGAGCGAGATACTGCAGTTCGCGTTTGAATCACTGAACAAGCGATTGCGGGCGATTGGAATCAACCTGGCCGCCTGAGCGCAGCAGCGCTCCGGTCGACATCCAGGCCATGGGTCCTGGCGACGACGAACGTGTCATTGCGGCCGCCGACCTGTTCGACGACCAGCCTCAAAAGGACGCGGTGACCCGCTTTCTCGCCGAACCCGGTCATCACCTGCTGATTGCCTACCTCGATGACGCCCCGGTCGGTTTCGTGTCTGGCGTCGAGGTCACACACCCTGACAAGGGCACCGAGATGTTCCTCTACGAGCTTGGCGTCGACAGCGGGCATCGCCACCACGGGATCGGCACCGCGCTGGTTGAGAAGCTTGCCGACCTGGCCAAATCAAAAGGCTGTTACGGAATGTGGGTCCTGGTCGACGACGAGAATGCCGCAGCCGCGGCAACCTACCGCAAAGCGCACGGAGACGTCGAAAGCCAGCCGCTGATGTTCTCCTGGCGGTTCTAAGCCGCGGGCTTGACCGCTACGAATAGGTACCGGTTCAGGCTGAAGAAGTAACCGCCTGTCTCGCCGGCGTGACGAAGTTCCTCTGCCCACGCTTCTGCTTCGTGAGCTGTAATCCCGTAACGACCCGGTACGAAGCTCTTGATCAGACCGATGAGCCCGTAGCTGAAGGTGTTCTCGTCAAATGTCGGGTTGAGAAGGGTGTAAGCGTCGTGAGCTCGCATCGTCAGTCCCTTTCGCTCCAAACGCGCCGTCAACGACCGCGGCAGGTGGGGATGGACGAGGTGTTCTTCCCATGCCTTGAAGACTCGAGCCGAAAGGACGGAATCCGCCCCGTGCCAGACCAATGAGTCCCAGTCGGTATCCACCACAATCAAGCGCCCCCCGGGCTTCAAGACACGCCGGACTTCGGCGATGGCGTCATCGAGGTCTGACACATATTCGTAGACCTGAGTCGAGACGGCGGCATCAAAGCTTTCGTCTGGAAACGGGAGCTCGGTGACGTCACCCAGCTGGAAATCGACTCGACCATCAAGACCAGCCGCGGAGCAATGCTCTTGCGCCATCGCGACCATGGTCTCGCTGATGTCGATCCCGGAGATCCGTCCGGACGGACCGACCTCGGCTGCCATTTCTGCGGCCAAAAAACCAGGTCCTGAGCCAAGATCAAGCGCGGCCTCGCCCGGTTGGAGCGCGAGCGACTCCCTGGTCCAACGGCGCTGCCCGACCACGTCAGGAGTCGAGTAGATGG
>WNGI01013836.1_pt1 | contig 14425 bp, 13 predicted proteins | sample 5400621 | NCBI WGS metagenome assembly WNGI01 (sample SAMN13153374, study PRJNA577476) | soil metagenome | isolation source: 20 cm soil or saprolite under Garry oak tree replicate 1 | place: USA:California | collected 2016-06-15 | reverse complement strand
AGAAGAGCAACGAGTGGAACCTGGTCGAGGCGCTGGCGGCGAAAGCCCCCAATGTCAACGTGACCGGCTCGAGCGGCGAGCCGGGCGCCGGCTCCTACATCACGATCCGCGGCCAGCGCACCGTGGGCCTGCCCAGCTCCGGCGCCGGTCAGCCGCTCTTCGTCGTCGACGGCGTACCGATCGACAATACGAGCTTCTCGACCACCGATTTCAACCCGACCGACGGCCTCACCGCGGGCTCGATTGAGGGGACCACCCAGACCAACCGGGCGGCGGACATCAACCCCAACGACATCGAGTCGGTCGAGATCCTCAAGGGGGCAGCGGCGGCGGCGATCTACGGTGCGCGCGCCGGCCAGGGCGTCGTGCTCATTACGACCAAGCACGGCCAACCTGGCCCGACCCATTACTCCTACCGCACCACGATCTCCGCCGACGATATCAACCACACCTACCCACTTCAGCGCTCGTGGGGACAGGGCTCGCTCGGCTTCGCGCCCAGCGACCCAGCGCTCGACGCCGTCGGCTGCGACCGCTCGACCGGCGTGGGGAATTTCTTCTGCCGGACCAGCTGGGGCCCGGCTATCGCGCCGGGCGCATCATTCGACCATGCGACCGAGGCCTATGTCACGGGCTTCCAGACCGACAACAATCTGACGGTGTCCGGCGGCAACGAGCGCACGACGTTCTACCTGTCGGGCTCCTACCTGGCCGACCGCGGCATCTTCGCGGGCCCCAACAACACGAATCACCGGGCCACCGTGCGATTCAACGGGTCGCACCAGCTCAGCGACAAGCTGCAGCTGGGCGCGAACATGTCCTACGTCGATGGGCGGGGCCGCTACATCGAGCGTGGCAACAACACCAACGGCCTCCAGCTGGGGCTGCTGCGCTCTCCTCCTGATTGGAACAACCTGCCCTATCTCGCCGCGAACGGGCAGCACCAGAGCTTCCGGTTCCAGAACCCACTTCCCCAGGATCAGAGCGCGACGCGGGGATGGGAAAACCCGTTCTTTGTGCTCAACGTTCCCAGCAACACCTCCCAACTCGGCCGAGTGTTCGGCAACGTGACCGCCCAGTTCGTGCCCACGACCTGGCTCAAGGTGAACTACACGCTGGGGGCGGATTACTCGAACGACGAGCGGCTGGAGGGCGCTCCCCAATCGTCGTCGGCTCCACAGACGGGGGGCCGGGTGACCGAAGGCAAGCTGATCAACTATCAGATCGATCACAATCTGACCGCCACGGCCACGTACTCGCTCAGCCCGCGGTTCGGCGGGACGGTGACGCTGGGCCAGGGCTTGAACAGCCGCAACGTCCGCCAGCTGGCCAACGTGGGCCGTACGCTGGTCGCGCCGCAGCCGTACAGGCTGAGCAACACCGTGAGCCGCGACACCCCGATCGACGCCCAGACGGTGATTCACGGCTCGTCCTACTTCGGCCAGGCGACGTTCGATCCGTACAACCAGCTATTCCTCACCCTCGCCGTCCGGAACGACGGCTCCTCGACCTTCGACCAGAACCATTTGCGCAGCTGGTTCCCCAAGGCCAGCGCCGCATGGCAGTTCACCAAAGCGATCGGCGAAGGGCCGATCCTCAGCTACGGCAAGGCGCGGGCGTCGTACGGGGAAGCCGGCCAGGAGCCCGATCCCTATCTCACCTCGACCGTCTATTCCGGTTCCGTCGTGGTGGGTGGATACGTCCAGAGCACCGGCGCCAACCCCAGCCAGTCCGGCCTTGGCGGTCTCGCCTCGAGCATCGTGAAGGGCGCGACCACTCTCAGGCCCGAACGAACCAAGGAGTTCGAGACCGGGTTCGACCTCGGGTTGTTCCGTGACAAAGCCGACCTGAGCCTTACCTACTACCGAGCGATCACGTCCGACGTCATTCTGCTCACGCCGCTCGCTCCGTCGTCGGGCTACGAGCGCGAGGCCAAGAACTCGGCGAAGTTCCGCAACAAGGGATACGAGCTGTCCCTCAACGTCCGGCCGATCCAGCGCGCCCGGTTCGGTTGGGACGTCGGCCTGCAGTGGGCCCGGAACCGCAGCATGGTGCTGGACCTGGGCGGCCCGAAGTTCGTCAAGCTGGATCCCAACGGCCTCACGCCGGCCGCCGTGGTCAAGCAGGGCGAGGAAGTAGGAGTCTTCTACGACCTGGGCCTCGCCCGCTGCGGGCTCAGCCCCAGCGGGATGAGCGCCGTCGTGACGGGCTACGACCTCGATCCCCACGCCGCGCCGGGCCCGACCGCGCCCTGCGTTGGCGCCCCCGTGGGCGCGTTCTTCGTCGACACGACCGGGGAGCCGGTGGTCGACAACACGCAGCGCGTGATCGGCAACCCCAACCCGCGCTGGACCGGCAGCGTCCGGAGCTCCATCAGGTTCCACAAGCTTCAGGTGTCCGGCCTGCTGGACATCAAGCACGGCGGCCAGATCTACAATGGTACGCGCGCCGCCCTGTATTCCTACGGCACCCACAAGGACACCGAGGTGCGCGCCGACTGCTCCAGCGGCGTCACCTGCACCGGGAACGAGCACGTGATCGGTGCTCCCGACTCGCCGCTTCCCGGTCCTGTGGTCGGTCCCGGCGCCAACAGACCGATTCCGATCGGGCAGAACTGGTACGAAGGCGCCGCGATCGGCACCGGCATCGGCGGTCTGTTCGGCGGGACGGCAGAGCAGTTCGTCGAGGACGGCGGCTACGTCAAGCTGCGCGAGATCACAGTGGCCTATACGCTCGACGGGCCGTGGGTGCAGCACATCTTCGGATTCAGCTCCATCGACGTGCGCGTGGCAGCCCGCAACCTGCACACCTGGACCAAGTACTCGGGCTACGATCCGGAGACGAACCTCGGCGGAGCCGTGCAGGCGACCCGCGGCCTCGACTACTTCAACATGCCGCAAACCCGTTCCTTCGTTTTCTCCCTGACCCTCAACCACTAACGCCAAGGAGGCGTGATCGTATGCACAGACTCTCGATGTTCGGTCTCGCGGCGTCCTTGGCCGTGGTCGGGACGAGCGGGTGCACCAGCTTCCTGACGTCCGACGCGGCGAAGGCCGATCCGAACAACCCCAATCAGGCGACCGCGGACCAGCTGTTCGTGGCGGTGCAAGCGGGGCAGTTCGCCCAGCAGGAAGGGATCCTCCCCCTCATCGCCTGCATGTGGATCCAGCAGTGCACCGGCACCAGCAACTTCCTCCAGGTGCTGGAGCAGTACGGTATCGCGAGCGAAGACACGCCCAGCCCGGCGTTTTCCGCCGTGTACGAGGGCGGCGGATTGGTGGACATCAGACAGATCGAGGCCGCGGAGACCGCGGCCGGGGACGAACAGTACCTGGGGATCGCGCAGGTGTGGGAGGCCATCGATATGGCCGTCGCCGCCGACATCTGGGGGGACATCCCTTACCGGGAGGCCGTCGGTACCGAGGCCACGCCCCAGCTCGATGCTCAGGCCCAGGTCTACAGCGACTTGCAGGCGTTGCTCACCAGCGCCATCACCCACCTGGGGGGAGCAGGGGCAGGCCCGGGGACCTTGGATCTCGTCTATGGCGGCAACACGACGAAGTGGATCGAGGCGGCGAACACCCTCAAGGCACGCCTCTACATGCACACCGTGGAGCGAGACAACAACCAGATCGACAACACCGCGCTGGGAAACGCGGTTACCTATGCGCTGCTCGGGATCAGCGCGCCCGCGAACGACTTGAAGTCGAAGCACACGTCGCAACCGGGCGAGGATAATCTGTGGTATCAGTTCAACTTCCGGTCAGGATTCGGGCAGTACGTCGTAGCCGGCCGCGCCCTGGCGGATGCCATGGTGGCGCGCAACGACCCTCGCCTCGCACAGTATTTCGGTCCTGCCAATCCCGGACCGGGCTTCGGCGGCCAGGATCCCCTGGGCGGCAGGTCGGCCGCGGGCGTCTCGCTGCTGGAAGGGACACGCAACTCCGCGACGTTCTCGCAGCCGATCGTCACGTACATCGAGAACGAGCTGATTCTGGCCGAGGCCTACTATCGGTTGGGGCAGACCGGCAACGCGCAGACGCACTTCGATAACGCGCGGGCTTCGGTGACCGGATTGGGAGCCAAGACGATCACGTCCATCAACGACATCATGGAAGAGAAGTACGTCGCGATGTTCCAGAACATCGAGGTGTGGAACGACTACAAGCGGTCGTGTTATCCCACGATCACACCCGTCGCGAATTCGGCCTTCGGAAACAAGGTGCCCGGGCGGTTGTTCTACGGGACCAGCGAGGCGAACGCGAACCCCACGAACGTTCCGGAGCGGAGTGTTCAGCTGCAGACCGGCGGCAACGTGGTCTCGACACCACCCACGAGTCCGGGGTTCAGGAACCCGAACGATCCCAACGCTTGCCCGTGACCGCGGGGAAGAGCCTCGGTCGGTACGTCGCGATGGTCGCGCTCGGGCTGCTATCCGGTTGCTACGTCTACGTGCCGGTGCTCCCGGTCGAGCCACCCGCTGGCACGCGCGTGGTGGCTGAGCTGACTCGCTACGGCACAGACACCCTGGCGCCGTACGTGGGCCCCGGCGTCACCACGCTGCACGGAGCGGTCGTCAGGGCGGAAGACACGACGGTCGTTCTCTCGTTGACGTCGGTGACGGATCAGTCCGGGCGGGAGCAGGCCTGGAAAGGGGAGCAGGTGCGCGTGCCGCGCGCGGCGGTCCAGAATCTTCTGGAAAGGAGATTCTCCCTGGGCCGCAGCCTGCTCCTCGGCGCGACGTTCCTCGGTGCCTCTGTCGCGGCATGGGAAGCGTTCAGCGGAGCAACGAGCGGCGGCTCGCTGCCATCGGGCGGTGGCAGCGGTGTGCCAAAGTAGTGGATTAGTAAACAGCGACGGTGGAGCGGGAGAGCTGGCTCTCGAGCGACCATTCGATGTGCTGCCCCGGCTGAACCACGATCGTCTCCGTGGTGATCGTTTCGGGGCTGCCGATCGGATGGCCGATCAGCTGAATTTCCCGCCCTAGCCCAAGCAGGCGCGCCGGCAAGGAAAACCGCGTGGAGGACGATCCTGTCGCCGTCCCCACGCGCGTGCGTTGGCCGTCGTGCAGCACGTAGATCACCACGTCCAGATAGTGATGGCTCGAGACGTTGAGGGCGATCGCCTCACTCGCCGCCGGGGCTGCGTGCGCCTGCGCCGCTTTGCCGCCGAAGATGGCGCAGCCCGCGACGGATGCGGCACACAAGCCGAGCACGACCACCGCCCGTTTCATTACGTTTAAGGTACCGCTCCCGGGACCGGCCCGCAGTGCCACGACCCGCCGCCCTGCCCCACTTGCTCGCCCTGTACGATCAGGCGTTCGACCGCGCCGCCTGGCACGGCACGCCGTTGTGGGGATCGTTGCGCGGGGTGCGGGTCGAGCAGGCCCTGTGGCGACCGGGCAGGGGACGGCACAACATCTGGGAGATCGTGCTGCACGCGGCGTACTGGAAGTACATCGTGCGCCGCCGGCTGCTGCGCGACCCGGAGCTGACCTTCCCCCGACCTGGGTCCAACTGGTTCTCGTTACCGCCGCGACCCGATGAGCGCGCCTGGCGGCGCGATATCGCCCTGCTCAAGGAGGAGCACGGGCTGCTGCGAGTCGTGATCGCGCGTTTCCCTGCGACTCAGCTGGGTGCCCGCGCCTGGCGCTCGAAATGGACGAATGCCGCGACGATCTACGGCATCGCCTCTCACGACCTGTATCACGCCGGGCAGATTCAGCTGGTCAAGCGGCTGCGAGGGTGAGGAAGGCTGCTACTCAAATCCCAGCGCGAAGCGAATGGCGCTTTCGAGTTGCCCCATTCGCTCGGCGCCGAGCGTACCCGCGTAGGCGATCAACGTCCGCTTGGGGATCGTGGTCAACGTGTCGGCGTTGGCCACCGAGCGGCGGGCCATCCCTTCGGCGCGGCCGAGCGGCACCTCGGTGGGCAACTCGCGAATCCGTGTGGTGACGGGCACCACGATGACGAGCTCCCGTACTTGGTATGCTTCGTCCCGTGAGACCAGCACGACGGGGCGGCGTCCGGCCGGCTTGGGGAGCGCGGCCCACCACACCTCACCCCGCTTCATCCCATGGCTCGGCGGTCAGGGCGGGGAGCGCCGCCCGCAACGCCGCCGCGATCTCGCGCGGCGTCTCTGGACTCCGGCGGTAGCCATCGACATAGCGCCGGCTCCGCTCCTTCCCCTCCCGGGCCGCGAGATAGCCACGGAGTGCGCGCTCATAGACCGCGCTGCGGCTTTCGCCGGTCTCGCGCGCCAGCGCGTCGGCGGCGGCTAGCAGCTCGGCCGACACACTGATGGCGATCTTGCGGCGGATGCGCTTCACCACCCAGGGTATCCGGTAGTCATACCAAAGTATGACCCCAGCGGCCTTGGCCGTCAAGCCTCCGCCCAGGCCCCTGGCGACTGCCTTGAACAATGGCACCGAACGCGATAACCTACACGATGAGAATATGTTGCGGGATCGCCACTTGCTTGGTAACCTGTCGGGCCCCGACAGCACGAAACTGAGGACTCCATCCATGACGACGCACGACCTCGCAGCAACCGCCCAGGCCCTGGTCGCTCCGGGACGGGGCATTCTCGCCGCCGACGAGAGCACGGCGACCATCGGGAAGCGCTTCAAAGCCATCAACGTGGAGAACACCGAAGACAACCGCCGCGCGTACCGCGAGCTGCTGCTGACGGCGAAGGGCGCCGGGCAATTTGTCAGCGGCGCCATTCTGTACGACGAAACGCTGCGCCAGAAGACCGCAGCCGGCGTCCCCTTCCCCACCGCGATGGAAAAGGAAGACATCTTCGCGGGGATCAAGGTCGACACGGGTGCGAAGGCCCTGGCCGGCTTTCCCGGCGAGACCGTCACGGAGGGATTGGACGGCCTGCGCGAGCGGCTCGCCGAGTACCGCGGTGATCACGATCGGGTCCGGCATTCCCACGCCGGCGTGCATCGACGCCAATGCGCACGCCCTGGCCCGCTACGCGGCGCTCGCACAAGAAGCCGGCCTCGTCCCGATCGTGGAGCCGGAGGTGCTCATGGACGGCGACCACACGATCGAGCGCAGCGAGGTCGTAACCGAAACGACGCTCCAGCATGTTTTCGACGCACTGCACCGCCTCGGCGTGGTGCTCGAGCACATGCTGCTCAAGCCGAGCATGGTGATCGCAGGCAAGGATTGCCGCGGGCAGGCGAGCGTGCAGCAGGTGGCGGAGGCGACGCTCCGCTGCCTGCGGCGCACCGTTCCAGCTGCCGTTCCGGGTATCGTGTTCCTTTCGGGCGGCCAGAGTCCGGAGCTCGCTACCGATCATTTGAACGCGATGAACGCCATGGGCCACCACCCCTGGCCGCTGTCGTTCTCCTACGGCCGGGCGTTGCAGGACGCGGCGCTCAAGACGTGGGCCGGGAAACCTGCGAGCGTGGCGGCCGCCCAGAAGGCGTACCTGCACCGCGTGAAATGCGTCAGCGCGGCCTGCGCCGGGAAGTATTCCAAGCAAATGGAGGTCAGCGCGGCCGCCTGATCAGGGCCCGTCGCCGGGTGGCGCGAGGAGGCGGCGGAGCAGCTCGGTCAGCCCCGGCAGGTCGATCGGCTTGCGCAGGTACGCCACCGCTCCGAGCGCCCGCGCCTGGTCGGCGAGCCCCGGTTCCAGTGACGCGCTAATCGCGATCACCGGGATCCCCTGCGTCGCGGAGGAGGCCTTCAGACGCTGGAGCGCACCGAGCCCTGTCCCGCCGGGCATGATGATGTCGAGGATGACGGCGTCCGGAATCTGTTTCCGCGCCACCATCATCGCCTGCATGGCATCCGCCGCCGTGATGACGCGGAACCCGGCCGCCTCCAGGCCGGCGGTCAGAGTCTTGATCGTCACGGGATCGTCATCGGCGACGAGAATCGTGGGACCTCGCGTGCGGGCTATTGGTCCTCCTTCCAGCGCTCGATCTCGCGACGCTGCTTTTTGTAGGCCGACCTTAGCCGCGACAGAACTGATCCTACACGGTCATTGTACGACACGCTTCCCACGGTCTCGATCACCCGGGGGCAGGGCCCGTCCGCCAAGCGGCTGGAGCAACGGGGTGGGTGGTCAATTCGCGCCGCGCGTGACCAGCTGGCACAAGGCGAGGTGGACAGCCGCCGCGTTGCGGCTCGTGTCGGCGAAGAACACGCTGTCGGGAAGGTCCGCGAACTTACCGTTCTTGGGCTCGACATAGACCTGCAGGCCCCCGCGCCCCGTGTACAACGGGCGACGGTGCACGTCCTCCAAGAAGGCAAACAACGAAAGCGCGTGGGTGCGGCCCTTGTACGTGTTGTGAAGCAGGGCGTTCGTGAAGTGGTGCCCGAGATTCCCGAACGTCTGGCGCGTCCCGTCCCACGTGACGGTCCACTTATCGAAGTCCGCCGACACGATGCGAACCTGCAGCACAAGCACGGCGTCGGCGTGGTAGCGCTCTCGCAGACCGCTCAGCAGCGCATCGGTCGCCGCGTTCTCCTTTGAGGAGTCACGCTGTCCGGTGCGGGGATCGAAGAATCCGCCGGCGGAATCCCTGATCATCTTCCAGAGCGAATCGGTTACCGCCGGACTGACGGACGCGAATCCTCCGGCACGCAGTTCGTCTTGAACGAGCGAGTCGATCGCGGCGATGCCACGCCGCCGAGTGGAGTCGCTGAGCGCAGGCTCGATCCAGGGAGAAGTGATGGCGATCGTCTTGACCGTAGCGAGGACGCTCTCGGCAGGGACGGCGAAGGGCTTCTGGTGACGGTCACAGCCGCCGCCGGTGGCGCCCTCACGCGGTACGGCGGTTACCAGGGCGGTGAAGGCCACTCCCAGGACGAGACCCGGTCGATGCATGGAGCTACAGTACGTCCCGACCCACGCTCGTCAAGCGGAAGGGCGAGCTTCCTCCACGGGCGGCACGTGCCGGTACGAGGCGTACAGCGCGAGGTCGTACACGATCTTCAAAGCGGCGCCCCCAAACAGCGGGGCGCCCAGCCCCAGCAGACCCATCGCCGCACCAGCCAGACCCGGCCCCGCGGCCCAGCCGAGGTTGCGGGCGAGACTCGTGACGCCGAGCGCGAAGGTGCGCTCGCCCGGCGCGGTCACGGCCGTGACATACGACTGGCGCGCCGGGACGTCCATCTGCACCAGGCTCTCGCGGACGAGGAACAGCGCGATGGCGAGCCAGGGCGCCGCGACGAAGGGCAGCACGAGCAGCACGACGCTCGAGGGGAGGTGCGTGACCACCATCGTGCGGATCAGCCCGAGGCGGCGCGCCAGCGCCGCGGCGGCGAAGTACGACAGGGCGTTGAGCCCGCGCGCGGCGAAAAACACGCCCCCGAGGGCGGCACCGTCGAGCCCGTAGCGCCGGAAAAACCAGTACGAGAGAATCGACCCGGCGAGGAAGCCGCCGCCCAGGCTGTCGAGGGCGAACAACCCCACCAGCCCCGCCACGCGGCGCCGGCTCTCGGGGCCGAGCCGCCCAGCCACCGCCCGCGGGAGCTCCCGCGGCACGGCCTCTCGCACGCGCGCGTACAGGATGACTGGCAGGAGCGAGACCGCTGCGGCGCCCAGCAACGTCCAGCGGTACGCCGCCAGCGACGCGAGGCCGAAGCGCGTCGTGAGCAGCGCGGGTAGGCCCGCGGCGAGGCTGCCGAGCGCGCCGAGCACGTCCTGGGTGAAGGCGTAGCGCGTGAACGCCGCCGTGCGGGCGGCCGCCGGCACGAGCCCCGCGAGCAGGCTTTGATCCACCGTTTGCGCGGGTCCGCGGTCGCGCCCCATGCCGTTCACCATTCCCAGCAGGGCGGCGAGCCCGAGCAGCGCGGGCTGCGTGCCGACGGCGACCAGTGCGAGCCCCGCTGCGGCGAGCGCGCTCGCGAGCACGAGCGAGCGGCGCCGTCCGATGCGATCGGCGTGCGTGGCGACGAGCGCCGTTCCGGCCGCATTACCCGCGAGACCCAGCGCCACGATCACGCCCAGCTGCGCCGGGCTCAGGCCCAGCTCGGCGAGGAACAGGCCGAGGGCGACTCCGGTGAACCCGATCGTGAGCGAGCGGATGCCGGCCGCCGCATAGACGAGCCGGACTACTGCTCCTCCTTCCAGCGCTCGATCTCGCGGCGCTGCTTTTTTGAGGGCCGGCCCTTGCCCCGGTAGGTGGCCGAGGGCAGCAGCTTGAGCTGAGCGGCGAGCGTTTCGCGCGCCCGCTTCCCTTCCGGATCTTCTTGGTAAAGGAGCGCCGCCGTTGCCGCAGGGCCGCGGCGCTCCGAGAGGGCGCGCACTGTGAGCTGGTACTCATAGGGACCGTGTCGCACGCGCACGCGGTCCCCGACGTGGAGCGGCTTGGCGCGCTTCACGCGCGCGCCGTTCACCTGCACCTTACCTCCGGCAATCGCGTCTACCGCGAGCGCTCGCGTCTTGAAGAGCCGAGCGGCCCACAGCCATTTGTCGAGGCGGACGGCGTCAACATCGCTGACCTTCATACGTATCATGGAGATACGCCAAGCTGGCACGCACTATTCCCTTTGTCCACGCCGCACGGCAACGTAGGAGCATGAAGACCACACCGCTGGCCCTCATCGCCGTCGCGGGACTCCTGGTCGGATGTTTCGGCACGCCCGGTGTCAGCGGCGTGGCCGGCACCGCCCCCGCGCCGAACGTCTTCTGGACGCCGCCGCCGCAGCACGACGCGGCGCCGCAGTCATCCCTCGCCACGCTCCCGCCCGATCTCGCCGAGCGGGTCCAGCAGCTCAAGCTCAGCGACGTGATCGACGTTGCCCTGCGCAACAACACCGCGACGCGCGCCTCGTGGGCGCTAGCCCGCGCGGCGGCCGCCAGCTACGGGGCCGCCAAGGGGCAATGGTATCCCACAATCGCCATCGATGGAGCCGCGACCGCGATCAAGACGGCGCCCACCGGCGGTCGCTCGGCAGTGCGGCAACAGTTCTACGGCCCCACCGTCAACCTCTCGTGGCTACTGCTCGATTTCGGCGGCCGGAGCGGCTCGATCGGCGAGGCGCGTGAGGCGCTGCTCGCCGCTGACTGGACGCACAATGCGACGCTGCAGGACGTCGTCCTCTTGGTCGAGCAGGCCTACTTTCAGTACATGGGCGCCAAGGCCCTGCTCGCCGCCCAGCAGACGACGCTGAAGGAGGCGCAAACCAACCTCGAGGCGGCCGACCAACGTCACCGGGTGGGGCTCGCCACGATCGCCGACGTGCTGCAGGCGAAAACTGCGCTCTCCCAGGCGCAGCTCGCGCTGGAATCGACCGAGGGGCAGCTTCAGACCGCGCGGGGCGCCCTGGCCCTTTCGATGGGCCTCCCCGCGAACATCCCCTACGACATCGGGTTGCCGCCTGACACGACGCTGCTGCTCGGCGTGGCGGACAGTGTGGACACCCTGATCGAGCGCGCCGTGCGCGAGCGGCCCGATCTGGCCGCGGCCCGCGCGTCGGCGCGCGCGGCGCAGGCGCGCGTGAGCGTGGCGCGGTCCCAGGCATTGCCCTCCCTCTCGGTGGGCGGCAACGACGGGCAGACGTATTTCTTCGACAACCGCACGTCCGGCAACAGCTACACCGCCACGCTCACCCTCCAGATTCCGCTGTTCTCGGGGTGGTCGCAGATCTACACCGTGAAGGCCGCCGCCGCGGCTGCGCAGGCGGCGGCGCAGCAGGCGCGCGGGCTGGAACAGCAGGTGATCTACCAGGTGTTCAACTCCTACTACGCGCTGCGCACGGCCACGCAACGGGTGCGCACCAGCGGCGACTTGCTGGGGAGCGCCACGCAGTCGGAGCAGGTGGCGCTGGGCCGCTACCGCGCCGGCGCCGGCTCGCTGCTCGACCTGCTCAGTGCCCAGGCGGCGCTGGCGGACGCGCGGGCCCAGACGATCCAGGCGCGTTTCTCCTGGTACGTCGCACTCGCGGCGCTGGCGCACGACGCCGGCATCCTCGGTCTCGACGGGAGCAGCCCCCTGCATCTCCACATCGATACGACCGGACCACGATAGATGACCCGCTCCACTGCCGCTCTGACGTCGGTGCTGCTGCTCGCACTGGGTTGCAGCCGGCGCGGGGCGGGCGGCCCTCCGCGCGTTCCTGTCACGACCTCCCGGGCGTCCCAGCGCGCCGTGCCATTCGAGATCGCCGCCACGGGCACCGTGGAGCCCCGGCAGACCGTGTCGGTGCAGGCGCAGGTGACCGGTGTGCTGACGCACGTCACCTTCCACGAGGGGGATGAGGTCGCACCCGGGCAGGTGCTGTTCCAGATCGATCCCCGGCCGTTCCAGGCCGCGCTCGACCAGGCGCAGGCAATGCTCGCGCGCGATCAGGCCCAGGCGGCGAACGCCCGGGCCGAGGCCGATCGCTACGCCGCGCTGGTACAGCAGGATTACGTCACCAAGCAGGACTATGACGAGAAGCGCGCCAATGCCGATGCCCTCGCTGCGTCGGTGCGCGCCGACTCGAGCGCCGTCGCCAACGCCCGCCTCAATCTCGAATGGGCTACGATCCGTGCGCCGATCGCCGGCCGCACGGGACGCCTGCTGCTGCGGGAGGGCAACCTGGTCCGCGCCAACTCCCCCGACCCGCTCGTCGTGATCAACCAGATCCACCCGATCCTGGTGCGCTTCGCGGTCCCGGAGCAGAACCTGGCCGACATCCAGCGCTATCGCCGCAACCGGCTCCCGGTGCTCGTGAGCCCCTCCAAGCAGGACACGACCTTCAGCGCGGGCGAGCTGACCTTCGTGGACAACAGCGTGGACACGGCGACGGGGACGGTGCTCCTCAAGGCGGAGTTCGCGAACCGCGACAACACGCTCTGGCCGGGCGAGTTCCTGAACGTCCGCCTGCAGCTGTATATCGAAGACAAGGCGCTGGTTGTCCCGGCGCAGGCCGTGATGACCGGCCAGCAGGGGACGTACGTCTTCCTCGTGAACCAGGACGGCACCGCGCGGTCGCAGCCGGTGACCGTAGCGCGCACCGCCGGCCAGTACGCCATTCTCGCGCAAGGGGGAGGCGTGCAGCCCGGGGACCAGATCGTCACCGACGGCCAGCTGCGCCTCGTGTCCGGGGCGGCGGTCGAAGTGAAAGGCGGCTCCGGCGCCGGAGTGGATGTGGAGGTAGACAAGTGAACCTGTCCGAGCTGTTCATCAAGCGGCCCGTCATGACGACGCTCGTCATGATGGGCATTCTCGTCTTCGGCCTGATGGCGTACCGGCTGCTGCCGGTGAGCAACCTCCCCAACGTGGACTTCCCCACGATCCAGGTGAGCGCGGGGCTGCCCGGCGCAAGCCCGGAGACCATGGCGTCCGCCGTGGCGACTCCGCTCGAGAAGCAGTTCTCGACCATCGCCGGCGTGGACCAGATGACGTCCTCGTCCAGCCTCGGCAGCACCAACATCACGCTGCAGTTCACACTGGACCGCAGCATCGACGCGGCCGCGCAGGACGTCCAGGCGGCGATCTCCAAGACGCTGCGCCAGCTGCCGACCGGCATCGTGCCGCCCTCGTATCAGAAGGTGAACCCGGCCGACCAGCCGATCATCTACTACGCGCTCAGCTCCAACACGCTGTCGCTGCCGGCGCTGGACGAATACGCCGAGACGTTCATCGCGCAGCGCCTCTCCACGGTGGACGGCGTGGCGCAGGTCAACGTGTTCGGGGCGGCCAAATACGCGGTACGCATCCAGCTCGATCCCAAGGCGCTGGCCACGCGCGCCATCGGGATCGATGAGGTCGCGGCCGGCGTCGCCGCCGGCAACGTGAACCTGCCGACGGGCATCCTGTGGGGCCCGCATCGCGCCTACACCGTCCAGGCGAACGGGCAGCTCCAGGACGCGGCCGCGTTCCGGCCGCTCGTGATCGCCTACCGTAACGGCGCACCGGTGCGGCTCCAGGACCTGGGCAGGGTGCTGGACGACGTGCAGGACAACAAGAGCGCCGCCTGGTTCAACGGCAACCGCGCCATCGTCCTCGCCATCCAGCGGCAGCCGGGCACCAACACCGTGGCCGTCGCGGCCCGCGTGCGGACGGTCATGGAGAGCCTCAAGCAGATGCTCCCCGCCTCGGTGGACCTGCAGCTTCGTTCCGACCGGTCGGAGTCGATTCGCGCCTCGCTGCACGACGTGCAGTTCACGCTGTCGCTGACGCTGGCGCTCGTCGTGCTGGTGATCTTCCTGTTCCTCCGCAACCTGTCCGCCACCGTGATTCCGAGCCTGGCCCTCCCCTTCTCGCTCGTGGGCACGTTCGCGGTGATGTACGGGCTCGACTACAGCCTCGACAACCTCTCGATGATGGCGCTGACCCTGTCGGTCGGGTTCGTGGTAGACGACGCCATCGTGATGCTCGAGAACATCGTCCGCCACATGGAGAAGGGGACGCCGCCGCTCGAAGCGGCGCTCGCCGGGTCGCGTGAGGTAGGCTTCACCATCCTCTCCATGACGC
>WNGI01003170.1_pt1 | contig 14425 bp, 14 predicted proteins | sample 5400621 | NCBI WGS metagenome assembly WNGI01 (sample SAMN13153374, study PRJNA577476) | soil metagenome | isolation source: 20 cm soil or saprolite under Garry oak tree replicate 1 | place: USA:California | collected 2016-06-15 | reverse complement strand
AAGGGGAGATGGGCCTCCGCGCCGATCGTCGGCGCGTTCACGTAGGTGATCCCGGTGTCGAGATCGGTCATCGCCTGGAACGCGCCGTTGACGTCGCGCGTGTAGAGCGAGCTCGAGAGTCCGTACTTCACGCCGTTATTGATCCGAATCGCCTCCGGTAAGTCCTTCGTCTTCAGAACCGCGAGCACGGGACCGAAAATCTCCTCCTGCTCGACCCGCATCCCCGGCTTCACGCCGGCAATGACGGTCGGCTCGTAGAACCAGCCGCACTCGAGCCGCTTGTCACCCTGCGGAATCTTGCCGCCCAGCGCAACGCTCGCCCCTTCCTTCTTTGCAATATCGACGTACTCGGCGACCTTTTGGCGCGCCTCTTCGTGGATCAGCGGGCCGACTTCGGTTTTGTCGTCGAGCCCGGGGCCGAGTCGCAGCTTCGCTGCGCGATCGGTCAGCATCTTCACGAACTTGTCGTGAACCTTCTCATGCAGGATGAGCCGGCTCGTGGCGGTACACCGCTGCCCCGTTGTGCCGAACGCGCCCCACAGCACGCCGTCGAGCGCGAGATCGAGATCGGCGTCCTCCATCACGATCATGGCGTTCTTGCCGCCCATTTCGAGTGACAGTCGCTTGTGCATCTTGCCGCAGGTGGCGCCGATGACCGACCCCGTCTCGGTGGAGCCCGTGAAGGAGATCACTGGAATCTCGGGATGCTCGACGAGCGCCCGGCCGACGACGGAGCCCTGACCGTGCACGAGCTGGATCACCTCAGGCGGAAGCCCGGCTTCCAGCAGGACCTCGACCAGCAAATGCGCCGTGTGCGGAACGTCCTCCGCGGGCTTGAAGATCACCGCGTTCCCGCACAGCAGCGCGGGGAACATTTTCCACGTAGGGATCGCCAGCGGAAAGTTGAACGGCGTGATCAACCCGGCAATACCGATCGGGCGGCGATAACTCATCGCCCATTTGTTGCGCAGCTCTGACGGCACGACGCGACCGAACAGACGCCGCCCCTCGGTCGCGGCGTAAAAGGCCGTGTCGATTCCCTCCTGCACATCGCCGCGCGTCTCCGCCACCACCTTGCCCATCTCCCGCGTCATCGCCCGCGCAATGGCGTCCTTGCGCTCGACCATGAGCTGGCCGACGTGCTGCAGCACCTGGCCGCGGACCGGCGCCGGCGTCTTGGACCACTTCGCGAAACCCTTCTTCGCCGCCGCAACGGCGCGCTGGAGATCCTCCGGACCGGACCGCGGGAACAGACCGATCACATCGTTCCAGTCCGCGGGATTGCGGTTTTCGAAGTATTCGCCGCTCGATGGCGCCACCCACTCGCCGGCGATGAAGTTCTTGAACGTTTCAGTCATGGTTTACTTGTGCGGTTCGGGACAAAACCAGACGGCCTGTTGGCCGGCATAGCCGATGCGGGGGAGGACGATACCCATAACGAGTACCAGCCCCAAGATGATAACTAAGATAGAAAGAAGGTGCGCGAAGCCCTGGCGATGCCTCCAGGAGGTGAACGCGCTCCACACCCCAGCGACGACGAGCGTGCCCGCGCCAATGCCGTAGAACAGCAGTCGCGCACCGCACACGTGCGAATACGGCCACATCAACATCCCCACGCCGAGCAAGAGAGTCAGCCCGAGACGCACCCAGGTCGAGGCGACGCTGCGCGTCCCGCCGGAGACGGCGGGTGTGGTGCGCGCGGTGGGCATACCGCCCTGCGACGGTCCGGTGGGGTACCCGCGGCCGAGAGTGGGGTCCGCCTCGGGAAGCTTCGCGAGCAGCTTGTCCACCTCGCGCATCTCGCGATCCCAGTCCCGTTCCTTCTCTTTGTCGACCACTACCCCCCCCCTTCCCTCCGAGCGAGACCGTACCGCTCGATCTTCTTGTACAAATTGCTCCGCGGCATTTGCAATGTGCGCGCGGTCTCCGACACGTTCCAGTCGTGCTCCTGCAACTTGCGGAGTAGAAAAGCGCGCTCGGCGGCCTGCTTGAACTCTTCAAACGTGGCGGCGCGGAGCCAAGTTGCATCTCCGTCCAGGCTACCCCCCCCACTGCCGCCACCCATGCCCTTCCCTGTTCCCGCTTCACCCCTTCCCACGAGCTTCTCCACATCGCTCGGCGTCACCGTAGGTCCTGCGGCCAGAATGAGCAGCCGCTCTACCGCGTTCTTGAGCTCGCGGATGTTGCCCGGCCAGTCATGCGCCGTGAGCCGCTCGACTGCAGCCGTTTCGAATTCCTTCGCCGGCAACCCCACGTGCGTCAACTCGGCGGTGAAATGGGCGACCAGCTGCGGAATGTCGCTGCGCCGCTCGCGCAGCGAGGGCACGTGAAGGGGCACGACGTTGAGACGATAGAGCAGATCCTCGCGGAACCGGCCTAGCTCGATTTCGTGACCCAGGTTCTTGTTCGTCGCGGCGATCACGCGCACGTCCACCGGGAGCACCTTGCCCGATCCCACGCGGGAAATCACGCCTTCCTGTAACGCCCGCAGCACCTTGGCCTGGGCCGACTGGCTCATATCGCCGATTTCATCGAGGAACAGCGTGCCGCCGTCCGCCAGCTCGAACTTCCCGGCGCGGTCGGCGAACGCGCCGGTGAAGCTCCCCTTCATGTGGCCGAACAGCTCGCTTTCGATGAGCTCGCTGGGGATGGCGGCGCAGTTCACCTCGACAAACGGCCCGGACGCACGCGGGCTGAGCGCGTGAATCGCCCGAGCGACAAGCTCCTTTCCCGTGCCGTTGTCGCCAGTAATCAGCACGCGGGCAGGCGTGGGCGCGACTTTCTCCAGCAGGCCGATCACCTGACGAATCGCTTTGCTCGAACCGACGATCTCGTACTGCGCCCGCACTTCCTGCCTGAGTCGCACGTTCTCGTTGACCAGTACGACATGCTGCAGCGCATTCCGCAGCGTAAGCAGGATGCGATCGGTGTCGAGCGGCTTTTCCAGGAAATCGTAGGCACCGAGCTGCGTGGCTTCGACGGCAGTCTGGATCGTGCCGTGCCCCGAGATCATCACGACTTGCGCCTGCGCATCGAGCTGGCGCAGCCGCTTCAACGTCTCGAGCCCGTCCATCCCTTCCATCTTCACGTCGAGAAACACGAGGTGCGGTTTGAAGTCGGGATAGACGCGGGTCGCTTCATGACCCGAGGCGCACACCTGGACTTCGATTTCCTCATACTCGAGCACCTGCTTCAGCGCCTCACGGATGCCCTTTTCATCGTCCACGATCATCACGCGGCGGGGGCTCACCGCGCGACCCCTCCTCTCCGATTCCGGTACAGCACCACACCGGTCGGATGGACCGCCACGTCGGAAACGGCAGGATCCACCTTTATGGGAATCGCTCCATTCGACGATGCCCCCGCCATCTGCTTCGCGATCGAGTTCACCAGGGGACCGGGGAATTCGATGCCGCGCAGGCTGATATCCGCGATCTTGAAGCGCGCGGTGCCGGAGCGTTCGATCGAGACCGTGCCCCCCAGCCGCAACGGCTCGCGCGGCCCGACCATCCCCGAGAACGGGCCCAGCGTCCCGGGCGGGAGGGACCGCGTGTCCAGGCGCGCATGCACCACGAGCTTCCCTTCCTGCAGCTCGACGCGCATCGAGTCGTACATCTTGCGCACGTTCCAATCGATTCCCGCCCCGATGAGCGAAGCCATCTCATTGGGTGTGAGAATCACGGAGTCGGGGCCACCCGCAGCGCCGAGGCTGCGCAATTTGCTTTGCCCGGTTGCCGTCGCGGTGGGCGTGGGCGCGCCGACCGCCGTATCGGCCACGGGCGGCAGCGCTTTGGACCCCCCAAACCAGCGGGCACCGGTCTGCATGATCGGCTCACGAAACCAATAGATCAGGGCGATCACAGCCAGGATGGCGACCGCGCAGCCGAGACGAAAGAGGCCCTTAAGACAACCGTTCATGGCATTTCACCTGATACACCGGTCCGTCCGGTCGCAAAGTGCTCTGCACAAGGTCCAACTCGCCGACGGTCACAGTGCGATCGAACGGGAGCTGCTCGAGCGTGGCCTCGAGGCCGGCGAAGTCGCGCGGACGCGCGTCCCGGCTCGAGCGGCCCAGCGTCACGTGGGGACGAAACGCGCGCGCTTCCGCCGGAAAGCCGAGGGGCTCGAACGCCTGCTCCACGCCGTGCTGCAACAACTCGAGCGCAGGATCGGGGGTGACGCCGGCCCACAGGACCTGCGGGCGACGGTAATCGGGAAACACTCCGAATCCGGTGATCTGCAAACTCAGCGGTCGTGGCTCGGAGCGGTGGCCGGCGGCGCGCTGCAATGCCGACCGCAGCTCGGCCTCGCGTGAGTCGTCGACGTCGCCCAGGAATTTGAGGCTCAAATGAATGTTCTCGGGTCTTACCCACTTCACGGGGAGTGTATCGCGACCCTGCCGCAGCGGCACGAGCGCGTCCCACAACTCCTGCCTGAGCCGCTCGGGAAAATTCAGCGCGATGAAGGCTCTAACAGGCTCCCCCGGCGGTAGCCGCGCGGGTCGATCTCAACTCGCGCGAAACCAAGTGCCACGAGACGCGATGCGATCGTCGCACGCCGCTCCTCGAGCCAGGGGATCCAGCGCGTCTCGACCTCGATCCGCGCCGCGTCACCCAGATGGCGCACCCGCAGATCGCCAACAACGCCCAACTCACGCAGATACGCTTCACCCGCTTCGACCTGTTTCAAGCGCGTGGGTGTGATCGAGAGACCGTACTGCACGCGACTCGACAGACACGGCGCCGCAGGCGCGTCCCATGTCGGCAAACCCAGCTCCTGGGACGCCGAGCGAATCTCCGTCTTGGTGAACCCAACATCGGCGAGTGGGGAGCGAATCCCCGCGGCGACGCCTGCGGCCCGTCCCGGCCGATGCTCCCCCAGATCGTCCGCATTGGTGCCGTCGCATACGACCGCCAGACCACGCTCGCGGGCCAGAGGCACGAGCCGCGTCCAGAGCTGTGTCTTACAGTAGAAGCAGCGATTCGTGGGATTGGCGAGGTAATTCGCGTCCTCGAGCTCGTAGGTCTCGATCTCGAGGAGCGGGACATCGAACTGCTCGGCCACGTCACGGGCCGTGCGCCACTGTGCGTCGGGATACGACGGGCTCCGACCGATGGCGGCCAGCATGCGGCCGCGCCCCAATTCCTGCCGCAGAACCACGGCCAAAAACGCCGAGTCTACGCCGCCTGAATACCCAAGCAGAACTGAGGGATAACTGCGAACCAGCGTGCGGAGGGACTCGAGGCGCACGGCTGCGGGTTGCATGCGGAATACTACCCGTGTCCTAATGAAAGGACAATTTGGGAGGCAAAACCGGATATTCCGTAAGGAGGAAACCAGGTAAGCTTACGAAGCGTTCAGAGATCATCTCAGGAGCTTCCCAAATGACCGCCAAGACCGAGCTCGACGCGACTGACCGACGGATCCTTCGTATTCTCGCGCAAGACGGACGCGCGAGCTATCAGGGGGTCGCGGACGAAGTCGGTCTCTCCCGCCCGGCGATCATGGAGCGAGTCAAGCGGCTCGAAGAGTCCGGGTACATCCGCGGCTATCGCGTCCAGCTCGATCGCGCCAAGGTCGGCCTTCCGGTGACGGCCTTCGTCGCGGTGCGCTACGGATCGAGCGACTACGTCGGCGACGAGCCGCGGATGCGGGAAATGGAAAAGCATCCGGGCGTCCTCGAGTGTCATCATGTTGCGGGCGACGACTGCTATATCCTGAAAGTCGTCGCGCCCGACCTCGAAGGCGTACAGGAAATCCTCCGCGACCTGCGCGGCCCGAATTCGCAGATGAACACGCGCACGACCATCGTCCTCTCAACCGTTTTCGAAAAGTCGGGCTTCATTCCCACGGAGCCCGACTAATGGGGGCGGCACTCAAGGGCAAAGCGCTTATCGCGTATCTCGTCGTCTGCATCTTCTGGGGCTCCACGTATCTCGCGATCAAGATCGGTGTCACGGAGCTCCCGCCGTTCCTGTTCGCCGGCCTTCGCTTCTTCGTCGCCGGGCTCATCCTGCTGGCGCTGGCTCGCGCCCTCGGCGATCCGCTGCCTCGTCGCAGCGACTGGCGTACGCTCACGATCGTCGGCGTGCTGTTGCTCGCCGGCGGGAACGCGTTCGTGGTGTGGTCGGAGCAGTACGTCGCCTCGGGAATCGCCAGCATCTTCGTCGTCACGGTGGCGATGTGGACCGCACTCTTCGATGCCCTCATCCCGGGCGGCTCCGGGGACCTGAACTGGCGGGTCATCGCCGGACTGGTGCTGGGTTTCCTGGGAACTCTGCTGCTCGTGGGCGCCACACCGGCCGAGATTCTCGCGGCGGACAAGCGCGGCCCGATTGCCCTTACCTTCGCGAGTGCGTCATGGGCGCTGGGCAGTGTTTACGCCAAGCGCCATCCCACCCAGGCGAGTCCGTACATGGGCGCCGCATTCCAGATGATCGTCGGAGGCGGAGCCGTCGCGATCGTGGGAACGCTGCTCGGTGAATGGCAATCGTGGCATCTCACCGGACGCGCGATCGGGGCGATCGCGTATCTCGTGGTGTTCGGCTCGATCCTTGGCTACAGCGCCTACTCGTACGCGCTGCGGCATGCCTCGGCGACAATCGTCGGGACGTATGCCTACGTGAACCCGGTCATCGCCGTGTTGCTCGGATGGTTGCTGTTGCACGAGCCCATCCAGGCGCGCACGTTCATCGCTATGGGCATGATCCTGGTAGCGGTCGTGTGGATTCAGCTTTCCCACAGGCTGCGGTGGGCTGACGGGCTGGCGGGCGGCCGCGCGGAAACAGCGCAGCCCGCCGGCCCGCCTGCCCGCGCGCCCGTCAATCCCGAGCCCGAGGCCAGCACATGACGTCGCTCCCCAAAGACGCCGTCCTCCTGATCATCGACGTCCAGAAAGGAATGGACGTCTACGCGGAGCGGTATAACCGGAACAATCCAGACCTCGAGCGCAATATCGCCCGGCTGCAAGACGCCTGGCGCCACAGCGGACGCCCGATCGTGCACGTGCAGCACCTGTCGCGCGAGCCCCAGTCGCCGCTCAGGCCGGGGCAGACCGGCGTCGAGATAAAGGAAGAGGTGAAGCCGCTTCCCGGGGAATTGGTGGTGCAGAAGTCGGTCAGCAGCGCATTCATCGGCACAACGCTCGAAGAGAATTTGCGCCATCGCGGCGTCACGACTCTGGTGCTGGTTGGCATGCAAACGAACATGTGCGTCTCGACCACGGCGCGGATGGCGGGCAACCTGGGCTTCACGACCTACGTCGTTTCCGATGCCACGGCGACATTCGACAACACGGGACCGGACGGAAAGCGCTACGGATCCGAGCTGCTGCACAACGTCGCCCTTGCCGACCTGCACGGCGAGTTCTCCACGGTCGTCGACACAACAACCGTCTTGGAGCGCGCATCATGAAACCCCGCACGGTCAACCTGGCCGAGATGTTCGGTCAGTTTCAGGACCACTGGAGTCCCAAGATCGTAGGTGAAGTGAATGACAGCCTCGTCAAGCTGGTGAAGCTCAAGGGCGAGTTCGTATGGCATCATCACGAGAAGGAAGACGAGCTGTTCTTCGTCGTTCAAGGCAAGCTGCGCCTCAAATTGCGGGACAAGGATCTCGTGCTTGGGCCGGGAGAGTTCGCGATCATTCCACGCGGCGTGGAGCACCTGCCGGTGGCCGAGGAGGAGACGCACGTGCTGCTGTTCGAGCCCAAATCGACGTTGAACACGGGCAACGTCCGCAATGACCGCACGGTCGCCACACTCGACCGGCTCTAAGTCGGGGACGTTGATCGCGCGGGTCTGGCACGGCGTCACGCCCGCGGCGCGCGCCGACGAGTACGCTGCCTATCTCGACCAGACTGGCGTGCGCGAGTGCCACGCCACCCCCGGCAATCGTGGCGTCTACGTGCTGAGACGCATCCAGAACGATCGCGCCGAGTTCACCTTCGTGTCGTTGTGGGAATCACTCGATGCAATCCGGCGGTTTGCCGGAGAGGACTATGAGAAAGCCCGCTACTTCCCGGAAGACCGCGACTTCCTCCTCGAGCTCGAGCCCTTCGTCGAGCACTACGACGTCATCGCCGGAGATCAGCCTCGACCCCGCCGATGAGCGCGGGTGGGAAGAGCTGCGACTCCTGGGTCACAAGATGGTCGATGAGATGCTCGAGTTCCTGCGCACGGCACGCGAGCGTCCGGTGTGGCGTCCCGTGCCTGCCGAGGTGCGCAAGCGGCTAGCGGGCCCCGTGCCGCGCGAGCCGACTTCCGCGAGCGCGGTTTACGAAGAGTTCAAGCGCGACGTGCTGCCCTATCCCACGGGCAATATCCATCCGCGCTTCTGGGGCTGGGTGATCGGCACCGGCACACCGCTCGCCATGCTCGCCGATATGCTCGCCTCGGGGATGAATCCGCAGGTCGCCGAGTTCGACGATTCGTCGGCCGTGGTCGAGAATCAGGTGATCGGCTGGCTCGTCGAGCTCCTCGGCATGCCGGCGGGCACCCACGGGCTGCTCGTCTCCGGCGGTTCGATGGCGAACCTCGTGGGGCTCGCGGTCGCGCGGAACGCGCGCTCGGGATTCGATGTCCGCGAACGTGGCTTGCAGAACGGCGCGGCACCACAGCTCACGGTCTACGCCTCCACGGAAACCCATTCGTCCGTACGGAAAGCCGTCGAGCTGCTCGGCCTCGGCCATGAGGCGCTACGCAGCATACCCGTCACTGCCGAATTCACGATCGACCTGGGTGCGCTACGGCAATCACTCGCCGCGGACAAGGCCCAGGGTCGCCGGCCGATCTGCATCGTCGGGAACGCGGGCACCGTCAACACCGGCGCTACCGACGACCTGCGCGCCCTCGCACAGATCTCGCGCGATCAGGGACTGTGGTTCCACGTTGACGGCGCCTTCGGCGCGCTCGCGGCACTGGTGCCCGATCTGCGCCCGCTGGTCGCCGGTCTCGAGCAAGCCGACTCCGTCGCATTCGATCTGCACAAGTGGCTGTACATGCCGTATGAGGCGGGTTGCACGCTGGTGCGCGATCAGCAGGCGCACCGCGCCACGTTCAATGTGACGCCCGCTTACCTCGCGTCGTTCGATCGCGGCATCGCCGCGGGCGGATTTCCCTTCGCCGAGCGCGGCGTCCAACTGTCACGCGGATTTCGCGCGTTGAAGGTGTGGATGTCGTTCAAGACCCACGGACTGAACGCCTTTGCGCAGCTGATCCATCAGAACGTCCGCCAGGCACACTATCTCGCCGGGCTGGTCACGAAGCATCCCCGGCTGGAGCTGCTCGCGCCGGCGCCGCTCAACGTCGTGTGCTTCCGGTTCACGGTACCGGGGGTGTCCGAGGATCGGCTGAACGCGATCAACAAGGAAATCCTCCTGCGCATCCAGGAGAGCGGGCTGGCGATTCCGTCGCAGACGATGTTGCATGGCAAGTTCGCGATTCGCGTCGCCATCACGAATCACCGCAGCCGGCGCGAAGACTTCGATCTCCTCGTGAAGGCCGTGGTCGAGCACGGCACCGCGTTGCGTTAGGCGGGCTGCTCCGGCGTACCGACGATCTTCCCCTCGATCGGATTGCTGTACGATCGAACGGTGTGGTAGGCGAGCTCGATGTCCTTCGATTTTCCGAATTCGGTGAGGATGTCGTCCCAGATGGCGGAGACGGTACCCCGGCGACGGCGCGGCTCGATCAGATAGCGCATCGTGAGGAGAATGCCGTACGACGTCGTGTTGGTGTACACGATCGGCGTGAGCTTCTTGTAGTTGATGAGGTATTGCTGTGAGGCGGCGAGCAGATCGCGCTCCGCCTCGGCGGTGAGATGTTCGGCGTGCTTGAACGCGATCCCCGTGAGAATCTCCTTCGCTTTCTTCCAGTTGCTCTCGTAGGTCACGACCACCGGCACTTCATTCCAGATGTACTTGAAGCCCTTGTCGTAATTCGCGAGGGCCTCGGTGAAGACCTGCTGATTCGGGACGTGCACGATGCGTCCCGTGCTCTGCTCCGCGTCTACCCACCCGCCGATCTCGTTCAGCGTGAACTTGAACAGGTGGACGTCGATGACGTCCCCCTTGTGCTTGGCGATCTCGATGCGATCGCCGACCTCGAACGGCCGGCTCCAGACGATGAACGCCCACCCGGCGAGGTTCGCGAGGGGGTCTTTGAGCGCGATCGCAATGCCTGCCGAGACGAGGCCGAGGAACGTGGCAAGCGACTTGAATCCCTCGAGCCATTCGCGACCAATTACCAGCACGCCGATCGCGAGGAAGAGATAGGTGACGCTTTTGCGCCAGTGGTAGCGCGTCCAGGGGTCCGTCACCCGCCGGTACACGACCGCGAGCACCAGCCGGTCGAGAACCCAGAGCCCCGCGATGACGATGATCGTCACCAGCAGGTGCGTCTGCACCGCGGGACTCAGGCCGACACGATCGGTTAGCCACTCGCGCACGGTGGCCAAAGGTACGAGTCCTTCTAGCTTTAGGCCACCATGGCCCAGCTGCACATCCTGCGTGACCTCGCCGTCATCTTCGCCGGTTCGCTGCTGGTGGTCCTGGTCTTCTACCGCTTCAAGCTTCCCGCGTTGCCCGGCTTCATCGTCGCCGGCATCCTGCTCGGACCCAACGCGCTCGGCCTCGTCTCCGACCCGCACGAGGTCGAAGGTCTCGCCGAAGTCGGCGTGATCCTGCTGCTGTTCACGATCGGCATCGAGTTCTCGCTCAGCCGCCTCAAGGAAATGGGCGCACAGATTCTCGCGAGCGGGGTGTCGCAGATGGGCTTCACCGTGCTCGCGACGCTGGGCGCCGGGCTCGCCTTTTTGGGCAACTGGCGCATTGCCCTCTTTCTCGGCTTCCTGATTGCCCTCTCCAGCACGGCGATCGTGTTGAAGGTGCTGACGGACTCGAGCGAGATCGACGCGCCGCACGGCCGGTTGGCGACGGCGGTGCTCATCTTCCAGGACCTCTGTGTCGTGCCGATCATGCTGGTGCTGCCGTTTCTCGCCGGGAAGGCGGAAGGCGGCATCGTCGGGCTGCTCGTCGCCCTCGGGAAGGCCGCGCTCGTCGTGGCCGGCGTGGTGCTCGCCGCCCGCACCATCGTGCCACGGGCCCTCAAGGAGATCCTCAAGACACGCAGCCGCGAGCTGTTTCTGATCGCGGTCATCCTCATCGGGACGCTGACGGCGCTGGGCACCGCGGCGGCCGGTGCGTCCCTCGCACTCGGCGCCTTCCTCGCCGGCTTGATCATCTCCGAATCCGATTACGGCCAGCAGGCGCTCGCCGAACTCATGCCGTTCCGCGACGTCTTCATTTCGCTGTTTTTTGTCGCCGTCGGGATGCTGGTGCAGCTCGAAACGATCCGGTCATTCATCGGTGTTACGCTGATCGCCGTCCTCGTGATCATGGCGGGCAAGACGCTGTCGGCGGCGGTCGGCCCGGCCTTGATGGGGTATTCCGGTCGCGTCGCTCTGCTCGCCGGCGTCGCGGTCTCACAGATTGGCGAATTCTCGTTCGTATTGGCGAAGGAAGGGCGAAACGTCGGCCTGCTCCCAGACCTGCTGTATCAGCAGTTCCTGGGCGTTGCCGTGATCACGATGCTCGTGACCCCGTTTCTGCTCCACGGCGGTCCGGCAATGCTCGATAGACTCGAGAAAGTGGTGCCGCTCGATCGTCTGTTGCCAGGATTCCGGCCGCGCAGTTTCGCGCCGGTGGAGCATCCGGTGACTGATCACGTCGTGATCGCCGGCTATGGCCTCAACGGCCGCAACCTGGCCGCCGCGCTCCGCTCCATCAAGGCACCCTACTTGATCGTCGAGTTGAACGCGCAAACTGTTCGCAGGGCACGGGCCGCGGGAGAACCGGCATTTTACGGAGATGCCACGAGGGAGGAGATTCTGCGGGCGCTCGGGATCGAGCGGGCGCGCATGCTGGTGATCGCGATCTCCGATCCCGCGGCGACCCGCCGCATGGTGCGCGTCGCGCGCGACGTGAATCCCAAGCTCTACATCATCGCGCGTACCCGCTACGTGGTCGAGATCCCCGAGCTCACCCGACTCGGCGCCGACGTGGTCATCCCCGAGGAATTCGAGACGTCGATCGAGATCTTCGCGCGCGTGCTGGCCCAGTACAACGTGGCGCGCGATGAAATCAGCCGGCTGGTGAACGCAATCCGGGCATCGCACTACCAAGCCTTGCGTCCGCCGCCTGGCGAGCAGCCGCGGTTCACGCTGACCGGAACGTTCGGCGGGATCCCGCAGATGCAGGTCGAGCGCATCATGCTCGACGCCAATTCACCCGCCGTGGGTCAAACCATCGCCGAAACGCAGCTGCGGTCCAAGACGGGCGCGTTGATTCTCGCGGTGCGGCGCGGCGACAGCGACCTGGCCACCCCGGAAGCCGACTTCACGCTGGAGGCGGGCGATGTGCTCGTAGTGGTCGGACAGCCGCAGCAGATTACAAAGGCGGTTCAGGAATTGACGGGTGAGCCCAGCGCCGTCTAAGCGACTCCACGTCGGTCCAAACTGCGATACTGTATCGCCTCGCTCATGTGCTTCGGCTCGAGCGCGGGGGCTTCGTCGAGATCGGCGACGGTTCGTGCGATCTTGAGAATCCGATGGTACGCCCGCGCCGATAGCCCCAGCCGCGTAATCGCCGTCTTGAGCAGCGCATCCGCGCCATCGGAGACCTGGCAATGCGCGCGGATGTCGCGCGGCGCCATGTGCGCGTTGGCATAGATCCCCGGCCGGTTCGCGAAACGCTCGCGTTGCACCGTGCGTGCGCGATCGACGCGCTCCCGCATCGCCTCACTCGGCTCGCCGCCGCTCTCCCCCGTCAGCGCTTTGTACTTCACCGCCGGCACGTCCAGATGAATGTCGATGCGATCGAGCAGCGGACCGGAGACGCGCGCGAGATAGCGCTGCACCACGAGTAGTCCGCACGCGCAGGTGTGGTGCGGATCGCCGAACCAGCCGCAGGGACACGGATTCATCGCCGCCGCCAGCATGAAGCGCGCCGGATACGAGAGGCTCATCGCCGCCCGCGCGATCGTCACGACGCCGTCCTCCATCGGCTGGCGCAGCACCTCGAGCACGTTCTTGCGGAACTCGGGCAGCTCGTCCAGAAACAGCACGCCGCCGTGCGCCAGGCTGACTTCGCCCGGCCGCGGATACGAGCCGCCGCCGATCAGTCCGGCATCTGAGATCGTGTGATGCGGTGCCCGAAACGGCCGCCGCGCGACCAGCGATTCCCCCAATGGCAGCGTCCCGGCCACCGAGTGGATCTTGGTCGTCTCGAGCGCCTCATCGAGGCTCATCCTGGGGAGCGTCGTCGGCAGCCGGCGAGCCAGCATCGTCTTCCCCGACCCGGGAGGGCCAACCATCAATATGTTGTGACCACCCGCCGCGGCGACTTCGAGCGCGCGCTTGGCGTGCGCCTGCCCTTTCACCTCGGCGAAGTCCACGTCGTCTTTGGCGCGCTCGGCGAACAACTGCGCGACGTCGATCGTTGTGCCAAGAAGATCGGCCTTGCCATCGAGGAAATCGGCGATTTCAGCGAGACAGCTGGCTCCCAACACGCGCAGGCCGTTGACGACTCCCGCCTCGGCGAGATTCTCGCGCGGCAGGATGAGCGCCTCGACGCCGGCAGCTCGCGCGGCCAGCGCGACGGGCAATGCGCCCCGCACCGGCCGGATCGCCCCTTCCAGACCCAGCTCGCCTAACACCGCGATCTTGCCGAGCCGCTCGCCCGCGACCTGCTCGGTGGCGGCAAGAATGCCCAGCGCGATCGGCAAATCGAAGGCGGACCCTTCTTTGCGTATATCGGCGGGGGCCAGATTGACGGTGATGCGCCGCAGCGGGAACGTGAACCCGGTGTTGGCCAGGGCGGCCGAAACCCGGTCGCGCCCTTCCTTTACTGCACCTTGCGGCAGCCCGACCGTCACAAACGTCGGCAGCCCGTTCGCGATGTCGGTTTCGACCTCCACCAGGTACGCATCGATGCCGAGGACGGCGGCGGAGCGGACGCGCGCAAGCATGGACCAGGCTACGTTTAGCATCGTGCCAGGCGGTAGCCCAAAAACCGCCGCGCGGGTCTAAATGACGCCATGGGGAGGATATGCGTATAGATGTCGTGTCTTTCCGAACCTTTTTGCCGGCGCTGGCGCTCGCCGCGACGGCCGGGTGTGGCCCGAGCCGGGACGCGGCCGTCCCCAAAGTCCCCGTCAGTGTCGCCCGCGTTGAACGTCGCTCGCTTCCCTATGAACTGGAAGCCACGGGCACCGTAGAGCCGATCCGTTCGGTGGATGTCCTGCCGCAGGTGAACGGCACGATCCTCCACGTGAACTTCGCTGAGGGCGACGAAGTCGCGGCCGGTGAAATCCTCTTCGAAATCGATCCCCGTCCGTATCGCGCCGCGTTGCAGCAGGCCGAAGGGGCG
>WNGI01006557.1_pt1 | contig 14428 bp, 14 predicted proteins | sample 5400621 | NCBI WGS metagenome assembly WNGI01 (sample SAMN13153374, study PRJNA577476) | soil metagenome | isolation source: 20 cm soil or saprolite under Garry oak tree replicate 1 | place: USA:California | collected 2016-06-15 | reverse complement strand
CATTTGTCGAAGAGATGCGCCTCTCAAGCGCAAAGCTTTGAAAAGGCAAAGCGTCGAGCCAGATCTTCTGCCTTTCAGCAATTAATTTGCGCGAGCAGCAAGTGCCGTTCGCTCGTAACATTCCGGGCGTATGGTCGGCAAACACGAAGTGATCTGTTACTTAAGGATCGCCCGTCACCCCCAAGTGGAAGTTCTTTGCGACATACCTCTACGCTGGGGCGACTAGGGAGGACCAAACATGCCTACACTTTGCGTCTCGACTCCCCGATTTTCGCGCCCAGGCCGTCACGCTCGGACTCCCTCGACGATGCTCAGCGAGCTTTGGAAAAGAAAGGGGTTACCGTGAATGAGAGGGCGCGGCACGACTCCCCTGCCCGTGCGGAGATGGCGGCGGTCCAGCGAGCGGGCGGGCGCTTCGTGACATTGGTCTGCGACAGCGAGGTGTACCACAGTGTGGCCGACCGCTGGCCAGAGGCTGTTGACGTGGCGGTATTGACCCGCTATGCAAGCGCGTTTGCAAACGGAGCACTGCAGCTTGCACAACAAGACATATGACCCGAGTTCGAGGTCGACCTACCGACGGCCCAGCATAACCCCCGTGATACGAGCACTGCCGCATAGTCCATCCGCAACTCCAGCACCGGGCAACTTAGCGAGGCGGTTCTGGCCCCTCGATCGTAACAACGCGCGTCGTGTGACGGTGAACCAGCTGCCAACCGCCATTCCGTTTCACCCAGACGTGGGTGTATCGGACACGGATATGTCTCCGTTCGCCCTTCAAAACATCAGTGACTTCGGCAAGCCCGATCACCAAGCCAACATTACCGTAGATTTGGATGTTTACATCGGTGGGACTCCAAGACTCAACCTTGCGCGCGCCAGGCTGGTCCATGGCCAATTCGTCGGCCTTTGTAGTGACTCTCCCGCCGTTAATCTGAAAAACGGCGGTGTATTCAGGAGCTATCAGCGAATCGAGTGCTTTAATGTCATTGTGAAGGATGGCCTGACGACGCTCCTCCTCAACTTTTCTGATTTGTTGCTCAGCCGCAGCGTTACTCTCTGCCTGGGCGCTACTGTAGGCCCGCGCCATTAGAATAGAAGCAGCGCCAGCCGTTACGACAACTGCGAGCTTCAACTTGATGTTCACGTCCTTCCCTCCTTTGCAAAATGGCCGTCACTTTTGCGTGAGCCCCAGGACCCGGATGAGTTCTCCGTTTTCCTTATACGCCTGCCGAAGTTCGCGAGCGAGAGCCTCCGGCCCCTCATAGTCAATTGTGGTTCCGGTATTGTCGGCGAACGATATGAACGAGGGCTCGGCCACGGCCTTCCTGATGGCCTCATTAAGCGTCGTCACAATGTACGCCGGTGTGCCGCGGGGCGCGACGATCGCGCCCATGCTCCCGAGTGTAATTGCAAGCCCTAGCTCCTTGAACGTGGGCACACTGGGTGCCAGCGCCAAACGGCGCTCGTCGAATACGCCAAGCACGATAGCTTTGTGCTGCTTGATCTGTGAGACGACAGCAGCGGGGGCGGCGACCGCCGCATCGACCCGACCGCCTACAGCTGCTGCTACCTGCAGCGGTGCATCGAAGCACACCACCTTGAAACGGAGCTTCCCGAGGAGTTGGAGTTGCTCGATGTTCAAGTGAGGGACCGTAGCGAAGCCCGGCACTCCGATGCTCAACGTGCCGGGATGTGCCCGCGCGTCATTCAGGAACTGCTGCGCGGTTGTCCATGGTGCACCCGCCCTCACGATGAGGACGTTGTGCTCAGTCATGATTTTGGCGACCGGCACATAGCTGTCCGGCCCGCCGTATGGCAGGGTGATCCGATGCGGCTGCACGGTGAGAGTGGCGACCGTGCCTAAAGCGAGTGTATAGCCATCTGGTGTCGATCCCAGGGCATCTGAAATGGCGCGAGTGCCCGACGCCTCGGGTCGGTTCACCACCAAGATGGGGTGGCGTAGGTGTTTCTTCGAAGCCTCGGCAAGGCCGCTGGCGAGTTGGTCACTCGCACCCCCGGCACCGTACGGTACGAGGATCGTGATCGGCTTCTCCGGGTACGATGCTTGTTGAGCGACGCTACTGCCTGGCAACCCCGTCAAGCCAACCATCATCGCAGGTAGAGTAAAAACGGTGAACCGTTTCACTGCGTTCCTGCCCTTGAACGTAGATAAGCCAGAATTGCCCTCTCGACTTGCTCCGGTTGCTCGGGCAGCAGAGCATGCCCGGCATGGGGAATCTCAACGAGTGTCACTCGTTCGGGAAATTCGGCAGCGAGCCTTTTGGCATTCTCAGGCAGTGCGACCACATCCTCCGTCCCCTGCACAACCAGCATGGGCGCCGAGCCACCAGCCCACCACTCCTTTAAAGACGTTCTCGCATCGCTCGCTCGCTGCGCTCTTGCGACTTCAAAGTACCAACCCTCTTCCCAGGTCCGGGGCACGTCATTGCCCGCCGCAAAGAATATCTTACGTATCGCAGTGAGCCGATCCTCTCGGGAGAGCGCGCTTTCCCAGAAGTGTGTGGTTAGTTTTTCCATCTCGGGCGATCTCGGCACCATTCCTCCCGCAGATAGAAGGATGAGTTGCTTCACCAGGCAGGGGTAATCCGACGCCAACGTCCTAGCGATACGGTTACCGAAATCGTGGCCGATAACGGTTGCCGGACGGCCGACAAGGGACTCGATCGTTGCCGCAACATCGGACGCTAAATCGTGATAGGTGATATCTTTGAGCGGCCCTGTACTGCCGCCAATCGCCCGTGGCTCCGGCAAGATCACTTGATAGCCCGCTTGCGCCAGCCGATTGCTTAGGGCATCGAAATCTTGGACGTCCCGTCCTCGTGAAGGAATGAAGACGATGGGCTCACCTTCGCCGCGAATCGTGACCTGAAGGGTCGCTGGGCCTGCGCGGACGATTTCGCGCCGTGTCAGCTCGGATTGTGCCACCGCCGTCTCAGGCACATTGCAGATCAAAGCGGCGAATATCACGAGCGTCATTTTCACGCCTGTTCTTGCGTTCGCGTCGTCCACCGGGCACTTCCGCCTGTCAGATTCTACCCCAGAGAGAGTTAAGTTCAGTTTTCGACGAGCGCGCTCTGCGGCGAGCGGCTTCCGAATCGTAGGCTTAACCGGCCAATGGCCTCCGTCGCAACCGTACAAGCACTTGTAGAGCGTTTCGCTGATACACTTGGCTGCTTGGAAACCTGCTGGAGGAAACGGATGGCATACCCAATTGTCGACAATCCCATTGGCGGTGAAGGCGCTGATTGGGCACGTTGCTCTCAATCCGAACCTTGCGGTCGTTCCAGACGGGAGTCTCTTACAACGCTTGCGGTGCTCGGTATCGGCGCAGTTGTGCGACCGAGACATTGATCCCACAGACAGCGGCGCTCACCGCGAAGCCAGGCCTGATCGATCTGCACCACCATATTTTGCCTCCGTTTTATTTGTCGGAAGTGCGGGACCTAATGCTGAGCTCCTGGAAGCTCAATTCGCGACAGGAGAGCTATCTACCCACGAGGGTGCTCGAATGGTCGCCGCAAAATGCGCTTGCAGAGATGGATAAGAATGGAGTGGCGACGAGCGTTGTCTCCATTTCCATCCCGGGCATATGGTTCGGAGGCGCGCAGGCGGCGCGAACTAGCGCGCGCAAATGCAACGAATACGCGGCACACCTCGTCCAGGACCACCCTGGCCGCTTCGCCTTTTTCGCCTCGGCGCCACTACCGGATACCGAAGGTAGCCTGCAAGAGATTGCGTACGCGCTGGATGTGCTCAAAGCGAGTGGATTCATCTTTATGACTAATTACGCTGATAAATGGCCTGGCGATCCCGCCTACGCGCTGGTGTTCGAGGAGCTCAATCGCCTCAAGAGTTGTGTATTTCCATCCGAGCGTGGCGAATTGCTGCCGTGATCTGATCCCAAACGTTCCTGTCAGCTTGCTCTTTATGTGGGAACCGTATGCCGGACTTCGATATCTCCAGAAGCAGTCGACTTGATCATGCTGAATACTGACGAGCACGTCTTGACCAATCCAGCAGTACGCATGGCGTCGCAAGGGGGATCAGTGGACTGGTTCCGTTTCTGGCTGCAGAACTACGAAGACCCCGACCCTGCAAAGAAGGAACAGTACATCCGCTGGCGCGAACTGCGGAAAATGCAACAAGAAAACGATGCTAAGGCGAAGGCCGCGAACGAGAAGCTCGCGCCAGTGAATTGAAGTTTCTCCCTACTGCGAACGAACAACACCCTGGGCTGGGAGCAAGCGCCGCGTTTGGCCCACGACTTTCTCTGTCATAAAAATGTAATACTAATTGTGACAAATCGCGGCAAAACGGCTGCTTAAAGGTGATGAAAAAGGAGTAAGTAGCTTGTCACCGTTAATCACAAGTTGCTGATTTTCCCTCGCTTTACGATCGCTCCGGCAAGTTCTGATTAAATCTAAGCAGGGGGTCGCGAGTTCGAGTCTCGCCGGGAGCGCCATTGCCTTCGATCTAATTGAATCGGAATGAATTAGAAAAAGCGCCGTTCACCCCAGATCCACTGCGAAAAAAGCAGACGGTCGGGTTCTCGACGAGCCGGGGTCGGTTTCCACGCGAGCCATGTTCTGGGCGTTATTTTCTTCGGCCTGGTTTACGGCTACTTGGCCCTGGCCGAGCGCGACTTCCTCATTCGGTCGCCCTTCTTGGTCGTGCTGGGCGCCCTCGTTCTGCTCAGCTATGTTCGTCCTGGCGAAGCTCTACTGGTTCGATCGGCCATTGGTTGGTGTAGCACTCGCGCTAGCCTGCTACGTCGCCGGCGTTGCCGTCGCATATGTATGACGGCGGAGCGACCGCAATTGACTAATAACGTCGTGACCCAACGTCTGGTATTAGGTGACAGCGGCTACTTGAGGCGCCCCCCTTGACTCTGTAGGAGCCGTCGCCTCCAAACGATGTGTCTGCAGAGCCGACGTTGTCAGAGATGTCCGGTAACGCGACGCACCAGGCACTGACACGTGTGCTCGGAGTGGACCTCATCGTTTCGCTTGTACTTGCAACGGTCAGAGCTATACTTCGCGATCATGGTTTCGCGGGTTACTACCCGTATCAATCGTTACCAAGTTTTGTCGATGAGCGGCACCGACGGAATGAGTGAGACCTTTCGTACCCGTTGGCCTGACTGTTCGTCGCTGGAGAGGTGACCCATGCGCCGTGCCCGCAGCCTGATACAGATTTCCTTCCTTGTTGCCTGCTTGCTCTCGATTGTTCCAGAACAGCTTGGGCAGGTGCCCGATACCTGGCAGCCAGTTCCCAATGATGATCTGGCGCTCAAAGACGACCCGGCCAATCCGGGCTCGTCCGCCATGATCCTGGAACGACAGATCTACACGGATGACGAGAAGCGCATTCAGACGGAATGGGTGCGCATCAAGGTTTTGACTGAAGAAGGCAGGGCCTACGCAGATATTGAGATCCCCTATCTTGCCAAGAACAGTGCGATTGAGGATATCCGTGGGCGCACGGTGCGGCCCGACGGCACCGTGATCATTTTTAATGGAACCGTTTTCGATAAGGTCGTCGCCAGGTACCGCAGGCTCCGCTACGAAGCCAAGACCTTCACGTTGCCAGGCGTGGAGGTTGGCTCAGTAATCGAGTATGCGTACGCGATGCGGTGGAAGGAAAACCTGCCCGATTACCTACGCCATCCGGCAGGTTACCTCTTTCAAGAAGGATGGACGATTCCCACCACAACCTGGACTATCCAACATAACCTATTCACGCGCCACGCGGTTTTTGTCCTGCGCCCTGTTAAAGGCGGGCGACTCGTGTCTGCCCGGGTCCGCCTGCTTGACGCTAATCCTACCTGGCAGCCCGACGGAACTGCGCGCATGGAAGTGAACAATATCGCCGCTATCGAGCAAGAGGAGTATATGCCGCCTGAGTCAACACTAAATAGCCGAGTACATTTCTATTACATGGTGGGCCCCGTCGGCGCTTATTGGAGCGAGTTCGGCAAGGCTCAGGCGAGGAGGGGAGAAAAACTCATCGAAAAGACGTCCTTCCTGGAACGAGCAGCCAACCAAATTGCTCCAGCGAGCGATCCGCCGGAGGTCAGGCTGCGCAAGCTTTACACGCGCGTGCAGCAGATTCGCTATCTCAGCTGCGAGCCTTCGAAAACGGAGAAGGAGGTCAAGCGCGAGCACCTAGCGGAGAACAAAAGCGCTGAAGACATCTTTCGTCACGATTATGGCTCTGGCAACGAAATCAATTTCCTTTTCACGGCTCTGGCCCGCGCTGCCGGTTTTGAAGCTTCGATTGTGCAGGTGGTCGACCGATCGTCCGCAAGGTTCGAGCGAGACGTATTGGACGCCTCCCAATTGAATGCGGTCGTTGTACTCGTGCGTCTGGAGGGCGAGAACCTTTACCTCGATCCCGCCAGCCGTTTTTGTCCCTACGGCCTTCTGCCGTGGTTCGAGTCGGACACCACGGGCGTCAAGTGGGACAAGTTTGGCGGTGAGCTTCTGGATATTCACGCCCCGGCAAACGAATTGTCGGCCATTGAGCGCACCGCCGAACTGAAGCTGCAGCCGGATGGAAGTCTGGACGGTAATTTGGACGTCGTCTTTACCGGGCAGGAGGCGCTGGACCGGCGTTTGTGGGCGTCCGACGAAGATGAAACGGGCCGTCGCAAATTGCTAGAGGACGAAATCAAGGAGTTGGCGCCGCCTGGTGTCAAGATCGATGTCGATTCGGTTACCGGCTGGCAGGACTCTGAACAACCACTTCGGGTCAAGTGCCGCTTCCACGCGTTGCGGTTCGCCGTCCTCACCCACCAACGCATGCTGTTTCCCATGGCCGTGTTCCAGGCGAACCGAAAGAGTCCGTTAACGCACTCGAAGCGGATGCAACCGGTGTACTTCCGGCACGGTTACGCTGAAACGGACAAGATCACAATTGCCATGCCGGCTGGCTACCGCTTGGAGGCTATACCTTCGGAAGCCTATTTCATTACCCCTTTTGGAGCTTTTCAGACCAAGCGAACGAGCGAAGCGGGCCTCGTGCGGCTCGAACGTCACGCGGTCATAAGCCGATACTACTTCCCGCGGGAATCTTACGGCGGGCTACGACAATATTTTCAAGACCTGAGGCAAAGTGATGCAGAAAACGTCGTACTTCATGGAGTGGAAGCAGCGCAGGCTCACTAATGCGTTGCAGTTCGCCTTGTCCGCCGCGTTCGTTCTAGCAGGCCCTCTAGCATCCGCCGGCACGCCTGATTGGATGAGGCACGTTGCACAGGCGCCGTTGCCCACCTATCCCGCTGACACCGATGCCGTTGTCTTGCTCGACGAAAGGCTTACCACGATATCCTCTGCGGGCGAAGTCCACATCACCTATCGAAAGGTATACAGGATCTTGCGACCTCAAGGACGCACTCTCGGGACCGTATACGTGTACTTCGATAGTGAGACGCAGCTCAAGTTCCTGAAAGGCTGGAGCATCACTCCGCGAAACGAGGAGTACGAGGTCAAGGAGAGCGACGCGGTTGAGACAAGCGCGTTCTCTGAGAGCCTCTACGCGGACACACGCTACAAGCTACTTCAAATCCCGTCTTCTCAGGCGGGCAGCGTAATCGGCTACGAATACCAGCAGCGACAGAGGCCCGCGGTGCTGCAGGCCCTCTGGTCTTTTCAGGACCAGATTCCCGTACGCCGGGCACGCTTTGTCCTGGAGCTGCCGTCGAACTGGAGCTATACGGCATATTGGCGTAACCACGCCGCCGTGAACCCGCAACGGGCGGGAGAAAATCGGTGGACCTGGGATCTGGCGGATATTGAACCCGTAAAGTTAGAACCACAGATGCCGACGTGGCGATCCGTCGCCGGTCAGCTCGGGATTTCGTTTGCTTCCAACTCCCATTCGGCTTCCGAGAGCAGCTACGGCTCGTGGGCACAAATCGGGCGGTGGTACGCACAGATGACCAGCGATCGCCGTGAGGTTACGCCCCAAATCCGGGATAAGACCCGCGAGCTTCTGACCGGCACTAATGACCCCTTGGAGAAGATCCGTCGGCTGGCCTCCTATGTGCAGCACGGCATCCGCTATGTAGCCATCGAGATTGGCATCGGCGGATTTCAGCCGCATCCAGCCCATGAGGTGCTCGCCAACGCGTACGGAGACTGCAAGGACAAGGCGACGCTACTTAGCGCCATGTTGCGTGAGGCAGGGCTTGATTCTTACTACGTGTTGATCAATAACGAGCGCGATTCTCTCGCGCCGGACTTTCCCAGTCCTGCTGGGTTTAATCACGCAATCCTGGCGATCCGACTGCCCCAGCAGGGTACCGAGGGGCTGTTTGCGACGCTACCACACGAGAGGCTGGGGCCCCTCCTTTTCTTCGATCCCACCGACAGCTCTACGCCCCTTGGCTATCTGCCGCCCACTTTGCAATCGAATTATGCTTTGCTGGTGACGGACGGAGACGGCGAACTGGTGAAACTTCCTCTGTTGTCACCGCCTACTAATCGCCTGCTGCGTGTCGCAACACTCACTCTGGACAAGTCGGGGAACCTGAAAGGCACCGTTGAGGAAGTGCGTACCGGCCCTGCTGCCACATCGTTGAAAGAGCGTTTGCTACACCTGCCGAAGGCGCAACGCCAGAAAGTCTTCGAGAATCTGCTGGCCGATCTTCTCGACGGTGCTGTCCTCGCCAGCGCCTCCGTGTCCGACCTGAACGATTTCGGGGGTTCGCTGTCGATCGAATACGGCTTGATAGCGCGTGCATATGCCCAGCACGCCGGCGACCTTTTCCTGTTTCGCCCTTGTGTGCTTGGCCGCAAGAGCAGCGACCTGCTCGAGGGCGAAACTCGCAAGCACGCGGTAGTCTTCTCTCATTCGGCTTTGGAGAGCGACGTCTTCGATATCTCTTTTCCCGCCGAGTACGCTATCGACGAACTGCCTCAACACGTCAGCTACAAATATCCCTTCGCGACCTACAAGAGCGAAGCGCGCGTGGCAGAACACGTGCTTCACTACGCGCGCACCTATGAGCTCAAGGATATTCGAGTGCCACTCGAGCAGCTGGACGATCTTAAGACACTTTTCCGCCAGATCGCGGACGACGAACGCGCCTACACGATCCTGAGATCTCCACCTATATCCTTGTTGGCTCCGCGAACTTATCAGGCGCTGGTACCGCTAAAGACACCAGGATTCCAACAGTTAGAACGTAGATGACGGAGAATCTTGTGGTTGCCGCTAAACCTGAGGCGTGAAAAAAGGCGAACCTTGAATATACGTTCATTGCGGGCCTTCAGCCTTTGCGACCGCCGCATGGACTGACAATACGGACATCCGGGCCTCTTCCCTGTTTACGATCTGTTTGAGCGCGTCTCGCTTATGGGCATTGCGCGAGGACACGGTTTTAAGTTCGTCGGCTATTAACTCCAACCGCACCGGGTCCAGGTCTATTTTGGTGTGTTGTTGTGCCCTCCAGATGGTCGCTCGATCTTGTATTTTTTTCGCGGCAGTCACGGACGGGTCAGTGTCGTTAGGGTCAGCCAATGCAGTTTGGATGATCTCAGTGATTATTTTCTGTGAAGCTACCGTGGCTTGGCGTTCGTCAACGATTCGTCCCAATGCATCGTTGTTGGTGGCCTCCGCCGTGCCGTCGATGAAGGTCACAACATCTATTACGGCCTGATAGTTTGTCAGTCCGGGCTGGACACCTAATTGTTCACACGAACTTCGCCCGGATGAAACGCGCCGTCCCCGTACAGCTTACGGAAGGATTCTGCTCCCCGTGAGTGGTCCCCTTGGAGTTCTTTCGCGGCAAGTATCTTGCCAACAAGGTCTTCCAGCATTTCGTGTTGTTCAACACGCCCATCTGCGTAGGTTTCCTTGATGGCGATGTTGAAGGCAGTGATGTCCTTGTGTGAGGTATTGACGATCTTGAGCCTCACAGTGTTGGTTCGCGGATCGTAACTCCACGTTTGAACTACAGCACCAATGGGTGGCGAGGCGTGCAACGAAGTTGAAGCTCCAAGCGCAAGTGCTATGACGAATACTGTGATGACATAGCGGATCATGTATTGCTCCTCGGCGAAGATTGCGGAATTCTGCCCCAGTCTCGCACTGCTTGACCTCTGAAACCCTACGCTTTCCTGATCGGCTACGGATTGCCTCGGCTGGCGAAGACAAATCTCGTTTTAGCTAAAAATCGTCGGAATGCGATTTCAGATGTAGACTCCGTACATCTCGACTCGAAATCCATTTCTGTGCTGGTGACGGAGGCGACGATGCTAAACGGCCGGAGAAGGATTGTGCTGCCCTTTTTATTGGTTGCCTTCTTGATGGTTTCTTTGCGGGGGACAACCCAAACACAAGCGTCAGCTATTTAGGTCTTTGGCACAAAGATTTCCTTGGCTGGCCTTCGGTCAATGCTGCACCGGTTCACAAAGACCACATAACAGATTGGATTACCGCGCAAACCAGTAAGGGCCTGGCGTTCAAGATTGTTGAATTTAAGCCTGCTGCGATTCAGGTGAATGATGACGTGGCGGTGACGTGCTACTGGATCACGTACAAATGGTTGGACAAGGATGGCAATGGCGCAGCGCATACCCTCCGCATCACGCATACGTTGCTCAGGGACGGAAAGGATTGGTACATCATCGGCGGAATGTCTATGCCGGAGGGCGCGAATGCGCAGAAGTAACCTAACATAATGGAGGACCCGATAATTCCCGGTCCGCTATCCGGAAGTTATAATCCTTCCAAACGATAACGCGTTCGGACAGGTAGATTTCCACGGTTTCGAAGTCCGCCCCCGGGCGTAGGGCGGAAACATGGGGTTCGTATCTCTCAACCCGACAGCCGTTGACTTGGGTCTGTGGGTGGCCTAGTATCCGCGGCGGACCTAAAAGCGACAGCGAGGATTTGACTGGATGAGCGATTGGATAAACATAAAAACAGATTCCGCGGAGCAGTTGGTGCAGCTGCATCACTTTTCGATTGTGAAGCCGACGGCGGGCGGTAACGTGACGTTTGCGATCACCGTGAAGGAGTTTGCCGCACCGCCTCCAGGGCAGCGATTGCGGTTTTATGCAGAGGCAGACAAGGCGGTGAATCAAAAGACGGCTTCGTTTGTGCCGTGCGGGTGGGGGACTTCGATTTTTTCAGCGCTTGGGGATTGCGTGCGGCTGATCCGGCAGTTTCCGTATGAGGGCGAGGAGCGCCCAGGGTCGTGATCCTTGACTTCACAAAACGGATTCTGCAACCAGGTATGACTGCACTCGAGATGCGGGGCAGCATACATTGTGGACCCGAATGCGCGAGGCTGGAGCGAGAAGTGGAGGGGATGATCGCGGCGCGCCAGACGCGAGTGATTTTTGACATGGCAGGCGTGTCGCATGCCGACAGTGCAGCGATTGGTGCGATCGTAAGATGCTTGACGAAGCTGAAGAGTGCAGGCGGCGCGCTCCGGATAGCCGCCGCACAGCCGATGGTTGAATATAGCCTGAAATTGACAAAGGTAGACATCCTAATCGAGATATTTCCCACGGTGGGTCAGGCAGCGAAGGGATTTTTGGCGCCGGACGAAAGCGCCGGTCGGCAAGTCTGACATTTTCGCGGGTCCACATAACATAACGCAGGTGGGCGGAGCGCGGAAGTTCCGGCCCAACGGTTCAGCGCGCCAGACCATCGGCGGCATGCACGACCGCCCGCCGCATTGTGAGCAGTTCGGCGTCATCCGTCCCAATCGGCGGCAAACGCTAATAGTGTCTTCACTTCTCATTGTGGATTTCAGTCCAACTTCAGTCCAGCTTCAAGGCGAGATAAGCGACGCGCTTCCTCGTAAGCGACACCAGAAGCGGCACTTAGAGTGTTGTACTGCGTACCTTTTAAGCAGGGGGCCGCAGGTTCGAGTCCTGCGCGGCGCGCCATCCCATTGAACTGAAAAGAGTAAGAAGAATCGCCGTTCACCTTTGACCGTCTGCTCACAAACCAGACGCTCTTATGAACTGAGAACTACGGGCGCCCGGCGCAACTATCACCTCATCAAGCAATTACAGTGGCCACTTCAACCGCTCCACCATCAACTCTCGGTCCATTCGGTCCAGATGGGGCTTGTTCGGACGGAATCTCAGAGTCCAGAACTATTCGCCAGGTCTAATCTTGGCGAAGTTCCACGTTCTTTGACCTTGCAGCAGCTGTTCCCAATCTCTTCGTCGTCATCACTTCAGGGCCCAGGTGTGAGCACGTACGTTCTAAAAAGTCAGGTAACTTCCTGTTTGCCGTGACTCGGGACCTCGACGCATTCAGGACTTGTGCCGAAAAGAATCTGCAGGGATTTGAAATGGGTTGGCGCCACTATGAGCTAACCCAGGGGTCCTCTCTCGGTTTCGTCTCGCCATGCCGCTACTTCCTGGGTGGCGGCAGGAATCTCTTGTGGATTTGGGCCATGACCACGTAGTTCGGGTCCACCATCTCCACTAGCTGGATTCTTGCGACTTTTGAAAGCAGCTCGAAATTCGGCTCGGCAACCAAATCATTCGTAACATAATCGATTTGTGGCGATCATCCCAACTGGACGATTGCACCGGGTTTTTCTCGGTGTTATCAGGCGAGCCCTGCACCTATGCTAGTGCATGCGAGCTTATGAACACACATGCCCCGCGATCTCGCTTGTGCCAAAACACGCCGAATTCTAACCGCTAATCCATTGTGCTTCAATTCGCGCCCTTGTCCGGTAAGACCTGATGCGCCTTCGGCGCACCATCAAGCATGAAAATGGACCTCGGCCACATTCGGACTCTAAGATCTTTGTTTTCAAGGTCGTTAAGTCTATTTTTACAGCAGCGCGTCAATCGGCACCAAACGCCAAAGGAGCTTTGAATGCCATATAGAAGGGCGCTCCTTTCGGAGTGGGTGTCGACTGTTGGCCTCCACCTCGCGCCCGCTGGTTCGTACTGAGCACGTTGAGATTGCCGAGAAATCGAGCTTAGACCGGGCAAGTGAGACTGTTCAGGACCGCGGCCTGTGCGTGCTCGAGGTCGGGCAAGGGCAGAACCGACTTGGTGCAACTGCGTTTTCTTCGGGAACATGGCTTCCTCTTCATGACCGATGGCCTCCATGCCACCGATCAATGATCGAAGTTGCAGGCGATGATAGGGTGAGAGTTGCTCGTCATCCGCCCAGAATCTTTGGCGATATTAAGGTTCCACATGAGCGTCGAAGACGCCCGTCTCCACCTGGCCGTTTCGTTTAATTTGCACAAACAGCCGGTAGTCTCCGGGCTGGGGGAATCCGTACGGGAACGTGATCTCCGAAGGAGCAGGGGTAACATGCATTCCCGGCATGGCGGAGGCAGCCTCACTTCTGCCTATAGTCTGCTTCTCGAGTAGCATAAGTGCGGCCATAGGCGCTGACCCCGCCGGATGCAGGTGAGCGAACACAGTCAAATCCCTCTCTACGAGCACCAAGTGTCCAGCCATGCCCATGTACGGCTCAAGATCTCTTGCCAACTTGCCGTCCTTGTCGAAAACCCGGAAGCGCAGGAGGATGGGCTGCCGCGCGTGAATCGCCCCGTCGTCGAGTACCCACTCCCACCGGCTGCCACCGGGGAACGTGGCAATAGTCCCGGGTCCACTCGCGTCGGTCACAAGCGTGACTGTTGCTGCCGAATCGTCTCCGGCAGGGGGACGGCCTGCCACGTCCGGCAGCGTCACCCGCGTCGTCATGGTGTCTGGAAAACCCGACTCGCGCACGATATCAGCAAACAGAGCGTAATTACCCGCGGTCACGGATGGCATTTCTTCCGAAAAAGTATCTGGGCAAGTCTGGTCCGGGTGGAGGTGGTAAAAATGAGAAAAATCGGGCGTCTGGATCAGAAAAAGATGCAGGTGGCCGTGGTCGGAGATGATCTTGTTAAGTAGCATCTGCTTGCGGAGGTCGTGCCAGGAAGAAAATCCCATTTTGAGCACGATGGTGTTTCCGTTCTGCAGCGACACTTCGATCGGGGGCGCTTTGTACATCATGAGGTTAGCCCGCCCACTTGCCTCCGCATCCCACCACTTTCCCAGGAACAGAATGACCACAAGCGCGGCTGTAGTCACCGCCATCGCGATGCGTCCACGCCGCCGAAGCGCAGGAGTAGTCGCCGCACCTGCCTCCATTTGGCTCTCCCGCACCGCCGCGCCAAAAATGGCGATCATGCTTGCTACCAGCAGAATCATGAGCGCGGCTAGCAAAGATCCCGTGCGTGGCGGTCGAAGTCGGAGGCCAGTTGGTTTGGTATACCGTCAAGGAAAGCTGCTGAGCAGGCTGGGCTCGCCGGAATATTCCAGTTGGCCGCAACTCTCACCTGACGGGAAGAGGCTCGCAATACGTCTGTTGACGGCGCCGGCGGATGCCTTTGACATTTGGATCTACGATCTTACCCGTG
>WNGI01005980.1_pt1 | contig 14428 bp, 8 predicted proteins | sample 5400621 | NCBI WGS metagenome assembly WNGI01 (sample SAMN13153374, study PRJNA577476) | soil metagenome | isolation source: 20 cm soil or saprolite under Garry oak tree replicate 1 | place: USA:California | collected 2016-06-15 | reverse complement strand
AGTTCTGGCCCGGCGCCATGCATTTCAATGAAAAGGAACGCTGCCCCAATGCTTGTCCAAACGACCATCAGATCGCTCCAGGCGTGGTAGGCGAGCAGTTGTAATGTGTAAATGGCAGCAAGAATCAGCACAACCCATTTCGTCATGATCCGCAGAAATAACTCAGCCCGCGGATAGATGGTGGCGAAGGCAACAAAAATTCCAAAATGCAGGGCAGGCGAACCGGCGAGGGCGGAACGTTGCCAAAGACCCCAAATCGTTAGCAACGCCGCGGGCGTAACCAACAAAATAAGATAGAGCGCAGTATAGGCGCGCCGCCCAATAAAGCGTTCCACTTCGCGGCCGAATACGAACAGCATGTACATCTCGATGGCGAACCAGAGCAGCCCTGACGGCGCATGCACGAACGCATACGTGAAAAGGCGCCAGACCTGGCCGGACCAGACTGCCGCACTATCAAATTGCAAATAGGCTAAAATCGACCCCCCTCCGATCGCGACGAGAATAGCCGTGAGAATCGCGGCCGCGACGTGCAGCCCAACCAGCATCGTGGTCACATCGACGGGATAACGGCCCATCCACGCAACCGGCCGATAATCATCGGAGGTGGTGACCCCGAACATGCTTTCAATTAATGCCGCGCACTGTTCTTGCGCAAGCTTGATTCATGATTCGTAAGATTCACGCCGTTGCCGACAGGAAAACGATTTAACCGTTCAACGATTCGACATGGCGAAGCTGTTCATTCATGCTTAAGATGGACACCCTCATTTCATGAAAAATATCGCACCTGCCATATTCCCACCCAATGGAATCGGCGACACGAAGCCGACGAACCAGGCGGTGCTCGATTGGGTGCACGAACTCGGAAATCTGACAAAACCGGAGAACATTTTCTGGTGCGACGGTTCCGAGCGCGAGAATGAATTTTTGATTGCGGAATCGTTAAAGCAGAACGTGCTGATTAAGCTGAACGAGAAAAAGGTTCCGCGCTCGTATTTGCACCGATCCAACCCGAACGACGTCGCGCGCGTCGAGAAGGTCACATTCATTTGTACGCCGACCAAAGAGGAAGCGGGGCCAACAAACAACTGGTCGGATCCGGCAGACACATATTCAAAGTTATATGGACTGCTGAATGGCGCGATGCGTGGGCGCACCATGTTTGTCGTGCCTTACATCATGGGACCGCCCGATTCGCCGCTAACGAAAGTTGGGTTCGAAATTACCGATTCAAAATACGTCGTGCTCAGTATGCGAATCATGACACGCATGGGTAAGATCGCGCTGAAACGCCTGGGCAACGATCCAAAAGCAGAGTGGAATCGTGGCGTGCATTCGCTGTTAGATGTCGATCCGGATCGGCGGTTCATCTGTCATTTTCCCCAGGACAACACGATTATTTCGGTCGGTTCTGGATACGGCGGGAACGTTTTGCTAAGCAAGAAATGTTTTGCGCTGCGCATTGGCTCGTATCTCGCGTGTAAGCAAGGCTGGATGGCGGAGCACATGCTGATTCTCGGCGTTGAATCGCCGGAAGGAAGAAAACATTACGTCGCTGCCGCGTTCCCCAGCGCCTGCGGCAAAACCAATTTCGCAATGTTGATTCCGCCCGCGCACTTCAATGGCTGGAAAGTGACGACCGTCGGCGATGACATCGCGTGGATGGAAATTCGCGACGGGCGTTTGTTCGCTGTGAATCCCGAGAACGGTTATTTCGGCGTAGTTCCCGGCACGAGTTACAAATCGAATCCGAACGCGATGAAATCGATCGAGCACGACACGCTTTATACCAATGTCGCGCTCACTGATGACAACGACGTTTGGTGGGAAGGAAAAGATGGCGCGCCGCCGAAGCATGCCATCGACTGGCGCGGGAACGATTGGACGCCCGATTCCAAGGAAAAAGCCGCGCATCCAAACAGTCGGTTCGCCACGCCGATGCGCAATAATCCTGCTCTCGATCCCGACGTTGAAAAAGGCGAAGGGGTTCCGATCAGCGCGATCATTTTCGGCGGTCGCCGCAGTGACACGGTGCCTTTGGTTTACGAGGCATTCGATTGGAATCACGGCGTTTATCTTGGAGCTACAATGGCCTCAGAAACAACCGCAGCCGCGACGGGCACGGTCGGCAAAGTCCGGCGCGATCCCATGGCGATGTTGCCTTTCTGCGGATACAACATCGGCGATTATTTCCGGCATTGGATGGACATCGGCAAACGTCTCACCAATCCGCCGCTCATCTTCAACGTGAACTGGTTCCGCAAAGGCGAGAATGGAAAATTCCTCTGGCCGGGCTTCGGCGAGAACATGCGAGTGCTCAAATGGGTCATTGATCGCTGCGAACAGACAGGCGGCGCGCTCAAATCGCCCGTTGGCTGGTTGCCGAGCCCACACGATCTCGACTTGGAAGAGCTGGATATCGACCATAAATCTGTCGCCGATCTTCTCGGAATCGATCACGAGGAATGGCAAAAAGAACTCGCCGAGCACAAGATGTTTTTCGACTCGCTCGGGGGGGTGGTTCCGGAAGAATTACAGAAACAACGCGAACAGCTCGTCGCGCGATTTAACGAGTAGAGCTCGTAATCGGTGGGGAGCGCGGGCGCCTCGCCCGCTTTCCCCGGAAAATTTGCGAACTGCTTGACTGGCAGCGAATATTTCCAGTGGGTTCGAAGATTGCGAAAAACAAGCGCGTCACAACGCCGAGCGCGAAGGATTGTATTGAGATTCGTGGGGCGCGTCAGAACAATCTCAAAGGAATCGACGTCGATCTTCCCCTGGGGAAATTAACGGTCGTCACAGGTCCCAGCGGCAGCGGCAAATCAAGTCTGGCGTTCGAGACGATTTACGCTGAAGGCCAACGACGTTACGTCGAAACATTCAGCCCGTATATGCGGCAATTTCTCGACCGCATGGACAAGCCGCGCGTCGACGACATCCGCGGCATCCCTCCCGCGATTGCCATCGAGCAGGCGAACCCTGTCAAGAGCTCCCGCTCTAGCGTCGGCACGATGACGGAGATCAACGATTATCTGAAATTGCTCTGGCCGCGCGTTGCTCGAGCGTTCTGTCCGAGCTGCAGCCGGGAAATTCGCCCTGAAACCGCACAGTCAATTAGTCACCAGGTGTTGCACGACTGCTCTGGGAAAACTGTTCTCATCACTTTCTGGGTTCCTGTTCCGTCGAAAACTGACCCGCGGAAGTTCTTCGATTTCCTCCAGCAGCAGGGTTACCTGCGCGTCTGGATCGACAACCAAATCGTACGCGTCGACGTCGATCCAAAGTTCAACCGACTTGGCGCGCGTGTGCAGGTTATCCAGGATCGCATCGCAATCTCGGAGGAAAACCGCGCACGATTAATCGAGGCAATTGAAACCGCGCTGCGCTTTGGGAAGGGCAAGATCAACATTATTGCTCTTTCACAAAACGCCCAACCCCAAACGCCCAATCTTCAACGCCGAACTGATCACGAATCACCGATCACCGATCACGAACTCCCATTCTCCACCGGGTGGCATTGTGCGCATTGCGATCTCGACATTCGCCCGCCTACACCCGGCCTGTTCAGTTTCAACAATCCACTGGGTGCGTGTCCGGAATGTCGAGGTTTTGGTCGTACCATCGCAATCGATCTAAACAAAGCGATTCCAAATCGCGGTCTTAGCATCAAACAAGGCGTGGTGCGCGTTTTTCGCGGTGCCGAGTTTGGCGAATCTCAGAAAGATTTGCTTCGAGCCTGCGCACGGAAAGAGATCGATATCGATGTTCCATTCGAAGAAATGCCGAAGGCCGACCAGGACTTCGTCATCGAAGGCGAGAAACGATCAGGCGATTATACAGGAGAAGATTACGAAGATGATCGCTGGTATGGGGTGCGCGGCTTCTTCCGGTGGCTTGAAAGCAAGACGTACAAGATGCATGTGCGGGTGTTGCTCAGCCGCTATCGGGCTTACGTCACCTGCCCGAGGTGCAACGGGGGAAGATACCAGCCCGACGCGCTCAATTATAAAATCGTCGTGGTGGTGCGTGACCGCCGGAACAGTCCTCGCACAGCGCCGGCGCAGCTGACGCTTCCCGAATTCCAGGCGCTTTCGATCTTGGATGCCCGCAATTTCCTGACGGCGATCGAGATTCCGTCGAACGATTCGACCGGGCGAATGTTGCGCGACGAAATCTGTGCGCGCCTCAATTATCTCTGCGAAGTCGGGGTTGGCTATCTAACACTGGACCGTTCCACGCGCACTTTGAGCGGCGGCGAAGTGCAACGGGTGAACCTCACAACATGTCTCGGTGCATCGTTGGTCAACACGCTGTTCGTCATGGATGAGCCAAGCGTGGGTTTGCATCCGCGCGACGTTGGCCGGCTGGTACGCGTGATGCACACCTTGCGGGACAAAGGCAATACACTGCTCGTGGTCGAGCACGAGGAACAAATCATTCGCGCTGCTGACAATTTAATCGATATCGGCCCGGGCCGCGGCGAACACGGCGGCGAATTAGTTTGGAACGGATCGCTCGAGGATTTTCTCGAATGTGACGGCGGAAATCTGGGGAGCGCCCGCGCTCCCCAATCACTTACGCGTGATTACCTAACGAATCGCAAATCGATTTCGGTGCCAAAGTCGCGGAGAAAATGGTTCGCATCCGTCAAGGTTGTCGGCGCGCAACAACACAACCTGAAGAACATCGATGTCGAACTTCCGCTGGGCGTATTCACATGTGTCACCGGCGTTTCCGGTTCCGGGAAATCCACGCTGATTCACGATGTACTCTATCGGAATCTGCTGGTCGCGAAGGGGCAGTCGTCTGATCAAGAGGCCGGCGCGTGCAAATCGGTCACCGGCGCGCATCGCATCCGGGACGTGATCATGGTCGATCAGGCACCACTTGCGCGGACGCCTCGGTCAACGCCGCTGCTTTATCTGGGGCTTTACGATCGCGTTCGTGAATTGTTCGCCGCTCAACCGGAAGCAATGTCGCAGGGACTCACAGCGGGGACATTCTCGTTTAATTCCGGCAGCGGCCGTTGCGAGCGTTGCTCCGGCACAGGATACGAGAAAATTGAGATGCAATTTTTGAGCGATCTTTTCGTGCGCTGCGCAGAATGCGAAGGCAAACGATTTCAACCGCATGTTCTGAAAGTCCGACTACACGGAAAATCAATCCACGATCTGCTTAAGCTCACCGTAAGCGAATCGATCGAATTTTTCGCGCAAATCGGCGAGGACAGGACCCTGTCCGAACCGCTCAGCGTGCTTGAGGAAGTCGGGCTCGGGTACCTGCGATTGGGGCAACCTCTCAACACCCTTTCCGGTGGTGAATCCCAGCGTCTCAAACTGGTCGGTCATTTGCGCGAAACAGAAAACGTCGTGGCATTGGCTTCCGGCCAATTTCCGGCCGGCAGGATGCCGATGCCACGCGGAAATTTGTTTATCTTCGATGAACCAACCACGGGACTTCACTTCGATGACGTGGCGATGCTGCTGCAGCTATTTCAGCGGCTGGTCGGTCGCGGTCATTCCATCATGGTGATCGAGCACAATCTCGAAGTGATCAAGTGCGCCGATTGGATTGTCGATCTTGGCCCCGACGCCGGAGACACCGGCGGCGATGTGGTGGCGGTTGGAACTCCAGAGCAAATCGCAAAGGCGAGCGCATCACACACCGGACACTTTTTACAAAAAATGTTCACACAACCTCGGAAAAAGCTGCATGTCATCCCGAGCCGCAAAGACGGCGAGGGACCTCGCAAAGCAGCACGCGAGTTGGAGGGATCCTTCGCCTACGCTCAGGATGACGAGATGGAAACAGCCCGAGCCGCTGAGGACGCTCCCAGTTTTCGACTAAATCGGGTGAATGGCGCAATCCAAGTCCATGGCGCCCGCGAGCACAATTTGAAAAACATCGATGTCAAAATCCCGAGGGAACGAATGGTGGTTATCACCGGCCTGAGTGGCTCCGGGAAATCTACGCTCGCATTTGATATTCTCTTCGCGGAAGGACAACGGCGTTTCCTCGACAGCATGTCGCCCTATGCACGGCAATTCGTGGAGCAGCTGGAAAAACCGGATGTCGATTTAGTCAGCGGACTGCCTCCCAGTGTCGCGATTGAGCAACGGGTCACACGCGGCGGAGGTAAATCGACGGTCGCGACAGTGACAGAGGTTTATCACTTTCTTCGGCTGCTTTTCGCAAAAACCGGGACGCAGTTTTGCCCGGACTGCAATTTGCCGGTGGAGAAACAAAGTCTCGCTGCCATTACCAAGCAAATCGAATCAACAGCGAAACGCGGACCGGTGAGAGTGCTTGCGCCATTGGTCAAGGCTCGAAAAGGTTTTCATACCGAAGTCGCGCGATGGGCGGAACGCCAGGGATTCGATACGCTGTATGTGGATGGGAAAGTGGTTGCTGTCCCGGATTTTCGAAAATTGGAGCGATTCAAAGAGCATACGATCGATGTAGTCGTTGGTCTCATCGATCGAAAGCGAATTGCGGAGACGCGCGACGTCGTTCGTCGGGCACTGGAGATCGGCCGCGGCACAGGTCGTCTGCTTGATTCAAAAAACAGGCTCTCAGTCATGAGCACCGAAATGAGCTGCCCAAACTGTGGCCGCGCATTCGAGGAGCTCGATCCGCGTTTGTTTTCGTTTAATTCGCCTCACGGCGCGTGTGAAGAATGCGGCGGATTCGGCGAAATCTGGGATCAGGATCTGCAAACGGCTGCCAACCCAGACGGTGAATCGGTTCTGGAAGCAGAGCTCGCCGCCGAGCGCGAATCGGAATGGATCGACGAAGGCGAGGCGCACGAATGCCCGAGTTGTCACGGCTCGCGTCTGAACGCCGTGGCGCGTCACGTGCGTGTCCAGAGTTATACAATCGATCAATTCACGAATCTTTCGGCCAGCGAAGCGGCTCGCAAGGTTGATAGATTGAAGTTCCGGGGAACGCATCAAACAATCGCTGTCGGTCTCGTTCCGGAAATACAGCAGCGATTGCGTTTCATGGAGAAGGTGGGCCTTGGCTATCTTGCGCTTGGGCGCTCGGCGAAAACTTTAAGCGGCGGAGAATCCCAGCGAATCCGATTGGCTGCGCAGTTAGGCTCAAACCTCCGTGGCGTCCTTTACGTACTCGATGAGCCGACGATCGGTCTCCATCCGCGCGATAACCTGCGCTTGCTGGACACGCTCACCGCGCTGCGGAACAAAGGAAACTCACTCATTATTGTCGAGCACGATGAGGAAACCATGCGGCGAGCCGATCACATCGTCGATCTTGGACCGCGTGCAGGAATTCACGGCGGAGAAGTCGTGGCGAGCGGCACGCTGCGCGACGTGGAAAGGAACTCAGATTCAGAAACGGCGCGCTGCCTGAAATCGCCATCTCACCATCCCATCCGCGGATCGCGCCGGTCGTTACGCGATGTTGGAGACTGGATCGAAGTCCGCGGTGCGAGCGCGAATAATTTGAAAGATATCGATGTTCGTTTCCCTCTTGGCAGGCTTTCAGTGATCACCGGAATTTCCGGCAGCGGCAAATCCACCTTGATGCACGAGGTAATTTGGCCTGCGGTGTGCGAGCAGCTGAAACAAAGAAAACGCGCGGGAAATGGCGATCTATTCAAACTGGTTAGCGGCGCGCAAGAGATCGAAGCTGTTTATGAGGTCGATCAATCACCCATCGGTAAGACATCGCGCTCGACGCCGGGGACCTACGTCAAAGTGTTCGACGAGATCCGGAATCTTTACGCGCAATTACCTGTCTCCCGTGTGCGCGGATATTCTGCCAGTCGATTCTCGTTCAACGCCGAAGGTGGTCGTTGCGAGACTTGCAAGGGTCAGGGCGTAATCAAACTGGAGATGAATTTTCTGCCGCGCAGCTACGTGCCATGCGAAGACTGCGGCGGCAAACGTTACAATCCGCAAACGCTTGAAGTACTCTACAACGACAAATCGATCGGCGATGTGATGGAAATGACGATCGAAGAAGCGGCCGAATTCTTTTCGGCGCACCCGAAAATTGCGAGGCCGCTTTCTTTGCTGGTCGATACGGGATTAGGCTATCTCAAGCTGGGACAACCGAGTCCAACGCTGAGCGGCGGCGAAGCGCAGCGACTGAAGCTAGTCACACAACTCAAGCGTGGTGTCGGTCGGGCGGCCGACGAGCGGATCCGCAAAATGCGCAAACCGGGCTCGACATTGTATTTGCTAGAGGAACCCACGATCGGCCTGCACATGGCCGATATTGAATTGCTTCTCAGCGTGCTGCATCGGCTCGTCGACGAAGGAAACACGGTAATTGTCATCGAGCACAATCTCAGCGTGATCGCAGAGGCCGATTACATTGTTGATCTTGGCCCAGAAGCTGGCGCGGATGGAGGCGAAGTCGTCGCCTGCGGGACGCCGGAACACGTTGCAAAGAACCGTGTCAGCCGCACCGCGCCGTTTTTGCGAAAGATTTTGGACGCATCGCGCGCCAAAACAGCACGGTCATCCTGAGCGAAGCGAAGGACCACACAATCGAAGCCGCCGTTACTCAGAGGAGACTGCGTGGTCGATCACCTTTTGGGAGGTCCCTCACATTCGTTCGGGATGACGCGCGTTTTCGTTGCGAGTCTTGCGGACATCACGGACAATCGGCGCAATGCTCGCATATTATCTGCACAATCTCGATCCGATTATCTTTCGCATTTACGATAACGTTGGGCCGCGATGGTACGGTCTGGCCTATGTGCTTGCATTTATCTGCGGCTATCTGTTGTTCCACTGGCTGGCCAAACGCGGATACGCAGATCTGCCCCCGCAACGTGTCGGCGACTTCATCACGGGCTGCGCGTTGTTTGGCGTAATCATCGGTGGGCGCCTCGGCTACGTTTTCTTCTACAAACCCGAAATGTTGCGCGAGCCGCTGTCGATCTTTCGCGTTTGGGAGGGCGGAATGTCCAGCCACGGCGGAATGCTTGGTCTGTTGCTTTTCACTTTGTACTACGCGTACCGACACAAAATCTCGTGGACAAATCTTGGCGATAATCTGGTTGTGACCGCGCCAATTGGTTTGTTCTTTGGGCGCTGCGCGAATTTCATCAACGGCGAACTTTATGGGCGGATGACGAAAATCCCCTGGGCGATGCAATTCCCCAAGGAACTATTCGATCATCCTCAGGAAGCCGAGCGCGCGGTCGCGACATGCGTTCGAATTGATCCATCGCTCACCACGCCCGATGCAATCGTCGGCGCAGTTCGCCAACCGCAAGTAGCGACTGCGTTGCGCTCAATCATTTCGCCGCGCCATCCCTCCCAGCTCTACGAGGCTTTTTTTGAAGGAGTCGTTCTTTTCGCGATTTTGTGGTTCGTACGTACGCGCAGGCGTGAGCCGAATGGCGTTTTGACCGGATTGTTCTTTATTTGGTACGCGATTTTTCGGATCGTAATCGAATATTTCCGCGAACCCGACGCGACACTGGTCGGTCCCTTCACGCGAGGCCAATTTTTTTCGTTCTTCCTGATCGCGATTGGTCTCGGGTTTGTTGCAGTAGCAAAAATGCGACCGACCTTCCCAAAAGGAATGATGAAGCACGAATAACGAATGACGAACTAATGTCATTTCCGCGAATCTTGCTTTCGTTTCTCCAAAACGGCGTTATTACTTAACCCGGTGAAGCGGGAATGCTTGTTCCGGAAATCGTAGCGGCCGGCGGTGGTCTCCTTTTTGCGTTCGATCACGCGACGATCGCAGGAAAACTCGTTCTCACTCTTCTAGCCATCGTTTCCATTTTCAGTTGGTCCATCATGATCACGAAATTGCGCGTGATCCGGTTTGCCCGAAAACAGAACGCGCGTTTCCTCGCCGCTTTTCGACAGGACCGGCAGCCGCTGCGCCTATTTGAGAAAAATGCGCGCTTTCCCGGATCGCCAGTATTCAATGTGTATCGCGCGGGCTGCGAGGAAATGACATTTCATTTGCTCGGATCGCCTGAGGTGGACGACACCTTTCGGGCGCGACTGGGAATCGCTGATAAGATTTCGCCGGCACAAATGGGTGCGGTAAACGCCGCGATGGAACGAGCCGTGGGCGAAACAGCGCTTTCACTCGAATCTCAGATGATTTTGCTCGCAACTGCGGTAAGTGGTTCGCCATTTCTCGGCTTGCTTGGCACGGTCTGGGGCGTGATGGACGCTTTCACCGGCGTGGCCGAGGCAGGCTCGCCGAATCTCGTCTCGATGGCGCCCGGTGTATCCGGCGCGCTCATCACGACAGTGACCGCGCTCTGCGTCGCGATCCCAGCGATGTTTGGATATAATTTTCTCGTCACCAGCATTCGCGGGATCATCGTCGAGATGGACAATTTTGCCGCTGAGCTCGCTTCGGAATTCGAGCACAAATACGTCGATCATGGTTCACGCCTGCCCGCTGTAGCCTCGGCGCAGGCGGGTGACTCGGCGTTTCGCCGATGAGACGCTACTCCCAACGACAGAATCTTTCGACGCTCAGCGAGATCAACATCACGCCGCTGCTCGATCTGGCGTTCGTGTTGCTCATCATCTTCATGATCACAACGCCGCTACTTGAAAGCAGCATGAACCTCGTGATTCCATCCAGTGGCGCGACGAATCCGCCGATCAAGTCATCACAAGTGCAAATTGTCTCGATCGACCGTAGTGAGACGATTCGGTTTAACAATCAGGGCGGTTTTGGCGAAACGTCACGTTAATTGCCGTTGCGCATATCGCACTCATCGCAGGATTGATTCGCTGGAGTTTAGCAGCGCGAAGCACGCCAGATGAAGAGAGCTTGGTTTGGCTGAGTGCGGGAGATCTCGAGCCTGGGAGATCAGATAATAGCGTGGCGTCCTCCTCAAAGATTTTGATCCCTTCTGTTGAGCCAGAACCTTTGAAGCCGGACGAAGAAAAAAAGGAACTGCCACCTCTAACTCAAGCAAAGAGCGAAATCGAATTGCCGAACCCAACGCCGATGGAAACAGCTGTGCCAAAGGCAATGGCAAAGCCGAAGGCAACACCAAAACCCCTCCCGAAGCCAACACCCAAGTCGACTCCTAAAAAAACTGTGCTGGCGAAAGCGACCAAATCATCGACGCATCCCAAGTCGAGTCCGCCAAAATCTATTGGAGACCAAACCGACGCGAGTAATGAGAAAAAGAAGAGTGCGAAAATTGTGAGTGGAAAGACTGAATCGTCATCGGATAAGGGCAGTGACAAAACTGGTTCAGCCCGCAAAGGTGGCAGTGCGGGCGGGGGAAGCAGCGCATCCGAATTCGGCTGGTATGGCAACATGCTGCATGATCGTTTCTACAGTGCATGGATCCAACCGACGAGCACCGTCGCTTCCGGCGCCAAAATTTCAACGCTGGTGAAAGTTCGAATCGAAAAGGACGGTCACGTCTCCAAATTCGATATCCTTAAGCCTTCGGAAAACGTTGTCGTGAATGAATCGGTTGCAGCAGTTGCGAAACGAGTGACTGAAGTTGACCCGCCACCGGTCGGGCTTGGCACTGGCAATCACTACGACGTAAAAATCAATTTCGAGCTGAATACGAGCCAGGAGACGGCGAAATAACGAATATCTCACCCGCGCTCGAGATCGACGGATATCCGCGATTCAACGGCGATTTTCCGAAAATTTGTCCTCGATCAAGCGGTGTAAGTGTTCAGATATCGCTGGATGATCGAGGCGCTTGACGACTTCATCCAGAAATCCAGTCACAATGAGACGCTGGGCGACCGGAACTGGAATACCGCGGGTGCGCAGATAGAAAAGCTCGTCTTCGTCGACTTGACCGGAAGTCGCCCCGTGGGTGCAACGGACGTTGTCGGCGAGAATTTCGAGGCCAGGCATCGAATTGGCTTCTGCGTCGTCACTCAACAGAAGGTTGCGAACCTTTTGATACGCATCGGTGAAATGGGCATGCGGCTCTACTCGGATCAGTCCACCGAAAATTGTGCGGGCGCGATCGTCGAGGGCATTTTTGTACAGGAGATCGCTCGCGGTATGCGGCGAGACGTGGTCCTGCAACGTGCGCGCATCGAATTCCTGCTGGTGTTTGGCGACCGCGACAGCAAGCAGATCGCTGCGGCCGCCTTCGCCGGTGAGTCTGCTGAGACTTTCGAAGCGCGAATATCGCGAGCCAAGATTCAAGTTCAGGCTCATCGCCGAGGCATCATGATCGACCGTTGTCGTGTTCATTTGCAGCGCGATGACATTGTCTGCCCAGTTTTGAGCACACACGTAGGTGACCTTCGCGCCGGGGCCGGCGACGAGATCGTTTACGCCGCACGCAAAACCGGATGCATGTTCATTCACCGAGCGGAAATGTTCGATCACCGTGACTTTGGCAAGCTCGTCGGTGACCAGGAGCAAATGCGGAAACACGGAATCGTTTTCAGTGTTCAGCCAATGGAAAATCTCGATTGGTAGCTCGATTTCGACGCCGCGCGGCACGTAAAGAAATGTTCCTGATGAAACCAGCGCCTGATGCAGCGCCGCGAACTTAGCCGATCCAAGAATAGCTGGCTGCGACATGAAATATTTGCGGAACAAATCGGCGTGCTCAACCATTGCTCGCTCGAGCGGTTGGAAAATGACGCCGCGCTTTTTCAGCTGATCCGAAATCACGTCGCGCTCCAGAAGCTCGTCACCAGCGAAGATCATGCGGCCAGCCACTTCTTCGAGTCCGCGTGATTGCTCGAGAATAGTTGCGCGCTCTTTCTCAGTTAACGTGCCACCGTACTTGAACGGGCTTAGATCTAGAAGACTTACATTGGCGAATCGCCATGCCTGATCTTTTCGAGTCGGCTTGGGTAGTGAACCAAATTGCATCCACGCCTCACGCTGCTGGTCCTGGAACCAATCCGGACATTCGCGTGTCCCACCAGGGCCGGAAAGAATTGGCGCAGCCTCCTTCTCGAGTGTCGCTGTCTGGTTTCTGGTCATTCCGATATAAGACACCCAGGACCCATGGGTCCCATGGTTAGGCTCACGTGCGGCGGGTACGGGATTATCCAACCGAGCCTTCCATCTCCAGCTCGATCAACCGCTTGAGCTCGACGCTGTATTCCATTGGGAATTGGCGGACGAGATCGTTGACAAAACCGTTGACGCTCAAGCTCATTGCCTGGGCCTCACTGAGGCCGCGCTGTTGCATATAGAAAATTTGCTCCGTGCTCACTTGGCTGACGCTGGCTTCGTGTTGAACGGCGTTGCCTGTCCCTCGCACGGTGATCGCCGGATAGGTGTCGGTTCGCGAGGTCGCGTTGATAAGCAACGCGTCGCATTCGGTGTTGTTTTTGCAATTCTTCAGATGCTTCGGCACATGGACCAAGCCGCGATAAGTGGCGCGACCTTTGCCAATGGAGATCGATTTGGAAACGATGTTGCTGGTTGTCTCGTCGGCAGCGTGGATCATTTTGGTATTTCATCGTGAGACGCGAGCCGATGTTACAATCGATCCATTTTACTTCGGCGTTTTCGTGAGCGAGACCGCGTTTGGTAACGAGGTTGAACACGTTCGACGCCCAGTTTTGCACGGTGATGTACTGAATCTTCGCCCCCTTCAGCGCGACCAATTCCACGACCGCGCTGTGCAATGTGGGCGTGTTAAATTTCGGCGCAGTGCAGCCCTCCATGTAAGTCACTTCCGAACCTTCGTCGGCAATGATGAGCGTGCGCTCGAATTGGCCGAAGTTTTCGGCGTTGATACGGAAGTAGGCCTGGAGCGGATGTTTCACTTTCACTCCGGGCGGGACGTAAATGAACGAGCCGCCGCTGAACACAGCAGAATTCAGTGCGCTAAACTTATTGTCGGCGATCGGAATAACTTTGCCGAACCATTTCCGGAAAATTTCCGGATAATTCTTGAGTCCCTCTCGCGAGCCGACAAAGATGACGCCTTGTTCGCCGACGGCTTTCTTAATGTTTGAATAGACCGCTTCGCTGTCAAACTGCGCTTCCACGCCCGCGAGGAATTTCCGTTCCTGCTCGGGAATGCCTAGCCGTTCGAACGTGCGCTTGATGTCGTCCGGAACTTCCTCCCAACTACGTTTCGGTTCGGTGCCGGGTGAGAGGTAATAGCGGATTTTATTAAAGTCGATTGCTTCTAGATCCTTACTTGCCCAATGCGTTGGGAGTGGTTTTTCCAGAAACGTTTTCAGGCCGCGTAAGCGATACTCGCGCACCCAGTCCGGATCATCCTTTACGTCTGCGATGTAGTGAACGGTTCGTTCGCTGAGTCCGACGCCCGCATCGCGCACGTGAACTTCCGGATAAAAAAAATCCCCTTTGTTTCGATCGATATCGACTGCAGAATTTTCTGTTTTCATTGTGAATTGTCCCAGTTGTTACCTATATGCCGGCTCAGTTGCACCATCGCGTGCCCAATCGTAACCTCTCTCTTCGAGTTCGAGAGCGAGTTCTT
>WNGI01003323.1_pt1 | contig 14428 bp, 10 predicted proteins | sample 5400621 | NCBI WGS metagenome assembly WNGI01 (sample SAMN13153374, study PRJNA577476) | soil metagenome | isolation source: 20 cm soil or saprolite under Garry oak tree replicate 1 | place: USA:California | collected 2016-06-15 | reverse complement strand
ATTGGCAGATGCGAAGCGAAGGTCGATCTCTTGATCTGTACGATCGCTTCTCGCGATCTCGTCATTTGTTTTCGGGGTCCGTCCCGCAAACTCTTTTCCATTCGACGACGACCTCGTTGGCAGCCGCGAGCCCGCTCCGAGAAATGGGAAGCTTCGCGTTTCACGAGACGTCGGAATCACAGCGAGCGACGGAGCCGCATGGACCCCATCAACAGCGCACAAGGATCTGACATGCAAGGGATTGTGGCCACAGCGAGCGATAGAAATCCGCAGGTCGTTGCCGTTAAGTTCTTGCGTAGAAAACAAAAACGGCGCCGCGAAGACGCCGTCTCGTTCAACACGTAGCACACTTTGGGCACGGTTTTGATCCCATGTTATTGAGTGCAATCGCGGAGATCTAGATCTGTGGCTCCCCGACCTGGGCTCGAACCAGGGACCTGCGGATTAACAGTCCGTCGCTCTACCAACTGAGCTATCGGGGAAATGACGCGGACGAAGCCTTAAATTATAGCTTTTCCGCTCAAATCGGGTCAACGAAACGCGAGAGCAAACGCACGCGGCCTATCGCGGCAACGTGCCGGGGTCAGCGCGCGGTGATGGTTTTCGCGGCCGTGATTCCGGAACGCGTGGCGCCGTCCTTTCGGCAAGATGCGGCGCGGCGAGGCGCAGATAATGAAACATCGACCACAGCGTGAGGATCGCCGCGATCCACAGCGCGATCGTTCCGAGCAACGACGTTGAAACACCTGGGATCAGCGGCTCGTAAAGCAGGAGCGCGATGATGGCCGTCATTTGCGCAGCTGTCTTCACCTTGCCGATGAACGCGACCGCAACGTTCTTCGTCCTGCCGAGTTGCGCCATCCATTCACGCAGCGCGGAAATCGCAATCTCACGCCCAATGATGATGATCGCGAGATACGCTTCGGCGCGGTTGAGCGCAACGAGAAGAATGAGCGCCGCGGCGACCATCAGCTTGTCGGCCACCGGATCGAGAAACGCGCCGAACTCGCTCGTCGCGCCCCATCGGCGCGCGAGATAACCGTCGAGCCAGTCGGTGAGCGCCGCGACGGCGAAGAACGACATCGCCGTCCAGTTTTTCGCGACCGGCGAGAGCCATGCGTCCGGCAAATAGTAGACGGCGACGAAAACCGGGATCAAGATGATCCGCAGCCACGTCAGAGCAATCGGAATATTGAGAAACATGCGCGAATTTGAGCGCGCTATGCGCAAGGTCCGGTCTTCGGACACGAAATAGGGAATTCTACTCTGCCGACTGTACGCGCCGACGCGAATCTTCCGCATTCAGTGCAGCAAGCCGTAGATGCGCTCCGCCAACGCGCGGCTGATGCCCGGAACACGCGCCAAGTCGTCGATGCTCGCCGCTTGCACGCCGCGCAGTCCGCCGAAGTGCGCGAGCAGCGCGCGCCGCCGCGTCGTGCCGATCCCGGCGATCTCTTGCAGCGACGACGTTGTCCGAGATTTTCCGCGGCGCGCACGGTGGCCCTGAATTGCGAAACGATGCGCTTCGTCACGAATCTGTTGCAGCAGATGCAGTCCCGGATGATCGGGTGGCAGATTGAGGACCGTATCGCGGTCCGGAAAAACGATGTCTTCCTCGCCGGGTTTGCGTTCCGGGCCCTTCGCAATGCCGATCAGCGGCGTCATATGAAGGCCTTGCTCGGCGAGCACCTCCGTGGCGACAGCGACCTGTCCTTTACCGCCGTCGATCACAAGCAAATCGGGCGCCGGAAATTCGCCGGCGACAATGCGCGCACAACGTCGCGACAACGCCTCGCGCATCGCCGCGTAATCGTCACCCGCTTGCAATGGCGTCACATTGAAGCGGCGGTATTCGGAGCTTTGCATGGCCAAGCGATCGAAGATGACACACGACGCAACCGCCGCTTCCCCCATCGTATGCGACACGTCAAAGCACTCGATTCGCTGTGCCGAAGGCGGCAAGCCGAGCGCGTCCTGTAATGCGGCCAATCGCTCTTCCTGGGTGGCTTTCTGCGCCAGCCGCTGGCGAATCGCCAGCGTCGCATTTTGCGTTGCCATCGTAAGCCACACGCGCCGCTCACCGCCCGGATTGGTGACGATCTCCACTTTGTGTCCCGACTGTGAAGACAAGACATCGGCAAGTGCATCCTGGTCTTGCGCGTCGGGCGCAATGATCGTCGGGGGGACCGGCCGTTCGACGTAGTGCTGCGCGAGGAATGCCGGCACGACTTCGCCGAGCGCCGATGCGTCGGCGTGCTGCGGAAAAAATGTGCGGTCACCGACGTGCCGCCCGCCGCGAACCATCACGACGTTGACGGCGACGACGCCGCCTTCGGCTGCCGCCGCCACGATGTCGATGTCACCCGCCGTTGCGCTCTCGACGAATTGCCGCGATTGCAACTGCTGCAAACGTTGGATCTTGTTGCGGATTCGTGCGGCGCGCTCGAACGCCAGCGCCGCGGCGGCTTCGTTCATTTGCCGCTCGAGCTGTGCCAGGACTTCATTGGTCTTGCCCTGAAGAAACAATGTCGCGCCTTGCACGTCTTCGGCGTAGTCAGACTCCGAGACGAGGCCGACGCACGGTCCGGTGCAGCGCTGGATCTGGTAGAGCATGCACGGTCGCGAGCGATTCGCGAACACCGTGTTTTCGCAGGTGCGGAGCTGGAAGACCTTTTGCAGCAACGCCATCCCTTCGCGTACCGCGCCCGCGCTCGGGAAAGGACCGAAGTATTTATGCTTTCGGTCGAGCGCACCGCGGTGAAAACGAAGCTGCGGAAATGGGTCGCCCGAAAGGCACACGTATGGATAGCTCTTGTCGTCGCGAAAGAGAATGTTGTAGCGCGGCTCGAGTGCCTTGATCAGGTTATTTTCGAGCAGTAGCGCCTCGCCTTCCGAGCGCACTGCCGTCGTCTCGACGCGCGCGACTTGCCCGATCATCGCGGCGATTCGCGCCTCGTGCTCGGATTTTTGGAAATAGTTGGAGACTCGCTTCTTGAGATCGCGCGCCTTCCCGACATAAAGCGCGCCACCGTTCGCGTCGAACATTCGATACACGCCGGGTAAGTGCGGCAGCGACGCGATCAGCTCGCGTGCATCAAGCAGCGGCACCTGCGCTTCCGGTCGCGCAGCGGTATGCACGAAGCGCTTGGGTACCTTCGTCATCAGACGGCCCCCACGCTTGCGGCCTCAGTGGCCAATGAGGCCGCTGCGCTGCCCCCCGATGGGGAGCACCCGCGCCTTGGCCCGGCGGCGCTCATGACGATGCCACCTTCAACGTCCCGAGATGCTCTGCTACCATGTCGAACACGTCGCGAAACATCTGCGGCGTCAAGCGTCTGGTATTGGTGTTGTAGCGGCTGCAGTGATAGCTATCGAACAATGCGATACCGTTGGGCAGCTCGTGACGCGTACCATGCGCAAACCGGAATTTCGGTAACGGCTGCTTGAGCGCGCGCAATGCGGCATCATGCGCGATGCGACCGAGCGCGAGCACCGCTGCGGCGCGCGGTAACGCTGCAAGCTCGACACTGAGATACACATTGCACTGCCCGATCTCACTCGGCGCAGGTTTGTTGCCGGGCGGCAGACATTTAACAGCGTTGGTAATCCGGCAATCGGTCAGCGTCAGTGGATCGATGCGCGACGCCGAGTGCGGCGACGATCCAAACCCGTATCGGTACAGCGTCTCGTAAAGAAGGATGCCTGCGTGGTCGCCGGTGAACGGGCGGCCGCTCGCGTTGGCGCCGTGCATCCCCGGCGCGAGGCCGACGATGACGAGCCGAGCGGCCGAATCACCGAACGGCGGCACCGGTTTGCACCAGTACGACGGATGATCCGCGGCGACGGCGTCGAGAAATTGCGCGAGCCGCGGGCAGCGTCGGCAAGACGGATCGTATGCGGCGGTGGTGCTTACTTCTGGCATGATCGGAGCTTATAAGTCAGGGACGGGAATCAGAAAAAGCTGTTTCGCGGTTCGTACGGTCTATTTTCCCATGCAGCAGAGCCGTCCACTGCTCGGACGTGGGGACGCTTTTTGCTTTTTCACTGCCAGGCGACGCTGCTCCTCCATCTTTGATGCCCCTACCATCTCCCGACCGTGCTTGCGGCTGAGCCTCTTCTTGAAATTCGCCAGCGTTTGCCGGCGTCGGCAACGCGAAAGCCGCCGCTTCTCTTCGTTCACGGCGGCTATTGCGACGCGTGGTGCTGGGAGCCGTATTTCCTTCCTTGGTTCGCCTCGCGCGGCTACCCTTCGTACGCGCTCAGCCTGCGCGGGCACGGCGCTAGCGGCGGTGCACGCATGCTGTTCATGTCGGGTTTGGATGATTACGAGGCGGACGTGGAGCACGTTGCAGGCGGGCTCAACGCGCCGCCTATCCTTATCGGGCATTCAATGGGCGCCGCCGTCGTCGAGAGGATCGTTGCCAAGCGCCCGGTCCGCGGTGCCGCACTGCTCGCACCGGTCCCGCCCGCCGGACTGCTGCCGACGGCGGCGCGCCTGGCCGCGCAGAATCCGGAATACATGATGCAGATGGGCGGACTCGATCCCGCACGGCTTTCATCCGCCATGCTGACGACGCTGCGCCCGTTCTACTTCAGCCCCGACGTCGCGCCGCAAATACTCGCTGAAGCGGTCAATCACCTGAATGCCGAATCACCGCGCGCGCTGATCGATCTTTCATTGCGGCTGCACTGGGCGTTACCCGTTGCCAACCATCGCCCGCTCTACGTCTTGGGTGCCGAAGGGGATCGGATCTGCACGCCCGACGATGTCCGCGCGACTGCGCTACATCATGGCGTGGATGCCACGATTGTGCCGGGGCTGGCGCACATGATGATGCTCGAGCGGCAGTGGAGGAAGGCGGCGGAAGCGCTGGAGGACTGGTTGGCGACGGTGAAATGACGCTGTTCACCTCGGAATGACAAAAGATGGGTCAGTGTGGTTTGCGCGTCACGAACTCGACAAAGCTGTCCGCAGGCAACGCTTTGCTGACCCAAAAGCCCTGGAAGTAATGGCAGCCGCGCACGTCGAGAAACTCCAATTGCTCGCGCGTCCCGACGCCTTCGGCGACGACCTTGAGCCCCAGGCCGCGTGCCAGACCGATGATCGCTTCGGTAATCGCCGCGTCGCCCGGATCGGTTTCCAGATCGGCGATGAATGAAATGTCGATCTTGAGCGTGTCGATCGGAAAATGTTTGAGGTGAGTGAGCGATGAGTAGCCGGTACCGAAGTCGTCGATTGCCACGGTGAAGCCTTCGTCGCGCAGTTGATGCAGCACCTTGCGGATAGCGTCGATGTCGTGCACGAGGCTCGTCTCGGTCACCTCGAGCTCCATCCACGATGGTTCGCAGCCTTCGGCACGCACGATGTCCGTGATTCGCTGCGACAGGTCGTCGCGATAAAACTGCTTCGCCGACAAATTGACCGAAATCGTCAGAGGCAATCCGGCCTTGCGCCAGGCAACGCACTGTGCCGCCGCAGTCTTCAGCACCCATTCGCCGAGCGAGTGGATAAGGCCGGATTCCTCGGCCAACGGAATGAACACTTGCGGCGCAATGCTGCCGTGCTCGGGATCGGTCCAGCGCAGGAGCGCCTCCGCGCCGACGATCGCGCGATCGGTGATCCGTACCACGGGCTGGTAATGCAGTCGGAGCGTTCCATTCGAGAGCGCACCGCGAAGCGCCGTCTCGAGCGTGTGCTGCTTCAATCGATGCTCGGCTAGATTGGCGTCGAGGAACTGATACGTATTGCGGCCGAGCTCCTTCGACCGGTACATCGCAACGTCGGCATGCTTCAACAATTCATCCGGATCGTCGGAATCGTCCGGGTAGACCGAAATGCCGATCGACGACGTGACGAAGATGTCGTTTTGCTCGATCTTGAACGGCTGCGCGATTGCGTCGAGCAGCTTTTGCGCGATCCGCGACAGCACGGCGGGTTCGTCGACTTCCTCGACGATCACCATGAATTCGTCGCCGCCCAAGCGCGCCAGCAGGTCCGTCTCGCGCAATGCACCCGACAGGGCGCGCGTGACATGCTTCAACAGCTCGTCCCCGATGCGATGGCCGAGCGTGTCGTTGACGTTCTTGAAGCGATCGAGGTCGATGAACAACACTCCGACGCGCTGCCCCGCACGCTTGGCTTTGGAGATCGCCTGCGACAGCCGTTCGTGCAGCAACAGGCGATTGGGCAATCCGGTCAGCGTGTCGCGCGTCGCGAGATTCTGCAGGCGCTCTTCCGCCTCGATCCGCGACGACACGTCCTGCACGAACGACAGGATCGATACGATTCCGCCTTGGTCGTCGAGCAGCGCGGAGTGATACCACTCGCACCAGATCGTTTCACCATCCTTGCGCTGATTGCGTGTGAGACCCGTCGCGCGCGGCTCTTCGCCTTTCATCAAACGGCCGACGAGCGCGGCGAATGTTTCGCGATCGGCGTCGTGGATCAACGGATTGCCGGTGATCGGCATTCCCAGCACTTCGTTCGCCTGCCACCCGAAAATGTTCTGCGCCTGAGGCGACCAGCGCACCAGGCGGAATTCGCGGTCCCATTCCATCACCGCCAGCGGCGTGTTGTTGATGTGCGACGACAACATCCAGTTGGCGCGCCGCAACGCTTCCGCGTTGTGCTTCTCCTCGTGGATATCGGTGTGTACGGCGTAGATGCCGATAACGTTGCCTTCGGTGTCGCGATTGGGCGCGTAGTGGATGCTTTCCCAGCGCTGTTTGCCGTCGGGCTGCTGCAGCAACTCTTCAGTCGTCACTTCCTCGCCGTTCAGCACACGGTCGAGGAACGGCTGCAGCTGACGGAAACGCTCTTCGCCGGCGACCTCGGCCACGCGGCGGCCGGTGAGGTCGCGTCGGCTCGCACCGAGCCATTCCTCATTGTGGCGATTGAGGAATCGATAACGATAATCGCGATCGATGTACGACACACGCGCGGGGACGTTGTCCATGATGAGGCGGAGCTCGCCTTCGGATGCGCGGAGCGCTTCTTGCGCCTGCTTCAATCCGTGGATGTCGTTCATCAGCACGAACGCGCCGACGACTTCGCCCGCCGATGACGAGTCCGGCACGACACGAATCGTCATCCACCGGCGCACGCCGTTTGCACCCGGTACGAGCCGGTCGAACGCGGTCGATTCGCCCTGCATCGCGCGCGTCAACATCGCCTGAGCGCTTTGGTAAATGCCGTGGCCCACGATGTCGGGCAGCCGCATCCGCGACACCTGCTCGCTCGTCAGACCGAAGTACTGCAGGAATGTGCGATTGACGTAATGGCAGCGCTCTTCGCGATCGATATACGCGACAGGCGCCGGAACGCCATCCATGATTGCGCGAAGCTGTCCCTCACGCGCCGCGAGCGCGTTCTGAACCTGCTTCAAATCGGAGATGTCGTGCGCGATGACGTAGACGCCCTTGATCGTGCCGTCGAATTTCCGATCGGGCACGATGCGTCCGCGCAGCCACCGCGGCCGGTTGTCTGCATCGATCGCCGGACGCTCGTAGGTCACCGCTTCGCCGCCCAGTGCGCGCGCCACGAATTCAGGCGGCGCAAGCGATGCTTCGGCGCCGCTCACTTCCTCGATCGTGCGGCCGATGACATCGTCGCGGAGAAATCCCGTGAGATTGAGGAACGCTTCGTTGACGAATACGTAGCGCCGCTCGGCATCGAGATAGACGACCGGCTCCGGAATGTTGTCGGTGAACACGCGCAACTGTTCCTCGCGCGTCGCCAGCGCTTGCTCGGTCTGCTTCAAATCGTGGATGTCGTATTCGGTGCAATAAAGACCGCGTACCTGGCCGGTCGCATCCAAGTCCGGTGCGATGCGGCCATGCATCCAGCGCCACTGTCCTTGTGCGTTCTGGCTGATCCGCTCGTATTCGACGTGTTCGCCGGTCTGCGCACGCTTGAGAATCGGCCTCAGGAAAGACGCGACGTCGGGCGTCATTATTTCGAATGGCGATTTCCCGTAGATGTCGTCCTGCGGCTTGCAGGCGCGATTGGCGAACGCCTGGTTGACGAATGTGTAGCGCAGATTCTTGTCGAGGTACGCGATCGGGCCGGGAATGTTGTCGGCGAACAGGCGCATCTGCGCTTCCTGCGCCTTCAACGCCTCGCGCACCTGGACGTCGTCTTCGATGTCGTTCCAGACGGCGAACGCCCCACCGACGCGTCCGCTCACCTCGCGATCGGGAAACAACGTCACGCGCACCCAGCGAAGCTCACCGTCGAGCCTGCGCTCGCGCCGTTCATACGCCACCGTGGCGCCTTCGAAAACGCGCTCGACATTGGCGGACATTTGATCGAACGCGTCCGATGGCAGGAAATCCTTGAGGCCGTGTCCGAGCAGATCGTCGGCCTCGACGCCAAGCCAGCTCGCGAACGGTTTGTTGGCGAAGCGGAGCCTGAACTCGCGATCGAAGTAGAGAATCGGCAGCTCGACGCTGTCGGTCACCAAGCGCAAGCGATGTTCACGCTGGCCGGCCTCGAGCTCGAGGCGCTTCAGATAATCGACGTCGCTGTACGTCGCCAGAAATCCGCGAACCACGCCGTTGGGGGTGCGATCAGGGTAATAATCGACGCGGATCCAGATAGCGGGCTGGCCCGGTATCGAAAGCTGCCGCACGAAGCCTGTGCATTCACCGGCAAGCGCGGCTTCTATGTACGCTTGATAGAGCTGATAGACCTCTTGGCCCCACACTTCGATGACGGGATGGCCGACGACTTCATCCTCGCGCTTGGCGACGCAGTCGAGGAATGCCGAGTTGACGAGCCGATAACGTTGCTGACGATCCACATACGCGAGCGGCAAGCCGAGCGCATTCAGCTTGCGCTGTGAAAGCGATGACAGCGGCTCGATCTGCGGGTCGTCCAGCACTTCCTGGATGGACGCAACATCGACGCGCGTCAGCGACCGTACGACGGCCATCGGGCGCTCGCGGGTGAGTGTGGAACAGGTTGCCATCTATGCATGCGAAAATCCACGCGGCCCCGCTGTCGTCCCGCTCAGCGTTTGGCAATGGCGGTCGGTAACGAAGCGCGCGCGGATTGAGAGTCGTCGTAGCCCTATAAAAGCAAGGATCGAGCCCAGTTTTTCCAGTGTCCGAAGGCACGGTTTGGCGATTGGATCAAAACGGCTACCCGCAGGCGGCTGTGGGCGACAAATCACCCTTTTCAACCTGCTTCGGCTCCACTGGTTACAATCCGCGTCATTTAGCAACGCCGGGCGGCACAATCCACTGTGTTTGTTCGTGCGGCACGCGCCTGCCGCAAACGTCTTTCTTTTGCTTTTTTGAGCTCACTCGATAGGCCACCGATGTCCGCCGACTTTTTGTCGCTCGTTCGCCGGCACCGTTTTGCGGCCGTGGTTCTGGCGATCGCATCGCTTGGATCGATGACGGCAAGCGCTGTCATCAGCGCCTTGCCCGAGCCGCCGGCTGTCGCGGGCATACCGATCGATTTCATTCTGTTCGCGGTGACGTTGATCGGTGTAGCAATATTTCACCATCACACGCTTAAAGTCGCCGCCATCGGACTTGCCGTGATTACGGTGTTCAAGCTACTGTTTTCCCCGTTTCCCGAAGGCGCGGGCCTGACCGGCCTGGTCGCGCACGTCGCGCACGAATGGGTTCTGCTCGTGAATCTTCTCGGCCTGCTCCTCGGCTTTGCGCTGTTGTCCAAGCATTTCGAGGCGAGCAAGCTGCCGGCATGGCTGCCGAAGTTGTTGCCGAACGATTGGAAGGGCGGCTTCGTGTTGCTGGTGATGATCTTCGTGCTGTCGTCATTCCTCGACAACATCGCCGCGGCTCTGATCGGTGGCACGATCGCGGGCGTTGTGTTCCGCCGCAAGGTTCATCTCGGTTACTTGGCAGCAATCGTTGCCGCATCGAATGCAGGGGGGTCAGGCAGCGTCGTCGGCGATACGACGACGACGATGATGTGGATCGCAGGCGTGTCGCCGTTATCGGTCTTCGAAGCCTACGTCGGTGCGGGACTCGCGTTGGTCATCTTCGGCGTCCCTGCGTCCCTGCAACAACATCGCTATTCGCCGATCGCGCGCGAGCCACCGTCGGGTGTGCACATCGATTGGGTGCGCGTCTTCATCGTCGCCGCGATTCTCGTCATCGCGATCGTCGCCAACGTCGTCGTCAATGTTCGCTTCACCGAACTCGCCGACACCTTTCCATTCATTGGCGCAGCCGTGTGGGTCGCGCTGTTGTTATGCGTGCCGCTGCGCCGACCGCATTGGGAGGAGCTTCCGAGCGCATTCAAGGGGAGCATTTTTCTTCTCTCTCTCGTGCTGGCCGCGTCGATGATGCCGGTCCATAAACTACCAGATGCATCGTGGTCGGTATCGATGGGTCTCGGGTTCGTCTCCGCAGTATTCGATAACATTCCATTGACCGCGCTGGCGCTGAAGCAAGGTGGTTACGATTGGGGCTTCGTCGCGTTTGCCGTGGGTTTCGGTGGTTCGATGATCTGGTTTGGATCGTCGGCTGGCGTCGCGTTGTCCAATCAATATCCGGAAGCCAAGTCGGCGGTCGCGTGGGTGCGCTCCGGGTGGCACGTGGTCTTCGCTTACGTCATCTCATATTTCGTGATGGTCGCGGTCGTCGGCTGGCATCCGGATCCGAAGCTGCGCTCATCGCCCCCTGTGCCGGCGGCGTCGGTGCCCGTTCAGGACATGCCGCGGGGTAACGTCGTTTACAAGAGTGCCGCATCGTGACGCTCGTCGATGACATTGCGGGTTTGCGGCGGATTCTGACGCGCTCTCGCTCGATTGCCGTCGTCGGAATCTCCGCGAACTGGTATCGGCCGAGCTATTTTGCCGCGAAGTACATGCAAGATCACGGCTACCAAATCTTCCCGGTCAATCCGAATTACACTGAAGTGCTCGGCCGCAAATGCTACCCGACGATCGCGGCGATCCCCGAGCCGATCGACATCGTCGATTGCTTTCGCAAGTCCACGGAGATGGTTCCGCTCGCGCATGAAGCCGTTGCCAAAGGTGCGAAAGTACTTTGGATGCAACTCGGCATTCGTAACGACGAGGCTGCCGCGATCGCGTCGGCGGCCGGACTCGAAATCGTCATGAACCATTGCGTCAAGATCGAGCACGCACGGATTCTCGGCGGACTCAATTGGGCGGGCGTCAACACCGGCGTGATCTCGTCGCGACGCGCCGAGCCGTTCATCTGATCTAACACCTCGTCATGAGCGATCACCATTACGGATTCGATACTCTGTGTCTGCATGCCGGACAGATTCCGGACGCGGCCACGGGCGCGCGAGCGCTGCCGATCTATCAAACGACATCGTTCGTCTTCGACAGTGCCGATCACGCCGCGAGCCTGTTCAACTTGCAGACATTCGGCAATGTCTATTCGCGGATATCGAATCCGACGGTCGCAGCCCTCGAAGAACGCGTCGCCGCGCTCGAAGGTGGCCGAGCTGGGCTTGCCGCAGCAACCGGAATGGCCGCGCAGATGATCGCGCTGCTTACGTTGTGCCGCGCGGGTGATCATCTCGTCGCATCGCGCACGCTGTATGGCGGCACCTATTCGCAGTTCGCGGTTACGTTCGCGCAATTCGGCATCGACGTGACGTTCGTCGATCCCGACGATCCGGAGAACTTCCGCCGCGCGCGCAAGAGCAACACCAAGGCGCTCTACGCGGAGACGATCGGCAATCCGCAGCTCAACGTCGCCGACTTGGAAATGCTTGCGACGATCGCGCACGAGGTCGGCATTCCGCTCGTTGTCGATAACACGCTCGCATCGCCCTATCTATGCCGGCCGATCGAGCATGGCGCCGACATCGTCGTGCACTCGCTGACGAAGTATCTGGGCGGTCACGGCACCACGATGGGCGGCATCGTCGTCGAGTCCGGGAAATTCCCCTGGGACAACGGCAACTTTCCACAGATGACGGAGGCCTCGCGCGGCTATCACGGTGTGCGCTTTTACGAAACGTTCGGCGACTTCGGTTTCACGATGAAGGCGCGGATGGAGACGATGCGCACGCTCGGACCGACGCTTTCGCCGATGTCGGCATTTCTGTTGCTGCAAGGCATCGAAACGTTGCACGTCCGTATGCCGCGCCACTGCGAATCGGCACTCGCGATTGCGAAACACTTGTCAGAGCATCCGAGAATTGCCTGGGTCAATTATCCGATGCTATCCGGCAATCGCTATGAAGCACTCGCGCTCAAATATCTATCGCGCGGCGCCTCGGGCATCCTGACCTTCGGCGTCAAAGGCGGAGCGGAGGCCGGCGTGCGCTTCATCGAAAACGTGCAGATGTTGTCGCATCTTGCCAACGTCGGCGATGCAAAATCGCTGGTCATTCATCCGGCATCGACGACGCACCGCCAATTGAGCGAGGACGAGCAGCGCGCGGCCGGCGTTCTGCCGGAAATGATTCGGCTCTCCGTCGGGCTGGAATCGCTGTCGGATATTCTGTGGGACCTCGATCAGGCGCTCGAACAATCACAATGATCCGTTACGCTACCGTGCAATGGCCGTGGTTCGGCCTTTTGCTTTGTCTCGCGCTCCTGGGTCAGGAAGCGCTGCTCGCCGGTTTTCACGCGAGTCCATCGCTCATGCAATCGGGTTATCGCGTATTGGTAATGACGATCGGCGTCGTGTCGCTTGCGCTCATTGCGCTGCCGCCGCGGCGTATCGCGTATCTGCTTGCCTTTCTGGTTTGTGCGGCGCTGATGGCGTGGGCGTTCTGGTTGCAATATCACGAAGGTCTCGAGCCGTGTCCGCTGTGCATGTTTCAGCGCGTTGCAGTCAGCGCCGCAGGGGCAGTGTTCCTGATCGCGTTCATCCACAATCCCAAGCGAACCGGCGCATGGATTTACGCCGTGCTGATTGCGGTCTGTGCCGGCGCCGGCGCAGTTTTCGCCGGCCGCCAGATCTGGCTTCAGTCGCTGCCAAAGGACCAGGTGCCGGCGTGCGGGATGGGGCTCAATTACATGCTCGAGTCATTTCCCCTGCTCGACGTCATTACGAAAGTTCTCAGTGGAAGCGGCGAGTGCGCCGAAAAGGCTTGGGAGTTGCTCGGCTTGTCGATTGCCGGTTGGACGTTTGTGTTCTTTATCGCAATGATCGTCGCGGCGATGGCGCTCGCGCGGCGCGAGTAGCCTCGGTACGAGCGCGCTATTTCGCCGCCATCCGGATCGCGCCGTCGAGCCGGATCACTTCGCCGTTCAGCATCGGATTCTCGATAATCGCCCGCACGAGCGCTGCGAACTCGTCCGGCTTGCCGAGGCGCGGCGGAAACGGAACCATCTTCCCGAGCGACTCCTGCACATCTTTGGTAAGGCTGTCCATCATCGGCGTCTCGAAAATGCCCGGCGCGATCGTCATCACGCGGATACCGTGACGCGCGAGCTCACGCGCAATCGGCAGCGTCATGCCAACGATGGCTGCCTTCGACGCGCTGTACGCAGCTTGGCCGATCTGGCCGTCGAATGCAGCGACCGATGCCGTATTGACAATAACGCCGCGCTCGCCTTCCACGTTCGGAGCGCCCTTCGCCATCATCTCCGCCGCAAAACGAATCAGATTGAATGTGCCGATCAAATTGATGTTGATCGCGCGGGTAAATCCGGAAAGCGAATGGGGACCTTCCTTGCCGACAATGCGCTCGGCGTGCACGATACCCGCGCAATTAACCAGACCTTGCAGTCCGCCGAAGCGATTGAGCGCGGTCGCCACGGCGGCCTTCGCGCTCGTCTCGTCGCACACGTCGGTTTGGACGAAATGCACGGATATGCCGAGGGATTCGGCGAGCGCGTTCCCCTCCGCTTCTTTTAAATCGGCGATCAGGACGCGCGCGCCGGCTTTGCTCAACATACGGCTAGTCGCCGCGCCAAGGCCCGACGCGCCGCCGGTGACAATGAAGGTGCTGGCGTTTAGATCCATACCTGCCTCACGTTGACGCTGCGCGGGCTGCCGGCGTCGCTTTGACAACCGACAGCGCGGTCGCAATGACACCTGCCACATCCGCGACGTTCGCCGGCAGGATAAGCGTGTTCGTCGTGCGCGCAAGATTGCCGAACTGCGCGATATATTCTTCGGCGACGCGTAAGTTCACCGCCTGCAATCCGCCCTCCGCGGTGATCGATTCGGCGATTTGGCGGATCGCCTTCGCCGTGGCCTCCGCTTTCACCAGCGTCGCAGTCGCCTCCCCTTGCGCAAGATTGATCTCCGCCTGCTTCTCGCCCTCGGATTTTGCGATCGCGGCCTCGCGTGCGCCTTGCGCGACGTTGATCTGCTCCTGACGCCGCCCCTCCGACGTCGCGATGATCGCCCTCTTCTCACGTTCGGCGGTGATCTGCGCCTGCATCGAGCGGAGGATTTCGGCCGGCGGCGTCAAATCCTTGATCTCGTAGCGCAGGACCTTAACGCCCCAGTT
>WNGI01013299.1_pt1 | contig 14432 bp, 12 predicted proteins | sample 5400621 | NCBI WGS metagenome assembly WNGI01 (sample SAMN13153374, study PRJNA577476) | soil metagenome | isolation source: 20 cm soil or saprolite under Garry oak tree replicate 1 | place: USA:California | collected 2016-06-15 | reverse complement strand
CGCCGCCGCAGGCGACGTCGTCTTCGACCGCGTCTGGTTCCGCTATGAGGCTGGAAGCTCCGTTGGCGAAGCCAACGGAGCCCGGCCGGCAGACCGCGCCGCCTCCGGCGGCGCCCGGGGCGAAGAAGCCTGGACGCTGCAGGACGTGAGCTTCGCCGTCCCTGCCGGGACGACGACCGCGCTCGTCGGCGAGACCGGCGCCGGGAAGACGACGCTCGGCTACCTCGCCGCGCGGCTCTACGACGTCGACCGGGGCTTCGTCTCGATCGGCGGCGTCGACGTCCGCGACCTCAGCTTCGCCGCTCTGGCGCGCCTCGTCGGCGTCGTCTCGCAGGAGACGTACCTCTTCCACGCCTCGGTCCGCGAGAACCTCAGCTTCGCGAAGCCGGACGCGAGCGACGAGGAGCTTTACGCGGCTGCCGAGGCGGCGCGGATCCACCACGTGATCGCCGCCCTGCCGGACGGCTACGACACGGTCGTCGGCGAGCGCGGCTACCGCTTCTCCGGCGGCGAGAAGCAGCGGATCGCCATCGCGCGCACGATCCTGCGTAACCCGCCGATCCTCGTCCTCGACGAGGCGACCTCCTCGCTCGACACCGAGACCGAGCGCCTCGTGCAGGAGGCGCTCGACCGGCTGGCCGAGGGGCGGACGACGATCGCGATCGCGCACAGGCTCTCGACCGTGAGGGACGCCGACCAGATCGTCGTCCTCGACCGCGGCCAGGTCGTCGAGCGCGGCCGCCACGAGGAGCTGCTCGCGGCCGGCGGCCGCTACGCCACGCTCGTCAGCCGCGACGCCGAGCTCGAGCCTCCCGCCCTCGTCTAGCGGCCTCGTACGGCGCGACTGCTACCTTGGTCGCAGGGATGCCACCAGGGCAGTCCCGTGAGATCCAGCTTCTCGTTCCCTCTTTCGATGGTTTCGGGTCTGCGTCTCGAATCCCGAATCGAAGGAGTCGAACTCTAATGTCACAGTCTTTTGGTGCGCTCGGCGTGAGCGCGGAGGTCGAGCAGGCGCTCGCCGCCCGCGGCATCGTCGAGCCGTTCCGTATCCAGTCCCTCGTCGTCCCCGACGCGCTCAACGGGCGCGACATCCTCGGCAAGGCGCCGACGGGCTCGGGGAAGACGCTGGCCTTCGCCCTACCGATCGTCGAGCTCGTCTCGGCCGGCGAGCCGGCCCCGGCCGCGCTCGTGCTCGCGCCCACCCGCGAGCTCGCGCTCCAGGTGACCGAGGAGCTCACGCTGCTCGGCAAGCCGAAGGGCCTTCGTGCGGCGGCCGCCTACGGCGGCGCCCCGGTCGGCCCACAGGTGAAGCGCCTGCGCGGCGCGCATGTCGTCGTCGCCACCCCCGGCCGGCTCAACGATCTCGTCCAGCGGCGCCTGCTCTCGCTCGAGTCCGTCCGGATCCTCATCCTCGACGAGGCCGACCGGATGCTCGACATGGGCTTCCAGCCCCAGGTCGACCGGATCGTCCGGCGCTTGCCCGCCAGGCGTCAGACGATGCTCTTCTCGGCCACGCTCGACGGCCCTGTCGGCGAGCTGGCCGGCGCCTACACGGTCAATCCGGCGCGGTTCGAGGCCGAGCTTCCCTCGCGCCATGCCGACGGCGACGTCGAGCACGAGTTCGTGGCGGTCACCGACGCCACCAAGCTCGAGCGGCTGATCGACGCGCTCGGCGAGGAGCGGGAGCTCGCCCTCGTCTTCGTGCGCACCAAGCGCGGCGCCGACCGGCTCGTCCACAAGCTGCGCGCGCGGGGCGTCGAGGCGGCCGCGATGCACGGCGACATGTCCCAGGGCGCGCGTGAGCGGGCGCTCGAGCGCTTCCGCAGTGGCAAGGTGACGACGCTCGTCGCCACCGACGTGGCCGCCCGCGGCCTCGACCTCGACGCGATCAGCCACGTGATCAACTACGACCCGCCGGAGGACGGCAAGGGCTACGTCCACCGCGTCGGCCGCACCGGCCGCGCCGGGCGCTCCGGCCAGGGAATCACACTCGTCCTGCCCGAGCAGCAGGCGGACGTCAGCCGTTTCGCGACCATGCTCGGCCACCGCGAGCAGTTCGAGGCGACGGGCATGAAGACCCACCGCCCGAAGCTCATGTACACGAGCCGCCGCGGGCGTCGCTCGAAGTGGTAGCGCCGGTACTCGCCGCCTGAGACAGCGGCGCTGCTGCCTCGGTGTCAGCGGTAGGTCTTACTTGGATCCGTCGCTCTCGCCGGCGCCGATGATGACGTCGCCGACGCGTTTGATCAGTGTGCGTGCGGTTTCTTCGCGGTAGCCGACGATGAAGGCGAGCACGTAGTAGAAGAGGTTTTGGGCGTTGGTCACGCCGGGGGCGGGTTTGAGGTCTTTGCCGACTGCGAGCACCCCCGCTTGGAAGACGAGCACGCCGAAGCTGGCCATGAAGACCCCGAAGATCGGTCGTGCCCAGTACCAGGGGGCGATGCTTGGCTTCCAGTCGTCCCGGTGTTCGAAGACGGCGCTGAGCGAAAGCAGCACGGCGCCGACCGCGCCCCACCAAGGCACGGCGATCGGAACGGTGCCGAGCGTCTGACGGTGGATCCAGATCCCTTCGAAGTAGAGGATCGCGACGACTGCCAGGAGCCCGAGGTAGCCGACCTGAAGGAAGAAGACGCTGAGCCGAGCCGTGAGACGCCCTGGCCGGGCGTGCGTGTGCGACTGTGCCTCAGCCATCGGCTCTAGGCGTCCGCCGGCCGACTGCAATCACGTCGTTACCGGAGCGGCCTGCTCGAGCTCGGCCGCGATGTCGGCGCGGCGTGAGTGGGTCTTGCCGCTGCGGAACTCTTCGATGTAGGCGGGGAAGTTCCAGGTTTGCAGGAACGTCTCGGCTGCGGTGCGGCCGGACTGATACAGCGCCTCCGCTCGATCCTTTGAGAGATCGAACTCGGTTGTTCCGACGCCCATGGTCGGGATCGGGATGGTGCGCGCGTACTGTGCCTTCTCGAGATAGAGCCGGTCGTGGGCCTCCATCATCGTGTGGAGCATGCTCGAGAGCAGGTCGGCCAATCCGCGTACTCCGTGCGGTGCATGCTCGGGGGCGGGGATGCGTTCGCTGATCGGCACCTTCGGGTCGGGCTCGACCAACAGCAGCCCGAAGGTCGGCCAGTCCGGCGTCTCCTCGTCCTCGCAATCGAACACCCAGACCGGGAAATTCGAAAGCATCCCGCCGTCCACGATCACGTGCTCGTGGTTCGTCTGCGTGTTCTCGACGCGCACCGGCTCGAAGAAGATCGGGATCGACATGCTCATCCGCACGGCGTACGCAACTTCGAGCTCGTCGGGCGCGTATCCGAGTACTTGCGCGTCACGCGGCAAAACGAGCAACTGGCGCGCGCTCGTGTCCGAGGCAATCACCTGCAAGCGCGAGCTGTACTTCGAATCCGTCCACTCGGTCTTCAAGTCCGCGAACGTGTGGACCCCCTTGTCTGCGAGCAGCTTGCGCATCCAGTTCAGAAAGGCGTCACCCTTGAAGACGCCCTCCTCGACCAACACGCTCAGCCCTTTGCCGATACCGGGAAGCCGGTCCTCCCAGGTCTTGTCCTCGAACTGGCGGAAGTCGAGGCCGAAGATGATGTCCTTCAACTCGGAGGCGCTATAGCCCGCGGCGATCAGCGCAGCGGTGATGGCGCCGGCCGAGGTGCCGGCGAGGTTCTGTGGCTTGTAGCCGCGCTCCTCGAGCAGCGAGAACGCGCCTGCCAGCCCGATGCCCTTCACGCCGCCGCCCTCGCAGACGAGGTCGACGAAGTACTCGTATTTATTGGTAGCGGCCATTAGCTCTCCCCTCAGAGCCGTTCGGCCGCAGACAACGGCTCACAGATACGACACGTCGTCTCCACCGAGTCTGGTCCCCAACTCAACCGATGTCAACGGTGCCGACTCAGAGCCGGTGCGCGCTCACGATCCGCTGCAGGAACTGCTGCGTCCGGGGCTCGCGCGGCGAGCCGAACATCTGCTCGGGCGGTCCCTGCTCGAGGATGACGCCGTCGTCGAGGAAGCAGACGCGTGTCGCGATATCGCGGGCGAAGCCCATTTCGTGGGTCGCGATCACCATTGTCATTCCGCCGGCGGCGAGCTCCCCGATCACCTCCAGCACCTCCGCGACGAGCTCCGGGTCGAGCGCGCTCGTGACCTCGTCGAGCAGCATCAGCCGCGGCTGCATGGCCAGCGCGCGCACGATCGCGACCCGCTGCTGCTGGCCGCCCGAGAGGTGGTCGGGGTACGCCTCCACCTTGTCGGAGAGGCCAAAGCGGCCGAGCAGCACGCGCGCCTGTTCTTCCGCCGCTCGGCGTCCCTGATGGAGCGCGAGCCTGGGTGCCAGCGTGACGTTCTCGAGCACGCTCATGTGCGGGAAGAGGTTGAAGGCCTGGAAGACGATCCCGATCCGGCGGCGCACCCGGTTCACGTCGACGCCGCGCCGGGTGATCTCCTCCCCTGCGACCGCGATCCGGCCTGCGTCAACCGGCTCGAGCAGGTTGATGCAACGCAGCAAGGTCGACTTCCCGGAGCCCGACGCGCCGATCAGGCAGGTCACCTCGTGCTCGCCCACGGAGAGGTCGATCCCGTCGAGGACGAGGTTCGTCCCGAATGACTTCCGCAGTCCCTCGATCTCGAGTGCCGCCGCCGCGTTCACGCGTGCAGCCCCTGGGCTTGGCGGCGGCGGCGGTCACGTGCGATCAGCCAGTCGGTGAAGCGCGCGAGCGGGATCGTGATCGCGACGAAGAGGACCGCCGCCACGAGATACGGCGTGAAGTTGAACGTGGCAGCGACGTCGATCTGGGCCTGGTTGAACGCCTCGAGCGCGCCGAGGAAGCCGACGAGCGCCGTGTCCTTCTGCAGGCCGATGAAGTCGTTCAGGAGCGGCGGGATCACGCGCCGGACTGCCTGGGGGAGGATCACCTTGCGGAGGGTCTGCCACCGGGTGAGCCCGAGGGAGCGCGCCGCCGCCTCCTGGCTCGGGTGCACCGACTCGATGCCCGCGCGGTAGACCTCGGAGACGTACGCGCTGTAGATGAGCACGAGCGCGACGATCCCCCAGAACACCAGCGAGGTCGGGACGCCGGAGATCTGCAGCCCGGGAACGCCGAGGCCGAGGATCGCGATCACGAGGATCGTCGGCACGCCGCGGAAGAAGTCGGCATACACGATCGCGAGCGCCCGCAGCGGGAAGAAGACCGGACCCGGCAGGCTCCGCAGCACGGCGATCAGGAGCGCGAACGGAAGGATGAGGCACTCCGCGATCAAGAAGATCTTGCAATTGAGGAGGAAGGCCCTCGCGATCTCCGGGAGCGAGGACTTGAAGTAGTGCCAGCTGAAGAACCCCTTGTGGACAGCGGGCCAGCCGGGCGAGTTGGCAACGACCACGACCACGATGACGAGGAAGACGATCGTCGAGAGGAGCGCGATCGCAACGCCCCGGCGGCCGTCGGCTCCCGACAGCGAGCCGAGGACGCGCGAGCGCCTCGAGTCGGCTACTTCAAGACCGGCGCGCCGGTCGCCTTCGCTAGCCACTTCTGCTCTAGCTGCTGCAGCGTCCCGTTCGCGCGGAGCTTCGCAAGCGCCTGGTCGACGCACGCCGCGAGCGGGTTGCCCTTCGCGAAGACCATGCCGAAGTAGCCGGCCCCGCCGCCCGAATTGAACTGGCCGAGCACCTCGGAGTCCGGCACCTGGGCGGCCGAGACGTAGAACGCGGTCGGAAGGTCGACGACGAGGCCGTCGATCTGCTTGTTCTTCAGCGCCTCCACCGCAGCCGCGTTCTGCTGATACGCGGCCGGCTGCGTGGTGGGCTTGATCGTCGAGGTGATGAAGTCGTAGCTCGTCGTTCCGATCTGCGCGCCGAGCTTGAACGGCCGCAGGCCCGCGATGTCGTGCACGGACGCGATCTTCGTCCCCTTGAGTACGACGATGGCCTGGTTGACGTCGTAGTACGACTTGCTGAAGGTGACCACCTTCGCGCGCGCAGGCGTGTACGAGATCTGATTGATGTCGAAATCGAACGACTTCTTGCCCGGCGCGAAGGAGCGGGTGAAGGGCACATAGGTCCAGTGCACCTCGGACGGGCTGAAGCCGAGCTGCTTCGCGACCGCGTACGCGGTAGCCGACTCGTAGCCCTTGCCGGTGGCCGGCCGGCTTCACCAGCGTCAGCTGCGACTTCGCGCACGATGCCGCGGCCGTGCTCGTCGTGGTCGGCGTGTTCGAGGTCGAGCCGCATCCCGCCGCAGCCGTCGCCGCGGCCATGACCGCGGCTGCGAGCGCGACCAGACGCAGATGGCGGCGCCCTCTCGATCCCACGGCGGCGAGCCTATCAGCGGTGCAGCGGGCCAAGGACCTCCACGATCGTGTCGAGCCCGCGGGCGAGGGCGTCGTCCTCGATCACGAGCGGCGGCGCAAGGATCAGGACGTTGCCGTAGCGGCCGCCGCGACCGACGAGCACCTCTTGCTCCCTCAGCGCACGCTGTGTCGCTGTTGCGAGCTCGGGATGCGGCTCCCGAGAGCCTCGATCGTGCACGATCTCGAGCCCGAGGAACAGGCCTCGGCCGCGGACGTCGCCGACCGAGGCGTGGTCGGCGAGCTCGGTTTGCAGGCGAACGAGCGTGTGCGCGCCGAGGCGGGCGGAGCGCTCCACCAGCCCTTCGTCACGAAGGACGTCGATCGCCGCACACGCAGCCGCAGCGTTGAGCGCGTTCGCGAGGAAGGTCGACGTGACCGTGTCGGGCTCCCACGTCGTCATCGGCTCCGAGCCCCCGAGGACCTTCCCCACCGTCATCAGGTCCGGCACGACGCCTTCGTGCTCGGACGCCCACATCCGGCCGCTGCGCCCGAATCCGCACTGGATCTCGTCGAGGACGAGCAGCGCGCCGGCGCGGTCGCACAGCTCCCGTACGCCGCGCAGGAAGCCGGCAGGTGGCACGACGACCCCGCCGTTGCCCTGGATGGGCTCCACGAGGATGCACGCAGGCGGCTCGACCCCGGACGCCGGGTCGAAGAGCGCCGCCTCGACGAGCCCGAGTGCCGCTTCTCCCGGGTCGCCGTCGCCTGCCCAAGGGCTCCGGTACGGGTCCGGGTACGGGATGAAGTGGGCGTCCGCCACGACGCCGAACGGCTCGCGGTAGGCGTGCTTGCCCGCGTAGGGCAGGGTGCCGACGGTGCGTCCCGGATAGCTGCCGGAGAAGGTGATGACGTTTCGGCGTCCCGTCGCTGCGCGGGCGAGCTGGACCGCCGTCTCGTTCGCCGTCGCCCCCGTGATCGCGAGCAGCACGCGATCGAGGCCGGTCGGAGCGATCGCGAGGAGCCGCTCGTAGAGCTCGGCCCGCAGCTCCGAGGGCGCGGCCGAGGGACAGTGCGTCATCACGCCGGCCTGGTCGCGGATCGCCTCCGTGACGCGGGGATGGCAGTGGCCGATATTCGCGACGGCGAAGCCCGCGTAGAGATCGAGATAGGGGCGGCCCTCGGCGTCCCAGACCTGGCTTCCCTCCGTCCGCGCCCAGACGACGGGCTCGGGATCCCAGAACGTGCGCATCCCCGTGCCTTCGAACGCGCGGATCCGCTCGCGGACGCTCTCCGACGACCCGGTCACGGCTCGACGATCGTGCGGCTCTGCTCGCGCGCGAACTGCTGGACGTAGTACGGCCCGAGGCCGCCCTTCCCGGTGAGGCCGCTCGATTTCCAGCCGCAGAACGACTGGATGCCCGGCCACGCGCCCGTCGTCGCTCCGGCGCGCCGGTTGACATAGACGACACCCGCCTCGATCTCGTCGAGGAAGCGGTCGAGCTCCTCGTCGTCGCGCGAGAAGACGCCGGCAGTGAGGCCGTACGGCACCGCGTTCGCCTCGGCGAGCGCGGCGTCGAAGTCGGGCACGCGGACGACCGTGAGGAACGGCAGGAAGAGCTCGTCGCGGGTCAGCGGATGTCCCGGCGCGAGCCCGGAGACGACCGTCGGCTCGACGAACCAGCCGGTGTCGTCGCCGAGCGAGCCGCCGGCGGCGACCACTCCGTCCCGGCGCGCCGCCTCCACGGAACGCTCGAAGCGCTCGACCGCCTGCGCGTTCACGACCGGGCCGGTGGCGACCTCGGGATCGGCCGGATCGCCGACGCCGTAGGCTGCGGCGATCGCCGCCAGCCGCTCGACGAGCTCGTCGTGCACCTCGTCCACGACGAGGGCGCGCGAGCAGGCGCTGCATTTCTGGCCCGAGAAGCCGAATGCTGCCTTGGCGATGCCCTCGGCGGCCCCGTCGAGGTCGGCACTCGCGCCGACGATGGCCGGGTTCTTGCCGCCCATCTCCGCGAGCACGGGCTTCGGGAACGGGCCTGCAGAGAGCCGCCGCCCGATCTCTCGGCCGACCTCTGCCGAGCCCGTGAAGGCGACACCGTCGACGGTCGACGCGACCAGAGCCTCTCCGGTCTTCGGGCCGCCGTGCACGAGCGAGATGACGCCTGCGGGCACACCCGCCTCGGCGAGCAGGCGGGCGACGGCACCGCCAGACCGCGGCGCTTCCTCCGGCGGCTTCAGAACGACGGCGTTGCCGGCAGCAAGAGCGGCGGCCGTCATCCCGAACCCGAGTGCGAAGGGAAAGTTGAAGGGCGCGATCACGCCGAAAACGCCGTACGGACGAAGGACGTCCGTGTTGCGCTCGTCAGGCGAGAGCTGCCCGAGGGGCGTCTCGAATCCTTCTGCCGACTCGACCTGGCGGCAGTACGTCTCGATCAGGTCGATGGCCTCCTCGACCTCGGCGATCGACTCCGTCCGCACCTTCCCCACCTCGAGGCTGATCGCCGCCGCCAGTTCGAGCTTGCGCTCGTCGATCAACCGCTCGGTCGCGCGAAGGGTTGCAACCCGCTCGGCGTGAGGCAACCGCCGCCACTCACGCTGCGCTGAACGCGCCGCCTCGACCGCCTCGGCAGCGAGCTCGGCACCCTCGCGCGCGCGGCTCGCGACCTGCTCACGCCGCGACGGATCCTCACGGGCGAACGGCTCGCCCACCGCGGCATCCCGACCGGAAACGAGATGTGCAAGGGGCTCGGCCTCGCGTTCCCGCGCCTCCGCGAGCGCAGCCTCGAACGCGCGATCGAGCTCGGGACTGCGCGCGCCGGTCGTATAGGTCAGCCGGGTCGCCATCGCGGGAATAGCATCTCATGCCATGTCGGGCCGGTCACTCTTCGTCGCCGCGCTGCAGACGGCGGGCATCCCCGGGGATCCCGTCGCGACGCTCGAGCAGTTCGAGCGTCACGTGCGTGCGCTCCGCTCCACGTTCGACGGACTGCAACTCGTGGTCACCCCCGAGCTTCATCTGATGGCCCTGACGTCGCTGGTCAATGCGGACGGCCTCCCAACGGAGGAGGAGCTCGCGGTCGACATCCCAGGTGAGCTCACCGAGCGGCTCGGCGCGCTCGCGCGCGAGACGGAGCTCTGGCTGATCCCCGGCAGCGTCTTCGAACGAGTGAACGACGGCGTGGCGAACACCGCGCTCGTCCTGTCGCCAACCGGCGAGCTCGTCGCGAGCTACCGCAAGTGCTTCCCCTGGCAGCCGTACGAGACCTCGCAACCCGGAACGCGCACCGTCTGCTTCGACATCGACGGCATCGGCCGCTTCGGGCTCGCAATCTGTCACGACGGCGCGTTCCCCGAGATCTTTCGCTCCCTCGCCTGGCAGGGCGCCGAGGCGATCTTCCAGCTGGTGCTCACGGAAACCTCCGACCGAGAAGCCGAGACGGTCATCGCACGCGCGAGCGCGATCGTGAACCAGGTTGCGGTCGTCAACGTCAACACGGCGGCGCCGGTCGGGAACGGCCGCAGCCTGGTGATCGATCCGGAAGGAGCGGTGCGCTACGAAGCGGGCGTCGGCGAGGAGGTGGTGACGGCGGTGCTCGATCTCGACCAGGTCGAGCGCGTCCGGGAGCGGGGCAGCTTCGGGATCAACCGCCTGTGGGAGGAGATGGACCGCGTCGGGCCCGGACTCGAGCTGCCCATGTACGGCGGCAGCTACCGGCCGCGGCCGCGGTAGAGCTCGAGCACCTTCTCGCGCGGGAGCGCGCGGACGAGGCGCCCCTCTCGTCCGGTCGTGTCGACGGCGGCCCAGAGCGAGCAGAGCACAGCCTCCTCGGTCGCGTCGACGGCAGCCTGGAAGAGCGGGTCGAGCTCGCGGTCCGGGAACGAGCGCCCGTCGGAGGCAGCGAAGGCGACGAAGATCTCGCCACTGCCGTGGTGGGCGACCGAGCCCGCTCGTGCGAGCCCGAGGCCGGCGCGCCGAGCAAGCCGCTCGAGCTGCGGCGGCGTGAGCGGCGCATCCGTCGCGACGACTGCGATGCAGCTGCCGCCAGGATCCGGCGTCTCGTCGGGACGCTCGTCGAGCAAGCGGCCGACGGGGACCCCGTCCACCCGGAGCTGCTCGCGCGTGCCGAAGTTCGTGAGCAGGAGGACGCCGACAGTGTGGTCTCCGGCGCACCGGCTCGAGGAGCCGATTCCGCCCTTCCAGTCGAAGCAGCTCATCCCGGCGCCCGCACCGACTGCGCCCTGCTCGAACTCGGCCGTCGCCTCGGCGACCGCGCGGCCGACGTCGCCCGGCTGCACGTGCGCCACCCGCGCGTCCGAGAGCCAGCTGTCGTCGCACTCGCCCACAACGGGGATCACGACGTCATCGACACCGACGCGCGGGTCGCGCGCCATCGCCACCGAGACGGCGCCGTCGTAGACGCGGCCGACCGCGTGGGTCGAGGTGAGGTAGACCGGCGTCTCGAGAATCCCCCACTCCCGGATCTCGAGCGAGCCGGTCAGCTCGCCGGCGCCGTTGAGCACGGCCGTTCCGGCCGGGGCGGGAAGCGCCGGCGGGACGACTGCCGTCACGCCTGTTCGCTCGACGGTCACGTGACCGACTGTGACCCCGACGTCGGCGATCGAGTTCCGGGGCCCGGGCTCGAGCGTGCCGATGACGATGCCGTCCTCGCGCGGCCGTGACATGGTGCGACCCTAATGCTGCCGTTCGTCTGGAGCGACGACTGTCTCCTCCACGAGCCGGAGGCAGAGGTGTGGATCGGGACGCGCACTCCGGCGACGGAAGTGCCGGCGCGGGCGCTCGCGATCCGCGCAGCGCTCGCCGCGGCCGGTGCACAGGAGGTCGCGGCCGTCTCCCACGACGACTCGGCGCTGCTCCCCGTGCACGATCCCGCGCTCGTCGAGTTCCTGCGCACGGCGTGGGACGACTGGTCGGCGACGGCCCTCCCCTCCGACCGCGTGGTGCCGTACGTCTTCGCGCGATCCGAGCTCACGAGCGGACGCGCGCCGGCCACGCCGACCGCGATCTGGGCTCGGCCGGGGCTCTTCGCCTACGACACGATGACGCTGATCGGCCCGGGCACCTGGGAGGCAGCGCGGGCAGCGGCCGACGCCGCGCTGACGGCCGTCGACCTCGTCACCGCCGGAGAACCGGTCGCGTATGCGTGCTGCCGCCCGCCGGGCCACCACGCCACGCGATCGCTCTACGGCGGCTCGTGCTACCTGAACAACGCGGCAATCGCCGCGACCGCGCTGCTCGACCGGGCCGGCGGGCCAGTCGCCATCGTCGACATCGACGCCCATCACGGCAACGGAACGCAGGAGCTGTTCCTCGGCCGCGCCGACATCCTGACCGCGTCGGTGCACGTCGATCCGGGAGCCGGCTGGTTCCCGCACTTCCTCGGCTTCGAGGCCGAGAACGACGAGGCAAACCTCAACCTGCCGCTCGCTCCGAGCACCGGTGACGACGGCTGGCTCGCAGCCGTCCGAGAGGCAGCGGAGTTCGCCGCCCCCGCACGCGCCCTCGTGGTCGCACTCGGTGTCGACGCCGCCGCCGGTGATCCCGAGAGCCCGCTCGAGGTGACGGCCGCGGGCTACCGCGAAGCGGGACGGATCCTCGGCGAGCTCGGGCTGCCGACGGTCGTGGTCCAGGAAGGCGGGTACGACCTCGCGACGATCGGACCGCTCGTCGTCGAAACCCTGTTCGGTCTCGCAACGGTGTAGAACACGCCGATGAAGCCGCTTCCCGACGGAGGGACGATCGGCGTCGGCGCGTTCGCCAGCTCGTACGACATGCGCTCGGAGATCGAGCGCGGCGTCGAGTGGTGGGAGAGCCGCGGCTACCGTCTGAAGCTCGCGCCGGGCGTCTACGCGCGTGACGACTACGTCGCCGGAGACGCGCGCAGCCGCGCCGACGACCTGCACGCGCTCTTCGCCGATCCCGAGGTAGACGTCGTCCAGACGCTCCAGGGCGGGTTCGGCTCGAGCGAGATGATCCCTCACCTCGACTTCGACCTGATCGCGGCCAATCCCAAGCCGTTCGTCGGCTACTCCGACGTCACGTCGCTGCACGTGCCGATCCGGCAGCGCGCCGGCTTTCCCACCTTCTACGGCTACGGCCTGATGGGCGTCGGCGACAAGGACACGAGCGACTTCACGCACGAGCGCCTGCTCGCCGTGCTCCGCGGCGACGTGACCGGCCCCGTCCCGCCCGATCCCGACGACCCCTACGTGCGCGCGATCGCCCCAGGGCGCGCCACCGCACCACTCGTCGGCGGCTGTCTCTGGCTCCTCCTGCAGACGCTCGGCACTCCATGGGAGCTCGAGACGGCCGGAACGATCCTCTTCTTCGAGGACACCCACGCACCGCCGTACTACGTCGACGGGCAACTGACCCAATTACGCCACGCGAGGAAGCTCGACGACCTGCGGGGTGTCGTCGTGGGTGAGATGAACAAATGCGACTACGGCGACCTGCCGCGGGACGTCTCGGATTGGCGGGCGACGAAGTCGATCGAGGACGTGCTGGACAAGCACTTGGAGCCGCTCGGCGTGCCCGTCCTGTACAAGCTGCCGCTCGGTCACGGGAAGCACCAGGCTTCCATTCCGCTAGGGGTCCGGTATACGCTCGACGCCGATGCACGCACGCTGACCGCGGACGAGTCGCCATTCGAGCGCTAGAGGGAGGGCAAGATGAAGAAGAGGTGGCTTGCGGCGTTACCGCCGTTGTTTGGGGCGCTGATACTCGCTACAACCGGCTGCGGAGGGTCGAAGAGCAACAGCAACAGCAACAGCAGCAGCAGCAACAGCAGCAGCAGCAGCAGCAGCGGCAGCGGCACCTTCCGCCTTGGCACGGCCAGCGGCATCGACTCCCTCAACCCGTACGTCGCCTTCAACCAGGACGCCTACAGCACGTTCGAGTACATCTATCCGATCCTCGTCCAGTACGACAGCAACCTCCACTACGCACCGTTCTTCGCCAAGTCTTGGCACGCCTCGAACGGCGGCAAGACCTGGACGTTCAAGACGCAACCGAACGCCAAGTGGAGCGACGGCAAGCCCCTGACGGCGGACGACGCCGCCTGGACGATCAACACCGACATCAAGTACAAGGACGGCGGTGCCGCAAACGCGGCGGGGCTCATCAACCACATCACGAACGCAAGCGCTCCGAACCCGACGACACTCGTCGTCAACTACGACGAGGCGCCAGGACCGACGTGGGTACTCGGACAGTTTCAGCAGTTCTTCATCCTGCCGAAGCACATCTGGGCGCAGCACACGGGCAATAAGGGCGCCGATCTCAAGACGTTCCCGAACAACGCGCCCGTCGTCGGCTCCGGCCCGTTCACTCTCGTCAAGTACCAGAAGAACCAGATCGCGCTCTTCAAGCGCAACGACTCCTACTGGGGTACGAAGCCGAAGATCGAGGAGTTCGGGCTGCAGCAGTACTCGAACGACGATGCCATGGTCACGGCGCTGAAGGCCCACAGCCTCGATGCGATCGAAGCCGTGCCCGCCACCGCGATCAAGACGCTCCGCGACGCGGGCTTCGAAGTCTCGGATGTGCCGGGCCTCGACCAGACGGACTTCATCATCAACTCGAACCCCCAGAAGAAGACCCACCGCGAGCTCCTCGACCTGAAGGTGAAGGAGGCGTTCGACCACGCAATCGACCGCCAGAAGATCGACAACGTCACCTTCCTCGGCGCCGCGCAACCGGCCGACTCGATCATTCCCGCCTCCGCCGGCGCCGGCTGGCACAACCCACACCTGAAGGTGGTCAGCTTCGACCTCGGGCTCGCGAACCAGCTCCTCGACCAAGCTGGGTTCAAGCGCGGTCCGGGTGGGATCCGCGTCGCGAACGGACAGAAGATGTCCTACAACGTCGTGGCGCCGACCGACGTCCAGAGCATCCCGCGCACGTTCCAGATCCTCCAGACCGACTTCGGGAAGATCGGAGTGCAGCTGAAGCAGCAGGCACTGGACTCGAGCGCAGCGTTCGCCAAGATGACGAGCCCCAACAACACATACCAGGGCTTCGACCTGGCGATGTGGGACTGGACCGCTCTCATCGATCCCGACTTCATGCTCTCGGTCGTCACCTGTGCGCAGTACGGCGGTTGGAGCGACTCGGGCTACTGCAACAA
>WNGI01003166.1_pt1 | contig 14432 bp, 13 predicted proteins | sample 5400621 | NCBI WGS metagenome assembly WNGI01 (sample SAMN13153374, study PRJNA577476) | soil metagenome | isolation source: 20 cm soil or saprolite under Garry oak tree replicate 1 | place: USA:California | collected 2016-06-15 | reverse complement strand
GTTCCAGGGGGCAGGACTTTGACGGCGACATCGCGGTCCAGTCGCTCATCGTGGGCGCGATAGAGCACGCCCATGCCACCGGCCCCGATCTCTTCCAGAACCCGATAGTGTGAGAGCGCCTGGCCAATCATGGGGGAAATCACCTCCCCATGCTAATGGCATCCTAAGGTGGGCCGGCCAGTCCGGTCAACGGCCTCGCGGCATTTTAGGGCGCGCGGAAACGATTGCTTTTCCACACAAAGAAAGCTGAGTTTCGCAAGTGGACCCAGAACGGAGACTTAGAATGTGCAGAAACTACTGAACGGTCCCTTATGCATCAGTAACAAACCTGCAATTTGCCATGCGTGCCGCAGATTCATTAAGCGAACAAACAAGGGAACTTTGGGGGAACAATAAGCATTCCTTTCTACGAACTTGGACTACTTTACGCTCCCTTGCTCGTTCTCCTCGCCGGAATCGTTTCGAATCGCCGACCTCAGAATTCTCGAGATGAAGTAATTGCCGTCTAATTCAGACAGTCTCCATTCCTCGTAAGTTCCTCAGCTTGCGTTTAGCTTTGCATTCGATTCCTTCCGCGCTCACCAACTCCTTTTATTTTAATGCCGATTACCAGCGCACCACGCTGTTCCCCAGTTGCTACCTAATTCGTTAGGTCCGGAGGAACTCCCCTTTCGAATCAATGCCGGCGTATATGATCGGGCGGATCTGATTGTCGATGGTGGACCGATCAGAACTTTGGTAGCGAACCCAAGTGCAGCGATGCGAGCAGATTGAATCGAAGTGTCAAATCAAGGTATCCAAAGTGAGGGGAGGCCGAGAGTTCCGCTTCGGGAGCGCAGAAGTTGGGCACGTCCACGCAGGCGGTGTCGTGGACATTCCGTTTCCGCGATCGATCCACGATGCGCTCCTGGCAGAGAGTCTCGCCGAGAAGCACCACTGGGCACCCGGCTCAGGCTGGGTGACGTTTCGCGTTAAGAGCGATCAAGACCTCAAGCACGCGCTCTGGCTCATGCGGCTGTCGTATCTACGTTATGCGCTCAAGAGCTCTGCTGACCCTCGCACATTGTTTGAGCAGGAGAGCGAAGCGCTGCAATTGAGCACCCATTTCAAGTCTTTGCTCGAACAGTTCATGCCCAAAGGGCAGGCGAACCATTGACAGCCTGAGACGAAGATTGGCAGTGTGAAATGCGCTGCAGAAAATATGCGAATCCTGTGTCGGCCCCTTTCAATCTAACGCAGACGACGGAGAAGTTTGCCAAGAGGGGTGGGCGTCCCGACCATGGTTACCGACGCGCAAGCAGTCCAACTGTCCCCAGACGTACCGGTGCGCCGTTACGAGGATCTGCTTCGGGCCACCACGGCGATTGCCGGATATCGCGACATTCAAACTTTTCGCGAGCGGTTTGCTGAGGAATTACAGCGCTTCATTGCCTTCGACTATGTGCTTGTGATCCTGCTGGACCCGGCCACGCAGGCGGTACAGTGGCGCATGTTCCACGCGCCTGGCAGGAATGAGGAAGTGCACGTTCCGGACTTCCAGCCGCACGAAACACCTACTGGATGGGTGTATGCGAACCAGGTGCCGATTGTCATCCACGATTGGCATCGCGAGACGCGGTACCCGCGGATGCGGGAGTACTTCAAGCAATACGATATCCGTTCGTCGTGCGTCCTGCCTCTCACGACCGTACACCGACGCCTCGGAGTGTTCGCAATTGGAGTGTCGCGTCCAGCCGCGTACTCGGCAGAGGAAGTCGAGTTTCTCTCTTCAGTGGCCAATCATCTCGCTCTCGCACTTGATAACGCGTTGAATCTCGAATCCTCACGGCAGGCGGAGGCAGAGCTTAAAGATAAGAATGATCGCTTGGAGCTCGTGCTCGACCTGACGAACCGACTGGTGTCAAATCTGGAGCTTCGCGAACTGCTCCGGGAAGTCTCCGGTAATGTCCGCCGGGTGATGAAATGCGATGCCGCAGCAGTCGCGCTACCTGAGCCGGATGGCGATTGCTTCGGCGTCTATGCATTGGATTTCCCGGACAGCAAGGGATTCCTGACGGAGGACACCCGAATCCCGGTGGAAGGCTCGCCGCTCGGCGCCGCATTTCGTTCTGGGAAGGTGGAACTGCGAAGCAGATCGCAGATCCAGGCAGATTGTCCCGAAGCTTGCTCCGCCTCGGCTTTGCGCGAGGGCTTGCGGTCGGGTTGTTTCCTGCCTCTCATCAGTAAAGACCGGGTGCTAGGAGTATTGGCGCTGTCGCGATTCGCAGAAGAGCCATTCTCCCAAGACGATGTTGATTTCCTCGAGCAGATCGTGCGGCAGGTCGCTATCGCTATTGAAAACGCGCTCGCATACAAAGAGATCGCAGAACTGAAAGAGAAGCTCGCGCAGGAGAAGCTGTACCTCGAAGACGAAATCCGCGGAGAGATGGATTTCGAAGGGATCGTGGGCCAGAGTTCCGCGCTCCGACATGTTTTACAGATGGTCGAAACCGTGGCAGCCAGTGACTCGACGGTTTTGCTGTTGGGCGAGACTGGAACCGGGAAGGAGTTGATTGCTCGCGCCATCCACGACCGTAGTCGGCGGAAAGACCGCACGCTTGTGAAAATGAATTGCGCAGCGATTCCGACGGGACTTCTCGAAAGCGAGCTCTTTGGTCACGAACGAGGAGCGTTCACTGGCGCCATCTCGCAGAAGATCGGACGCCTGGAGCTTGCCGACCGCGGCACGCTGTTCCTCGATGAGGTGGGGGATATTCCTTCCGAGATTCAGCCGAAGCTGTTGCGCGCCTTGCAGGAGCGCGAGTTCGAGCGCCTGGGCAGCACGCACACCAAACGTGTCGATGTTCGGCTTGTCGCTGCCACAAACCGCGATTTGCAGAAGATGGTGGAAGAAAAGCAGTTTCGGAGCGATCTTTTCTACCGCCTCAATGTGTTTCCGATCCGCATTCCACCCTTACGTGAGCGCCCCGAAGACATTCCGCTGCTCGTCCACTATTTCACGCAAAAGCACGCGCGTCGGATGGAGAAGCAGATCGACGGGGTTCCAGTAACAGCCATGGCGAAACTGACGGAATGGCACTGGCCGGGCAACATCCGTGAGCTTGAAAACTTCGTGGAACGGGCAGTGATTCTCACGCGGGGCACAACTCTTCAGTTCCCAATCGAAGAGTTGAAGAACGGTGCTGCTCATCCACTGTTGGTTATCAAGAGCAGCTCCAGTGAACGTGACGAAATCGTGCGCATACTGAGAGAGGCCAATGGGCGCGTCGGCGGTCCCGACGGCGCGGCCACCCGCCTTGGGCTAAAACGCACAACGCTGATTTCGCGCATGAAGAAGCTGGGCATCAACGTCTCCGCTCGACAGGTGTCGTAAACGTTCGACACCTGTCGACCGTACCGTACCGGTCAATCGACCTACCTCCAAATTTTCATTCTGACCAGCCCTATAGATCCGCATTTTCAAACACTTGCCACCAACCTCGACCCACTGCCGACTGGCAAGCGACCTGCTCTCATAGCTGTGTGCCGGCGGGAGGATCAGGCAAATGTTTGTAGGTCATTACGGACCCGCTTTTGCAGCAAAGGCTCTCCAGAAACGGATCCCATTGTGGGTTCTATTTCTCGCGGTGCAACTGCTCGATGTCTTTTGGTCGATCTTCGTAATTCTCGGGATTGAAAAAGTACGCATTGTCCCCGGAATTACGGCGACGAATCCCCTCGATCTTTATTACATGCCGTACACACACAGCCTCGATGGAGCGCTCCTGTGGGCCGTTGCCGCAGGCGTTGTCTATTCGCTGGTCCGCAGAGCCGATGGTTGGGGCAACGGAGCGATCGTCGGTGTGGCCGTGTTCTCTCACTGGATATTGGATCTGATCGTTCACCGTCCCGACTTGCCGCTCTACGATAACAGCATGAAGGTGGGTCTTGGACTATGGAACCATCCTGCGGCCGCCTTTGCTCTTGAAATCGGATTCCTTTTCGGTGGGATGTACTTGTACTGGAGAAGAACAGAAGCGGTGACCCGTGGCGGTTGTTACGGGATGCTGATCTTCGGGGTGGTGATGATTGCGATCCAGGCAGTAGTGTTCTTTGGCGAACCGCCGACCTCAGATCGTGGGGCTGCCATAACCGCCCTCGTCCTTTACTTCGCGCTCGCAGGAGTCGCTTTTTGGCTGGAAAAAAAGCGTGTGCCTCAGACGGGTCATCGGGACGTGTTGCTATGCGAACCCGCCAATTAGGAGTTGTTATGAGGATTCTTGTAGCAGGAGCAACGGGAGTTATCGGACGGCGACTTGTTCCACTTCTCGTGCAGGCCGGCCATGAGGTAATCGGAATAACGCGAACGCTCGCCAAGTCGCAAGGGCTGCGGTTGATGGGCGCGGAAGCCGAGGTGCTCGACGTTCTCGATGCGAACGCAGTGATGGCTGCGCTTCGCAAAGCGAACCCTGATGTGGTCGTGCACGAGCTCACCGCTATCCCCGAGCGCCTCAACGTCCGCCAATTCGATCGGGAGTTCGAGCTGACTAACCGTTTGAGAACACAAGGGACCGACAATCTCATTGTCGCCGCGCAGGCAGCAGGAACAAGCCGCTTCGTCGCGCAGAGTTACGCGGCATGGCCTTATACAAGAGTAGGTGGACCGATCAAGTCGGAAAGTGATCCTCTCGATCCGCATCCACCCGCCGCGATGCGCAAGACGTTGGAAGCCATCGTTCACCTGGAAGTGGCTGTACTCGGCGCGCAGGGCATGAAAGGCATTGTTCTGCGGTATGGAGCGTTCTACGGGCCGGGAACTTCATTCGGACTGGGCGGCTCTGTTTTTGAGGATATCCGCCGGCGCCGCTTCCCTGTCGTTGATGGTGGAGGCGGAGTTTGGTCGTTTGTTCATATCGATGATGCAGCGCAAGCGACACTTGCGGCGGTCGAGCGCGACGTATCGGGCATCTACAACATCACCGATGACCAGCCGGCGCGCGTATCCGAATGGCTGCCGTATCTTGCCGAAGCGCTCGCCGCCCCACCACCACGGCACGTTCCACGATTTCTCGCGCGGCTTGCTGTAGGTGAACCCGGCATTGTTCTCATGACAGAAGTACGGGGCGCGTCGAACACAAAAGCTAAACGCGAACTTAGCTGGCATCCCCATTGGTCCAGTTGGCGCGATGGCTTCCTGGAAGAGATCGCACCCAAACGACGGGCAGGCTAATAACACTTTCTTTGCTGATCCAAAGCATTGTGATTGTTTCGGTTTGAGTTACCACCTCTTCTTGCCGAACGCCCAGGCACTCCCCTTCGTCGAGCCCTCTATACATTGTCGGCCCGTTCTGGCGGTCCTACCGACTACTGCGGATGCAATCGTGGTGCGCAGTTGACCGCATCCGCGAATAGCTTTTGCAGAAAATCAAGACACCACTGACATCGTCATTCGTCGAAGCTTCTCGACATCTAGCTCGACACTTCTTCCTCGCTTGCTTGTCCACGCATCCGCAAGCTCGTGATTTTGCATTGCTTCTGCGTTGCACGTCAGTGTGCCCACAATGGCATTCCCCGTGCCTTCTCTACCGGCGGGTACGCAATGTTGAAGATCACAGCCATCGATAACGAGCACCGGCGGACGCTGGTCTTGGAAGGCAGATTGGTCGACCCGTGGATTGCCGAATTGGAGCGGAGTTGGGCAGAGGCCAAGCGCGCAGACGGAACGCGAACCATCGTCGTTGATCTGAAGGACGTGACCGCAATCAGTCAGCGTGGAGAGAACCTTCTCTTCCAAATGATGGCCGACGGCGCAACGTTCAATTGCTGCCGCGGCGTTCTCACGAAGCACGTTCTACAGCAGGTCGAACGCAGACGGGAAACCCACAGCAGAAAGGTAGGCAACCAATGATGAGCAAAATGGCAGCGGCCGGCAATCCTCGGTTTATGCATGCAGTTCCCCAGGACTTCTGCGCGATCTTCAACGAAGACATGAGCGCGCTCTACTCGCTGGCGCTCTTGCTGACGGCCGATCACGAAATGGCTCAGCAGTGCTTTCTTGCTGCGCTTGATCATTGTCTGAAAGGAGCGGATGTGTTTCCCGATCGAGCACGGTCGTGGAGCAGGCGAGCAATCGTGAAGCAGGCGATCCAGGTTGTTAACCCCAGGCCCAACGGCGGAGAAAGCTCAGTAGAGACTTGGCACGACACGGTCGGAGACGAAATCGCTGAAGTGCGTAGACGCCTGATGCAGCTCCCCGCATTCACGCGATTCGTATTCGCCATGGCAGTGCTTGAGCGGTACAACATTCCGGAATGCGCGACACTCCTGAACTGCGGCGCGCGTGACGTAGAGCAAGCTCGCATCCGAGCGCTGCAACTCATCAGCGGAACTGGTCGAGATCTCCAGCCAGCGACGTTTACTGGCAACACCGGGCAGGAGCCGAGGCTAATGGCCGACATAGGTGCTGCCTAAGCGCCCGGTCGAGAATCAAGGAGGCTTTGTGAACTTTGTCGCACTCAAGATGCTTACCGGCGATCGCGCCAAGTATTTGGGCCTGATTTTTGCCATCGCGTTCTCCTCCTTCCTGATGGCGCACCAGGCTTCGATTTTCGCGGGCATCATGGACCGTACGCGCAGCCAGATCGTAGACATCACCGATGCGAATGTCTGGGTAATGGACCGCAACACGGAGTACTTCGACGAGGTCAGCGCTCTCACGGACGACGACCTCTACCGCGTGCGTGGTGTGACTGGAGTGAAGTGGGCCGTGCCATTGTTCAAAGGGCAGCCGCGCGCTAAGAGCCCGGACGGCAAGTTTCGCGTCGTAATTTTGCTTGGCTTGGATGATGCCACGCTGGTAGGCACGCCTCACAAAATGCTTCTAGGCTCCGCTTCCGACCTGCGCCAGCCCGACGCCGCCATCATCGACGAAGCAGGTTACCGCTTCTTTTTTCCTGATGGCCCACTGCAGCTCGGCAACACGCTGGAGATGAATGATCATCGTGTGCGCCTGGTCGGTATCTGCGATGCTTCGGCGCCGTTCACCAACTTTCCAGTCGTCTTCACGCGCTACAGCCAGGCGCTCAATTATGTCGGGCGCGAACGCAATCTGCTTTCGTTCGTTCTCGCCAAGCCCGAGGCAGGAGTGTCGATTGCCGAACTCAGCACGCGCATTCAAAGTGCAACTGGCCTGAGAGCGATGAGCAGTACCCAGTTTGGTAGGGCCACGATTGTCTATTACCTGAAGCACACCGGCATTCCAATCAACTTCGGCCTGACCGTCGCCATTGCGCTGATCGTGGGCACGGTTGTGGCCGGCCAGACCTTCTACATCTTCACCATCGAGAACCTTAAGCAATTCGGCGCGTTGAAAGCGATCGGCGTTTCCGACCGTCGCATTGTCGCCATGATCGTGCTGCAGGCGCTGCTGGTGGGCGCAATCGGCTATTCGCTCGGAATGGGGATGGCGGCGGGCTTCTTCTCAATCTTCGTTCACAAGATCGCCACACGCGGCATCGTGCTGCTTTGGCAGGTCATTGTCGGAGATGCAGCCATCGTGCTGTTAATCGTGATTGTCGCCAGCCTAGTGAGCATACGCAAGGTGCTGGTGCTCGAACCGGCAGTTGTTTTCAGAGGCTAAACATGAATAACGCGAATGAAACCGCAGTTGTTTGCCGCGATGTAACCAAATGGTTCGGCCAAGGCGCTTCCCGCGTAGATGCGCTCCGAGGTGTGGATCTGGAAATCCGCATGGGCGAACTCGGCATGCTTGTGGGGCCGAGCGGCTGTGGCAAAACCACTCTCCTTTCGGTGATCGCGGGGCTGCTGGACAGTAACGGCGGCGAACTGGAAGTGCTCGGCGAGAAGCCTGCGCGAATGACGAAGCAAGAGCGCATTCAGTTTCGCCGTCGCAATCTCGGTTTTGTCTTTCAGCAGTTCAATCTGTTGCCGGCATTGACGGCGGCGGAGAACGTCGCCGTGCCCCTGCTGGCTGCGGGTTTCAATCGCATTGACGCCGTAAGAGAGGCCACGAAGCTCCTCGCCGAATTGGGTATGGAGAACCGCGCCGCAGCGCTGCCCTCGGAACTCTCCGGTGGTCAGCAGCAGCGGGTTGCTCTGGGACGCGCGCTGATTCATCAACCGCGCCTGATCGTCTGCGATGAGCCTACATCTGCGCTTGACGCAAAAACCGGCCACGCGGTCATGGAATTGCTCTCCGAAGTCGCTGTGCGGCCGGGACGCGCAGTCATCGTGGTGACGCACGACTCGCGTGTGTTCGAGTTTGCCGACACGATTGCGCACATGGACGACGGCCGCATTCAAGAGATCGAACCGGGGGCCGCGCGAGCGCGCCAGATCGCAAATTTCGGAGCCGCGGCTCCCGCAATCCAGTAAGAGGAGAATCCGTCATGAAGAGATTGATACTTCCTGTCCTCGCGTTGCTGAGTATCACGTTTGCAGTTAGCTGGACTGTCGCGGCTCGGCCGCAGCGCCCCGCAACCGAACCTCTGGCTGCTCCACCGATTCCCTCTTCACAGCAGGCGGTAGCGGCTGTTGGTCTGGTTGAGCCGGAAACGGAAAACATAGCGGTCAGTTGCTCAGTTTCAGGGCTGGTAACCGCTGTGTATGTAAACGCAGGTGATCGGGTCCATGCTGGTCAGAAAATGTTTTCGCTCGACGATCGCGATCTTCAGGCCGACTTGCGGGTGAAACAGGCGGCACTGGAAGCGGCCCAGGCGAAGCTCAAGAAGTTGGAAGAGCAACCACGCGCCGAAGACATTCCGCCCGCCGAAGCCAAAGTGCGCGAGGCGCGAGCAGCTCTGGCCGACGCCGAAGTACAGATGAAGCTGATCGAGAGCGTTACGGATCGCCGCGCAGTGCGCGAAGAAGATGTGCAGCGCCGCCGCATTGCTTATCAAGCTGCGCAGGCGCGTTTGAATGAAGCCCAAGCTCAACTTGCGCTGTTGAAGGCAGGGGCATGGGGACCCGATATTGCAGTGGCGCGGTCAGAGGTCGACCAGGCCGAGGCGCAGGTGAAGCAAGTCAAGATCAACATCGAACGGCTAACAATGACTGCGCCGATAGACGGCGTCATCCTGCAGAAGAAAGTTCGCGTCGGTCAGTTTGCGCAGTGCGGACCAACCAGTGAGCCGCTGATCATGATGGGCGGCGGCGCACATCTCAACATCCGCGCCGATGTTGATGAGAACGACGCCTGGCGTGTGCGCCCGAACACGCCTGCCGTTGCCTACGTGCGCGGCGATACGAAGCAGAAATTTCCTCTTGAGTTTGTCCATTTCGAGCCATACGTCGTTCCGAAAAAGTCGCTGACCGGCGACAGCACCGAGCGCGTGGACACTCGCGTACTGCAGGCCATTTACCAAATCAGTGATGCCAACGCGCCTGTGTACGTGGGGCAGCAGATGGATGTCTACATAGAGACGCCTCTTCCTTCGGGCACTGCTCACAGGAACGCCGGCAGCTCGGCCTCGGGAGGGACCCAATGACGCGGCGAGTCTTGGCGGTGTTGAGTCCCGCTTTACTGTTCCTATCGGATTGCGCCGTTGGCCCCAGGTACAAGCGACCAGCAGCTCCCGTCGCGCAGCAGTGGAGTGGTGAGCAGGCGCGAGGCACGAGCACAGGCGAGCCAGTCGAACAATGGTGGCTTTCATTCAACGATCCCGAATTCCGCAGCTTGATCGAGCGCGCAGTGAAAGCCAACCTCGATCTCAAGCTCGCGACAGCTCGCATTGCTGAGGCGCGAGCGGTGCGCGGGATCGCGAAGTCAGGGCTGTTTCCCACGGTCGAGGCGTCCGCGTCCGCTACTCGCAATCGGCAAAGGGTGATCGCGCCAGCAAATGGAGCAGCGGCAATCGTGCCGGTCGAATTCAACAACTTCCAGGGCGGCTTTGATGCTTCCTGGGAATTGGATGTGTTCGGACGCGTACGTCGCGGATTGCAGGCAGCCAACGCTGATGTCGCCGCAGCCAGAGAGGCGCGTCGCGACGTGCTGGTTGCGGTATTGGGCGAGGTTGGCCGCACCTACGCTGAACTGCGCGGATTCCAGTTTCGGCTGGACATCGCGCAGAAGAACATTGCGACTCAGCAGGACACGCTTGATCTAACGAAATCGCGCGCAACCGCCGGACTGGCAACCGAACTCGACGTTGCTCGTGCGGCGGCGCAACTTGAGACAACGCGATCCGTTGTACCGAGTTTGCAGAGCGGAATCGAAATTTCGATTCACCGCCTGAGTGTTCTGCTCGGGCAGGAGCCCAGCGCATTGCGTGCGGAAGTGTCGCCAACTGCGCCGGTGCCGATGATCCCGCCTGAGGTTCCGGTGGGGCTGCGTTCTGAATTGCTGGAGCGCCGACCCGACGTTCGCCAGGCCGAAGCACAAATCGCAGCAGCGACAGCGCGAGTAGGCGAAGCCAAAGCAGAATGGTTCCCGCGCTTTACGCTTTTTGGTTCTGCAGGCCGCCAGGCTTCGCAATTGCACGAGATCACTCTGGGCATGGGCAACTTCTTTTCCGCCGGACCGGCGGTCAGTTTGCCCATCTTCACCGGCGGGCGCATCCGCTCCAACATTCGCGTGCAGGATGCACGCCTGCAGCAGGTGGTCATTGGATATCGCTCGACGGTGCTCTCCGCTTTAGAGGAAACCGAAAACGCGCTCGTCAACTACTCCGAGGAGCAATCGCGGCGTGAGCGCCTGGAGAACGCAGTGAAGTCGAACGAAGAAGCTGTTCGTCTTTCCTCGGAACTCTACAAAGCCGGTCTTACGGATTTTCTTTCCGTGCTCGATGCGCAGCGCGAACTCTACGCCAATGAAGACCTGCTCGCTCAGAGCCGCGCGGCGCAGGCGGTCAATTTAATTGCTTTGTACAAGGCCCTGGGCGGCGGGTGGCAATCAGTCGCGCTTCCGTGACAGGAAGAATAAACGCGAATCATCGCTACACAAGAATTCGGAAAAGGAGAAGGAGGTCGAACATGAAAAAACTGACAATCACATTGTTGTTGTTGATATCGGCGATCCTCAATGCGTCTGCTGCTCGCGCGCAGGCCAAGTATCCACCCATCAGCGAGTATCTGATGCCGCAGGACGCGGAGATAGTCCTTGCCCGGAGCGCTGCCCCTGCTTCGATTTCGGACCACGCCACGATTAAGGTGCTGACGAAGTCCGGATTCCAAGTTGCGCAGCAGGGCGATAACGGCTCCGTCTGCATGGTCATGCGCGGGTTCTCGGCGCCTACATACACCCCTGCGCAGTTCCGCCAGATCGTCTACGACCCAACCATTCGTGCACCGATCTGCTTCACCGCGCCAGCGGCGCGAATGGTACTGCCCTATTACGAACTGCGAACGAAACTTGCCATCGAGGGAAAGGGACCGGACCAAATTGCCGAAGGTGTCCAAGCGGCATACGTCAAAGGCGACCTTCCGAGAAGAGACAGTATCAGTTTTGCTTACATGTGGTCTGCGGACCAGAATCTCGGATCGGGAATTGGTCATTGGCACCCGCACATGATGATCTTCTGCCCCTATTACGAAAACTCGATGGTCGGAGCCAATGAGTTCGGGAGTGTGCTCCCGCAAGTGAGCGACGACGCTGGAACGCCGTTTACAGTGGTGGTCATTCCAATCGACGACAGGTTGGCTAATAAAGCACGCGAGAGATAGCCAGGGTCCTGGTGACGGTGCGGTCTGCGCACAGGGTCGCACCGCACAAGCAGTCAAACTGTTTCGGGGCGGCGGATGACCTCCATCAACATGCAGTAGATCAAGACCGCGAGGACAGCGAGGTTAGGACAATTTCTTCCGGAGAAGTTTTATGGGAGCACGGGAGAGAATGAAGCTGGTGGTACTGGGCGCGACAGGGCGAACGGGCGTGGAGATCGTGCGGCAGGCAATTGAACGGGGTCATGCTGTAACGGTTTTTGTTCGGTCGCCCGATCCGCTCAGGGCGTTTAATGGTCGCGTTAGCGTTCAGCAAGGAGACTTGCTAAACAGTGATGCGCTTGAACAGGTTATTCGCGGTCACGATGCTGTTGTGTCGGCATTCGGTCCACGGACGCCTGTGTCGAAAACCGACCAGAACCTTCTTCAACGATTTGCCACTGCGCTGACAAACGCCATGCTGCAGGCCGGAGTCAAGCGCGTCGTGGTCGAGTCCGTAGCTTTCCTGTTCAAGGATTCCATCGTGCCCCCGGCATATCTGTTGGGGCGGTTGTTTTTTCCAGCCATTGTCGCCGATGCATCCGCCATGGAACGAATTTTCGAGGAAAGCGATCTCGACTGGACGATGGTGCGACCACCGGAACTTACAGACAAGCCTTACACCGGAAAGTACCGCGTGCGAGAGGGCCACCTGCCCCGTTTTGGTTTCAAAATCTCGCGGGCGGATGTCGCCGATTTCATGCTCAATGCTGCGGAGGATCACGTCTCGAAGCACAAGATCGTAGGGATCAGCAATTGACACCATCGGCGAGTTTGAAAAAGGAAGAGCGTAACTCATGTTTATCGCTTATCTCATTGTTACTGTCGTGACCGCTGCTGCTAACGTATTTTCGGCCACACTCGACTTCATCCGCTACAAACAGATCAGCATCAACATGGCCAGAGTGGGCGTGCCGGAATCCTGGATGCCCCTGCTGGGGATCCTCAAAGCGGCGGCTGCGGTTGGACTGCTGGTCGGCATCGGCGTGCCATTCGTAGGGGCGTCCGCTGCACTGGGCCTGGTTTGCTTCTTCGTTGGCGCCCTCGTTACGCACCTGCGTGCGCGGGACTATTCGTTTGGATTGGCAGTCGTCTTTCTTGCATTGGCCGTGGCTACCCTTGCGCTGACACTTCATGCGCGAGCGCCGGTGGCCTTCGCAGGAGTGCATACGAGGATCCCGCACACTCATCGCGACTATCGCATGGCGACGGTAGTATCCGGCGAGTGGCATTTTGGTTATGGGACGCACTTCGATGAGAAGTCGCTGAAGGAGCTCTCTCCGGGAGTGTGTACTCAGAACCAGACCGCGTAAACCAATTCGCGCGGACACGTGAAACTCCAGTCTTCCAGATTTCAGGCTACGGTCCGTATGTGCGATCACATTGCGTAATTCTGGAATCCGACAAATTTTTCTTGTGCGACGTATCCTCGCCGGCAAACGATGCGTAATGGCTAATAGAAAGGACAACGGTTGAAAGAGGTCCGTTTTACACACATAGGCCTGGTACCCCGATATGAATGCTACGGTAGCTGCTCGAACGCATGGGGCACGCTCAGTGACGGCAATTTGCGAAAGCTGATCACCACGGGTAAAGCTCAGCCAGACGCTTTCGCATAGGGGGGGACGATCATGACAAATCAAAATTTCACCACCACGTTTTCGGTGGACCAGACCCCAGAAGACAGTCTTCAAAGCCATCAATAACGTTCGTGGATGGTGGTCAGAAGAAATTGAAGGCACTACCGGCAAACTCGGGGCTGAGTTCACGTATCACGACGAAGACGGTCCATCGTTGCAAGATGAAAATAACCGAATTCGTCCCCGGCAAAAAGTCGTCTGGCTCGTTTTGGACAACTATTTCGATTTCACTGAGGACAAACCGAGTGGAAAGGCACCAAGGTTATTTTCGAAATCTCTAAGAAAGACGATAAAACGCAACTTCGTTTCACTCACGAGGGTTTAGTCCCCGAATATGAATGTTTCAATGTCTGCTCAAACGCATGGGACTCTTATATAAACGGCAGTTTACGGAGCTTGATTGAGACAGGTAAGGGTGCTCCAACCAGAAAGAAAAAGCGGAACAGGAAAAGGCTTCCAGATGATGATGGACTCGGATCAGTTCGTCGCAGTCTCAGGCGCTGTCGACGCCCGCTACTTGGCCTTCCTGGAGACTATCTCCACGCTTCGGCCGAGCCTGCATCGCTACTGTGCCCGGATGACGGGTTCGGTGATGGACGGCGAAGATGTGGTACAGGAGGCCTTGATCGAGGCGTACCGGAAGCTGGACAAGTTCGACCAGAGCCGCCCGTTAAAGCCGTGGTTTGTTTCGGATCGCCCATAATCGCTGTATTGATTTCCTGCGGCGAAAGGGAGTGCGGGTCGAAGCCGAGGCGGCTGCTGTCATCCCGCAGACAGTAGAGCCCGCCGAGCCTGCAGTCCTCGGCCTTGGCGAGCGCACGGGCTGATGCCGTGATCAGCGAGTCCATCGAAATCCTGCCACACTTGTCACTCCCACCCCTTCGACGCCCCGCGCTAAATATAGCGCATGGCCACGAACGAAACGGGCCATCAAGAGCGGAACGAACAAAGAGATTGGACAAAGGAGAATCGTATGAACATCGAGAACAAGACAATCTTAATCACCGGCGCGAACCGCGGTATCAGGCGGGCGCTTGTTGCTGAGGCGCTTCGACGCGGGGCAAAGAAGGTCTACGCAGGTACTCGCAGCGCACTGCA
>WNGI01007856.1_pt1 | contig 14436 bp, 15 predicted proteins | sample 5400621 | NCBI WGS metagenome assembly WNGI01 (sample SAMN13153374, study PRJNA577476) | soil metagenome | isolation source: 20 cm soil or saprolite under Garry oak tree replicate 1 | place: USA:California | collected 2016-06-15 | reverse complement strand
GCTTGGTCCGCGCGTGATGCGGCCTGCCGGAACGTCCTGATTGGCATCGCGAATCGCGTTGATGACCTGGTCGATGCCCAAGCCCAGCGCCGTCAGCGCATTCGGCTTGATCTGCACGAGGATCTGTCGCGTCACGCGGCCGTTGACATCGACGCGCGCAACGCCCGGCAGATTTTCCAGCGCCTTGACGATCGTCTGATCGGTCAGCGACGTGAGCTCGCGCATCCCCGTCGTCGGCGACGTGACGGCCAGCGAGATCACCGGCTGCGCATTTTCCATGTCGGCGCGCACCACCAGCGGATCCTTGACGTCCTTGGGGAAATTCGGACGCACCGTCGCGATCTTGTCACGCACGTCCTGCATCGCTTGCGCGTAGTTCGTCGACAAACGGAATTCGACGAACACCTGGCTTGTGTTTTCGAGCGAATTCGATCGGATCAGCTTGACGCCCGACACTTGATTGACCGCATTTTCGATCGGCTTCGTAACATCGACTTCGACCGCTTCGGGCGAAGCCCCAGGATAGTTCGTAAGGATCAAGACGAACGGAAGCGTCACGTCGGGCATCTGCTCGACGCGAAGACGCGCATACGAGAAGATGCCCAGCACCGTGATGCCGACCATTACCATCGTCGCGAAGACCGGATTCTTGATCGAGATGCGAGTGATCAGCATGGCAGGGCCTGTCCGCGCAAGTTTGACTGCTCAGCCGTTGTGATTCGGCTTGTTCGTCGTCGCGTTGTGTGACGACGTCGGGGCCCGAACCAATGCCGGCGCGCCGTCCTTCAAGTTGTCGAACCGCGCCGAGAGCACAGGCAGATTGGCCGGCAGCGACGTCTTGATCTCGACCAAACCGTTGTCGTTGTCGCGCCGGCCGAGCGTCACGATTCGGCGCGACAGCTTGCCGTTGTCAACCACCCAAACGAACGATTGCCCGGCTTCGGTACGAACCGCCGTCATCGGAAGCGTTAACGCAGGCGCGCTCGCGGCGAGTGCGATACGCCCGGTCGCGAACATGCCGCTTTTGAGTAGCGCGTCGGGGTTCGGCAGCCCGACGTAGACCAAAATGGCGCGCGTGCCTGGTTCGGTCGATGGATTGATTCGCTCGATGTGGCCGGTGAAATGGCGGTCACCGTAGCCGTCGACGTTGAACTCGACCGGCATGCCGATCTTGAGCTCCGGGACGTCGATCGCAGGAATGAGCGCCTGTACTTCTAGATCCTTGAGATCGACCACCGTCACGAGCGACGCTTCGACCGCGACCTTTTCACCCGGCTGCACGTGACGCTTGGCGACGATACCCGACAGCGGCGCTGTCGCAACGGCATCTTTCAACGCGTTCCGCGCGAGTTGGACCTGCGCTTCCATCGATTTCACGTTGCCCTGCGCGACGTTGAACGACGATTCGGCGCTGTCGAACGCGTTTTGCGAGATGAACTTGTCGTTCAGGAGCCGCGTATTCATTGCGCGGGTCTTCTCGGCAAGGGCAAGCTGCGCCCTGGCGCTTTCCAGCGCGCCGATGCGATCGATCAGCTTGGAATCGAGGTCGGTCGTGTCGATACGGACAAGGAGCTGACCCTCGCGGACCGTCTCGCCTTCGCGAACCGTGATCTGGCGCACGTCGCCGGTGACTCTCGCTTTGACGACCGCTTGCCGAATGGGCTGCAGCGTTCCCGACACCGGCAGCCAGCGGGCGAGCGGCACCGCTCTCACGTACGCAAGATCGGTCGGCGCGAACTGCAACGCGACCGCCAGCGGCTTGCCGTCGTCCTGGGCTTTCTTGGCCGCGCGGAGCGCGACGGCACTGCCGATGCCGGTCGCGATCACGATTACGATCAGCGCGCCGACAAAGCGGCGTCGAGTTAATCCGAGTACCATGAACGACCTCTCCCTGTCCGCGCCGGGTTAGGCGCGTCCGATCCGCCGTGCGCGCCGGCCTCGTGGTGCCGCGGCGTTACGGTTTTCCGGGTTGCACACCGAGTGCCCGTCTCTGCTAGAGCTTGGATGCGGTCAGTGCGAGAACCGGATTCGTCCGACCGTCGAAGCCTAGGCGTGCCCGCACGCAAGCGGCAAGTGCGACGCGACAAAGCGCGGCGGACAGCGACGGGGCGCGGCGTTCGACGCCCGACGCGGCGAAATGGCCTCGACCGATCGAGTCAACTGGGCGCGTTGACACCTGTTCCTTGCGTACCGATAATTATACGTTTCCCTTTACCCGTCCGGAGGTAGTCCAAATGCAATTCACACAAAAGCTCGGCTTCATCCTCATCAGCGCCGCGCTAATCGCCACCTACGGCTGCGGTCAGAAGGAAGAGCCGAAGAAAACCGCCGAAGCGCCGAAGGCGCCGGCTGACGAAGCGGTCACCGTCAAGATCGGTCATGTAGGGCCGTTGACAGGCGGCATTGCGCATCTCGGCAAGGACAATGAAAACGGTGCGCGGCTCGCCGTCGAGCAGGCCGACGGCAAGAAGATGAAGATCGGCGGCAAAACGGTCCACTTCCTGTTGCAAGGTGAGGATGACCAAGCGGATCCGAAGCTCGGCCCCACGATCGCGCAGAAATTCGCCGACGCGAAAGTCGCAGGCGTCGTCGGCCACCTGAATTCCGGCGTTACGATTCCGGCGTCGGCCGTCTACAACCAGGCCGGTATTCCGATGATCTCGGGCTCCGCGACGAACCCGAAGCTGACCGAGCAAGGCTTCAAGAACGTCTTTCGCGATGTCGGCCGCGATGACCAGCAAGGGCCGGCCGTTGCCCAGTATCTGCAATCGATGAAAGTCAAGAAAGTTGCGATCGTCGACGACGCAACCGCCTACGGCGAAGGCCTGGCGAACGAGGTCGAGAAAACGCTGAAGGGCGCGGGCGTCAACGTCGTCGCGCGGGAGAAGACCAACGACAAAGCAACGGACTTCAAGGCGATCCTGACGAAGATGAAGGGTAAAGCGCCGGACGCCGTCTTCTATGGCGGCATGGATGCAACCGGCGGCCCGATGCTGAAGCAGGCGAGGGAGCTCGGCATCAAGGCGGTGTTCAGCTTCGGCGACGGTGCGTGCACCGACACGATGAAGCAGCTCGCCGGCGACACCAACGCAGAAGGGCTGATCTGCTCGCAGGCCGGCCTGCCGGTCGTGGCAGCGTCAAAGGATTTTCTGGACGCATACAAGGCCAAGTACAACGTCGACCCGATCATTTACGCGCCATTCACCTACGACGCGGCGAATCTGCTGATCGCCGCAATGCAGAAGGCCGATTCGACCGATCCGGCGAAATACTTGCCCGAGCTGCAGAAGATCAGCTTCAAGGGCGCGACGGGCAACATCGAATTCGACGACAAGGGCGACCGCAAAGACGCCGAGATGACGATCTTCACGATGAAGGGCGGCAAGCTCGAGCCGATCGCCGTCGTCAAGTCGGGCAAGAGCATGACGTTCGCCGAATTCATGAAGGGCTCCGGCGGCACGATGGCGCAAACGTCGATGACGCCCGCCAAGGACGAGATGAAGAAGGATGATATGAAGAAGGACGCGATGAAGAAGTAAGTCGCGCACCAGTAACGAGCAAAAACGGCGCTCTGCGGGGCGCCGTTTTTGTTGCCGCTTGCCGCCCGGTCGCCGCGACCTCACAATCCGGTCGCCAGCCGAACGCCCAGGGACTTCGTGGACACCTTCCTGCAGCAGCTCATCAACGGTCTCACGCTCGGCAGCGTGTACGCGATCGTTGCACTCGGCTATACCATGGTCTACGGCATCATCCAGCTCATCAACTTCGCGCATGGCGAAGTGGTGATGATCGGGGCGATGGTCGCCTACTCGGTCATCGTGGGATTGGTCGGCGCGAAAGTCGCACTGCCGCCCCTCGCAATCGTGGTGATCGGCCTCATCACAGCGATTCCCGTTTGCATGGCGGTCGGCTACACGCTCGAGCGCATCGCATATCGACCACTGCGCCGTGCCCCGCGCCTCGCACCGCTCATCACGGCGATCGGCTTGTCGATCATCCTGCAACACCTCGCGATGATCATCTGGAGCCGCAACCCGCTGCCGTATCCGCAAATCGTCCAGACGATTCCCTATCATCTGACCGACAGCCCGAACGGCGCGACGATCACCAACGTGCAGATCGCGATCATCGCGGGCTCATTCGCGTTGATGGGCGGATTGCTTGCATTGGTATACCGAACAAAACTCGGCATCGCCATGCGGGCGACATCGCAAAACCAGGCGGTCGCCGGCCTGATGGGGATCGACATCGATCGCGTGATCGCGGTGACGTTCGTGATCGGGGCTGCGTTGGGAGCTGTCGCTGGCGTCATGGTGGGGTCGTACTACGGTGTCGCGCACTACCAGATGGGATTCCTGCTCGGTCTCAAGGCGTTCTCCGCGGCGGTGCTGGGCGGCATCGGCAATCTCGCGGGCGCGATGCTCGGCGGCGTTTTGCTCGGCATGATCGAGGCGCTCGGCGCGGGTTACGTGGGTGAGCTCACGAATCTGTGCCAACTGTCGGAGTGGTCGACGACGATTGCCGAGCGCTGCGAAAGCGATCCCAATCTCACGCTGTTCGGCTCCAACTATCAGGACGTCTTCGCGTTCATCGTGCTGATCGCCGTGCTCGTCTTTCGACCGTCCGGCCTCCTCGGTGAGCGTGTGTCGGATCGCGCCTGAGCAGCTCTGGCTATGCACACGTTCTTCGACACCAAGAAATATCCGCAGCTCGCGTGGGTCGGCATCGTCGTCATCGCGATGACGCTGACCGCATTGCCGTTTGCGCTCGCCGGAATCGGCACCGCGTGGGTGCGGATCACGAACTCCGCGATCCTCTATGTGTTCTTGGCGCTCGGGCTCAATATCGTCGTGGGTTTTGCCGGGCTGCTCGATCTGGGCTACATCGCGTTCTACGCCGTGGGCGCGTACGCGTATGCATTGCTTGCGAGCCCGCACTTCAATATCCACCTGCCGTTCTGGATCGTTCTGCCGATCGGCGCGGGTATCGCGTGTCTATTCGGGGCCTTGCTGGGGGCGCCGACGCTCAAGCTCCGCGGCGACTATCTCGCGATCGTCACCTTAGGCTTCGGCGAGATCATTCGCATCTTCTTGAACAATCTGTCGCAGCCGGTCAACATCACCAACGGGCCGCAGGGCATCACGCTGATCGATCCGTTTCGGATCGGCGGGTTCAACTTCAAGACCAGTCAAACGATCGTCGGACTGGATTTCACCGGACCGATCAAGTACTACTACTTTTTGCTCATCGTCTTGATCGCGGTGATCGTCATCAACTTGCGCTTGCAGAATTCGCGACTCGGCCGTGCGTGGGAAGCGGTCCGCGAAGACGAGATCGCCGCACGTGCGATGGGCATCAACACGCGAAACGTCAAGCTGCTCGCGTTCGCGATGGGTGCCTCCTTTGGCGGTTTGGCCGGCGGCATGTTCTCGGCCATTCAGGGGTTCATCAGTCCCGAGAGCTTCATCCTCGTCGAATCGATCAACGTCGTCGCGATGGTCGTGCTGGGCGGCATGGGCAACGTCTGGGGCGTGATCCTCGGCGCACTGCTGTTGTCGTTCATGCCCGAAATCCTCCGTTACACAGTTGGGCCGATACAGGAACAGCTCTTCGGCCGGATGCTGCTCGAACCCGAGGTGATCCGTATGCTCCTCTTCGGCTTTGCGCTCGTCCTGATGATGCTGTTCCGCCCCGCGGGAATTCTGCCGTCGGCCCTGCGCAAGCGCGAGCTCGAGTCGGTTGTGCGGCAAAAATATGAGTGACGCTAAACTGCTCTCCGCCGAAGGAATCACCAAGCGCTTCGGCGGCGTGCAGGCGTTGGCCGACGTCGGCTTTGCGATTCATCCCGGTGAAATCTACGGCTTGATCGGGCCGAACGGCGCCGGCAAGACGACGCTCTTCAACGTATTGACGGGCATCTATCCTCACGACGGAGGCGCGTTCATCTTCGACGGCGCGCCGCTTTCGGGTTTGAAGCCAAATCAGGTGGCCGAACGCGGCATTGCCCGCACGTTTCAGAACATCCGCTTGTTTGCGAACCTTTCAGCGGTTGAAAACGTGATGGTCGGACGACACGTGCGCACGCATGCGAACGTTTTCGGCGCCATCTTCCGCGACGCACGCACGCGCGCCGAAGAAAAGGCGATCGAACGACGGTCCTACGAGCTGCTCGAATATGTCGGCGTGCACAAACGCGCGAACGATCTGGCAAAGCATCTCGCGTACGGCGATCAGCGCCGGCTCGAGATTGCACGCGCGCTCGCCACCGACCCGAAATTGCTGGCGCTCGACGAGCCCGCCGCCGGCATGAACGCAACCGAGACAGTGACGCTCAAGCAGTTGCTGCAAAACATCCGTCGCGACGGCACCACGATTCTGTTGATCGAGCACGACATGAAGCTCGTGATGAGCGTGTGCGACCGCGTGCTCGTGCTCGACTACGGCAAGAAGATCGCGGAGGGACCCGCGGCGGACGTGCAAAAGAATGCGAAAGTCATCGCGGCCTATCTTGGCGGCGACGTCGCTGAGCATCTTAAGGGAGCGGCGTGAGCTGCCGGCGAAGGGCACCAGCGAAGCTGGGCGCCGACGCGAGGACTATTGCATGACGACGTCGGACCAAGGAGGCGCAGCGAGATGAGCGGATCTACCGCGCTCTTGGAACTCAAGAGCCTCGCCGTCGCCTACGGCGGCATTCAGGCGGTCAAGGGCATCAACCTGCGCGTCGATCCTGGTGAACTCGTTTGCCTGATCGGCGCCAACGGCGCAGGAAAGACGACGACGCTCAAAGGCATCTGCGGCATGTTGCCGATCAAGGCTGGCTCGATTCATTACGATGGACGCGATGTCACGGGTCGGCCGCCATTCGAGCTGGTGCGAGGCGGGCTCGCAATGGTGCCGGAAGGGCGCGGTGTTTTCGGCGGCCTGACGATCGAAGAGAATCTCGCAATGGGCGCTTATGTGCGCAACGATCGCGACGGCGTCAAAGCCGATGTCGAGCGCGTTTTCACGTTGTTTCCGCGTCTTCGGGAACGGCGCCGGCAGACGGCGGGAACGTTGTCCGGCGGCGAGCAGCAAATGCTCGCAATGGGACGCGCGCTGATGTCCAAGCCGCGGCTTCTCTTGCTCGACGAACCGTCGATGGGACTCGCGCCGCTGATGGTCGAGAAGGTATTTGAAACGGTGCTCGCCGTCTCGGGCGAGGGCGTGACGATCCTTCTGATCGAGCAGAACGCGAAACTCGCGCTGGAAGTCAGCCATCGCGGTTACGTGATGGAGTCCGGCGAAATCATTCTCGAAGGCGGGGCGCGCTCGTTGTTGCACGACCCCAAGGTCCGCGCCGCTTATCTCGGCGAAGCGGCGTAACGCGAGTGCCCGATACGCCGGAAGAATCAACCGCCGTCCACGTCCGTGTGGCGCGCTCGGTTCCCGCCGGACAGGCGCTTGCGTGGTACCGCGAAGCAATGCGCCTTTGGAAACGCGGGCCGACGACATTCGGCGTGCTCGCGCTGGCAACGCTTGTCGTTGATTTCGGGTTGAGCATGATCCCCGGCGGCGGCATCCTGCTCGCGCAGATCGCCGTTCCGCTCGCAGCGTGCGGCTTGCTGTATGGAAGCCTCGCGGCGGATCGGGGCGGTCGCCCGCGTCTTGGTGATTTTGCGGCGATCGCAGGTGCAGCTCCGGGCGCAATGCTGGCCGTCATCGCATCAGGCGTCATTGTGTTCGCCGCCGAAGCGCTGACCGCCTACGCCGTCGGTCGTGTCAACATGCTGGCGCCCGATTCCGCCGACGCGTCGCTCGTGCCGAGCGTTGTGCTCGCGGTCTACGCAGTCGGAATCGCCGTGTCGCTCCCCTTCACGTTCGTACCCTTCGGCGCGCTGTTCGACGGTCTTTCGCTCCGCGCGTCGTTTGCGCAAAGCGTCCATGGCTTTTCGCTCAACATCGTACCGATGGCGCTCTACGGCGTACTGTCGCTCGCGCTGTTGCTGTTCGGCTGGGCAACGTTCGGCGTTGGACTGCTGCTGGCATTGCCGTGGTGGGCCGCCTCGTCTTACGCGGCGTGGAAAGACATCTTTGATATTGATCGAGGACTGTCGAGTTAAGCGCTTACCCGCTGCGTGAAACCGCTGAGCGAAACATCGATGGGCACTTCATTGACTTCGACGTCGGTGACGCGCGCTCCCGGCGGTCCGCGGCGGCACCAGTCGATTACCCGCTCCGTTGCAGGCGATTCGCCCTGCACGAGTGCTTCCACCGATCCGTCGAAACGGTTGCGCACCCAGCCGACAATGCCTCTCTCGCTGGCCGCATCGACGAAAGCAAATCGAAATCCCACGCCCTGTACGCGCCCGCGAATGATGATGCGCCGCGCGATCACATTGGACTCCACGCTTGCGGCTTCATGGACTCCCACGCTTGCGCAAATACATGAAAAGCGCCGCGACCGTTTTCGCATCGGTAAGCTCACCCGCATCGAGCGCGGCGAACAGCGCTTCGCCGGTCATTTCCGCTACGTCGAGAAATTCGCCATCGTCGAGCTTTCGCCCGACGTGCGTCAGATCGTCAGCAACAAAAATCTCGATCGCCTCGGTCGAATACGACACCGTCGGATGAATGAGGCCGAGACGCGTCCATTTCGCAGCGGTGTACCCCGTTTCCTCCGTCAGCTCGCGCTGCGCCGTCGCAAGCGGCGATTCACCGGCATCGAGCTTGCCCGCCGGGAACTCCAGGAACACACGATGCAATGGATAACGAAACTGTCGCTCGACGACGAAGCGGCCGTCGGCGAGAACCGGGACGACGAGCACCGCGCCCTGATGGACGATGTATTCGCGAATTGTCGTCGCGCCGTCGGGAAGGCGAACGATGTCGCGCCGCACGTCCAGCAACGAACCGTCGAAGACCCGCGCGCCCTCGACTCGCGTCTCCTCCAGGTGCTCCTCGGACGAATCGACGATTCGAAGCGGACGCGGATCAACTGCCATCGAGCCAATCCTTGACAACGAGAAAATCGCTGTAGAGTTCCGCCTCGCGCGTCCCAGGGGTCGGTTTCCAGTCGTAACGCCATTTGGCGAGCGGCGGGAGCGAAAGCAATATTGCCTCGGTGCGTCCGCCGGATTGCAGACCGAACAGCGTGCCGCGATCCCAGACGAGGTTGAACTCGGCATAGCGACCGCGGCGATACGCCTGGAAATCACGCTCGCGTTCGCCGTACGGCAGGTCCTTGCGCCGCGCGAGAATCGGCTCGTAGGCGGGAAGAAAATGGTCGCCGACCGATCTCGTCAGCGCGAGGCAGCGCTCGAATCCGCCCTCCGCGACATCGTCAAAAAAAATGCCACCGATGCCACGCGGCTCGCCGCGGTGCTTCAAGAAAAAGTAGTCGTCGCACCAGCGCTTGTACTTTGGATACAAATCGTTCTCTGACGGCGCGAGCGCTTCGCGGCATATGCGATGGAAATGCACGGCGTCTTCGGCATAGCCGTAATACGGCGTCAGATCCATGCCACCGCTCCGCCGCTGCATTGTCCCCAAGGCGGGCGTGATTCGCGCCCTGGGACGGCCCGGCGGCGCCGGAAATGGACCCCCACGCTTGCGGCTCCGCCGCTGCGCTGTCCCCGGAGGGGGAGTAATTCGCGCCTTGGGGCGGCCCGGCGGCGCCGGAAATGGACCCCCACGCTTGCGGCTCCGCCGCTGCGCTGCCCCCAAGGGGGGCGTAATTCGCGCCCTGGGGCGGCCCGGCGGCGCGAATGGCTTGCGCATGCGCAGCGAAGCAGCGAACGTTGAGATGAACAGTGGGCGCATGCGGATTACGCGGATGAAGCACGAGCGACACGCCCATTGCCTCCCAGGCCCGGCCGGCGAGCTCGGGGCGCTGCGCAGTCGCCGAAGGCGGCAAGGCATTCCCGATCACGTGCGAGAAGAGCACACCGCCGCGTTCGAATACGGCGCCGTTTTCGATCGCGCACGTGACGCCGCCGCCGCCCTCCGGGCGTGTCCACTCATCGCGGCGGAATGCACCTCCATCAATCGTCTCGAGACTCGCGACGATGCGCTTGTGCAGGCCAAGAAAATACGCACGCGCAACGGCAAGATCCATGGGCGATCGCCGGCCGAATGCTCGATCAGGGATTGCGCGACAGTGCGCGAAAGCCGATGTCGGTGCGATATTGCATGCCGTCGAAATGAATGGCGGAAACGGCATCGTACGCCGCACGCTGCGCCTGCCGGATCGAGTCGCCGAGCGCCGTTACGCAAAGCACGCGTCCGCCGTTGACGACGACGTTCTCATCGACCAGCGCCGTCCCGGCATGAAAGACGTGGCAATTGGGGTACGCATCTTCGGTGACGCGTTCGAGTCCGCTGATTACGTCGCCCTTGCGCGGATCGCCGGGATAGCCCGCGGCCGCGAGAACAACGCCGAGGCTCGCGCGCCGATCCCATTCTGCTTCCGCTTGCTCGAGCGTTCCTGCGGTCGCATGCGCAAACAGATCGAGCAGATCGGATTTGAGCCGCATCACGATCGGCTGTGTCTCAGGGTCGCCGAGACGACAATTGTATTCGAGCACCTGCGGATGGCCGGTCTGACCGATCATGACGCCCGCGTACAGAAATCCGCGATAGTGGATGCCGTCGGCTGCCATGCCCTCCACGGTCGGGACGATCACTTCGCGCATGATCTTCGCGTGAACTTCCGGCGTCACGACGGGCGCCGGCGAATGCGCGCCCATGCCGCCGGTGTTTGGGCCGCTATCGCCGTCCGCGAGACGCTTGTGGTCTTGCGACGAGGCGAGCGGCAGCACGTCATGCCCGTCGACCATGACGATGAAGCTCGCTTCCTCGCCTGTAAGGAAATCCTCGACGACGACCCGTGCACCGGCATCACCGAGCGAGTGCCCGACGAGCATGTCGTCGATCGCTGCGTGCGCTTCATCGCGTGATGCAGCCACAACGACGCCTTTGCCCGCCGCGAGGCCGTCCGCCTTGACAACGATCGGCGCATCGCGCTCATCGATGTACGTGTGCGCTTCGCGAGAATCGCTGAACGTCTTGAACGGAGCGGTGGGAATCCGATGGCGCACCATGAACGCTTTCGCGAAATCCTTCGAGCTTTCGAGCTGCGCGGCGGCACGCGTCGGTCCGAAAATCTTGAGGTCCGCGGCGCGGAACGCGTCGACGATGCCGGCCGCCAGGGGCGCCTCGGGACCCACGACGGTGATTGCGACGGGTTCACTGCGCGCGAATTCAACGAGCGCAGCGATTTCAGTCACATCGACGTTCGTGACGCCCGGCTCGCACGCGGTCCCGGCATTGCCCGGCGCGACAAAGACCATTCCGACCCGCGGCGATCGCGCGAGCTTCCACGCCAACGCATGCTCCCGACCACCGCCGCCGACGATGAGAACGTTCAACGCTTTAAACCTTCATTCGACGCTGATCTTGCCGAACAGATACAGGACGCTGCCGTGGTTGACCCCCCCGTTCAGCGTCGGAATGAACGTGGACAGCACTTCGACCTTCTGTGAGCGAAGCGTGAGCAGCGGTAGAAGCACCGGCACGGGCCAGCCGCTCGCGATGTCCGGCCGCTGGATGAACGCCGCCGTGTAACCGAGACCGGCCTGGAGCTTCTCCCGCTCGCCCCAGTACGTCGTCCATGCGTACCCGAGGTTGAACTGGGCCTGCCCATGCGAATCCTTGAATACCAGGAAGAAGACGGTGTCGCCGTCGCCGTTGGAACGCTCTGCCGTGCGCGCCCAGCCGCCGCCCCACGCGTTCGCGTTTTCCTCCCGTCGCCGGTCAGAAGTCCAGCTCCACGGAAGATGCCATGAGTATCCAGAGACGAGCAGCTCGTTTTTGCCGTTATCGTATGTGTCGACAACGCGCCGGCATCCGATGTCGATCCATTTGCCGAAATCGGCGCATTCGGTCGCATCGGCGGCAGGCGCAAACAAGTACATGCAAAGCGTAGCAATGGCGGCGGCTCGTTTCATCGCATCGTCATCATCTGAAAAGCGTCAATGGCGAAAATGTCGAATGCCGGTGAACACCATCGCGACGCCGCGTTCGTCGGCTGCCGCGATGACTTCGCTGTCCCGAACGCTGCCGCCGGGCTGAATGACCGCGACCGCACCGTTGTCGGCGACGACGTCGAGTCCGTCGCGAAATGGAAAGAACGCGTCCGATGCGACGACACTCCCGGCCAGGGACAGCCCCGCGTTGGCCGCCTTGATCGCAGCGATGCGTGTCGAATCCACGCGGCTCATCTGGCCCGCGCCGACGCCAAGCGTGCGACCGCGGGCGCAGAACACGATCGCGTTGGACTTGACGAACTTGGCGATGCGCCAGGCAAACAGCAGATCGGAAAGCTGCTCGGCGCCAGGCGCCTTCTTGCTGACGACGGTGAGATCTTCCGCGGCCACCGTGCGCGTGTCGGTGGACTGCACGAGAAACCCGCCGCCGACGCATTTCATGTCCCACGCGTTGTGCGCTCCGCCATCGGCAGGGAGCGTAACGGTCAGCACTCGAACGTTCGTCTTGCGGGCAATGATCGGCAGCGCGTCGTCGGCGTACGACGGCGCGATCAAGACTTCGACGAATTGCGCCGACACTGCCTCGACCGTCGCCGCGTCGACCGGACGGTTGAACGCGATGATGCCGCCGAATGCGGAAGTCGGATCGGTCGCGAACGCCGCGCGATACGCATCCAGTGGGGTTGCCGCGATCGCAGCGCCGCAGGGATTCGCGTGCTTGACGATTACGCACGCCGCTTCGACAAAGGTCCGGACGCATTCCCACGCTGCGTCGCTGTCGGCGATATTGTTGTACGACAGCTCCTTGCCCTGAAGCTGATGAAAGTTCGAGAGCGTTCCGGGCGGCACCGCACCATCCCGATAAAAAGCGGCCTGCTGGTGCGGATTTTCGCCATAGCGAAGGTCCTGCACTTTTTCGCCGCCGAAACGGAAAGAATCGGGCAACGCGCGGACGCGACCGGAAACATCGCGAGCGGTGATCCAATTGGTGATTGCGCTGTCGTACGCTGCCGTGTGGGCGAAGGCCTTTTGCATCAGTCGGAATCGCGTGGCATCGGACAATGCCCCGCCCTGCGCATCGAGCTCTGTCAGTATCGTCCCGTAATCCGCGGGATCGACGACGACGCCCACATAAGGCCAGTTCTTCGCCGCCGCGCGCACCATCGACGGTCCGCCGATATCGATGTTTTCGATCGCGTCCTCGAGCGTGCACCCGGGCTTCGCAACCGTTTCGCGAAATGGATAAAGATTGACGACGACAAGATCGATTGTCGGAATGCCGTGGATCGTGAGCGCTTCCCGATGCTCGGCGATATCGCGCCGCGCAAGAATGCCGCCGTGTACTTTTGGATGCAGCGTTTTGACGCGGCCGTCGAGCATTTCTGGAAAACCGGTGTAGCTGCCGATGTCCGTCACCGGCACACCGGCCTCGGTAAGCGCCTTTGCCGTCCCGCCGGTGGAAAGCAGCTTGACGCCGCGCGCGGCGAGCGCTTTCGCCAACGGCACAAGGCCGGTCTTGTCGGAAACCGACAGCAACGCCTGCGTGATCAATTCCGGCACGGCGTGGCGAGCGGCCGCTAAAGAAGCCGGTATTTGGTGAGCTTCGCCCGCAGCGTGTTGCGATTCATGCCGAGCATGTCGGCGGCGTGCGTTTGATTGCCGTGCGCCCTTTCCAGCATCGACGTGAGAAGAGCGCGTTCGACGTGCGCGATCACCATGTCGTAGACGCCATGTGGCGGCTCACCGTCGAGCTTGCGAAAATACTCGTCCAGCGACCGCTCGACGCTGCGGCCGATTTCGTTGCCGCTGTTCAAGCGCAGATTTTTCTTCACGCGGCAAGGGCCTCCCCAACCCACGGCGCTGACGCTTTCGTTGTTAAGCATCGCGTCTTGTGCAGCGAACAGATGTCGGCTCCCTCCGACCGCTGTGGCGCATAGACGAGACGATCCGATTCGGCGGCGAGACGGTCAAAATAGCGCGCGACTATTGCAATTTGCGTCGTGGCAGTGAGCGCGGCGTTGACCTCGTGGCGGAACTCCGCGCCGCGCGCCAGCGATTCGGTGTACCAGCCCAAATGCTTACGCGCAGTGCGCACGCCGACGTCTTCGCCGTGAAATGCGTACTGGTCGGCGAGATGCTCCAGAATCAGCGAACGCGCCTCGGCGACGGTGGGCGGCGGAAGCTCCTCGCCGGTCGCGAGGAAATGCTCGATCTCACGAAAGATCCACGGCCGTCCTTGGGCCGCGCGACCGATCATCAGACCGTCGGCGCCGGTGAGCGCAAGCACTTCGCGCGCCCGCCGCGGCGAATCGATATCGCCGTTCGCAATGACGGGAATAGCGATCGCTTCCTTGACAGCGCGGATCGTGTCGTATTCGACCGCGCCGACGAATGCGCATGCGCGTGTGCGGCC
>WNGI01003596.1_pt1 | contig 14439 bp, 14 predicted proteins | sample 5400621 | NCBI WGS metagenome assembly WNGI01 (sample SAMN13153374, study PRJNA577476) | soil metagenome | isolation source: 20 cm soil or saprolite under Garry oak tree replicate 1 | place: USA:California | collected 2016-06-15 | reverse complement strand
ACGGCCTGCCAGCAGGACCAGCGACCAGAGCGCGAATGGAAGCGCGACGAGGCCGTAAATCCAGCGCGTGATGATCGCCCCGGCGAACGCGGCGGCGGAGATCGCGAGCCAGCGCGCGTTGCCCGTTCGTCGATATCTCACGAACGCCCAGGCGCCCGCCGTCGCTAAGGCGAGGCCGAGCGTGTCGGCCATCACCACGAGACTTGATTGCAACAGCTGTCCGGTGACGGCGACGATCAGACCGGCCACCAGCGGAACCAACGGCCAGCGCGCGTTGGTCGCCGTTGGGTGGTCGCTCTTGCCCATTTCGGCGGCCAGCAGGACGGTGAAGGCCGGCACCGCCGCACCGGCGCCGACACTCACGATCTGCCCGGCGAGCGGGATGATTCCAACCAGGACCGACATCGCGGCGACCAGTAGCGGGTACCCAGGCGGCCAGAAGAACGGTGGCGGCGGCTGCAGGTGCAAGAGGCCTTGCCGGAGGGGGCCGGTCGCGTAATGGAAGTAGGCGAACGAATCCTGCCCGTACAGGCCGTCGAAACGGGTCAGAGCGAGCACGACAAGCGCCGCTACCGCCAGCAGCACCGTGGGCAGCAGGGAAAGCCAGCGCAATCTCTTCGGGGAAAAGAAAATCGCCCCGCCCGCGGGCACGGCATCGACGCGCCCAACCCGCGGCTGCCCGCGAATGGCTTCGCCGATCACTGCGCTCGCGGACTCATGTAGAGCGTGCAGACGCATTTCTGGCAGATCGGATCGCGCCGAACGTCAAGCCGGCGTCGGAAGGCCATCGCCGCGCGGCCGTTGAGGATCTCGTCGAGGGGTTGGTCCCGGATGTTACCCAGGCTGCGATGGAAGAAGCAGGGACGCACCGTGCCGTCGGCCTCGATCACCGTCGAGACCCAGGGTGCATTGCAGGTGTTCTCGGGAAACTCCCCCTCACCGTTGAGCGCCTTGAAGTAGCGTGGTAACCGGCGAAGCCGATCTGGATGCTCGGCCACGAAGCCGCTGGCGAATTCATCTGGATAGCGAGCGATCGTTTCTTCGACGATTCGCGTGAAGCGCACTGCATCGGCGGAGGTGAGCGCCACGGCAGCGACCCGTTCTGGCGGCCAGCCCTCGGGCCGGTTGAAGGCCGAGCTCGAGACGTCGACCCCCAGGAAGGAGATCTGGTCGAGGCCGAGCGCCTTCGCCGCCTCGATGATATTGGGCAGATCGCTGTAGTTCTGCTGCTGGATCACCGATCGTGCGGTGACGCGAAAACCCGGAGCCAGCAGTCGGAGTGCGCGCACCCCCGCGGCGAGGCGATCGTAGGCGTTGGGGATGTTGCGGATACGATCATGAACCTCGCGACCGCCGTCGAGCGAGACCGTGACCTCATCGCACCAGCGCACGACCTCCGCCGCCCGCCGCTCGAGCAGGAGCCCGGTTGAGAGCAACGTGATGCGCGCGACACCGGCCTCGCGCAACAGGTCGCACAGCGTCCAGAGGTTCGAGTGCATCAACGCCTCGCCTCCGGATAGCACGACGTGCTTGGCGCCGAGCCGGCGCATCGACGGGAGATGTCGGAACAGGTCCTCGCGTGACAATTCCCGCTTGTTGCGATTCGCCATCCAGATGTCGCACATCACGCAACGGCAGTTGCACGCGCTGTGGGGCATCAGGACCACGAGCGGCAGCGCGTAGATCCGGTGGGTCGAGAGAGTCAGCTGCCGTTTGGCGAGCTCGACGGCACCCATCAGCGCTTTTCAAGCTCGAGCGCGAAGAATCGACCCCAATCGTTAAAGGGGCGCGTCGCCCGAACCGGCCTTTCGAGTCGATCGAGAACCGTGACAACGGCCGGCGGAACCCGACGAAGGGTGTGCGGCGGGCGCAGGATGCCGAGTCCATAGGCACGGCGCAGACGGAAATGCGCCGCGAAAAACCGCGCATACAGCTCGCGGGCGTGGTACAGGTAGTGCCGGACGGGGCGCCCGCCGATCACGAAATTCCGCTCGACGTGACGGCCGAGCTGGCGCGCGGCGCGAAAATGACCGTGGCGAACCAGGCTCAACCATTCCCAGAGACTCGAGCGATTCAGCAGATGCAGCACCATGGCACCACGAGGCCGCAGCAGGCTCGCCGCCTGCTGGGCGAAGGCCTCGAGATCGGCGACCGTACTCAGGCTCGCGAAGGCGGAGATGATCCCATCAAAGACCGGCGCCGGCAGTGAACCGATGTCACCCAGGTCCAGCACCCGCAACTCGACTAGCTCCCTGGATGGATCGAATTCGAGCCTGGCTCGCGCCTGAGCAATCATCGACGGGGACGCGTCGATGCCCACCACGCGGACCGCGCTGCGGGCGAGGAATAGCGCATCGATCCCGGTCCCGCATCCGACGTCGAGCACGGCATCACCCGGCCGGAACAGCCGCGCGTAGCGTTCCCAGAGAAGGTTGCGCATCCAGGCGTCTCCCTGCAGCCGCGCGTCGTACGCGGCCGCTTCAACGTCGTACGCCCCGCTCAGACTCCCGCGGGCGATCTATGCCCCTCTCGTCTCCGGCCGCTGATAGCCGGTCACCTTCTCCAGCACCCGCAGCTCGAGCGGGAGGGCGTAGAGACGCAGGTGGTAGCGCCAGGAACTGAAGGTACGCAGGATCCAGCAGACCGGGCCTCGCAGCAGCCGGGCGTTGGTCACCGTCGGGTAATACGCGTTCAGCACGCGCTCGAACTGACGCACACGGGTCCGCAAGGCCGTGTGGACCCAGGGGAGCCTCGCGCCCTGCCGCTGCGAGAATTCCGACCAGTCCGCCGACACCCAGTCCTCGAGCGTCTGCGGAAAACGAAAGCCCTCGGCGACGGCCGCATCGTAGAGGTCCCCAGAAAGCGGCACGGGTGTGTAGACGTACATGACGATCTCGGCGCGCGAGTTCACGCGCTTGACTTTGCGGATGAACTCGATCGTCTGGTTGGTGTCTTGGTCCGGATCCGGTGGATTGCCAAGCACGAACGAGAACTCAGGGACGATTCCGTAAGAGCGCATCAGGCCGGCCATCTCGAGCGTCTTCTCGGCGGCAGCGGTGCCGCCCTTGTTCATCCGCTTGAGCGTGTCGTCGGAACCCGACTCCGCGCCCATGAAGACCATCCGCAGGCCGGACTCGGCCATGGTCCGCCACGATGCCGGGCGGTAGCGGAGCAAGGTGTCGATGCGCGACTCGCCCCACCAGCCGATCCCCAGGTCGCGGATCCGCTCAGCGAACTCCACCGTGCGCGCCTCGTGCACGAAGAAGTTGTTGTCGTAGAACTCGACGGCATCGGCGCCGTGCCGATCGTGCAGGTAGCGCGCGACGCTCGCCGTCCGTTCCGCGCTCTGAGGCAGCCAGCGGCCGCCGACCATATTGACCACGGCACAGAAGTTGCAGAAGAATGGACACCCATAGCTCGAGTGGTGCGGCAGCGTCCGTTTGCCGAGGAAGCTCTCCCTCGAGTAGGACCGTACGGGAACGCGGTCGTAGGGGAAGTCCGGCAGCTCCTGCGGATTCGGGATGGAGGGCATCGGGTTCGAGGCGATGCCGTCGCCATTCGCGCGAAACGCGAGGCCGGGCACATCGGCCGGCTTGCCCCCGTGTTCAAGCTGGTCCAGCAATTGGAGGAAACTCGCCTCGCCGTGCCCGCGGACCACGTAGTCGACGTAGGGTGCGCGCACGCAGACGTCGTAGTGCTGCGTTGGAAAATACCCGCCCCACACCATGATCAGGTCCGGATGCCGCCGTTTCAGCTCTCGGGCAAAGGGCACCGCCTGGCTGAGTTGTGGACCGGGCATGACCGTCATCGCGAGCACCCGTGCGCCCCAGTCGCGCACCCGTCCGTCCAGCGCGCTGAGCGAATCCGGCTCGACGTTGCCGTCGACGATCACATAATCGTGGCGGCCCTCGATGACCGCCCCCAGGGCCAGCAACGAAAGCGGGAGGATACGCTTTCGCGAAGCGGTGCTCTGGGGGTTATACAGAATGACCTTCATCGAGCTGTCCCCCTTGGCTGGAACACAACCGACTTCCTGCAGGACGGTACGCCGTCGGGTTACAACGACCCGCGGCTGAGCATCGAGAAACCCCGGGGCGTACAAACAGGCAGACTGGTGATCTCGGTCATCCTGACCACGTATGAACGGCGCGAGCTGCTGGCCCGCGCGTTGGCCAGCGTGCTTGCCCAGACGCTCACCGACCGTGAGGTGATCGTCGTGGACGATGGTTCGACGGACGGCACGACCGAGTTCCTCGCCGCTCAGCCGGTCACAGGGATCCGCATCGCCCACTCGCGGAACCCCGCGGTCGTGCGCAATGCGGGCCTGAAGCGAGCTCAAGGGGAGCTCATCACGTTCCTCGACTCGGATGACGTCTGGCGGCCGAGCGCGCTGGCCGAGCTCGCCCAGGCCCTGTACCAGCATCCCGACACCGGTTTCGCTTACTGCGACGATCAGATTCCCTCGTCTTCAACGCCGAAATTGGGGGGCGTCAGCGACATCTTCGACCCGCTGCTGCAGACCGACTTTCTGGTCACCGGCGGCGTCATGATCCGACGCTCCATCGCCACCGCGGTGGGCGAGTTCGATCCCCTGTGCAGTCCCGCCGAAGACTGGGACTACTGGCTGCGAATGGCCGCGCTCGTTCCCGGCGCGTACCTCCCCCTTTCGTTGATCACCATCGACGCGCCGGCCGACAGCCTCAGCCGGGCGCCCGGCGGTGCAATCTTCGGGGCGAACATTCGGGTGATGCGGAAAGCGCTCGCGTGGTGTCTGACGAATCGTCCCGCCTCAGTCCGGCTCGCGCGCGAATGCCTTCGGCGCAACCTCCTGGCGTCGGCGCGCTATCACCGGCGTCACCGTGCCTTCGGCCGGTCGATTCGCGACCTGGTCATGGTGGCACGTGGTCGCTGAACTCGGCACGCTGCGCCGCCCGCTGCGCAACGTCGCGGTGCTGCTCAGTGGCAACCTGGTCAAGCTGGCGTTCGGCTTGCTGGCCTCCGTACTCATCTATCGGGCGCTCGCCCCGGCGGACGCGGGCCGCTTCGCGATTGTGATGGGCCTGGTGAGCCTGTTTTCGTTCGTCGCGGAGTTCGGCTTTCGCGACGCCGCCGTGACCTACATCGCCGGAGCCGCCTCGCAGGCCGGGGCCCAGGCCATCGCGCGGTCATTCTTGATGGCAAAGCTCGTGTTCGGCACGCTCGCGGCCGCGCTACTGGCCGGCCTCGCCGGGTGGATCGTGAACGGATGGTATGGGGGCGCGGTCCAGCCAGGACTCATTCGACTGGCCGCCCTGGTGCTGCTCACCGGTGGGTTGCTGAACTACGTGCAGACGCTGCTCGAGGCTCGCCAGACCTTCGGTGCGCTGAGCCTGATCAGCATGGCGCAGGCGGTGCTGCGAGCCATCGTTATCGTGGCGCTCTTTCTCACCAGCCGGATCGCACTCTGGCCGCTGGTCGGCATCGAGGTCGTGCTTCCGCTGGTGCTCCTGGTCGTGGGCCAGCGCTCCCTCCCGTCCGATCTTCGACCGCGCCTGCTGGCATCGCTCGGCACGCACTTCGGGCAGCTGTGGCGCTTCAGTCGCTGGATCGCGGTCGCGGCCATCGCCTCCACCATCTTCCTGAGCCTGGATGTTCTCCTCCTCGGCCACTTCCGCCCGGCGGCCGAAGTCGGACTCTACGGCGCCGCGCTGGCGCTGCTGGCCAAGTTCGAAGTCGTCCAGAACGCGCTGCTCACCGCGTCATTTCCGGATGCGAGCCGGTACCGGGCAAAAGCCGACCTGCGCGCCTATGTCGCTCGTACGCTGCGCCTCACCGGGCTCGCGTCGGTCGCATTGCTCGTGATCTTGCCGCTCGCCACCGCGCTCATCGTTGCTCTCTACGGGGCGGCCTATGCCGGCGCCACGCTTCCGTTCGCGATCCTGGCGGTGGGCTTTGTCATCGGCCTCAACGCGCAGCCCGCCGCCTTCGTCCTCTACCCCCTCGAGCGCGTGCGGTACATCGCCGCCGGTGACGTCCTTCAACTCGTCTTTTTCACCGGGATGGGCCTCTGGCTGATCCCGATCTACGGCGCTCGGGGCGCTGCGCTCGCGGTCCTGGCCCGGCAGATCTTCGGAGCGGGCCTGACGGCCCTGTTCGTCAAGCGGGCCCTGGCATGAACGCGGAGCAGCTGATCGACACACGGTCGGCGTTTGACTCCGTGGCCGATGCGTATGACGGCCCGCTGGGCAACAACGCATTGGTGCAAGCGGTGCGCGCGCGAACGCTGGCCGAGGTTCGTCGCCGGGTTCCGCCGGGGGCGGCCCTTTTAGACCTCGGCTGCGGGACCGGTCTCGACGCCGCGGCGCTTGCCCAACAGGGCTACCGCGTCACGGCCATCGACTGGTCGCCGGAGATGGTGCGGCGGACCGAGGACCGCGCCGCACGAGGCGGGCTCGAGCGGATGCTGACGGTGCATCGCCTCGGCATCCACGAGCTCGACCGGTTGCCCGCCGACGACTTCGACGCCGCCTACTCCGACCTCGGCTCACTGAACTGCGTGCCCGATCTTGGCGTGGCTGCCCTGGCGATTGCCGGCAGGCTCCGGCCTCAGGGCACGCTGATCGCGTCCGTCATCGGCCGTGTCTGTCCGTGGGAGCTCGCGCTCTTTAGCGTGAAACGGCAGTGGCGCGAGGCGCGGAGACGCGCAGCGAAGCGGGCCGTGGCGGTCCCGCTGAACGGCCGCACCGTCTGGACCTCCTACTACAGTCCCGCCGAGTTCCGGTCGGCCTTCGGGCGCGCGGGCTTCGGGCTCCGCTCGCTGCGCAGCCTGGGATTGCTCGCCCCGCCGCCCTATATGGATGCGTTCGCGCAACGGCACCAACGCGCGGTGGCGATGCTCCAGGCTCTCGAGGACCGCGTGGCGGGATGGCCCGGACTGCGCCGGTGGGGTGATCACTTCCTGATCGTGATGCAACGCCGTGGCTGAGCCGGCCTGGATGCCGGCGTTCATCTGTCCGCAATGCGCGTCGCCCCTCACGGCATCCCCCGAGAGCGCGCCAACCTGTCGGGCGTGCGGCGCCGAAATCCCGCTGCGCCACGGCATCTACCGCTTGTTGAAGCCAGGGCGTCTTCAAGAGATCGAGCCGTTTCTCGCCCAGTATCGACGGATCCGGGGCAACGACGGGTACCGGCAGCGCGGCGCCGAATATTACCGCTCGCTTCCCAAGGTCGACGCCCGCGATCCTCAAGTGGCAACCTGGCGGGTGCGCCAGGAGAGCTATCGCAACCTCGGCCGGGTGCTGCGGCAGTTCAGGGGGCGGCCGCTACGAATCCTCGATCTTGGTGCCGGGAGCGGCTGGCTGTCGGCGCGCTTGACTGAAGTCGGGCACGCCTGCGTGGCCGTCGACTGGCTCGACGACGTCGAGGATGGACTGGGGGCGATTGCGCACTACGCGATCCGCTTCACTTGTGTCCAGGCGGACTTCGATGACCTGCCCATCGCCCCCGAGCAGTTCGATGTCGCGATCTTCAATGCGTCGCTCCATTACTCGAACGATCCCGCCCGCACGCTTCGCCGGGCGCGCGCCATGCTCGCCCCGGGAGGGATCCTGGTCGTGATGGATTCACCGCTCTTTGCCAGCGATGACGCCGGCCGTCGAATGCTCAACGCCCAGCAAATCGCCTTCCACGCGACCTGCGAGCGAGTGATTCGATGCGGCATCGGCTATCTCACCAAGAGCGGCCTGCGCCGCGCGGCCCGCGACGCCGGACTGCGGCTTTCCTGGATTCCCTCGCGAGGCGGGTTCCGTTGGGCGGTCAAGCGCTGGTTCGCCGGGTTCAAACAGCACCGGGCGCCGGCGAGGTTTGGCATCTGGTTCGGCACCTGGCGGCCGACCGCCTCATGATCACGGCGCCGAAGACGGCACCGCGTCTCCGCCGGGTGTGGCGAGCGTGGTTGCGCCTGCGGCATCAGCGATTCGGCCGACGATATCGACGGCTGGTTCTCGAACGGATCGACGGGGTGTCGCTGGTTGTCCTGCCGGACGTCTTTAATCCCGTGCTCCTTCGCAGCGGGGTCTTTCTGGCGCGAAGCGTGCCGTCTCCTCCTCTGGCGGACGGCAGCGTCCCAGCCGCGCTCCGTGCGCTCGACCTGGGAACCGGGTCGGGCATCGGCGCGATCTTTGCGGCGCGACGCGGCTACGACGTCATCGGGGTCGACATCAACCCGGAGGCCGTGCGCTGCGCCCGCATCAACGTCCTGCTGAACAACCTCGAAGGCCGGGTTGAGATTCGGGAGGGCGACCTCTTCGCGCCCGTGGCCGGTGACCAGTTCGACCTGGTGCTGTTCAACCCGCCTTTTTACTGTGGGACGCCGGTCGACCGGCTGGATCAGGCCTGGCGGGGGACGGATGTCATCGAGCGCTTCGCGAGCGGGCTCAACGGCGCCTTGCGTCCGACCGGTGAGGCGCTCATCGTGCTGTCGACGGACGGTGAGTGGCGAGCCACCCTAGCGGCGCTCGACACCCGGGGCTTTACGACCCGTCCCGTCGCCTCGCGCGACTTCGGGAACGAGGTCTTGACCGTGTACTCGGGGCGCCCCGCCCTGACCCTGTAGCACCACCGGGATCGTCTTGATGGCGATCGCGAAATCCGCCAGGAGCGACCAGCGGTGAATGTACTCGAGGTCATAGCGGACGCGGATCGCCAGCGACGGGTCCTGCCGGGCACGGATCTGCCAGAGCCCGGTGAGGCCCGGCCGCATTCGCAGCCGCTGGAGATGGACCGGGTCCTCGAGCGATACCTCGCCCAGTTCGTGCGGGCGCGGGCCGACCAGGCTCATCTCGCCGCGAACCACGTTCCAGAGTTGGGGAAGCTCGTCCAGGCTGAAGCGGCGGAATAGCCGGCCCAGCGTCGTCACCCGAGGATCGTCGGCAATTTTCACCATCCCCTGCGCGACATTCCGAGACCGCAGCGTCTGGAGCGCGCGTTCTGCTCCCAGGGCCATGGTGCGGAATTTGTACATGGTGAAGGGCCGGCCGCTTCGACCGAGGCGCTGGCAGCGAAACAGCACCGGGGCCCCGGTTTCCGCCCAGACGGCAATGGCGAGCACGGCGAGGACTGGGAGGACGGCCAGCAGCAAGGCCAAGCCCAGCACCACGTCGATTCCGCGCTTGAGCGCCAGCATGACGGATGCCCTAGGAACCAACCAACGAGTCGTGCTGCTGCGTCGGATTCGCGGCCGCCTCAGCAGTCATGAACGGCGGCAGCGGCGCGAGACCGTGTTGCCGGCGGCGAGCGCGCAGCGCCAGCTGAAGGCGCGAAACCGGGAGCGCGGCCGCATGGTAGAGGACGCTCGCCAGCGACCGCAGCCGACCCGAGCCGCGACGCCGGCCGTCGGCGTCTCGAGCGAGCCCGGCGCTGCCGCCGGTGAGCCGCGCCCACGCCCGGCGCATCCGGAACTCGTGGTGCAGCACGGCGTGTAGCTTGCGGTAGAAGGCGGTGCTGAACGGCCCGCGATACATCATGGCGAGGTCGGCGGAGTCGACCCAGTTCTGCTGCAGCCCGAGCTGCTCGCGGACGGCGCGATGGAACTTCGTGCCGGGTAGCGGATAGGAAACGGACATGCCGATGTCGTCCGGTCGACAATCGCGGACGAGCTGCAGGGTCGCCGCGATGTCCGCGCGCGTTTCTCCCGGGTAGCCGAACTGCAGGAAGAAGCCGACGTTGATCCCGGCCGCATGCAAGCGGCGAGCAGCCTCACGGGTCTGGTCGACGCGGGTCCCCTTGTCCATCGCGTCGAGGATCTTCTGGGAGCCGGATTCGGCGCCCAACCATACGGCCTCCGCCCCGGCGCGCCGCAAGGCATCGACAGTGTCCTCCCGGAGGAGCAGATCCGCGCGACACAGGCTCTTGAACGCGGTGGCCAGGCGTTCTCGCTCGACAAGATCGGCGAAGTGTTTCACCCAACCGGGCTTGAGGCCAAGGATGTCGTCGACGAACCAGATGTGGTCGGGGTGATAGGTCGCTTTGAGCCACTCGAGCTCGGTGACGACACTCTCGGGGCTGCGGACGTTGTACCGCTGGCCCCAGATCGGCTTGGCACACCAGTTGCAGTGATAGGGGCAGCCACGCGACGTCGCCATGTTCATCGAGAAGTAGCCGTGCCTCGCAGACCAGATCTCGCGGTAACGCCCGACATCGACCAGGTCCCAGGCCGGCAGCGGCAGCACGTCGAGGTCGGTGAGGTCGGGCCGGCGCGGCGTCACGACGATCCCGTCGCCGCTTTTGTCACGAAACGTCATGCCACGGATGGAATCCAACGGCACCTCGCTCCTGCCACAGAGTCGATCGAGGAGCTCCGCGAGCGTCACCTCGCCCTCCCCGTTGAGAACGAAGTGCGCGCCGTGGGAGAGGTAGAGCGCCGCGCGGTCGGTGGCGTCGGAGCCGGCGACGATGACGGTGCAGCCATGCGCGCGGGCCCGCTCCATCATGGAAAACGCCGCCTCTCGCATCCGTAGCAGGCACATCTTCGACAGGTAGTTGAAGTTGTCTTCGTAGATCACCGCGAAACGGGGGCTGCAAGTGTCGAGTGCGCCCGCCCATTCGTCTTCCGAGCCAGCCAGCATGGCGTCGAAGAGTGCGACCTCGTAGTGGCGAGAGCGGAGGTAGCTCGCGGCATAAAGCGTGCCGAGCGGAGGGTATGGCTGCATCGCCGCCCAGAGCTTGGGATCGAAGCGCAGGTAGTACGACTGGCCGACGAGCACGTCGCTCATGACAGCGCGGCCGCGTAGGCGGCCAGCCGGTCCGAGTATGTGGCCAGGATGCGCGCGTCGTGCGCGGCAAAGTGCCCGCGGCACTCATCCACCGAGAACGCGACGCTTCCTCCTTCACGCTCCTGCCGCGCGCGGAGGCGCCGCACTTTCCGCTCCATCTCCCATCGCTCGAGCGGATCGAACAACCGGGTGGAGAGCGTGCGGGTAACGACGCGCATCGCAGAGCGGCGATCCAGACGTGGTTCACCCGTCGACGCGTTGCCGAGCGCGTTCGGCAGCAAATCCCTGACCCACTGATTCGCATCGAGGAAGGCGTCATACCAGGGGGTCCGCGTCAAGGGGACCATCTGGGCGATCTCGTGGGCGGTGAACAGGTTCCGCTCCGACAGGCGGAGCTGGTCCGTGCTCAGCAGGAAGTTCGGGCAGAGCGTGGTGCCGTGGTGCCCGGCGAACCGCACGATGGCAACGATGAACAACCGGCAGAGCCAGAGCCGGCCGGGTTGGACGAGGATGAAGAGGTCGATGTCGTCGCCGACGGTGGCATTGTTCATCGCCAGGGCGCCGGTGACCCCCACCAGCCGGACGAATGGCAGGCGGGCGATCCAGGCCCCGAAGTGTCGGGCGATCGGCCACAGGTCCGCCGACATGGCGGCCCGGTCACGCCGGACCTTCGCCAGATGGCTCCGGCCCGTAAGGTGGGCCCAATCGCCGGTCCGGTCGACGTGTCGCCGGAGTCCGGCATCGCCATCGAGCAGCGCCGTCACCCGGCTCGTCGCGGCCGCCTCACCGATGAGATAGCGCCGGATTTCGGAGTCCGTCAGCGGGTAGTCGAACAGGTCGGCGTAGAGCAGCGTGCTCAGGATGGCCCGCCGGAGGGTGCGGACCTGCGGTTCCGCCGTTGCGGTCGCCGGCTCACGCATCAGTTGAGGACCATCGAGCCCGCCTCGACCGCGAACGCGACCGCCGCGTCGAGCCGCTGCGCAAAGTGCGCCCGGTCGAAGCGCCGCGCGTGCGATCGTGCCGCTCCCGCATCCCAACGTCGCCGCGCCAGCCGTCCCACGGCATCGAGGAAGCTCTCGGGCGTCGGGTCCTCGTAGAGCAAGCCGGTCTCTCCATCGATGACGGTTTCGACCGCACCTCCTCGGCGCAGCGCGACAACCGGCTTTCCTGCCGCCATCGCCTCGACCGCGGCGATGCCAAAATCCTCTTCTCCCGGCAGGACGAAGGCGCGACAGCTGGACATGAGCCGCTCGACATCGCGGTCCGAGAGATGCCCGCTGACGCGGACGGTTGGCCCGGCTAGAGCGCGCAGGCGGTTCTCCCAGGGCCCCGTGCCAACGATGAGCAGCGGCAGCTGCGCGCGGTTGCACGCATCGATGACATAGTCGATCCGCTTGTAGGCGTTGAGCCGCGAGACGATCAGGAAGAAGCCGTCGTCCTTCGGGGGGTGAGCCGCGAAGCGCTCGGTATCCACCGGCGGGTAAACGATGGCTGGTTGCCGGCCGTACGCCTCCTCGATGCGGCGGCCAACCGCTTCGGAGCAGGCCAGGAACAGATTGACCCGCTGCGCCGCGCGATAGTCGAGCCGGCGCAATGCCGCCCGCGCCATCAGGGCAAGCGGCCGCTCGTGGAGCGGCATAGCCCGGCAGGCCGTGTCGCTGTCGTAGCCCCACAGAAATCGAGGTGGGGTGTAGCAGTAACTGACGTGGACGGTCCCCGGCGAGAGCCTCAGGTCCTTGGCAGCGAAGTGCGCAGACGAAAGCACCAGCTCGTAACCCCGCAAGTCGAAGGTTCGGAAGGCCAGCGGGTACAGCCACGTGTGGTAGTAGCGCGGCACGCGGCGCCGAAGCGGCCAGCCCTGCATGAAGCTGACGACGATTCGTTGCGCCGGCTCGCTGAAACCGAGCCGGCGCATGACCGCGCGGTCGTAGACGGAGGTGTAGAGGGGTGCGGAACGGAGCCGCTCGCAGATCGCGAGCACGGTGCGCTCGGCGCCACCGTACTGGTCGAGATAGTCGTGGGTGATGGCAGCCGCGATGCGGTCGCCGAAAGAGCTCGTCCGCCTCCGTATCGAAAGCCGAGCGTCCAACTCGACAGCGATCTGCCGCATCGTTGTGTACCTGTACGCGGAGCCGTTACAACGGCGCGGCGTCGCACAGCTTCACCAAGGCACTTATGGGACTGGTTGGCCGGCGCGTTTACCGTCCCACAGCGTACTCAGTACCAGGCGGGAGGCGAGGTCGCGCTCAGGTCAACACCCTCTGTCACCTGAACCGGTGTCGGCGTGGGGGCTAGCGTTGGCGATGGGCGGGCACTCGTCGACGGTGACGGTGAGACGGCGCTGCTCGGCGACGGTGTTGCGGCAACGGGGAGGGGGAGCCACCAGAGCTGGAAATGGCCCGCCTGACCCTGCGGCGCGAAGTAGGCGAGCGCCTTGCCGTCCGGCGACCAGGTGGGCGAAGCGTAGAGCCTCCCGTCCACCAGGACGTGCGGTGCGCCGAGCGCGCTGCCGTTGAATGGCGCAACCTCCAGCGATGTGCTCTGCTTGCCATGCGAGCACACCATCGCGATCTGCGTCCCGTCTGGCGAGAGTGTGGCCTCACTGCAATCGTCCGCCTCCGTAGTGAGTGCCTTGGCGATCCCGAGCGCGCGGCTCTGGTAGTAAATCTGCGAGTGAACGGCCGTCGACGGGTCAATCGAATGCCGAACGAAAAGGAGGCCTCCGCCCGCCAGCGGAATCGGGCTCACGTCGCCGCCGGTGTACCAGTTCGGGTCGGTCCAGCGCCGCGCTTGTTGAGAGATCGACGCCCTCCTCGACGCCTTTTAGATTCTTGGGGCTGTCGTAGCCGTAGACGACGTTCGCGCCATCCGGGGAGACGCGGGGGTAGAAGGCCCAGTGGTTGTACTCGACATAGCGCGAATCATCCTTGGTGAGGCGCTTCAAGACGTGGCCGCCAAGATCCAGCAGATAGAGGTCACTCGAAAAGCCGCTCCGCAAGACGGCGATCAGCTTGGTATGGTCGGGCGTCAGGGTGGGCTGTGACCAGTCGCCGCCCGGCCCGATCTCGGTGAAGCTTCCGGCTGCCAGCTTGAACAGTCGCCCTTCCTGGACGACGAACATCGTGCCCGGCAGCACAAACTTCGGCTTCGTCACGACCGGCGATAGGGGCCGAGACTGCACAACCTTGCTTTTCAGGGTGCCGAGGTACAGGTAGACGCCCGACCCGAAGGCCAGCATCACGGGGAGGAACAAGATGGCGGCGATGCGGCGAAGGATCATGGGAAGTTTGCCCTCGTCACCGCGAGGATCTGTGACCAGTGCGGGATGATGACGCTCTGACCACCGTATGCCGCTCCGTGGTCGTAACTCGTATAACAGCCGCTCGGGCACGCGTAGAGCACGACTTGCTTGACGTTGGCCAGGTCGAAGGCGGTCGCCACACCGAGCAAGTTCCCGATGCGGTCGAGGCCCATGCTGGTCTTGAAATTGCCCTTGAGCGTGTCGACGATATCCGGCAGATCCGCCACGTTGAGCGTGCTCGCTTTGGCCTTGATCGCCAGGAGCACCTGCTGCTGCCTGGCCGACCGGCCGAAGTCCCCGTTGATGTCGTTGTGGCGCGACCGGACATACTGGAGCGCATGACTCCCGTCGAGGTGCTGGGGGCCCGGAAGCACCGCGACGCGCTTG